>Ga0247727_10020380_pt1 | contig 10148 bp, 5 predicted proteins | sample WisWelCaveWW1625_FD_202498 | JGI IMG/M metagenome (GOLD analysis project Ga0247727, IMG submission 202498) | Biofilm microbial communities from Wishing Well Cave, Virginia, United States - WW16-25 | ecosystem: Environmental > Aquatic > Deep subsurface > Groundwater > Cave microbial mat | place... | reverse complement strand
GCGGGCGTCCGCACGCTGCTGGTGGCCAGCTTCCTCGTTCCGGAGAGCGAGCTGCTGGACATCAACCGCGAGGCGGTGCGATTCCTGCGCGGCGAGTTCAGGAAACACTCGTCGCTGGAAGTCCTGAACGTGACCCCGGCCCCTGCCGTTCCCGAGCAGCTTCTGGACGAGCTCGCCGCCAACTTCGAGTTCTGGAGGCATCTGGCGAAAGAGCACGGAGCCGACCTGATCGTGTCGGGGTCGGCGCGTTTTTCCCGACAGGACGCATCGGGCTTCCAGGATGTGGATACCATCAGCCCGGTCACCGGACAGAAGGTCCGCCAGACACGTTTCGTGGAGCAGGAACAGTTCACCTTCGAGATGGACGTCCTCTTTCTCGACGGCGCGACCGGACAGCTTCGGTACCGGGACCGGCTCCGCAGGCGCGCCATGTTCGCCGGTTTGAGCAACGATCCGATCACCGCTTTCTACGACCTTGTGGGTGGCTTGGCGGGAGACATCCTCGCGACCGTCTCCACGGCCAGGCGGGAGGAATCGCGTGTGGTCTTCAGGAAATAGCGTGGTCGGACGGGGGACCTTGAGCACTTCGCTCCTGGCATGCGTGCTCCTCCTCGGCTCGCTGGCGCCCGCCGCCGCGCAGTACTTCGGGCAGAACAAGATCGCCTACGGCCGTTTCGACTGGAAGGTCTACTCCTCTCCGCACTTCGACATCCACTACTACGAGGAGGAGGAGAAGTACCTGGAGGATGTGGTGTCGTACGCCGAGAGCGCGTACCTGAAGATCAGCAAGGAGCTGGATCACGAGCTCCGGTTCCGGATTCCGCTGGTCGTCTACAAGACCCACGCGGAGTTCGAGACGACGAATATCGCCATGGGCGAGATCGGAGAGGGAGTCGGCGCGTTCGCCGAGCCGATTCAGAACCGCATGGTCCTCCCGATCGACCAGCCCCCCGACAAGCTGCAGGCGCTCATTTCTCACGAGCTCACGCACATTTTCCAGTTCTCGATCTTCTACGAAGGGTACCTGGGACGCGCCCTGCGCTCGCAGGGGCCCCTGTGGATCTTCGAAGGGATGGCGTCGTACCTCGCCAAGGACGAGGACGCGCTGGATCAGATGGTCATCCGAGACGCGGTGGTCAACAACATCCTCCCCCCCGTGCAGGACCTGACGCAGCTCTCGTTTCTCACCTACCGATACGGCCACGCGATCTTCGATTTCATCGAGCAGGAGCACGGAAAGGAAGGGTTCCGGAACTTCATCTACGAGTATCGAAAGGTCCTGCTCACCGGAAACGTCGAGAAGGCGATCAAGGAGGCGTTCAACCTCGAGATCGACGAATTCAACCGCCGCTTCAACCGGTACCTGCGGAGGAAATACTTCCCCGTTCTCCTGGAGAAGAAGGCCCCGGAGGACTACGGGAAGGAGATCGGAATCAAGAAGGAGGGCGTCTTCACCTTCTCTCCGACCATGTCCCCCTCGGGGGAGCTGGTCGCGACCCTCGCGAGCCCGACCCGGCAGGATCTGGATCTCGTGGTCCTCTCGGCCGAGGACGGCTCGGTCGTTCGCAACTTGACTCGTGGCTGGACCAACCGTTACCGATACCTGACCGCCGAGGCGTTCCAGGGGCGGCGAGACCTCTCGTGGTCGCCCACCGGCGACCGCGTGGCCGTATTCGCGCGCAGAGAGAACAGCCGCCCTCTGCTGATCTTTGACGCGCTCCGCGGAAATCTCCTTGAGACCATCTCTCTGCAAGACGTCGCCCAGGCATCGAGTCCGTTTTTTTCTCCGGACGGGCGCCGCGTGGCATTCGAGGGGAACCGGGGCGGGACCGTGGACATCCTGGAGCTCGACCTGGAAACCCGCGAGATCCGCAACCTGACCCAGGACGATTTCTTCGATGCGAATCCCTGGTATTCCCCCGACGGAAAGTCTCTGCTCTACGACCGGAGGATCGGCTCGTCCTGGAAGATCTTCTCCGTGGACCTCGAGGACAGTTCGCGGAAGACTCAGCTCACCTTCGGCCCGACCCTGGACATCCAGCCTTCCTACTCGCGCGACGCGAAGACGGTCTATTTCTCCTCCGACCGCGGCGGGTACGGCGTCTTCAATCTCTTCGCCATGGACTTGGCCACGGGCCAGACCCGGCAGCTCACGGACGTGGTGGGGGGCTGCTTCTCGCCGGTGGAGATGGCCGAGCGCGACGGCAAGCCGTACCTGGTCTTCGTCGCGTTCTTCGAAGGGACCTTCCGGCTGTTCCGCATGCCGGCACAACCGAGCGACGCGCCGACGGCTCCCTCGGAGGGGACGACGGCGGAGGCCGAGCCCTACGAGCCCCCGCTCAAGCTGACCGTGGACGAGAACAAGAAGGTACCCTACAAGCTGCGCTGGGACATCGATCGCCCCACGCTCAGCGTCGGGGTCGCCAACGACGGGACGTTCCTGACCAACGTGGGCGTCCAGTTCTCCGACCTGCTGGGGGACCACCGGGTCGAGGTCCTCGCGTTCAGCGTGGCGGAGTTCTCCAACTTCGTCACGACCTATTACAACCTCAAGCACCGAACGAACTGGGGCGCGTCCCTGTTCGACCTCCGAAGTTTCTTCATCCGGTACGACACGGGAAGCGGCGACCAGGATCAGGTGCAGAGGACCACCGGAGCCTCGTTCTTCGTCCAGCGTCCTTTCAACCGGTACTACCGGGCCGAAGGTCAGGTGGGGTTCCTGGATCAGTCCCAGGATTTTCTCACGGGAATCGATCCGAACACGGGGGTCCTGCAGTTCCAGACGGTGGCCTACCGCTTCCTCACACTCTCGGCGAGCCTCGTGGGGGACACGACCCGCTTTCAGGAGTGGGGCCCGTTCCAGGGAAAGCGCTTCCAGGTACGGTACAACTACGGGTTGAACCTGGGCGGAGATATCCAGGGCGACCTGGAGGAAACCACCCTCGACTTCCGCGCCTACAAGCAGCTCACGAGGCGCTCCCTCTTCGCGTGGCGTCTGGCGGGCGTGTACAACACGGGCAGCGCGGTGAACTATTACTCCCTCGGCGGGGTCAACCAGCTTCGCGGATTCGAGTTCCGCGAGTTCTTCGGGACGCGCGTCGTGTGGGGGAACATGGAGCTTCGCTACCCTCTCGTGGATCTGCTCCAGTTTCCTTTCCTCGGGATCCGGAGCATCCGCGGGTTCGTGTTCGCCGACGTGGGCGCGGCCTGGTTCGATGACGGTGGGTTCTACGACCCGGAGCTGGCGTTCGGGACGATCCGAACCGATCCTCCCCTGAACGGCCCCCGGTTCAAGTTCTGGGACTCCGAGAACGACCGGCTGCAGGACGGACGCGGCTCGTACGGCCTCGGGTTCCAGTTCCAGTTCCTCGGCGGGCTTCAGCTCAACTGGTCGTGGGCGAGCGTGATGGACTACACCCGGTTCGTCTGCGCCGACGTGACCTGCACGAGCCTGGTACCGGTGGAAGCGGACACATCCGGAAAGCAACTGGACTTCTACATCGTCTTCGATTGGTAGGAATCACGCCCGGATCCCCCGGACCGCGAGGAACGCACCGACGAGCCCCACGGCGAGACCGGTTCCGACGACGACGGCGACGAGCCCGCCGTCCAGAGGGCGTCCCGCCACGAGGCCCAGGATCGCGGCCGGATGGGAGCTCCCCCAGCCCAGGGCAGCGCGCCGCGCCACCTCCACCAGGGCGACCGACACCACCGACGCGACGAGCCCGTGAAAGAGACCCGCGACGAGGAACGGGCCGCGCACGAACGCCGGCGTCGCTCCCACGAGGAGCATGATCTCGATCTCATCGCGCCGGGCGTACACGGCGAGGCGGAGAACGCTGGCCATGACGAAGGCCACGGCGGCGAACACCAGGAGTGCGACACCCGCCCCTCCCACCCGCGCGAGAGAGAGCAGCGCATCCACCCGGTCGAGCCAGGCCTGGTCGTAGCGGATCTCCTCCACTCCGTCTTCGCGCTCCAGGTCGCGACGGATCCGCGAGGCCACTTCCGCGCCATCCGTGCGGGGGGCAAGCATCACCTCGAGCGAGGCGGGCAGGGGGTTGGCTTCCAGATCCGTGACGAGGTCCGCGACTCCACCGAACGACTCACGGAATCTCCGGAGCGCCTCGTCCTTTCCCACGTGGCGAACCTCCCCGACGCCGGGGATCGCAGCGAGGCGTCTTTCGAGGTCCGCCCGCGCGGCCTCGGAAACACCATCCTCGAGAAACACGTCGACGGGAGCGTCGCTCCTCACCTGGACGATCCTGGCATGGACGTTCGAAAGAACCAGGGTCATGAGGCCGGCCACGAACAGGGCGGACGCCAGCGTGGCCGTCGCCACGACGTTCACGCCTGGGCTGTGGCGCCATTCGTCGGCAGCATCGCTCACGAAGTAACGGAGACGTCCCACGACACTCCTCACGACGAGACTCCGGCGTCGACCAGCTGACCGTGCTCCAGAACCACGGTGCGGCGCTGCATTCTCCGGACGAGGTCCCGGTCATGGGTCGCCACGAGAACGGTCGTGCCCCGCGCGTTGATCTCACGAAAGAGCCGCATGATCTCCACGGCCAGGTCGGGGTCGAGGTTTCCCGTGGGCTCGTCCGCCAGCAGGAGGGCGGGCTCGGTCACCACCGCCCGGGCGATCGCCACGCGTTGCTGCTCCCCCGCAGAGAGCGCCGCGGGGGTCAACCCGAGGCGGTGGTGGAGCCCGACTCCCTTCAGGGCCAGGTACGCGCGGCGCCTCTGCTCGGCCCGCGAGACGCCCTGCACATTGAGTACGTAGGCGACGTTGTCCAGAGCGTGCTTGCGGCGAATCAGCTTGAAGTCCTGGAAGACCACGCCGATGGACCTCCGGTGCGCGCTCACGCGGGATCGGGGCAGCGCCGCGAGATCCTGGCCGTCCAGGAAGATCTGGCCGCGTGTGGGCGTCTCCTGGCGAAGGAGGAGACGCAGGAGCGTCGTCTTCCCCGCCCCCGAGGACCCGGTGACGAACACGAACTCTCCCCGGCCCACCTCGAGGTGGACGTCCCGGAGCGCGTAGGATCCTTCCGGGTACGTTTTGGTCAAGCCGACGAGCCGGATCATCCGAGCAGCTCCCGGACCAGGGCGTTCACCACAACGGGATTCGCCCTGCCCCCGGACGCCTTCATCACCTCGCCGACGAAGAACCCGAACAGGGCCTTCTTTCCCGAGCGGCACCTCGCAACCGGGCCGGGGTTCGCGTCCAGCACGCGGTGGACGATCTCCCGGAGAGCCGCCTCGTCGCTGATCTGCTCGAGCCTTTGTTCTCGAACGAGATCCTCCGCTCGCCGGCCGGTGCGAACCATCTCGCCGAACAGCGGATCGCGCGCGACGGAATTGCTGATGGTCCCCGCGTCGATCAAGCGGATCAGCTCCGCCAGGTGGGCGGCCGGGAGCGGGATGTCCCCCTCGTCGCGCTTGGCGGCTTTCTGTTCCCGGGCCAGATCGTTCAGCACGAAGTGGGCTGCAGCCGTGGGGTTCTGGGAAAGGGCCGCGGTCTCCTCGAAGTAGTCCGCCAGCGCCCGCTCGAGGGTCAGCATGTGCCCTTCTTCGGCTGTCAACGGGTACTGGGCCATGAGCCTTTGCTTCCGCTCGGCGGGGAGCTCGGGAAGGGTCGACCGGATCCGCTCGATCTCCGCCTCGTCGACGATGAGAGGCAGAAGATCCGGATCGGGGAAGTAACGGTAGTCGTGGGCCTCCTCCTTGTCACGCATCGCGCGGGCCTCCCCTGCCGCCGCGTCCCACAGGAGCGTCTGCTGGACCACGTCGCCGCCCGCCGCGATCACCTTCTTCTGCCGCTCGATCTCGTACTCGAGGGCCCTCTGGACATTGCGGAACGAGTTGAGGTTCTTGAGCTCCGTGCGGGTCCCGAAGGAGGTGTTCCCCGCGGGACGGATCGAGACGTTGGCGTCGCACCGCAGGGAGCCCTCCTCCAGGTTGCCGTCGCAAACCTCCGTGTAGCGAAGGATGCTCCGAAGACGCTGGAGGTAGAGGTACGCTTCCTCGGGAGTTCTCACTTGTGGCTCGGAAACGACCTCGACCAGGGGGACTCCCGCGCGGTTCAGATCGACGTAGGAGGCCCGGTCCGAGTCGGGCATCCCGTCGTGGATCGACTTCCCCGCGTCCTCCTCCAGATGGAGCCGCACGAGTCCGATGCGGCGCACCTCGTCCCCGATCTCGATGGGGACCGATCCGAAGGTGGCCAGGGGCGATTCGTACTGGGAGATCTGGTACCCCTTGGGGAGATCCGGGTAGAAGTAGTTCTTCCGCGCGAACACGCTCCGCGCGTGGATCGTGCATCCCAGCGCCAGCGCACCGCGGATCGCCAGCTCCACGGCCTTGGCGTTGAGGACCGGGAGCGCCCCCGGATGGCCGAGGCAGACCGGACAGGTCTGCGTGTTCGGCGGAGCGCCGAAGGTCGTGGAACAGCCGCAGAAGATCTTGGTTCTCGTGCGGAGCTGCGCGTGGACCTCGAGCCCGATGACCGCCTCGTACCCCGCCATGCGCTCGTGGTCTACCAGCTCCGGTTCACCAGCACGTCGTGGGCCAGAAGCTCGCCGTACTTGTTGAAGGCGACCTCGGCGGGCTCCTCGGGAATCTTGAGCGCGAAGGGGGTTTCCGGGCCTTCGATCTTGATCGGCTTGGGGTAGGTGAACTCCTTGCCGTTGTGGAAGATGAACGTGAGCCTCCCCAGCCCTTTGTAGTAAACCCCGGGCATTTCGGCCCGGTCGAGCCCAAGAGTGACCCGCTGCTTGATCTTGCCCTGCACCAGGTACTTTCCGTCCTCGGTTTTTCGGACATCGTAGAGGAGCGCGTACTGCGGGATCCCTACTCCCCGGATCCACTGATCGAAGAACCAGTCCATGCTCACGCCGTAGGACTTCTCCGCCACCTGCTGGATGTCCCTGGTGACGATCTCCTTCCCTTTCAGGTCCTCGGCCAGCTGCTTCAAGAAGGCCCAGAACTTCTCGTCGCCGAACGTCTCCCGCAGGATGTGAAACGCGTAGGGACCCTTGTTGTACACACCCGCAACGTAGGCTCGGCCGGGGTGCTCCCCGCCCCACAGGACCGGAGCGTTCTGTACGCTCGTGAGCTGGTCGGTCTGCAGAACGAACTCCCGCCAGTCCGCTACCTTCTCCAGATACTTCTTCCTACCGTTCTTGCTTTTCTGCTCGTTCACCGCCTCGACGAAGAGGGCCGACGAGTACTCGGCGAGGCTCTCCACGAACCAGTAGTTCCGGGCGTTGGCGTTGACGATGAGAGAACCCCACCACTGGTGGCCGATCTCGTGGGCCACCACGTCTTTGTTGAACTTGGAGAGGTCCGCCCCGCCCTGGAAGAAGGCGCTTCCCGCCACTGCGCCCTCGCCGCGAAACACGCCGAAGCCGAGGTACACGATCGAGGCGGGCGATTGCCCGTAGAAGGAGCCCAGAGGATCGCAGACGAGATCCATCTTCCCGTACGGATAGTCTTGCCCGTAGATGGCGCGGTACAGGTTCAGTGCGTTCGCGGCCTGGTCCGCCACGGAGGGAAGCTGGCTCCCCCGAATGCCCCGTGCCCCCGAGTTAAGCGCGTCCACCATTCCTTGCACATCGCTCTCGGTCCCCCTACCCACGTCGAATACGTTGGTATCCAGGGTCTGAGTACTGACCTTGTCGACGAACACGCGGACCGGAATCTCCGTACCATCGAGCCTGGTGGCCTTGATTTCGGACGTGGCGTCGATGTAGTCACCGAAGATGACCGTCGGAAAGTTCACGGGGTTGTCGGAAACCCACCTCGTCGTCCGCACCCCGTCCTTGACCACGTCGGACACCTTCTTGCCGACCCCAAGATCCTGGTACTTCCCGGGGAGTTTCACGGTGAGGTCGAAGTCTTCGATCATGTCCGCGAAACGTACGAAGGGAAGCCAACCGCCCCGGTCCATGAACGAATACGACGGGTTCAGCTTGTAGATGCTGTCCAGGTTCGTGAACTGGAGCCGGAGCGACACCTTCGTGTCCTTGACTAGGGTGTCCGGAAAGATCACAAGCCCGGCGAACGCTCCTGTTCTTACCCAGGTCAATTCATTGGCCTGTCCCTCCTGGATGGAGTCGATGAACATCTTCGGGTTCTTGACCTCCTGTGTGTCCTCGCCCGGCCGCCGCAGCCGAGAAATGCGGAACGGCATCTCCCTGAGGTCCCGCTTGATCGTCATGCCGTAGGTGAGATTCCCCTTGACGACCTCGGCGTCCTCCAGCCCGATCTCCACAGTACCCTTCAAGCTATCGATCTGGTAGTCCCTGGCTTCGCTGTCGTCCCTGCGCTCCAGCTCGTACGGAGGGATGCCGGCCTTGCGCGTCTCCTCCGAGTAGTAGGCGAACACTGCATCACCATGGCCGGTCGCGTAGAACGTGACCTCCCAGGGCTCGTGGTTGTCGTAGTCGAGACCGATGTAGTAGTCCTTGGGCGCATCCTTCTTGACCGAGATCGTGTAGGTCCTCCAGTCGGGCTCCGGAAGCCTCCGGAAGGCGAAGAAATAGTTGTCCTTCAGGTCCTTGTCGTATTCCGTGACCGCATCCTGGTAGATCTTCTGCAGCTTCGGGTCCGCTTCGGAGCTGCCGACCTTCCGGAGCCCGGTGAAGATCGACGACTCCAAATCGTCGCAAGAAGGCGGGACGCACGCGATCCGGACCGATGCTGGTTTGAATACGAAGTCGTCGCGATGTTTCTTCAGAATCACGTTGTTGTGGATCTCTCGCATTTGTATGAAGTCGATTTGCGCTTCGGTCGGAGGCGTGTATTCGTATGCCAGGTCGGGGGCCGTGAGGGTGAACCGCGAGGGCTTGCCATGGAAGAAGTCCTTGAAGAGAAACCCCTTCGTCCCGGTGACCTTCAGGCCCTCGCGGTTGAAGGACACCTTGTCGAAGGCGAACCACTCTTCGTCGCCCACGAAGCCGCGGTAGAGGCCGTCGTAGGTGTCCTTGAGCTCTTCATTCGCGACCGCCCATTTCCCCGACGCATCTCTCTTGAGGGTGAGCAGATAGCGCTCGGTCGTGAGCTGGTCCTTGCTGGCCGTGTCTTGGTGGAACGTGACCTGGTACGTGGCCTCGTCTACTTTCTTGAAGTTCCTCGAGTAGCTCCCCCGCTTGAAGGAGGCGCCGATCTCGTTCTTCTCGTTGAGGAGCCGGGAAACCTTCGTCTTGAGGACGTCCTCCAGAGCGGTGCGTACGTCGCCGGGCCCCTCCGCGTCGGCTCGAAGCGGCGCCCCGTCGCCCCCCCCGTCAAGAACTGACACGACGACGAACGCGATCCCGGTCGCCCACACTCTGAATGGCCTGGACATAGGAATCTCCTTGGCTCGTGAATGACCCGACGCCGAGGCATTCTAACACCCTCGCCGGCCGCTGCGGAGCCTTCAGGAGCCATCAGACGGGATAGAACTTCCTCTGCTCCCGCACCATCTCGCGGAAGAGCCCGGCGGGCCGGAAGCGTTCCCCCTGGGCGTCGGCGAGCCGGGAGAGCCGGTCCACGACCACCGCGATCCCGATCTCGTCGGCGTGCCGCAAGAGCCCGCCGCGGAACGCCGGGAAACCGGTTCCGAGGACCATGGCCACGTCGACGTCGCGCGGCTCCCGGACCACCCTCTCCTCGAGACAGAGAGCGGCCTCGTTCAGCATGGCCAGGACGAGCCGCTCCTGCAGGGTCTCGACCGGCAGGTCGCGCTTGGAGGGCGCGTGCGCGAGGCCATAGACCTTCTTGTCCTCGCCCGCCCGGCGGCCGCTCCGGTAGGCGTAGAACCCCTTGCCGTTTTTCGCGCCGAGCCGTCCGGCGTCGACCAGGGAGGCCATGAGCGGCGGAGTAGGCCCGATCCTGCTTCCGAAGGCGGCGTGGAGGACGTGGGACACGTGATGGGCCGTGTCGAGACCGACCTGGTCGAGAAGCGCGAAGGGGCCCATGGGCATCCCGAAGCTCGTTGCCGCGGCATCCACCACCTCGATCCGCACGCCGTCGGAGAGGAGGCGAATCGCCTCGTTGAGGTACGGCATCAGGATCCGGTTCACGAGAAAGCCGGGAGAATCGCGGACGACGACGGGCGTCTTGCCTACCTCCACGGCAAATCGATGCACCGTGGCCATCGCCTC
>Ga0247727_10020379_pt1 | contig 10149 bp, 10 predicted proteins | sample WisWelCaveWW1625_FD_202498 | JGI IMG/M metagenome (GOLD analysis project Ga0247727, IMG submission 202498) | Biofilm microbial communities from Wishing Well Cave, Virginia, United States - WW16-25 | ecosystem: Environmental > Aquatic > Deep subsurface > Groundwater > Cave microbial mat | place... | reverse complement strand
ATCCTTTCGTACATATAAGAAAGCAGGAGAACCAGGACCACCATTTAAATATTTATAGGTGCAGCCTACTGCTAGGTCGGCTTTACAAACACCTAGATCCACCGGCAATGCTCCGACCGTATGACATAAGTCCAAAAGAATAAGAGCGCCGTACTTATGTGCAAGTTCAGTAACTGCAGCTAAGTCATAATTAAATCCACTTTTGAAAGCCGTAGCCGTCAGAACAAGGAGAGCGACTTTATCATTCAATTTTTTCTCGATGTTTTCTTGAGAAATAGTTAAACCGTCTTCTGATTCGATAATTTTAATTTTATGTTTACCGCCAAGTACTTTTACTACGCCCTCCAGGATATACAAATCAGAAGGAAAATTAAGTTCGTCAGTAATTATGGTATTCCGCTCGGGATTAACTGACAGCAATGAAGCCATAACTAATTTAAACAAGTTTACTGAAACAGAATCGGCTATGATAACCTCATCTGCCTTCGCCCCTATCAAGAGAGCTATTTTTGCCCCAACTTTCTGAGTAAGTTCCATCCATCCTTCGCTCCATGAACGCACCAATCTTTCACCCCATCTATGTCTCACCTCATGTTCAATTTTCTCTAGCGCCTTCTTTGGCATTCTACCTAAAGAATTGCCATCAAGATAAACCAAATCAGGATCTTCAATATAAAATTCGTTCCGAAAACTTTTTAGTTTATCCGATTTATCTAGCTCTCGCGCATATTCAATTGTAAATTGTTTATCCATAATTTAAACACTCTTCAGTTGACTGATAAAACCGACCGGGTCATTGGATTCAATAATGGAACTACCCACCAAAACCCCATAAACATGCAGGCTCTTAAGTAACTTTGCATCCTTTGTGCTTTCAATGCCTGACTCACTAACAACAAATTTCCCTTGGGGAATTTTAGGCATAAGCACTACAGAAGTTTGCAAATCTGTTTTTAGGCTGGCGAGATCGCGATTGTTAATTCCAATTATTTCTGCACCTACAGCAAGCGCTTTTTCCAGGTCATCTTGGTTATGGATTTCCACCAGACTTTCCAACCCTAATCTTTTGCCTAAACGCACTAAATTCTTCAGCTGACTCAAACCCAAAATAGAAGCTATAAGCAAAAAAGCGTCAGCGCCAGCAATTAAAGTTTCGTAAACTTGATATTCATCAATAATAAAATCTTTTCTCAGAATCGGCTGGGGCGCAATATTACGAACATCCTCCAAATAACTAAGTTGACCATTGAAATATTTGGTTTCCGTCAAAACAGAAATAGCATCCACGTCGCTCTTGGCATACATACTCGCTATCTCAATATGGGTTTTGTTTGTCAAAACTCCTTTGGATGGCGACTTAAGCTTCACTTCTGCGATCAAAGCTAGATAGTTGGACCTAAAAATAGAACTGAACCTTCTCCTGGAAGTCGAATTAACTCTCTCTGAAGCCAATTTTCGCAATTCTTCCAAGCTACACTTAGTTTTCGCTTTTTCTAGTTCCATTATTTTATCTTTTACAATTGTTTCTAAAATATTCATACTCTTAATTTTTAACTATCAATAGAACTCGTTTTATAAATAGGGAGTGCGATAGAAAAAACCTACCACACTCCCACGCCTTATTTCGTAGGCGGTTCCGGGTCACAAGGACCCGGATAATCGAAATGCCTCATTTTTTAACCTCCTTTCTGGATTAAAATGAGAAACCTGAAAGAACAAAAACGGCGCTCTTTGCGCCGTTTAATGGATTCCTTGTTTGATTTGATGAATAAAAGAAATCAACAGAACAGCGCAAAAGCAAGCACTTCCGCGCGCCACCAAGACTTTGTTAATTTATTAGTTTTAAGTTTGCTTTTCATTGTTTTTTTGGTGTCACAACGCTAACACACGATCTCTTTATGTATAAATAACGTATCTACGCACTAGTGCATGGTAGCATAATGAAACATGACAAGCAACGTAAAGCTGTGGATAACTGCAAAATCAACAAAGCCATTCTCGGGGATGAACCGAAGATTATTTACTCCCGAATTTTTTAAGCAAGGTATTGAAACCGCCTTTTTTATTGCGAAGCATTCGAGACCCGCGAGTTACTGTGCTCATGCCAAGACCTAAATCCCCTACCACAGATCTATGCGTTTCTCCCTTGTTTAATTTTTTAACTATTTGCCATCTTAAAGCCAAAGTCTCAAACTCATTTGGCGTTAGTATGTCTTTTAAAAATAAAAGTGTCAATTCTTTATTATTACCAATACCAGAAAAAATTTTTACTAATTCTCCCTTATATTCTGGTATTTTATTACTAGCGTGCTTCATGTGGGCAAATTTAGTAAACATTAACCCCTACTTTTTGACGAACTTCCTCCATCTTCTTGGAAGCGACTTTTTTGGCTCTCTCTCCGCCTTCTTTTAGGATAGCGAGCGCACGAGGAATGTCTTTTTCGAATTCTTTTCTCTTCTCTCGAAGCGGCGCGATGAATTTCTCTAAATCTTCTATCAGCATTTCTTTTAGTTCTTTATATTTACCTGCTTTTTCTTCGTAAATCTTCTTCAATTCAGTCTCACTTCGAAGAAGCTTGTGGATTGTATATACATTTTCTGGAATACTTGCGCCTGAATCAGTGACAATACCCATCACGCACTTTTTGATTTCGTCATATTCTGCGAAAAGTGGAATGGTATTACCATAACTCTTGGACATCTTGCGACCATCGGTGCCTGGCACCACAGCCACTTCTTTTAAGATCATCGGTTCTGGTAATTTGAAAGTCTCACCGAAAATGCCATTAAATCTGTCAGCCGTATCGCGAGTAATCTCTATATGTTGTTTTTGATCTTGACCAACTGGTACCACATCAGGGCTATAGAGCAAAATATCTGTAGCCATGAGCATTGGATAATTGAAGGTTCCGACGTCAATTTCTTTATTTTTTGCCTCAGCGTCCTTAAACGCATGAGCGCGCATTAGGTATGGCATGGTAGTGATAGTATCGAAAATCCAAGTAAGTTCGGTATGTTCAGAAATATCGGATTGCTTAAAGAATACAGCTTTCTTGGGATCTAGTCCGATTGTCAAAAAATCCAAGAGAACTGCTATAATATTCTCCCGCATTATCTTAGGATTTTGTACTGACTTTAGAGCGTGGTAATCAGCTATCATCATGTAGCACTGATACTCGTCCTGTAAATCTACCATTTGCTTCATCATGCCAAAATAATTCCCTATATGCGGTTTGCCTGAGGGCTGGATGCCGGATAACAATACTTTCTTAGACATGATTTTATATTATCATAAAAGCCAGACTTCCTCAATTTTTTGTCCCTGCGCCCTTCCCTCATACCATAAAGAGAAGAGAGTGGGGCCCTCGGGAAGCAAAAAATTAAGGAAGTCTGGCCCTATCCCCATTTTAATAACATACTTATGCATTTTTTGATTTTGATTATCTCTTCACTATTGCTAAAATGTTTCTAATGGCAAAAACAAACAAAACAAATTTACGTATTCCTCCACAGAGCATTCCCTCTGAACAAGCGGTGCTCGGTTCCATTATGCTTCGTAAAGATGCTATTCATGAAGTTGAGGATGTTATAACTCCGGATTCTTTTTACGCTGAAAAACATAAAATAATTTTCAAGGCAATGCTCGATCTTTCCTTAAAGAACGAGCCCATAGATATGCTCTCGCTTTCTACAAAATTAAACGAACAGAAAGTGCTTGAAAGAGTTGGGGGTAATGCGTATCTAGCAGAAATAGTAAACACGGTACCATCTTCAACAAATATAAAACATTACGCGAACATTGTTCAGAAAAAGTATATTCTAAGAAGTCTGATAGAAGCAGCCGACTATGTTTCAGAGCTTGGTTTTGAAGAATCAGACGATCATATGGACGATATTTTAGATATGGCAGAGAAAAAAATATTCAGCGTTATATCTTCTCCAAAAAGTCAAAAATTCATAAACTTAAGAGATGCCCTACCAGAAGCATGGGAACGACTCGAAAGATTGCATGAACACAAAGACGCGCTTCGAGGATTGTCGACTGGTTTTAGGGATTTGGATAATACTCTTTCAGGCTTGCAGAAATCAGATTTGATTATTCTTGCTGCTAGACCTTCTATGGGTAAAACCACACTTGCGCTCGATATTGCTCGCATGTCTTCGGTGAATCACGATAAATCTGTGTTAATATTTTCTCTTGAAATGTCTTCACAACAATTAGTAGACAGAATGCTCTCCGCGCAGTCGAGAGTGAATGCTTGGAATTTGCGTACCGGACACTTGTCTTCCGACAGAGATTTTTCGCAACTTCGCGACTCCCTCGATAAACTGGCAAAAGCAAAAATATTTATAGACGACCAACCAGGCAACTCCATAGTCCGAATGAAAGCGCTTTCGCGCAGATTGAAAGCAGAAAAAGGACTCGACCTCATCGTCGTCGACTATTTGCAGCTTATGACTACCTCTAAAAATTATGATTCGATGGTCAACCAGGTGACAGAGATATCTAGATCATTAAAAAGTCTTGCCAAAGAACTCGATGTGCCAGTCTTGGCGCTTTCCCAGCTTTCTCGTGCTGTGGAGTCAAGAGGCGGCAAACCTAGACTGTCGGACCTTCGCGATTCGGGATCTATTGAACAGGATGCAGATGTAGTAATGTTTATTCATAGGGAAGATAAGGGAAAGGATGAAGCCGAAAAAACAAATATCGCTGAAATACTGATAGAGAAACACCGCAACGGCCCAACCGGAAAAGTCGATCTATATTTCGACGAGAAAACCACCACCTTTTTGAATCTTGAAAAAAGTAGTTTGAGTGAATTTTCTCAATCGAAAGCAAGCGAGGAACTAGACGAGTTTTAACGTATGGATATAATAGAAAAATTAACTGAAATTTTTAAAGAATTTCCTGGTATTGGGGAAAGACAAGCGAGGCGTTTTGTTTATTTCCTAATGCATAAGAATTCTGCATATGCCGAAAACTTATGCAGTTTAGTGTCTGAATTAAGAAAAGAAGTGACACAATGCAAAGAATGCTTTAGATTCTTCGTGCTAAACTCAAAAAAAGATAAAACCTGTGAAATCTGCGCCAATGAGCATACCGATTCTTCGATTTTAATGGTGATAGAAAAAGATTCAGATTTGGAAAGCGTGAACAAAAGCAAGATTTATAATGGAAAATATTTTATTTTGGGAGGACTCGTGCCTATCGTGGAGAAAGACACAAGTAAAAAAATCAGGATAAATGAATTGATAAAAAAAGTGCAGACCGATAAAGAGCTAAAGGAAATAATCCTGGCTTTCTCTTTAAATCCTCAAGGCAACCACACTGATTTTTATGTTCGCAATCAGCTGAAACCCATTACAGAACCTTTAGGTATCAAAATATCTTCCCTCGGCCGAGGCCTCTCTACTGGTACCGAGCTAGAATACTCAGACAACGACACACTCAAAAATGCGCTAAAGAATAGACAGTAGCATAAAACAGGTAAACTAAAAATTTATAGCTCCGATTTTATTTTATCGAAATAATTTTTACCTTAAAGAATGGCTGACGATGACCGTTGCGGCGGAGATAACGGGATTTCTGTTTATATTTTATAACCAAAATTTTTCTAGCGCGGCCGATCTGCACTATCTCCGCATCCACTTTTGCCCCTGTAATATACGGCGTACCGATAGAAGTATTCTTACCGTCATCAACCAGAAGAACTTTATCAAAGGAAATTTTATCTCCGACTTTATATTCTCCCGTTATTTTTTCAATAGAAAAAACGCTATCTTTGGAAATTTTGTACTGCTTGCCACCTGTTTGTATAACCGCGAACTCATCTTTATTCATATCGTCTTATATTATACAATTAACCCTAAAAAAGCAAGGTTACCGGAATAAATTATGTTATAATAATACCCGTTTATGAAATATTTATTGAGCAATCCAGTCATCTATCTTTGGCGCAAGATGTATGCCTATGCCGGAGTGAGACAAAAAAATATCAAAATAGCAACCACATTGTTTGTTTTGGCGAACATAGTCTGGGCCGTCCAACCGCTTATATTTGCCTATTTTCTGAACTTTATACAAAAAAACGGGATTACAAAAGAGAATTTATCTAACTTGTTTTTAATATTACTTTTTTCCCTTGTATCTGAGATAATCTTTTGGGCATTTTGGGCACCGGCTAGAATTACGGAAAACAAAACAGCCTTTGCTGTCAAGAAAAATTATAAAGAATACCTGCTTCGCGGGGTAATGGCCTTTCCCTTGTCTTGGCACACCGATCATCATTCGGGAGATACTATAGATAAAATAGAAAAAGGAACTGATGCGATATTTTCTTTTTCCGAAAGTAGTTTTGATTTTATAAAGGCCTTCGTCATGCTCGTTATATCGCTGGGCGCTCTCGTATACTTCAATCTCTATTCTTCTGTCATAGTGATCGCGATATCCGTTTTCACTTTTTATGTGATGTTTGCCTACGATAAAAGACTCATCCCAGGTTATAAGATTGTCAACAGATTGGAAAATAAAATATCAGCTAAGGTTTATGATGTTATCAGCAATGTCACCACAGTAATTATATTGCGCATAGAAAGCTTGGTTTTTAAATCCATCAGTAAATCTATCGACACGCCTTTCCCGCAATTCAAGAAAAACATTGTCAATAATGAATTAAAATGGTTTTGGGCCGCGAACTTAGGCGAGCTTTCGGTAGTCTTAGCGATAGGCATCTATCTTTTTTATAATATAAGCAGTGAAAAAATTATTTTGGTGGGATCCGTCTTTATTCTGTACAGCTATGCTGGGAAAGTCAAAGAAACATTCTTCAGTTTCGCCCAACTTTACAATAACGCGGTAAGGTGGAAATCGAATCTGGCAAACGCTGAAGAAATTTCCAAAGATTTTATCAACATTGCCTTGCTTGAAAATAGGTATCTGCCTAAAAATTGGTCTTCGATTTCCATAAAAAATCTCTCATTTTCTTATCATAATGAAGAAGATGCGGATCTGCATCTGGACGATGTGAATGTAGATTTTAAGAAAGGCGACAAAATAGCTGTCATCGGAGAAAGCGGGGGCGGCAAAACGACATTCTTAAAACTTTTTCGCGGACTTTATATGCCCAAGACGATTAATCTGGAAATCGATGATAAAAACTTCGAGGGTGATTTTAATTTCATAAGCGACTCCATATCTCTAATACCACAGGACCCGGAAATTTTCTCTACGACCATAAGGGAAAACATAACTTTGGGAGTGGATTATGGAGATCAAGAAATAAGTGAATTTACCGACATGGCATCTTTCACTGATGTCGTTTCACGATTGCCGAAAGGTTTGGAATCGAATATTGTGGAAAAAGGAGTTAATCTAAGCGGAGGAGAAAAACAACGCCTAGCGCTCGCGCGCGGACTTCTGGCCTCTAAGGACAAAGACATCATACTTCTCGACGAACCTACTTCCAGTGTAGACTTCCACAACGAGCTTCAAATTTACGAAAATATTTTCACAAATTTTCCGAATAAAACAATCATCTCGTCGATTCACAGGTTGCACTTGCTTTCCCTCTTTGACCATATCTTCTTTTTCAAAGATGGCAAAATAATAGCCCGAGGCAACTTAGAAGAATTAAAGGAAAAATCCAGAGACTTCAGAAGACTTTGGGCAAAATACCTTAAAACCCAAAATCAGTAAAGTTGGCGAACGGCTCAAATACTAGTATTTGAGCCGTTCGCCTGTTATACTAATTATATGCAAACCAAGATTATTGAAAGATACTTTTTCTTTATCTTATTATTCATTACATTTGTCTTTTCTTTCCTGATTTTTCGTCCATTTTGGATAGTGCTCGTGCTTGGCATTTCCTTTGCCATAGTGCTCTACCCCATTTACGAATGGCTCAATAAAAAAATGCCAAACTCCTTGTCGGCCCTTTTGACCGTAATTTTGTTTATTTTAATAGTGGGAGTTCCCCTTTTCGGCATCGGTGCGCTTGTTTTCAATCAAAGCCAGACCGCCTATCATGCAATAGTAAGCAACGTCGACTCCATGTCTTTCCTAGATTCGATAAATAACTCGATAAACAAAATCCTGCCTGAAAACATTTCCTTTGATTTATACGAAAAAATTTCAGGATCTATTTCTTTTGTGTCGAAAAATATAGCAAGCATCTTCACCTCCACCCTATCCACCATATTTTCCTTAGTTCTTACCCTCTTATCCATTTTTTATTTTCTGAAAGATGGAGAGCGCTGGAAGAAAGCATTAGTCGTGCTCTCTCCGCTCGGAGACGTTGATGACAAAAAGATCATAAGCAAATTAGCGCGCGCAGTAAATGGAATAATTAAAGGATATCTCTTTATCGCTCTCATTCAAGGAATATTGCTCGGGCTGGGACTCGCCGTATTCGGAGTGCCAAACCCTGCGCTCTGGGGGTTGGTGACTATCATAACAGCGCTCGTGCCTACCGTCGGCACCGCAATAATCTCAATCCCAGCTATAATATTCCTCTTAGTAACAGGACAGACGATCGAGGCTATCGGGTTTATGTTTTGGGCGATAGCAATAGTTGGAACTATCGACAACCTGCTCTCTCCATATATCATAGGCAACAGAATAAATCTGCCTCCACTTTTGATTTTGCTTTCCGTGTTGGGAGGAATCTCGCTTCTAGGTCCAGTCGGTATCCTGGTAGGACCCTTGACTATTAGTTTGCTCTACACGCTTATCTCTTTGTATAGAAACGAATTTCAACAAAAATGATCATAAAAATAGTGCGAAATACAAACGAACGCTTGACAAAAAATTTATGAATATGCTATAGTTCGGTTACCTTATGAAATATACTTTCAAAAATATAAATGGTTCACAAGTTTGCTGTTGCACTCTCACACGAGAGTGTTGTTGGGCTTGAAGTAACTATTTATTAACCACTTCCTGCACTCGAAACAAACTCTCGCCAAGAACGAGAGCTTTTTTATTTATTTTTTAAATCAAAACTATGAAAAACAACATCAAAAATAACGTACAGACAACAATTGGAAACACACCTTTAGTAAAGCTTGAATATTTAAGTCCTAACCCAAAGGTGGAAATTTGGGTGAAATTAGAGTTCTTTAATCCCACCGGAAGTATTAAAGACAGAATAATTAAACATATTATTGAAGACGCAGAAAAAACCGGAAAATTAAAACCGGGAGGAACAATTGTGGAAAATACCTCCGGCAATACCGGCGCCTCTGTTGCCATGATAGCCGCGCTAAAAGGTTATAAAGCGATTTTAACCATGCCGGATAAAGTCAGCAAGGAGAAACAAAAAACTTTAACAGCTTTTGCCGCAAAAATATTTTTGGCTCCCACTTCCGCTCCGCCAGATGACCCACGACATTACGTGAATTTAGCAAAAAAAAATTGCGGAAGATACCCAAAATAGTTTTCGAGTGAACCAATATAATAATCTAAAAAACACGGAAGCCCACTACTTAACAACTGGTCCAGAAATTTGGAAACAAACAAAGGGAAAGGTAACCAATTTTGTAGCCGCGGGTAGTACTGGGGGAACAATAAGCGGTACGGGAAAATATCTCAAAGAACAAAATAAAAAAATTAAAGTTGTTATGCCCGATCCCGTTGGATCACTTTACTATCACTACTTCAAAACAGGCAAACTTCCCAAGAAAGCAAGTTGTTCGTATCAGGTAGAAGGAGTCGGCGAAGACCATATAGCCCGCGCTATGGATTTTTCTATTGTGGATGATATGTATCAGTTCACAGATCAAGACGCTTTTTCAACCGCACGCCGTTTAGCTAGAGAAGAAGGCATTTTCGGGGGTGGAACTGGTGGAGCAAATGTATGGACAGCCATAAAATTGGCAAAAACCTTAAAAAGAAAAGCCGTCATCGTTACTATAATTCCGGATAATGGAATCAGGTATTTAAGTAAATTTTACGATGACGAGTGGATGATAAAAAACAATTATTCAATTAATATTTAAAAAAACATCATGAAATTTTCAACAAAAGCAATTCACGTAGGACAAAAGCCGGATGGTCAATTCCTTAATGAATTAGGACACTTGAGTTAAAGTGTTTTAATGAAAAAAGCAAAAAAAATCAAAAAAGCGGAACGAGATGAAATCTTCATTCTG
>Ga0247727_10020378_pt1 | contig 10149 bp, 10 predicted proteins | sample WisWelCaveWW1625_FD_202498 | JGI IMG/M metagenome (GOLD analysis project Ga0247727, IMG submission 202498) | Biofilm microbial communities from Wishing Well Cave, Virginia, United States - WW16-25 | ecosystem: Environmental > Aquatic > Deep subsurface > Groundwater > Cave microbial mat | place... | reverse complement strand
TTTTTTTTGAGCACCATTTGACACCTCGATAGGTATAGGTATTATATAAGTATGAAACATAATACCAAGTCGAGTATTACCTTGCCAGCGAAGGAACTTAGCCTGGTTAAGGAGCTCAAGCGTCGTCTTCCAGCCAAAACCAATGTTGAAGTCATTCGACGTGGTTTGACCCTCCTCAAAGCAGCGACCGATCGGGAGATTCTTCGGAGGGCCTACCGTGAGGCTTCGAAGGCCACACGTGCATCGCTGGAAAAAGAACTCTCTGAACTCGACCATCTCTCTTCTGAAGGTTTAGAGGAGTAGTGAACATTCGTCATGGTATCCTATATCTTGCCGACTTAAACCCTAGGCAAGGAACCGAAGCAGGGAAGATTCGACCGGTTGTTGTTATTCAGACCGATCTTTTGAATGAAGTGAATCATCTTTCGACATGGGTCTTGCCGTGCACGACCCGTCTAACTGGGGAGAACCTTCTTCGAGTTCCTCTTCCCAAGGGAATTGCAGGCAATAGGCAGGACTGCGAGATCATGATCGATCAGAGTCGATCGATTAACAACCGAAGATTCAGGAAGACTCTTCAACCTCTTCCTACTATTGTTCTTCAAGAAGTGAAAGAAAAGTTACGTCAACTGGCTGAACTCTAACGGTAAATATTCTTTTTTTTGGATGTAACCCCTCGATATGAGGTTTCAAGGGTATAGATACCATTTTGCTGGCCGGTCACGAGAAGCTTAGTGTTGACTTATGTGTATATCAATGTGTATAGTATTTTGTATGAGAGTCAACGCTTTAAGGGTCAGGCAGGCCTTCGGAAAAATTATTGAAAGACTTCAGGCGGTGGATGAGCCTATTATCATAGAAAAAGGAAGAAAACCTGTCGCAGTTTTGATTTCCATAAAAGCATTTGAAGAGCGATTTATTGACCAGCAAGACCGAGAGAAGCAAAAAGCCATTATTGAGATGTTTAGGAAATCATCTGTAAAACCGGTGATCAATCCATTGGAAGTGCTTCGGCAGCTTCGGTATGGTTAAAATTATTGATGCATCGATCGGGATCGAATGGTTTTTAAATAGCCCCCGTCAGCAAAAGGTGTTAGACGTGATGGAGGAGGTTTTAAAGTCACCTCGAAGCTTTGCCGTGCCCGAGCTCTTTTTTTTTGAACTCACGCATGTGTTTCATCGAGTTATTCCTACTCCTACCAAAAAACAGCTTGGATTGTTTGAAGGGGTCATGAAATTTGGACTTCAACGTTTTTCCATGTCTTCCGAACTGTTTCGGGAGGTTCGAAAATTCCAAGCCCGAGGCCTTTCTGGGTATGACAGCGCATATGTAGCTCTAGCTAAACTACTTCATGGGAAGTGGATTACCTTGGATCAAAAGGCACATTCCAAAATTGAAGATTTGAAACTAAGCGAGGTTTTGTAAACAGGATTTAAAGCGGGACACGTACGAATGATCAACCGGCTCAAGTCATTCAGGCAATAACCCAAGACAATCCAAAAAATGTAAGGTTTAATGACTTTTGTAAAGTTATTGAATGGTTTGGTTTCAAAAGAAAGGGTGGAAAAGGATCTCATAAAACGTATTTTTTCACTGGCATAAGAGAAATTGTGGATGTACAGCCCCTTGATGGTGAAGCAAAACCATATCAAATTAAACAGTTAATCAAGCTGGTAAAAGAGTACAAACTAAAAGGAGGGAGTGATAAAGGTAAATGAACGAGAAGGACTATAAACATGCTAAAATTTGAATTAAGAACCTAATTTCGAGTTTACTTCATACCAAGCCATCTCTTGATAGGCGTGGAACAACTTGTGACAAAAATGGGTCCACCGTTCACAGATCTCTCGAGTTTTATCATGGAAATCGGTAAGATTTGGATAGGCAACAAGCTCTGTCATTTCAGTAGCTAGCTTTTTTGTGTTTTGACCTTCTCTCCCTTTTAGAATGGAATTCACAAAATCCGATGGTGGATACCACTGTGAGGCTTTCTGAAAATCTCTATGAATCTGAGCCAAAAGGACGTTTCTCGGCCCTTCCCATAATTCATGGACCGCAGAGTCCCGGTACAGTCTTGGCAACGATGAAAAATCTTCCATCACACCGTGGCCGCCAAAAATCGACATCGCCTGACGAATCACATCTGTCGCGTCCCACGAAGCAGTGATTTTCTGTAGCATGATGAGTTCTCTTATTTCAAATCGCTTGCGCTTCATTTCCAATGACTCGTTACGGTTAAGTCCACCAGCAAGATCTCCGTTTATTGATAAAAACTCATTGCAGATCTTAAAGATGGCTGCAGTGGTTTGTTGGGCAATACTCTCCATGGAGCTGATCTGATGGTAGACCATTGGATAGTCCTTTATTTTCCTGCCAAAGGCCTCTCGAAATTCACTGTACTGTTTTGCTTCTCGGGCAGCCTTTGTCATAGAAGCAGCTGTAGACAATCCAATCATTAAACGGGATCTCGACAGAACCAGGCCAATGACATTCGTGAGTCCCTGCTCTAGGGGCCCTACCTGATACGCAATAGCACCACGGAAAGTAATTTCTGCGGTGGGGAGTTCGCTGGTTCCCATTTTCCATTTGATTCGATCAATCGTATACCCATTTCGAATCTCCTTTTTCTTATTCCCTGGAAGCCACGAGGGAACCACAAAAATAGCTACACTTTCGCTACCCGTTGGCTTTGCAGTCACCACAGCATAGTCTACATGTGCCGCCGAACAGAAAAATTTCTTCCCATAGATTTTCCAGATATCGTCTTCTCGAACGGCTTCAACTAAATTGCCCGGGATATCAGACCCTCCTTGAATTTCAGAAAGAAATTGGGCTCCTAAAGCATAGTCCCCCTCTATTCCCTCTTTGCAATGCGCGAGGATCTGTTTCAATGCGGAAGTATCTGCAAATTTCTCCAACAATACTATTAGCCCCTCTGTGCAAGCTAAAGGACACATCAGGCAAGCCTCTCCGTTTTGGAAAATCAAGTATTGTTTTACCATACGCACCCATGGCAAAGTTTTTTTGGAAAATAAAGCTTGCGCCAAAATTTCATTTTCCATTTCAACCAGTTCATATGGGCGAACCAAACGATCAATACGTTGATTATGCGCATTGAAATGAATTAAGCGTGGGTGATTTTCGGGTCTGGAAATATTTTCGGTGACTTCTTTCCAACGAAAAGATGCTTTCTGAGAGAACTTTCTTGCTTCCTCATCTACAAGATTCCACTCACTCGCTGCAAAATACCGAACTACTTTTTGCAAGAAGGGGTCGTCTGTATAGTAGTCAAAGTTATTTCTAAGGTTGAGAAAACCGTCAAAATCATACGAATTATTTCGATTGGCCAATGGCATAATAGCTCAGAAATCCTTTTACAGAAGTTCGCCCGCTCTTACAACCGCTGATGCACTTGCTTTTTGTAGAGATGATATTCCTCTCCTAACTTTTGTTCTAACCTATTCCCGATGATTCGTAGCGAGGTCAAGCGATAATGCACAGTGATCATGATCATGGATGGGAGTGAGACTCAAGGGTTTTGAAAAGAAGCCATAATTCTTCAATAGTTATGGTTTCCGGACGTCTCTGTGGGTCGATCTTCGACTTTTTTAAAGAGGAGTTGATATCCCAATGATCTGATTCCCAACTTTTTAGAACGTTGCGCACAGTTTTTCGTCGATGTTGGAAAATCATCCGTACAAAATGGAGAAAGGGCTCAATTTGTGGCTTGGGGATGAGAGGTTTTTCTCTTGGGACCAAACGAAGAAGTCGCGATTCCACCTGTGGAACCGGATGAAAGCTGCCTTTTGAAATTCGCGGACCACGTTCGGTCTTACACAAAATTTGAATCCAGATGGTTAAACGCCCGTAGTCCTTGGTGCCAACTGCTGCAGTTATTCTGTCGACCACTTCTTCTTGTAGAAGGAGAACCATTTGTGAAAATAAATCTATTCGTTCTAAAAGCTTCTCCAAAAGAGGAGTTGAAATCGAATAGGGGAAGTTAGAAATGACTTGAAACTTCGATTTCTCTTGAGATAAAATTTCTTCAAAATTGACTTGTAAGGCATCGGCATGAATTAAGTGAAGCCAATTTTCAGATGGCCAACGTTCTCGAATAAGCTGACATAATTTTGGGTCACGCTCAATTGCAATGACTCGGAGTCCGCGTTCGTGAAGTGCTTCTGTCAAAGCGCCAAGGCCTGGTCCAATTTCAATCACGGGGTTGGAGGAGTCTACACACGCCCATTTTACAATTTTTTCTGCAGTTTCGACATGAATCAGGAAATTTTGGCCTAAAGTTTTTTTAGGACGAAAACTCTCTTGTCGCAATAGGAACTGTGGAGATTTCACAGAGAGATTTAAATAGGAGAGCTGATAGGAATTGTGGCCTGAGCGTTAAGACTTAAATCATCTCTTTCTCCTTTTAAAAGGCGGGAAAAACCCGCAGCGGCAATCATCGCTGCGTTGTCTGTGCAGAACTCAAGAGGTGCTAAGAAAAGACGTAAATTTTTTTGAGAGGCCTCTTTCTCGAGTCGGCTACGAAGAGGTTGATTTTTGGCTACACCTCCACAAACAACGATATTTTCCAAATGGTGAACTTCACAAGCCTGAATTAACTTGGTTATCAGTACTTCGATCATGGTTTCTTGAAAGCTAGCTGCCAAATCTGAAAGAACTTTTCCCTGAGGCTGACCATGATCTCTAATCCAAAGTGCAACGGCTGTTTTAAGTCCACTAAAACTAAAGTCTAATTTTGGTAAGTTTGGATGAGGGAATCGAATAGCATGCGGATTTCCACCCTGTGCAGCTTTCTCAATGGATGGACCTCCTGGGAAAGGAAGGCCACATAACTTCGCTACCTTATCGAAACACTCTCCAGCTGCATCATCTCGAGTTTGACCCAAAAGCTCGTAAGTATTGGGGGTACACATTCTATAAAGACTGGTGTGGCCTCCAGAAGCGACAAATCCAATTAATGGAAAGGAAGAAGGAAAGGATGGAGGAGTTGCCCCTAACAGAGCAGCAGTCAAATGGCCTTCGATATGATGGACTCCAACGACAGGAATATTTAAAGCGTAGCCAATTGCCTTTGCAGTTGACAGGCCAACCAATAGAGAACCGATAAGACCTGGCCCTTTGGTCACAGCAATCCCGTGAATATCGCCAAGACTTAATTGTGCCTTCGATAAAGCTTCTTCCACTACTTTTAGGATCGTTTCAATATGATTTCTTGAGGCTAGTTCAGGAACGATACCTCCATATCGATCGTGAATATGATCCTGGCTGGCAATCACAGAGGATAAGACTTTGCTCCCGTCTTCAACCACCGACGCAGCGGTCTCATCGCATGAAGTTTCAATTCCAAGAGTGAACATTTTGACATGCTTTACTTCTTTGAGTCTTGTCCTGCAAGCCACAATAATTTTTCTCGAGCTCTAGTTGCAGTTGGAGTTTTTGGACACCGTTTCTGGGTCTCGGTCAGAAATAATCGAGCTTTTTGTGGTTCTTTCAGTTCAAGAAATGCAATGCCCTGTTTAAAAAGAGCATCGCAGACTTTCTCGCTATGAGGATATTGATCAAGCACGACCTGAAATTCGGCAATTGCACGAGTGTAATCTCCTTTCGCAAAATAACTTTCTCCGATCCAAAATTGAGCGTTAGCTACAAGGGAGCTTTTAGGGTAATCTTGAATAAAAGCTCGAAACTGCTCTGCAGCAGACATGTAATCTTTTTTGTCTCTAAAAATACGCAAGATCTGATCATACCTCGTAATGTCGTCTACATTTCCTGCAAAAGACTTATGAGAAGTGCGTCTCTTAGTGGGGGAAGAATCTTCTAAGGAACGTCTTTGAGGAAAATCACTAAGGCGCTTTTCTAAATCCAACAATCTTACATCGAAGTCCTCTTTAACTCTTTGGTTTTCCTGACTGAACTGGGAAAGGTCGTGCCGAAGAACTTCAGTCGATCCATTCAATGATTTCAACTCTGTGCGCAGGTCTTCAATGGTTACCAATTGATCCGCTTTGCTCTGTCGAAAATTCTTTTCAAGATCATCGATCGTCCTACCCCAATCTCCAACAACTTTTTCAATACGGGTTAAGCGTAAATTTAAGTTGTCTATTTTTGTCGAAAGATTGGAGATATCCGCTTGAATAGATTGCCTAGGGGGTGAATGTTCACACCCCAAGAAAAAGGCACACACAATGCTCGAGATGAACGTAAAACGATTCATCATGATTACACAACCCAAGTTTTTCCGTTACTTTGGAAGTAACTTCTCTCCTTTACCGATTTACCAGCGAATCTGCCCGTCGGTTTTTAGCCCACGCACTTTCATCCTTGCCTGAATCCACAGGGCGCTCTTCTCCATAACTAATAGTGGCCAACCTTTTACCTTCGATCCCTAAAGTTCTAAGGTAAGATTTTACGGATTGTGCTCTGCGTTCTCCTAACGCTAAATTGTACTCACTGCTCCCTCGCTCATCGCAGTGACCTTCAATGGTTAAGTTGGAATTAGAGTTTGCTTTGAGCATTTCTGCTGCTTTCTTAAGAAGGGAGAGGTCTTCCCCTCGGATCGTAGCCTGGTTGAATTCAAAATGAACCGTTGGGAATTCTGACTCTATGCTTGAGGCAGTGGGAGTGCTTTCGGCGGTTTCCGCGGATTCACCAGGAACTGTCTGGCCAGATTCCACCGAAGGAGGGGATTCGCTGGTTCCAACGGGTTCAGGCCCCTTCTTGCTGCCACATCTAGATAGAGAAACAGTCATGGACAATATCATCAAAGAGACGCCTATTTTGGTTCGAGCCATTTTTTCCTCCCTTAAAATGCTTAAGTTATTGAGATAGTGAGTCCTAGTCATGGGTCTAATCATCATATTCACCGATGAGACTACATCTGTGACTAAGATTCTAAATTTGCTCAAGAAAATACGGAAAGAGGTTTTTCTTGTCAACCACTTTTCCCTTGCGCTTTAGGGGTTGGCAAGGATATATTGCTACGTTAGAAGTGGGCTTGAAAGGCCCACTTTTTTTGTTTTCGTTAAATTATTAAGGGGAGCATATGGAATCTTACTTCTCTAGCAGCATAAAAAATGGGGAGCTAGCCATATGGGCATTGGAATGTTTAAAGGGCTAAACCGTGAGATCGAGCAACTGGCTCGAGACAAAGGAATAAAAAAGGACGTCATTATTGAAGCCGTTCAAAGTGCTTTCTTGACTGCTGCCCGGAGAAAATTTGGATTTGATAAGGAAATAGAGGCTCATTTCAATGAAAAAGATGAAGAGATAGAGCTGTTTGAATTTCTCAACGTGGTCGAAGAATTCAAAGATCCTTTGAAGGAGATTTCCTTTGACGAAGCTCGAAAACACGATCCGGACTGCCAGCTTGGAGACGTCATTGGTCTTAAAATGAATTCCGAAGAATTGGGTAGAATAGCGGCTCAGACGGCAAAACAAGTCATCATTCAGAAGATCCGAGAAGCTGAAACAGAGATTATCTTCGGTGAATATAAAGATCGCAAAGGTACGTTGATTGCCGGTATTGTGCGCCGTTTTGAAAAAGGCAATATGGTTATCGATTTGGGGCGAACAGAGGCTATTTTGCCGGCATCTGAACAGGTTCCCAGGGAACATTTTCGTCCTGGAGATCGCATCCAAACATATGTGATGGATATTGTGAAAACGCCAAGAGGAGCTGAAATCATAGTTTCCCGAGCACATGCTGGACTTTTGGTGAAACTTTTTGAAAATGAGGTTCCTGAAATCTATGAAGGGATTGTGCGAATTGAATCAGCGGCTCGTGAGCCGGGGGGGAGGTCAAAAATAGCGGTGGCTTCTAAAGAAACAGATGTTGATCCGGTAGGGGCTTGCGTTGGAATGAAGGGGGCTCGGGTTCAAGCCGTAGTCCAAGAACTTCGTGGAGAAAAAATTGATATTGTGGCATGGCATCCAGATCCAGCTCGATACATATGCAATGCAATTGCGCCTGCTGAGGTATCCAGAGTGATTTTGGATGAAAAAAATCATGCAATGGAACTGATTGTTGCTGATGATCAACTCTCTCTTGCCATTGGCAAAAAGGGGCAGAATGTTCGTTTAGCTGCCAGGCTTACAGGTTGGAAGATAGACATTCATAGTGAGAGCAAAGTCAAGCAGCTAGCGGAGGAAGGTAAGCAGCGACTAACTCAGATTCCAGGAGTAGGTGATAATTTGGCCGAATTGCTTTATAACCAAGGTATCACAAATCCAGAAACGCTTGTTTCACAATCTACTGAGCAGGTGGCCCAAATTACGGGGTTGAGTGTAGGTGAAGTTGAGAATCTCAAAATGTCGGCTGCGCGATGGCTTGAAAGCAACAAGGGAAGCGTTTTACAGACACCATCTGCCCCAGATTTTCAATCGACAGCAAGTACTAGAAAAGGTGGCGAAATATAATCATTATTTAGGTTTTTAGAAGGAAAGTGGCAGACGAAAAGGAAAATAAGACAGTGATTACAGAAGAACGAGTGACAAAAAGAGTGATTCGACGCAGGGCCAGTGTATCTGCTACCGCTACACCATCAACTTCTCCTCCGGTTAGCTCAGAAGTTACACCCGAGCTAGAAATGAAATCTGAGATAAAAGAGGCGGAGCTTCATTCGCAGGAGCCAACGTCTTCCTCGTTGGAGGCTTCCTCTCAAAAAACTCATGAACCACGGAGTACAATTTCTTTTACATCGCAGGAAACAATAACTGATGTCGCACAACTTTCCGAGCCTGAACAAAAGGAAGCGATCCCAACTATTTTAACTTCACCTTCAGGCCAAGAAGATTCAGGCTATCTGGCTAAGTATAAGCGACTTAAAGTTCTTGCCTCTCAAGCTCCTGAGCCACAATCTCCAATGGCCAGAAAACTTGCAACAACTTCGACACCTAAAAATGTGCCTTTAGCTCCCGGAGCCGTGGACTCTCTTTTGGCTGCGCCAGGTGCAATTGGGTTAGGCCGAAAAGAAATCATTGAAATTCGAGATTTTCGTAAACCCAAAGTTGGTCGAAAAAAGCGACTTCTTCCCGGAAAAAAGGGGAAAAAGACAGAAATCACTATTCCCAAGGCAGCAAAAAGAGTGATTCGGATTAGTGACACGGTAACAGTTTCAGATTTGGCCAAAAAAATGAGCGTGAAAGCAGGAGAAGTAATCCAAAAACTTCTCAGTATGGGGATGATGGTTACGATCAATCAATCCATTGACATGGATACAGCAAGTCTAGTCGCATCCGAGTTTAGCTATGAAATCGAGAATGTCGCATTGGCTCCGGAGGATTTATTACTTGCGCAGGAAAAAGAAGAAGATTCATCCAAACCAGAAGACCTAAAATTACGTCCACCCATTGTCACGGTCATGGGACACGTGGATCATGGGAAAACAACACTTTTGGACACCATCCGGAAAACCGATGTTGCTGGGAGAGAAGCAGGGGGAATTACACAACATATCGGAGCCTATACGGTAAAAACCGAGTCTGGGAGAAATGTTACTTTTATTGATACTCCTGGGCATGAAGCATTTACCGCTATGAGGGCAAGGGGAGCAAGGGTTACAGATCTTGTTGTCCTCGTTGTAGCTGGTGATGACGGAGTGATGCCGCAAACCAAAGAAGCGATCAGTCATGCTCAGAACGCAAATGTTCCCATCATTGTTGCCATTAATAAAATGGATAAACCAGGAGCTAATCAGGACAAAATCAAAAAGGCATTAACGGAATTTAAGATGGTTCCAGAAGAATGGGGAGGAGACACGATCTATGTTCCGGTTAGCGCAAAAATGGGCGATGGCATTCCCCAGCTCTTGGAGTTCATCTTATTGCAATCTGAAGTTCTCGAACTGAAGGCAAACCCAAAGAAACTGGCCAAAGGAATCGTTCTTGAATCTAGTCTTGATAAGCGACGTGGAGTAGTGATGACTGTTTTAGTGCAAGAAGGCACACTTCGCGAGGGAGATGTTTTACTTGTTGGACCCCAAGTGGGAAAAGTAAGAGCTATGCGTGACGATAAGGGTGCACGTATTCGAGAAGCTGGGCCATCCTCAGCTGTCGAAGTGATGGGACTTGCTGGAGTTGCGAGCGCGGGAGACGCATTTTCCGTTGTGGCAGACGAGAAAAAAGCCAAACAG
>Ga0247727_10020377_pt1 | contig 10149 bp, 9 predicted proteins | sample WisWelCaveWW1625_FD_202498 | JGI IMG/M metagenome (GOLD analysis project Ga0247727, IMG submission 202498) | Biofilm microbial communities from Wishing Well Cave, Virginia, United States - WW16-25 | ecosystem: Environmental > Aquatic > Deep subsurface > Groundwater > Cave microbial mat | place... | reverse complement strand
CAGTTAAATCTTTGATGCGATGCTCTACTTCGACGAGCACCGCGCTTCTGTTTCCTCTTTCTTGAAAGAGTTCATCGGTAATGTTCAAAGCCGCCAGAATGGCCACTTTCAAAGATGACTTCGCCTGAATGTTCTGATCGATTTCTCTCATCTTTCTATCAACGTAATCAGCGACCTGCTTGATGTATTCCGCGTCCGTCTCGGCGTCGCTTTTGATGGGATATTCGGTTCCATAAATATTAATTTTCAGCACACCGCTCTCGTGGTCCATTACTGATATCCCATTAAATTTACAGATTGACTGTTTCCGGGTCTTATTTAACCCGCAAATCCTCGTTATGATAAACGATTAAAGATTATATTGTAATTCATCGAGACGAGCTAACATTTGTTCCACTTTGCTGCGTATTTTGGCTTCCTTTTCCTTTCCTAAAGGTGATTCGTTTTGCGTTTCTTTAAGACGATCGTTTTCTTCTCGTAATTGTTGAATCAGCACATCTTTTGAGCGCGACTCCGACCGCAGCTCGCTATTGGTCTTGTGCAATTCCTGGTTTTCGAACTTGCGTTTCTCGATCAGTTTGACGGCCTGGTTGATTCGTTTCTCAAGATCATCGAGTTGTTCTAAATCCATGGTGCTTCTCCAATTCCGGCTATTCTCTGAGGCGCGCCGCGAAAGTATTCCTTAGCGAGTCCAGAATCAATTTCATCTGGGTATCGACTTCTTCGTCGGTCAACGTTCTTTCCGTTGAATAAAATGTCAGTCGATAAGCCAAACTTTTGTGGTCGGAGCCAATTTGTTTTCCAATATACACGTCGAACAGATTCAGGTTTTGCAAATAGGCTCCGCCATGGCGTTTAATGTCGGCGGCGACGTTTTCAGCCGTAACCGTATCTTTTAGCACAATGGCAATATCACGGGTGACTGGCGGAAATTTCGGCACAGCAGAAAACGTGCGCTGCCAGTTGGTCTTTTGATAAAGGAGATCGAAATCCAGCTCAAAGAAAAATACCGGCTGCTCGATATCCAACTGCTCCAACACTTCGCTGCGGATTTCCCCTACGGTGCCCAACTTACGGTTCTCAATTTCAATGCTGAGTGTTTTTGTGGTTGCATACGAGCATGAGAACGGAATAAAATTCCATCGAGTTATATTATTTCTCCGCAGCAGATGTTCAACAAAACCTTTCACGTCGTAAATGTCGACCGCGGCGGGTCGGACTTTCCAGGTTGGCGTTGCTGCCGCGCCCGTCGCCACTGCAGCGAGTTTTCTGTTTTCAACAACTTTTTTGCCGCTCATCTCAAACACGGCACCGGTTTCGAAGAATTTCAAATCGGGGTTGCTGCGATTCAGGTTCCATTTTACGGCTTTAAGCAAGCCCGGCAGCAAACTCGGCCGCAGCGTCGACAAATCAGCGCTGATGGGATTGACCAGCTCCACCACCCGCCGCCCTTCAGCGAACAAGCCGGCCTCTTTTTTATTTAACAGACTGTACGTGACCACTTGCGATAAACCATTAGCCAGCAAAGTATCCTGCACGTGCCGGCTGAATTGTTCGAGCCGATTGGCTGGCGTCAACAAATCAATGACCGCAGCAGAGTCTGCGGGCACATTATCGAACCCAAAAACGCGCGCCACCTCCTCAATCAGATCGGCTTCGCGCGTGATATCCGGCCGGAACGTCGGGACTTCAATTTTAAAGTTGCCGCCTTTTTGCGATAAAATTTGCAAGCCGAGTCGCGGTAGAATAGATCGGATTTGACTCGCGGGAATCTTCGTACCCACGAGCAACTCCGCGCGCTGCAAACGCAATGTCAGCTTTAAGGGCTTGATCGGTTTTGGATAGACATCCACAAAACCGCTGGCGACTTTTCCGCCGGCCAGCTCGGCGATCAGTTGCGCCGCGCGATCCAGCGCGTACAGCGCGCCATTGGGATCCACGCCGCGCTCGAATCGCCGCGAGGACTCCGTTGAAATGCCCAAATATTTCGAAGTGCGGCGAATGTTTACCGGATTAAAATAGGCGCTTTCCAGTAGAATGTTTTTGGTATTTTCGGAAACCTCGGAATTGAACCCGCCCATGATGCCGCCAATGGCCACCGGCCGTTCGCCGTCGCAAATCATCAGACACTCGGCGTTTAATTTGTGAATCCTGTTATCCAGCGTGGTAAATTCTTCACCGGGCTTGGCGGTTTTCACCACAATCTGTTTCCGTTTCAAAAGGTCGTAATCGAAAGCATGCAGCGGTTGGCCGGTTTCGAGCATGACATAATTGGTGACGTCGACCACATTGTTGATGGAGCGCAAACCGGCCGCTTCGAGTTTCTGGATCAACCACCACGGCGATGGTTGGACGTTCACGTTCCCAATAAAGCGCGCGGTGTAGCGCGGACATTTGTCGGGATTTTTGATACTGATTTTGATAAAACCACTAATGCGTCGACCCTGTTCTTTGAGCCGGATTTTGGGTCTTTTTAGCGGCCGATCGGCAAGGGCCGCAATCTCGCGGGCAATGCCCATCACCCCTAAACAATCCGGCCGGTTGGGTGTGATGAAAATATCCATATAAATGTCGCGACCACCCAGCACGTCTATCAGTTTCGTCCCCAGCTTGATGTCGTCATTCAGTACCAGGATGCCTTCGCCGCGGTCCGAGAGACCCAACTCCGCTTCCGAGCAGAGCATGCCGTTCGAGACTACCCCACGGATGCTGGTACGCTCGATGACCCGGCCGCTGGCTAAACGCGTACCTTCCTGCGCTACGGCCACCTTCTGCCCTACCGCAACGTTGGGCGCGCCGCAAACGATGGTGAGGTTGCGCCTGCCAATTTTTACATCGCAGACCCAGAGGTGATCCGCATTCCAGTGGCGTTCTTTCCGGATCACTTCGCCGACCACCACGCCATCGAAATCCCATGCCTGATCGGCGATGGACTCCACCTCCAGTCCCAGCATGGTCAGCGTGTTGACCAACGCCGCCGGGGTAAAAGTAAAATCGGTATAGGACTTGAGCCAGTTATAGGTAACTTTCATTTTAAAATTGATTTAAAAACCGCAGGTCGTTGTCATAAAAATGACGAATATCATCAATTTTATATTTCATCATGGCAATGCGCTCGACCCCCATGCCCCAGGCGAAACCGGTGTAGGTTTCATAATCGTAGCCGACGTATCCGAACACGGCAGGATCGACCATGCCGGAGCCCGAAATTTCCAGCCAGCCGGTGTTTTTGCAGACGCGGCATCCGTTGCCGTTGCAAAACACGCACGAAAAATCGTAGTCCGCGCTCGGCTCGGTAAATGGATAAAAGCTCGGTCGGAAGCGCACCCGCATGTTCTCGCCAAACAACTTGCGCGCGAACGCCAGTAACGTTCCTTTCAAATGGGCAAAGGAAATTCCTTTATCTACTACAAGCCCCTCCACTTGGTGAAAGATTGGTGAGTGGGTGGCATCAGGAGTGTCGTTGCGAAAGCAGCGTCCGGGCGCGATAATACGAATCGGCGGCGTGCGTTTTTCCATGGTTCGGATTTGCACGGGCGACGTATGCGTTCGCAGCAGATAACCGCCCGGCAAATAAAACGTATCCTGCAAATCTCGCGCGGGGTGATCCGCCGGCACATTCAGCGCTTCGAAATTATAATACTCCGTCTCCACTTCCGGCCCGGTTTCGATGCCGAATCCCATGCTGGTAAAAATCTCTTTCACCTCATCGAGAACCTGAATCAACGGATTTTTGAAGCCGATTTGCTGATAGGTGCCCGGCGGGGTCAGGTCAATGTAGCCATCCTCTCCCCCCTTGGATTTTAACGTTCCCTTCACTTGCTCAAGGGCGTCTTGAATTTTTCCTTTGAATCGATTCAGGTCTTCGCCGAGCTTCGGCCGTTCTTTGGGTGAAAGCGTGCCGAGAAGCTTGAAGTGCTCGGTAACCACGCCTTTCCGGCCCAGAAATTTGATGCGCAACTCTTCAAGCGCCGAAAGCGAATCGACCGACTGGATGTGCCCCTTAAATTCTTCTTCGAGAGCAGCAAGCTTTTTTAAGATGTTGTTTAACGACTGAGCCATTTGGAATTAACTTTGCGCAATCTGGATTAACTGTTTAATCGCGTCGGTGTCATGAACCGCCAGATCGGCGAGGACTTTACGATCGATCTCGATATGATTGCGCTTCAGTCCGTTCATAAACGTCGAGTAGCTCATCCCGTTGGCGCGGACGGCCGCGTTGATGCGCGCGATCCACAATTTGCGAAATTCACGCTTGCGTTCCTTCCGTCCCCGGTAAGCGTACTGCAGCGCCTTATCGACGCTTTCCATGGCGCTGCGGATGAGTCGGCTTTTGCCGCCCCAGTAGCCCTTCGCTTGCTTTAAAATTTTCTTTCTTCTTCTATGAGAAGGTGCTGCGTATTTTGAACGTGGCATGTTTCCTCCGTTATGCTAAAATCATTTTCTTGACGTGTTTCACGTCGGGTTTCGCGACGTAGGTGGCTTGGCGCAAATCGCGTTTGCGCTTGCGATTTTTCTTGGTCAGGATATGGCTTTTACCGGCTTTCATGCGCTTGATTTTTCCCGAGCCGGTAACTTTGAACCGCTTCATCGCAGCCCGATTCGATTTCAGTTTGGGCATGTTTTCTCCTCTTATTTTTTGGTTAAAAACATAATCATAATGCGCCCCTCCATTACCGGATCCCGATCAATTTTAGCGATGTCTTCGAGTTCGGCGGCCATGCGCATCAAAATGGTTTTGGCAATTTCCGTGTGCTCCATCTCGCGCCCGCGAAACATCACCGAGGCCTTGACTTTATCTCCATTTTCCAGAAATTTGCGGGCATGATTGGTTTTAAAATTAAAATCGTGCTCTTCGATTTTGGGGCGCATACGGATCTCTTTTATATGCTGGGTATGCTGTCGTTTGCCTTTTTCTTTTTTGCTGAGTTTGTACTTGTACTTCCCGTAATCCAGGATTTTGCAGACCGGCGGCGTGGCCTCAGGAGAAACTTCCACCAAATCTAATCCCTGGCTCAGGGCCTTTTCAATGGCTTCGGAAGTTTTTAAGATTCCGACCTGGTTGCCTTCGGAATCAATCACCCGCACCTGCGGCGCCCGGATCTGCTCATTAACGTTGGGGCCTCTTTTCTTATTGATAATGGTGTCCTTTCTGTTAATTCAATTCCTTTTGGTCGATTTCAGATTTGATTTTCTGAATGAACTCCTGCAAGCTGGTTTTTCCGAGATCGCCCACTTTTCGTTTGCGAACCGCCACCAAATTTTGTTCCGCTTCTTCTTTGCCAACAATCAGCATGTAGGAAATTTTGTGGGTTTCGGCTAAACGGATTTTATACCCGATTTTCTCGTTCTGTTCGTCCAATTCGACCCGCAGGTTTTCCAGTTTCAACTTTTCATACACCTGTCGGGCGTAAGGCATGTACTCGTCAGTGATCGGCAGCACGATAGCTTGCACCGGCGCCAGCCAGGTTGGAAACGCGCCGGCAAAGTGTTCGATCAGAATCCCGATGAAGCGCTCCATCGAACCAAACGGCGCGCGATGAATCACCACGGGACGGTGCTTTTTATTGTCGCTGCCGACGTACTCCAGATCGAATCGTTCCGGCATGACATAATCAATTTGCACCGTGCCGAGCTGCCACGAACGCCCGAGAACATCCTTGATCATGAAATCGATCTTCGGGCCATAAAATGCCGCTTCACCAATGGCAACGTGATACGATAAGCTCATCACATCAGCGGCTGCTTTAATTTCCCGTTCCGCCCTTTCCCACATGTGCGCCTCGCCGCCGTATTTCTGCGGATTGCTCGGATCGCGATAGGACAACTGGGTTTTAAAATCTTTGAAGCCGAGCGTGTTGAAAACCAATTTGATTAAATCTATCACCTCACAAAGTTCGTCCTTAAGCTGATCTTCGCGCACGAACATGTGGGAATCGTCCACCGTGAAGCTGCGCACGCGAATCAAGCCATTTAATTCACCGGATTGCTCGTAACGATAGACGGTGCCAAACTCCGCCAAACGAATAGGCAGATCGCGATAGCTGTGCGGTTTGGCGGCATAAATCTGAAAGTGGTGCGGGCAATTCATGGGCTTGAGCAGATATTGCTGATCTTCCGCTTTCAGGGGCTCGAACTGGCTTTCTTTGTAATACGGATAGTGCCCGCTGGTCTTGTACAATTCGATATTGCCAATGTGCGGCGTCACTACCGGCAAATAACCGCGCTTGCGCTGTTCCGCGCGCAAAAACGACTCCAGCGTTTCACGAATGATCGTCCCTTTCGGCAGCCAAAGCGGCAGCCCTCCGCCAACTTTAGGCGTAATTAAAAACAACTCCAAATCTTTTCCCAATTTGCGGTGATCGCGGCGCTTGGCTTCTTCCAGATTGTGAAGGTATTCATCCAACTGCTTTTTTTTGGGAAACGAGATGCCATAAATCCGCTGCAGCATCTGTTTTTTTTCGTCGCCGCGCCAGTACGCGCCGGAGATATTCACCAGCTTGAACGCCTTTACCCGGCCGGTGGAAGGGATATGCGGTCCGCGGCAGAGATCGACAAACTCGCCCTCCCGGTAAATGCTGGGATGGTCGTCTTCCAGGTCCTGCAGCAGCTCGAGTTTGTAGCGGTCCCGGCGTTTTTTGAAAAAATCAATGGCCTCAGCTTTTGACAGCTCATCACGCTGAAACGGCGTGTCCGCATCGATAATCTCCTGCATGCGTTTTTCGATGCGCGCCAAATCATCGGGCGTAATCCGCGACTCCACGTCGATGTCGTAGTAAAATCCGTTTTCGATGGCCGGCCCAACGCCAAACTGCGCTTCGGGATAGAGGTCTTTCACGGCGTGGGCCATGATGTGCGAGGTGCTGTGCCAGTACGTGGACACCCCCTCTGGCTCCTCGAAGGTGATGATGCGCAACCGGCTATCTTCGTTAATCGGGCGCGCCAAATCGATGAGCTTGCCGTTGGCCTGAGCCACGACCGCCTTCTCCTTCAAAGAATGGCTGTTCAAATCGTCAATGATCTCCCGGGCGCAGATCCCTTTTGGATAATCTTTGACACTGCCGTCCGGAAACTCAATTTTGATTTTGCTTGTTGCCATTTTAAATTCACTCGTGGGCGCTACTGGATTTGAACCAGTGACCCCTTGCATGTCAAGCAAGTACTCTAACCAACTGAGCTAAGCGCCCTGAAAAAATATGCAAAAAAAAGCGTGCCTTGAACACGTTTGACACGCTTTCAAAAATTAAACCTCTACCGACTAATTGATTTGAGCTCTGTAATACCACTCGGGTGGTTAGAAAGGCTCCAGCTTATAAATGGTGATCACTTATTTCGTCGAAATTTAATAGCTTCAAGCCAAAAAGTCAAGATAATTTTTTGGCCGTTCAAACACTGCAAGCAACATTAAGTTCATCGGAAACATGCTCATCAGCATGATAGGAACTGCGCACCAGCGGCGGACTCTACGTGGCATAACTCCATTTCAACGCTATGCGTTTATTCATTTAGCTTGCAAAAATTTTTCAAGAGTGATGTTTGCCTGACGCAGAATTTAAGCCAATGTGCCCTTTTTCAATGTCTTATGGTCCGGGACGCTAATCGTCATTGCCGGGGGTTTGTTGCGACGTAACATCATGTGGCTTCCTACCTGTCTGTCTAACTCAAAACCAAAGCGCCGTAACCGTTTTACGATTTCTCGACCTGAAAGCGCGGGTAGTTTGGCCATATCTATCACACAGCGACTTCGACCATCTCCTCGATCACATCACTGGGAGGAATATAATCGCCGTACTTTAGAGATACCTCGACCCACCCACGAATCGCTTCTTGAATATTTGCAAGTGCATCTTGCTTAGTATCACCTTCGCTAATGCAGCCGGGAAGTGCCGGCACGGCAACCGTGTAGCCTCCCTCTTCGGCAGGCTGTAGAATTACACGATAGCGCAGTTTTTTTTTCATAATTTCACCTAACATAATTTCACCTACTCTTGATTATATGAAAAATTTTCAAACCAAAAAATTTGAAGTCAAATATGCCCGTCGGCATGATAGGAACTGCGAACCAGCGGCCCGGATTCCACGTGACGAAATCCCATTTTTAACCCCTCGATTTTGAGCATAGCAAACTCATCCGGGTGCACAAATCGGTGGACGGGCAAATGATCTTTAGTAGGCTGCAAGTACTGCCCCAAGGTTAAAATGTCCAAACCGATCGTCCGCAAATTCGACAGGACTTCCAGCACCTCCTCCGTGGTCTCGCCAATCCCAAGCATTAAACCCGATTTCGTCACCATCTCATTTTCTTTGGCCGCTTTCAGGATTTTAAGAGACCATTCGTATCTTCCCTGCGGCCGCACCGGTCGATACAAGCGCGGCACCGTTTCGGTGTTGTGATTCAAAATATCCGGCTGGGCATCGATGACTTTTTGCAGCGCGTCCAAGTCACCCTTAAAATCCGGAATGAGCACCTCTATGCGACAGTACGGAACCTGCAATCGGATATGACGAATGGTTTCAGCAAAAATACTCGACCCCCCGTCGGGAAGTTCGTCGCGATTAACGGAAGTAATCACCGCGTGTTTAAGTCCCATTTTCAGAACCGCTTCCGCGACCCGGCGAGGTTCGTCGCGATCGAGAAATTGCGGCCGGCCGGTCTTTACGGCGCAAAAACCACAGCTGCGGGTGCAGATGTCACCCAAAATCATAAACGTGGCGGTGTGGCGCCCCCAGCATTCGCCGATGTTCGGACAGCGCGCCTCTTCGCAAACCGTGTGCAGCCGATAGCTTTGGACAACCTGTTTGACTTCGTTATATCCTTCGCCAAATGGCAGCCGCACTTTCAACCACTCCGGACGCCGGGTCAAAACTGGATTTGAAGGGTGTTCGATGACTTTCAGCACGACACTTTTATAATGTTAAATTTTTCGTATCGTAATTCGTTAAATAGTAAGCGATCCGATCCAGGAACTGTCCGGCCATCGCGCCGTCGACAATGCGATGATCAAAAGAAAGCGAGATGTACATCATGTCGCGGATGGCAATGGCCTCGTTAATCACCACCGGGCGTTTCTGCACCACCCCGACTCCCAAAATGGCTACCTGCGGCTGGTTGATGATCGGAAAACCCATAATGCTGCCGAACGTACCCATGTTGGTGATGGAGAACGTGCCATCCTGCACCTCGTCGGGTTTCAATTTGCGGCTGCGGGCGCGCTGGGCCAGGTCATTTACGGCGCGCGCTATTCCAAAAATGTTCAGACCGTCCGCGCCTTTGATAACCGGTACAATCAGCCCGTTGTTCTCCAACGCCACCGCCATCCCAATGTTGATGTACTTTTTGCGAACGATCTTCTCTTCTTGAACCGAGCTGTTTACCAGCGGAAAATCGCGCAGCGCCAGGGCGCAGGCTTGTACGATGAACGGCATGTAAGTTAATTTGAATCCCTCGCGTTTCTGGAATTCGTCTTTGTGTTTCTCGCGATAGCGCACCAGGTTGGTCATATCGGCTTCGCTGACCGCAAATACATGCGGCGAAGTATGCACGCTGTTAACCATGTGCGCGGCAATGGACTTGCGCATGTGATCCATCGGAATGATCTCCACTCGCTCGTCCGCAAATACTGGCTGAGTTGGCGGAACGTATGCCGGAGTGGGTTTCATTTTTGGCGCGGTCACCGAACGTTTTTCGAGGTAGGTTAAAATATCGTGTTTAGTAACCCGAGCATTCAAACCGGTGCCTTCGATATGCTCCAATTCTTCCGTCGAAATCCCTTCACTGCGCGCCATGGTGCGCACCAGGGGCGAATAAAACTTCTTGCCGGTGCCATCGGTGCGCGGAACGGTCGCGACGCCAACTTTCGGCATCTCCGAGATTTTGATTTCGCGCGGTGTTTCCACCACCGTCACCTTCTCCAACTTTGGAGCTGGCTTAGCCTCCGGTTTTGCAGCCACGGGTTCGGGTTTCGCTGCCACCGGTTCCTCTTTCTTCGACGGTTTAGCCGGCGCGGGTTTTTCTTCAACCGCCGCAGCCGTTCCCTCCGTTTCAATTTCGGCGATGACCGAGCCCACTTTCACGGTCTGTCCCTCGGCTGCCGAAATTTTCTTGACCACACCCGACTGCGGCGAAGGAATTTCTGAATCTACTTTATC
>Ga0247727_10020376_pt1 | contig 10150 bp, 12 predicted proteins | sample WisWelCaveWW1625_FD_202498 | JGI IMG/M metagenome (GOLD analysis project Ga0247727, IMG submission 202498) | Biofilm microbial communities from Wishing Well Cave, Virginia, United States - WW16-25 | ecosystem: Environmental > Aquatic > Deep subsurface > Groundwater > Cave microbial mat | place... | reverse complement strand
CCGTTCGGGCCTTCGCCACTTGCATGGCTACTACGCCCTCTGCTGACTTCTGTCCTGCGCTCAGGTCGCCTCGCGGCTCCCCCAGTCGCCAATCCGCGACACAGAACAGATCTCCCGAGGTAAGTTCGACAGCCTTCGGCGCACAACCGTCGGATTTACGCTTTGCGTCGTTGATGGATACAGACTTCGCGGTGAGTTGCCCGCTCGTCTGACGCTCACGCCTCCTATCCGCTGTTTATTCATCGGCTCACGCCTTTGCTCCACGCTTCCTTCAGACCCTCCGTCGCCGGAACCCCCTTGCGCTTCGCTAACCCTTCACCTCCATCAGGTTGGGTAGAGGACTTTCACCTCCAAGCTGCCGAGTATGCTCGGCACACAACTCCAGGCGCCGGAGCGGCCGGAGGCCGCTCCAGACCCTGGTGCCAATTGGCAGCAGGGTCCTCCGCCCACCCCGAAAGGCCGGAATGCCTGGGTTACCGCCCGCGGCGTTGTAGAAAGGGATTGAACTCCCGCTCCCGGCCGATGGTGGTGAGATCCCCATGTCCTGGTACTACCCTGAGAGGATCGTCCAGCGGCAGAAGCTTGTCGCGGATGGAAACCAGGATCTGGCGGGGGTCGCCGCCGGGCAGGTCGGTGCGGCCGATGGAGTCGCGGAACAGGGTGTCGCCGGCCAGCAGGGTGTTCAGATCGGCTGCCAGCAGGCAGATGCTGCCCTGGGTGTGGCCCGGGGTGTGGAGCACCTGGAAGGAATGGGCGGCCAGCGGAATGCGGTCCCCGTCTTGTACCGCCACGTCGATGGCCGGTGGGGCGGGCGTCGGGATCCCGAGCCAGGCGGCCTGCACCTCGAGCCGGCCGGCCAAGCCCAGGTCGTTCTCATTCATATAGACCGGGGCGCCGGTCAGACGATGCAGCTCGGCGGCGCCGCCGATGTGGTCGATATGGGCGTGGGTCACTACGATGGCCGTCACCTTCAGGTGGTGGCGGGCCAGGGCCGCCTGGATGTCGCCGAGGTCGTCGCCCGGGTCGACCACCATGGCCTGGCGGGTGGTCTCGTCGCCCAGGATGGAGCAGTTGCACCGCAGCGGGCCCACCGGCAGGATCTCGTGGATCATCCGTGGATATAATGACAGGTTCAGGGAGGCGCCGCATGGATTGGTTCAGCATTGTGTCGCATTGGCTGCATTTGGGCGGCGCGGCGGTGACGGTGGGCGGCTACCTGTACGCCTGGCTGGTGGTGACGCCGTCGCTCGAAAGTCTCCCCGCCGAGACGCGCCGGCAAGTCGTGGGCCGGCTGGCGGCCCGGATGCGGCCCCTTTCGTTTGTCGTCATCGGTGTGATGCTGGCGACCGGCTTGATCAACCTGATGCTGCATTTCTCTGGCAAGCCGGCGGCCTACCACATGGTGTTCGGCGTGAAACTGCTGCTGGCTCTGCACGTCTTCGCGGTCGGGTTTCTGCTGGCTGTGCCGCCGGGCGCCGATGCGGTGCGCGACGCCCGCCGGCCCCGTTTGATGGCCGGGGCGGCGATTTCGGGCGTGGTGATCCTGCTGCTGTCGGCGTGGCTGAACCGGGGGTTTTAGTGGACGGCTATCAGGCGCTCCAGGAATCGGCGGCGTGGATGGACCTGTCGGGCCGGGGAAAAATCCGGGCCGGCGGGCAGGACCGCGCCCGGCTGCTGCACGCCATGCTCTCCAACGCCGTCGAGGGCCTGGAGCCGGGCCAAGGCAATTACCACTTCCTGCTCAATAACCAGGGCCGCATCCAGGCCGACGCCAACCTGTATGTCTTTTCCGACCACCTCCTGCTGGACTGCGAGCCGGAGCGCGCCGGATGGATCTACCAGCACCTGGATCACTACATCATCGCCGACGATGTGGCGCTCGAAGACACTACGGCGTCGCTGGCGACGGTGGCCCTGGAGGGACCCCGCTGTGACGAGATCGGCGGCGAGCTGGCCGGTGTCGCTATTCCGGCGGAGCCGAACTCGCACCTGACGGGCGAAGTGTGGATCGCCGCCCGCAGCTCCTCGACCGGCCAACCGGGGATCTGGTTTTTTGTGGGGGCGGAGCGGAAGGCGGAGTGGATCGCCCGCCTGGAGGCGGCCGGGGCTGTGCCGGTTTCGGCCCAGGAGGCCCGGGTGGTGCGCGTGGAGAACGCCGTGCCGCGTTACGGCGACGATTTCGGCGACACCACCCTGCCGCAGGAGACCCAGGTCGAGCGGGGGGTGAGCTTTCACAAAGGGTGCTACCTGGGTCAGGAGATCGTGGAGCGCATCCGCTCGCGGGGCCAGGTGCACCGGCTGCTGGTCCAGATCGGCATCGAGGGGACCGAGCCGCCGCCCTACCAGGCTCCGGTGCTGGCTGGCGAGCAGGAGGTCGGCAGGCTCACCAGCCCGGTCTATTCGCCGCGCCGGGGCCACTGCCTGGGCCTGGCGATCCTGCGCCGGGAGTTTGCGGTTGCCGGCCAGGAGCTGGTGGTGGATGGCCGCCCGGCGCGTGTGGCGTCGACTGCGGTACGCTAAGGGTTATGTACTGCACCCATTGCGGGCTGGTGCTGGCGGCCGAGGACGGCTTCTGCTCGCGGTGTGGCAAGCCGGCGCGGGACCAAGGGCCAGCAGGGGGGCCAGCAGGGGGGCCGGCCGGGGCGCCGGCGCCCGGCAGGCCGAAGAGGCTGGTGCGGGTGATGGGGGACAAGAAGATCGCCGGGGTGTGCGCCGGAGTGGCCCGCTACCTGGACGCCGACCCCACGCTGGTGCGGGTGATCTGGCTGGTGCTGACGCTGTTCACGGCAGTGTTTCCGGGGGTCCTGGCGTACCTGGTGGGATGGATCGCCATGCCGGCCGACCATGGGTCTCCCCAAACCGCGGCCCCCGCGGCGGCGACGCACTCGGGATGATCGAGACCTACGCCTACGCCCGGGCCGGCTTCGTCGGCAACCCCAGCGACGGCTACTTCGGCCGGACCATCTCGTTCATCGCGCGGAATTTCCGGGCCCGGGTGCTGCTGTATCCCAGCGCCCGGCTGGAGATCAAGCTCTCCAAGGCCGATACGCCGGTGTTTGAGAACCTGGAGGAGCTGCGGCGGGTCACGCGGTGGCGGGGCTATTACGGGGGCATCCGGATCATCCAGGCATTGCTGATGCGGTTCAGCGATTACTGCCGGGAGCAGGGTCTGGAGCTGGCGGACCGCAACTTTACCATGGAGTACGAATCGAATATCCCGCAGCGCCTGGGGTTGGGAGGTTCGAGCGCCATCATCACGGCCGCGCTGCGGGCCTTGATGCGGTTTTTCCAGGTCGAGATTCCGCGGCCGGTGCAGGCCAACCTGGTGCTCGAGACCGAGACGCGGGAACTGGGGGTGCCGGCGGGGCTGCAAGACCGGGTGATCCAGGCCTACGAGGGGCTGGTGTACATGGATTTCTCGCGGGCGCTCATGGAGCAGCAGGGTTACGGGAACTACGAGCCGCTGGACCCTGGGCTGCTGCCGAAGGTGTACCTGGCCTACCAGATGTCGCTGAGCGAGGGCACCGAGGTGTTCCACAGCAACGTGCGGGAGCGCTGGCGGGCGGGGGACCCGGTGGTGGTCGGGGCCATGCAGCAGTGGGCGGAATACGCTCAGCGGGCGCGGCAGGCGCTGGTGGAGCGCGACTACGCCACGCTGGGCGAGCTGATCAACGCCAACTTCGACTTGCGGGCCTCCATCTACCGGATCAGCGACGGCAACCTGGCGATGATCCGGGCGTCGCGGCACGCCGGGGCGACGTCGAACTTCGCCGGCTCCGGCGGGGCCATCGTGGGCACCTACGCGGACGAAGAGATGTACCAGAGGCTGAGCCGGGAGCTGGAGCGCATCGGGGTAGCGGTGATCAAACCGCAAATCCTGCCGCCTGTAGCACAGGCAGTCCTGCCTGTTCCGGTCTCTGGGGCCGGGGGATGAGCCAGGCCCGGGAGGTGTTCCGGCCGCCGCGCCGGCTGCTGCTGGGTCCGGGGCCCAGCATGGTCGACCCACGGATCCTGGAAGCGATGGCGGAGCCGGTGCTGGGCCACCTGGATCCGGCCTGCCTGGGGCTGCTGGCCGAGCTACAACAGATGCTGCGGCCGGTCTTCGGGACCCAATCCCGTTTCGTGCTGGCGCTGAGCGGGACCGGCTCCTCGGGCATGGAGGCTTCCATCGCCAATTTCGTGCGGCCCGGCGACGAGGTGGCGGTGTTCGTCAACGGGTACTTCGGGGAGCGGATCGCCGACATGGTGGGGCGGTGGGGCGGCCGGCTGCGTCGGATCGAAGCGCCCTGGGGGGAGGCGTTTGCGGCGGACCAGGCGCGGGAGGCCCTGGCCGGGATGAGCCCGCGGCTAGTGGCGGTGGTGCACGCCGAGACCTCCACGGGGGTGCGGAATCCGGTGGCGGAGGTGGCGCAAGCCGCGCGGGAACTGGGCGCCCTGGTGTTGGTGGATGCCGTTACAGCGCTAGGGGCCATGCCGGTGGACCTGGACGCCACCGACATCGACATCTGCTACAGCTGCACCCAGAAGGGCCTGGGGGCGCCGCCGGGGCTGGCGCCGCTGGTCCTGTCGGACCGGGCCGTGGAGGCGCTGCACGCCAGGTCCCGGCGGCCGGCAGGGTGGTACCTGGATCTGCGGCTGCTCGAAGACTACTGGTTCGAGCCCCATAAGTATCACCATACAGTACCGATCAGCCTGCTCTACGCTCTGCGGGAGGCCTTGCGGCTCATCGAGGAGGAGACGCTGGAGGCCCGCTTCGAGCGCCACCGCCGGCACCACCTGGCGCTGGTCGCCGGCCTGGAGGCCCTGGGCCTGGAAATGCTGGTCCACCGGGACCACCGGCTGTGGCCGCTCAACACCGTGAAGGTTCCCGAGGGGGTCGAGGAGGCCCGCCTGCGGCGAACCCTGCTGGAGAGCTTCGGCATCGAGATTGCGGGCGGTTTGGGGGCCCTGGCGGGGCGGATCTGGCGCATCGGGCTGATGGGCGGCTCCTCGACCCCCGAGAATCTGCGCCGCCTGCTGGAGGCCATGGAGCAGGCGCTTTTCGAGCAGGGTTTCCGGGCGCTCTGTTGATAGAGGCGGTGGAGTTCGCAGCGCTTGTCGGGGGCCAGTTTGTGATCGCCGGCAAAGGGTTTGCGAAGACCAGCCGTGAGCGGTCTGATCCTGGCACACGACCTCGGCTATGGCGACACCGGCCAGCTCACGGCACTCCTTGAGGAGGTCCGCAAGCTACTGAACGCCTACACCGACGCCATTCTGTCTTCTGGCTCCTGACTTCTGACTTCCGTATCCCGAAGGGATATCAAGGGCGAAGCCCTTGGCTAGTTAGGCCGTATTCGAGTGCGGACCGCTGTGCCGCGAGCTTTCGTTGCCGCTTTCGAACTCCTGCCATAAATCCTCGTGGCGAATGCCAGCCCCCGCTCGAAGGCGCTGCCGAGCGGCATTGAGAAGCGTTCGCAGCCGTGGCGAGTAGGCCAACACCAAACGCTCCAACTCTTCTTCGTCGTCGATCGCCAGCAACACTCCTACGGGCTTACCGCCGCGAGTGACTACCACCGGGGCGCGCTCGGCTGACCTCAGGTAGGCGCTGAAATGTGCTTTGATATCCGCCACCGAAGCGATCTTCATACCTTGATCTCCTCTCGTCCGATCATCAGCCGGTTCCGCTGTTTGGTCCCGATCGCGAGGATCTGCACCTCCTGGCGTTCGTGCCTCACAGCATAGAAGACCCGGAAGCGGTTCTCCGGACCAAACCGGAGCTCCCACGTCGCTTCGAAGGCCACCGGTCGTTGCAGTGGCTTTCGATTCCGGGTTTCTTTGTCCGGATCGAACCGCAACTGCTCTTCGATGGCCATCCGGATCAAGCCCCGATACTTGGTCTCGATCGCTCGCAGGTGGGCTTTGACTCCAAGTCATAGACCAACGCGAACGGTCGCCTGCCGGCCATTGATGACCATGATTATGGTCATAGCCGGTGGGCGTTGTCAATGGCGTCGGTTACTGGTAAGCTGAGCGCCATGAGCGAGCTGAGCCGGATCGGGGTGGCCATCGATGCCGATCTGCTGGAGAGATTCGACCGGCTCATCGCCCGGCGGGGTTACCAGAACCGCTCGGAGGCCTTCCGGGACTTGATCCGGGACGAACTGGTGGAGGAGACCTGGAAGTCTCCGGAGTCCCAGGTGGTCGGGACGGTTACGCTGGTCTACGATCATCACGTGCGGCTGCTCAGTGAAAAGCTGACGGAGCTGCAACACGAGCACCACAAGTCGATTCTCTCGACCCTGCACGTGCATCTGGACCACGACCATTGCCTGGAGGTGCTGGTGGTGCGGGGGCGGGCCGCCACGGTGGAGAAGATCGCCAACGTGCTGACCTCGACCAAGGGAGTCAAGCACGGGCGGTTGACGATCACGGCCACCGGAGCGGGTCTGTAATGATCCTGGGCTGTGGCATCGACCTGGCGGAGGTGGAGCGGATCCGGCGGTCGATCGAGCGGTTCGGCGAGCGGTTCCTGGAGCGCATCTACACGGCGGGGGAGCGGGCCTACGCCGAGCGAAAGCGGAACCGTTACGAGCGCTACGCGGCGCGGTTTGCGGCCAAAGAGGCCGGCATGAAGGCCCTCGGGACGGGGTGGGCGGGCGGCGTCACCTGGAAGGATTTCGAGGTTGTCAACCTGCCCGGGGGCAAGCCGGCGCTGCGGATGTCGGGGCGGGCGGCGGAGGTGGCCGAGCAGCTGGGGGTCCGGCGGGTTTCGCTTTCGCTCTCCCACACCGAGGCGCTGGCCATCGCGCAAGTCATCCTGGAGGAATAATGCCGCTGCGGAAGCTCCTGGGGGCCATCCTGCTCCTGTCGGCCTGCCAGTTTGGCCAGCGGGATCAGGACCTGGTACGGAAACTCGACGCCGCCCGAAGGGCCAGGGGCCCGGCCTACCAGCCTCGCACCCGGCACCTGCATCCGGATGGGTCGCCAAAATACACCAACCGCCTGATCCTGGAGTCGAGCCCCTATCTGCTCCAACATGCCCACAACCCGGTCGATTGGCGCCCCTGGGGCGACGAGGCCTTCGAGCTGGCCCGCAAGCTCGGCCGCCCGGTGCTGCTGAGCGTCGGCTACTCCACCTGCCACTGGTGCCACGTGATGGAAGAGGAATCCTTCGAGGACGAGGAGATCGCCCGCTACCTCAACGACAACTATGTGGCCGTGAAGGTGGACCGCGAAGAGCGGCCGGACGTCGACGCCATTTACATGACCGCAGTCCAGGCCCTGGCCGGGCGCGGCGGCTGGCCCATGACGGTGTGGCTCACGCCCGACCGCAAGCCGTTCTACGCCGGAACTTACTTTCCTCCGCGGGACGGCGACCGGGGGGTTTCGACCGGCTTCCTGACCCTGCTGAAAAAGCTCCGAGAGATCTACGACACCGAACCGCAGCGAATCACTGAGTCTTCGGCCCACATAACGGAGAAGATCCAGGAGTTTCTGGGGCCGAAGCCGGGCGGCGGGCCACCGCAGGAGCGCCTGCTCGGCGACGCGGTCCGCTACTCTCGGGAACACTTCGACGCCGTCAACGGCGGCGCCCGCGGCGCCCCGAAGTTTCCGTCGGGGCTGCCGACCCGCCTGCTGCTGCGCTACCACCGGCGCAGCGGGGACCCTGAACCCCTCCACATGGCGGCTCTCACCCTCGAGAAGATGGCCGCCGGAGGCATGTACGACCAGGTTGGCGGCGGCTTCCACCGCTACTCGACCGACGAGAAGTGGCTGGTCCCCCACTTCGAGAAGATGCTCTACGACAACGCTCTTCTGGTGATGGATTACCTGGAGGCCTACCAGGCTACCGGCCGTCAGGATTTCGCCCGGGTGGCCCGCGACATCCTGCGGTATCTGGAGCGCGACATGACGTCGCCCGAGGGGGCCTTCTATTCGGCCACCGACGCCGACAGCCCCGGCCCCGACGGCAAGCGCGAAGAGGGATGGTTCTTCACCTGGACGGCGGGGGAGATCGAAGCGGTGCTGGGAAAGCAGAGCGGGGTCGGCAGGTACTATGGCGCGGCAGACAGCCGCAGCATCCTTCGCATCGCTGGGGCGGCCCCGCCGGAGGATCTCGCCACCGCCCGGGAGGCCCTTTACCGGGCCCGCCTGCGCCGCCCGCCGCCGCTCGGAGACCAGAAGATCCTGACCTCCTGGAACGGCCTGGCCATCTCGGCTCACGCCCGAGCGTCGCTGGCGCTCCGGGACGACCGCTACGCCCAGCGAGCCGCCCGGACGGCGACCTTCCTGCTCGACAAGCTGCGCCGCGACGGCCGGCTGCTGCGGAGCTACATGGACGGCCAGGCCCGCCACAACGCCTACCTCGATGACTACGCCTTCCTCACGGCCGGGTTGCTGGATCTCTACGAGGCCACCGGCGGGCTGCGGTGGATCGAAGAAGCCATCCGGCTCGACAGTGTATTAGAAAAACACTACGAGGACCCGGCGGGTGGGTTCTTCCTGACCAGCAACGATCACGAGCGGCTGCTGGCGCGGGAGAAACCCTTTCGCGACGGCGCCGAGCCCTCCGGCAATTCCGTCGCGTTGATGAACCTGTTGCGGCTTCACGAGTTCACCACCCAGGACCGCTACCGGCAGCGGGGGGAGCGGGCTCTGCGGGCCTTCTCGCCGCAGTTGGTCGGGTCCCCCGGGGCCACCGCCGAGATGCTGCTGGCTCTGGACTTCCACCTCGACACCCCCAAGGAGATCCTGATCGTGACGCCGGCAGCGCGCTGGGAGGCCGGACCGTTGCTTCAGCGCCTGGGAACGACGCACCTGCCCAACCGCATCCTGGCGGTGGTGAGCCAGGGCCCCGAGCTGGCCGCCCACGCCAGAGTCGTCCCGCTGCTCAAAGCCAAAACGGCTTTGAAGGGCAAGGCCACCGCCTACGTTTGCGAGAAGCGGACCTGCGAGCTGCCGACTTCGGATCCCGAGGTGTTTGCCCGCCAGCTGCGGAAGGTGGCTGGCCTCGAACGGTGAGCACCGGGAGGTGGCGCACGCTTCAGCCGCCCGGCTGCGTTCGGTCGCCGCCGGGGGTTCCAGTTCATCCTACGCTTATGACGCCCTCCGCCTGCTGACGCCGCCCAGGGCCCGGCCTGCCTCGGATTATCAGGAAGCTTCGATGCCTTCGGAAATCGCCTTTTCCAACAGCCTTCCCATTCCAATTCATTCTACCCCCGGTCGGATCGGGGCGGCATAACGACTCTGGCGCCCGCCGGCGCGGTTTGTGCGCCGTCGGCTGCAACGCTTCGTTTTAGACAGCCTATTATCGAGCACGGCGTTTCGTAATTTGCGAGGTCACCTCCTCGTCATTCAACCTGGCACAACCTCAAATCCCCGCCGCCGACAATCTCGGTTGCTTTGTTGTAACTCCAGGCGTCGAACGCGACCACGTTCGATTCCGAGCCGCGCGTGAAGCTATCGACAGATAGATATCGTCAATCAGCTTCGCGGAAATCCTGAGTGTTGCCTTTGGATCGGTCTGCCCGAGATCACTGTAGTCCGGCTTTAGCTCTATCATGCGTACGCTCCCACTGCAACCCTTGAGAGGTGCCTAACGGTTTTGGCGTTCAGCGGCGGCGCGCTGTTTGCGCCGCAGCGCCTCGTTAGGCGGCGGCAGTGCAACCACACCCTACTTCGTCTTGGCTGACTGGGGTTCCTGGGTCCATATGTCGCGGGCAATCTTCCAACTGCCGTCGCCCTGCCGCCGGACGACAACCAACCATTTCTCGCTGACGCTAGTTGGCGACGCCCCAGGTCTTGGAGTAACCGTGCCGACGAAGGTTCCCCTAGCGAACCCCCATTCGCCAAAGACCTGGACTTCATCGACCTTGCTTACACCCGGAGACGTCCCCTTCTTGAAGAAATTTTCATGCCAAAGGCGGATGGCGTCTTGGCCACTGACGACAGGTCCCTCGGGAGGCATGAGCACAGCGTCCGCAGTGTAGAGGCGCATTTTTGCCGAGACGTCCCCGGCAGCCATGGCTTTGTCGTAGTCCTCGCCGACCAACTTTCGGATGGCATCCTGTTGGGTCCATCCAGTTTCGGGTGTCATCAAGAGCGTCGCCAACCCGAGGAGAGCCGCAGCGACCGCTCGACGCCTATCTCGCATGATGTCCTCCTGTTTCAA
>Ga0247727_10020375_pt1 | contig 10151 bp, 9 predicted proteins | sample WisWelCaveWW1625_FD_202498 | JGI IMG/M metagenome (GOLD analysis project Ga0247727, IMG submission 202498) | Biofilm microbial communities from Wishing Well Cave, Virginia, United States - WW16-25 | ecosystem: Environmental > Aquatic > Deep subsurface > Groundwater > Cave microbial mat | place... | reverse complement strand
GTGCCGCACGCCCCGCCTCCAAACCCCGATAAGCCTGCTGAATGTCGTCCGGCAACGTGGTGAGCTTTTCCTTGAGCAACCCGAAACGAATCGGGTCATAGATTTCAAGCGCGGCGATATTGATCGGTGTGATGAGCCGTTGACTATCGAACCAGGCATCTCCAACGGCTGCGATAATCTCGGCAAACAGTTTGCGCGCTTGGACGACATTTCCACTCTTCGCGGTTAGACATTCCTTCCATATCGTCGTGATATCCTGACCGCGATACTGGAGGACCAGCTCCTCAATCGTCGGGCTCAACCGCGCCTTAATCGCGAAGTCGTAGTGAGTGCGATCCATCGCCGTCGAAAGCAATTCCGCCTTTACCGCCGCCGCATCCGCTCCTGGTGGTTTTTGATACGCTTTACCGAGAAGCTCCTTTTGCGCAGCGATTTCGGCCAGTCGCCAATCGCTATTTTGTCGGATCTCTTTGTCCACCATTTGAAACCGGAGCGAGAGCGATCGCATAAAGGCAAGAAACTCGTCAGCCGTACGGTCCTTAGGAAACCCACCGATCAGCATCCTAATAATCTTGGGATCGGTTCTTAAGGTGTTGTCTGGAGAGCGCCCGGCGACATTCGAACACCAAACTTTTTCATCCGCTGCGAGACTTTGTTGAATGGCGACCTGTAAATCCTTCGCACCCTCTTTCCCATCTCGATCGAGCGGTATGCTGCCGGTGAGACAAAAAAACCAGGCCGCTGCCGGATTGCTATAAAGGTTGAGCCCAGCTACGTTTCGCACGATCATACCCCGCTGGCTGTGCCGCCAAAGGTTCACCTCCGTAACCCACAATTCGAACAGATAATCGCTATGACCGCTCAAAATTACGCCGACTTGGTCTGCCGGAACCTGATAGCCATCGGCATTGAAGCCAGGATGCCGAGCTTGAAACTGATCCCAATGCCGCTCTTTGGCCGCCTGAATCGTTTGAACAGTCTGCGCCGGCAGGCCATTCGCACCCCATCCCCAATAGACCGTGGTGAAGAGGCGAATCTGGCTTGCCATGGCATTCCATGAAAAACGGGTCGACCCCTGGCTACCGGTTTCGCTCTGCGCGCCGATCAGACCCAGCAAGACCGCGAGCTTTCGAAAATTCTGTTCTTGAAATCCGGCTAGGAAACTAGCTGCAACAAGACCATCGCTATAGAGATAATATCGGCGTGGATCCACAGCTGTGCCGGCGGTGATTATCGTCGATCGACGGTTTTCGTCTGATTCATGATTGAGTCGGAACGGATCTGATGGAAAGACCTGCTCGACTAGCTGCTCCGGGTCGAGTGACCAGGAGGCGACCGGCGTAACGCCAAAATCGATAACGGCCGGCCCGTTCTGGCCCATCGGAGAATTCGAAGCGATTCCTAAGAACCGGACATCTGGCCATTGCACCGATAGCGCAGCTAGAGCGGCCGCTGAACCATCGATCGGGCTATCCGACGTAAGCGGGATCAGGGCGAGAATTGGCTCCTCAACTGTCGCCACAGCGGTTAGTGATGCAGCGATTTTCGCCAAGAGATCAATCGAAATCGCTCCGGCTTGATCAGCCCAAAAAATATTTTCGATCGGCGGGAGATAGTTGACGACCCCCTGCTGCTGTAACGATACCAGCGCTCGATGAAACGCGTCGGGTGTCACCCCCGGGGGCGCCACGATACCGGCTAATTGTGCACCTTCTGGTGTTGAACAAGCCGCGATTAGCCATTCCCACATCGAATCACCGAAACCGGCATCTCGCGCAATCGCGCCGCCATTCGTCCCCCAGGGTGTACCGGTCGAAAAAGACCCATCCAAACGAATCATCGTCACGACCGCTGGCGACAAGCCAGCCATCAGCGGCAGATGCGCGAAGAATAAACCCGTAAGGTTTGGGACGGTAGCTGTTGGTTGAGGGGCGCTAAATCCGCTACTAAGCGGTGCTCCGCCGAAACTTGGCCGCACAAAAACACGATTGCTCAAAACAACCCTAGGGACGGGCGATTGAACAAGCGGCCGATAATCGATTCGATCTCCCCTAATCAGCAGTGACGTAGCCGACACGTCTACGATTGAAAATCGATCGACTCCGAAACCATATTGACCATCAACCCCCGGGGAACTTCTCCAAAAACCGTAACATAAGGGGCCGGATATGGGGCGGGTGCCGATTCGAGGCTGACCGGCACCGATCGCTCCAAACAACCCCACGGCTACTCCTCGGAAATATCTACCCTCCGATTTCTATCGGGAATTTTTGCTCGATGGTTGCGGCTCACGGGATTCCTCGCGGGATTCCTTTCAAGCGCACCCATCCCCTACTCCAACGAAACAAAATTATCCTGAACCGAAACATCTGCCCGCACTCGAATCAACGTATCGATCTCGGCCAACGCACTTTGCGTTGGCCCATGCGGCTCAATCACAGTCATGGCATCGCTCGCTCGCCTGTGGTTCGTGATAGATTGATAATAACGACTATTACTGTCGCTGGACCTCACTGCTGAAATCAAGGTAGTTGTTGCTCAGAGGAGGATCTCTCCATTAGGCCTCGTATGTTTCTCTTGTACGTTCGTTCGTCGATTGCGAATCAGGTGGGACGGCGCGATCCACCGGCACCTCAGGAGTTCTTTTTCTGGACCCTGATCTGCATCGTTATTTGTGCGGGATGTTATTTCGCGCCGCAAACAAACAACTTGGAGCGACTCGCGGCGGGATATCCGTTTTTTTCCCCTAAGATTCGCTTGGACGAATCGATCCCCTTAATGCCCGGCTGGGTCTGGCTTTACTATCTCTATTTCCCGGCATTGCTGATGGTGGCGATCATCACGACGCAAGATCGCCTCGTGATGTTTGAAGGGATTATTGCCTTCTGCAGCATCGCTATTCTCAGCCTACTTTTTTTCTTACTGCTTCCGTCTCGCATGTCGCATCCGGATATCTCCGACTGCCAGTCGGTAGCCTGTCGATTGCTGGGCGCGATGTACCAAGCCGATAATGGATTCAATATCTTTCCCAGCCTGCATGTCGCTGGCCCCATCATGATCAGCCTATTTTTCTGGCGTTATCTGCGTCCCGTCGCTTCCGTGTACGGCGTAATCTCCATCGGGATTATCGTGTCAACAGTCTTGGTCAAGCGCCATTACCTGGTGGATCTGCCGGCGGGCGCCCTGTTAGGTGGATTCGGCTATTTATTGGGGCGACGGATCGGAGATCCGCTCCGCTGCTGGGTAGACAATCGGATTTTCATCCGTCGGCTTGATTGACAACCGTTTCGAGCACTGTCTAGAGTCCTTCGAGTTTGGCGGCCAGATCAAGGTTAGCCGCTAAAGAAAAGCGCCGTGCTAGGGAGACGGGGTCGGTCAAGCGGTTGCCATCTTAGGTGCAGGAGTGAAGAAGCATGACGTTCGTTGTAACCAGCCGATGTAAAGGCTGCCGATTTACCCATTGCGTGACGGTCTGCCCGGTCGAATGCTTTCATGGCGATGGCGAGATGCTCTATATCGATCCGGTCGAATGTATCGATTGTGGCGCATGCGTCCCCGAATGTCCGGTTGAGGCGATTTATGACGAAGAAGATGTCCCCGCGGAGGAAAGACACTGGATTCAGGTCAATGCTGAACACGCTAACCAGCATCCCGTGATTACCGAGCAGCAGGAGGCGTTGCCCGGCGCTGAAGAGCGGAAAAAGGCGCTCGGTTTTAAATGACCGCGACCGAATTAACGATACGATAACCCTGTAAGCTCCGGATGGGTCGACATGGATCCTCGCCTGAGTCAACAACTTGCCACTGCGATCGACTTAAAAAAGAGCTTTCTGGAACAATCTGGAAACGATTTACTGAAAGCCGTCGCGCAGATCGTCCGCGTCTTGAAGCAGGGCGGCAAATGTTTGGCCTTTGGCAATGGGGGCTCCGCCGCAGATGCGCAACATTTTGCAGCAGAACTCGTCGGTCGGTTCAAAAAGGAGCGAAAGCCGTTGGCGGCGATCGCCTTGACCACCGACAGTTCGATCTTAACCGCGATTGGCAACGATTATGGTTTTGAACAGATCTTTGCCCGACAGATCAATGCCCTTGGTAGAGCCGAAGATCTCGCCATTGCCATCAGCACCTCAGGAAGATCGAGCAACGTTTATGAAGCTATTCTCGCGGCAAAAAAAATCGGTATGGCCACGCTCGCGTTGACCGGCGCTACCGGCGGAGACCTGCTTACGCTTGTCGATCTCTGTCTCTGCGTTCCAGCGACCGACACCGCGTCGGTTCAGGAAGTGCATCTTTTTGCCGAACACCTGATCTGTCGATTCCTCGATGATGGTGAATCGTGGTAAAGCCAAGACCTGATCAACCATACGCACCCATGACGTTCTGATCGTAATCGATCAACGCTCCGGTTAAGAGCCGACTTTCATCGCTCAGCAGATAAACGGCGAGGGTCGCGATATCGCGTGGTTTAAGCAGGCGCTTAAACGGCTGCCGCTCCTCAGCCGACTCAAGCCAGTCGGACGGATTTCCATCATTCAGCTGCGTGACATGTTCACCCGGGCTATCCATCCAACCCAAATTGATCCCGTTGACCCGAATTTGCTCCCAACGAACCGCGTGCGCGATGTTTTTCGTCAGCGTCGCCAACGCCCCTTTTGAAGCGCTATAGGCGGTGATGAACGGCTGCCCACCGTGGCTCGACATCGTGATCATGTTGACGATCGATCCACCATGGTTCTCCCGTTTCATGATCCGAATCGCCTCCTGCATCAAAATAAACGGTGCGCGCGTATTAATATCAAAGATCCGATCCCATAATTCGACGGTTGTGTTGTCGATCGTTCCACGATCAGTAACCCCGGCCGCATTAACTAGCCCGTGCAACCTACCAAAGCGTTGATCACAGGCCTCCATCACCCGTTGACAATCGTCGGGGTTCACAAGGTCCGCTTTCACGAATAACGGAATCGCCCCCTTCGATTCAATCGCGCGGGCGACAGACCTCCCCTGCACGTCGTTTCGCCCACAGAAAACGATCCCTTTGGCGCCACTCGCCGCGGCTTCAAGGCAGACCGCTTCGCCGAGCCCCTGAGTACCTCCGGTCACCACAATCACCTGGTCGGTTAAACGTAGCTCAGTCATGACAAGCTCCTTCGTTAATGGGTCTATCGCAAAATACCCCCGGTGGGGGTATTCCTCTTTCCTAACCCATCGATTTTATTTGTGCCGAATCCCGAGTTCGGCGACAGCGCCTGAATCCAGCGACCATTTCTATCGGCCGTTCGTCGGCCTAGGTGGATCAATCGACGGCTGATCGAGCTCAGCGCGCGAAAACCCAACCGCATCGCGCATCAGCTGATCGAACCTGTCCCAAGCACCCGCTACCTGTAATCCGAGTAGATCGTGGGCAACGAGCTGCATCATCAGTTGCTTACGCAGCTCCAGAGAAGCTCCATTGGCGATCAACCTCCGTCGTATCCTTTCTAATAGCATCAGCAGGTCGGCAGTCTCTTCCGGAAACTGTTTGCCGAGATCGACGCGGACTTTTTGGGCAAAAGCGGGGCTTTTCCCCCCGGTTGAGATGGCAATCACAAAATCTCCTCGTTTGACCGTCGCGGCCGAGATAAATCGACATCGGGTTGGATCATCCACGGCATTGACAAGGATCCCACGCCGCACCGCCTCATCATAGATCGCCTGGTTCTCCTCATTGTCTCCGAGAGCGGCATATACCAACGAAAAACTGCCAAGGTCGCTCGCCTCAAACGACTTCTCGAGCCAACAAGCCGCCCCGTCATTCACCAATTCCCGCAATCGGTCACTGATCGTTGGCGATAACAGTGTGACATCGATCCCAAATGGCATGAGGCTCACCAACTTTTCCTCCGCAAGCCTCCCCCCACCGACGACTAACACCCGTTGGCCAGTCAGGTCGAGAAAGATCGGAAAATATCGCTTCGCGCCCGTCGCCATCAGGTCTAACCACACCTTTCTCGGCGGTAGACCGCCGCAGCTGTAACCAACGCGGTCGGCCACGTTGGCATCCCCGCTACATGGACATGGCAATAGGCGGCGAATGTTCGATTTTGGCAAAGGCCATCCCGGGCGCCATCAAATCCATATCCTTTGCTCAGCTGACACACCAGTGTGAGCTGACTCTCCTCCCAGGCCGACGGCCGAGAATAATGAAACTCGTGCCCGACGAGCTCCGTGCCGATCGAATAGAACGGGTTCTCGGCAACCACTCGACCCCGCAAGTAGCCGTGGCCATACGGACGATTTCGAAACGCATAATCGATCGGGAAAATCCCCACCAGTTCAAAATGGCGCCCCTCGTAAGCAATCGATCGGCCGAGATACAACGCCCCTCCACATTCCGCATAGATCGGCATCCCCCTCCGCTCAGCCGTACGAATCTCAGCCATCAGCTCGCGATTATTCGCCAATCGTTCCGCGTGCCGTTCCGGAAAGCCGCCGCCGATATAAAGCAGGTCGAGCGACGGCAATTTTTCCGTGTGAATAGCGGACAATTCAACCAGGTCGGCCCCATGCTCGCGCAGCGCATCGAGATTGTCTTGGTAATAAAACTGAAACGCGTCGTCTCGAATCAGACCAATTCGCACCGGCTCAGTATGAATCGCTCGACTTTTGCCTGTTTGTGGTGAAAAGTCGAGCGGCGGCGCTGATTCGGCGATTCGACAAATCTGCTCGACATCCAACGCCTCACTCATCACGTCAGAGACTCGCTCAACGCTTGCCTGTCTCCCCGATTCGCAGGGCGGTAGCAACCCAAGATGGCGCTCTTCGAGCGGGGCATCGTCACGGCGATGGATGGCACCAACAATCGGAACGGTCGTTCGATCGCGAATCGCAGCCGTCACGACTCGTTCATGTCGCTCACCAGCCAGTCGATTCAAGATCACCCCCGCGATGGTACAGTCCGGATCAAACTGCTGAATTCCCAAAACAACTGCAGCGGCAGTGGCACTCATCCCCTGGCAGTCAAGCACCAAAATGACCGGTGCCCGCAGAATCTTGGCTAATCGTGCGCTGCTGACGCTCCCTTTCTCATCGACGCCGTCAAAAATCCCATGATTGCCTTCTACCAAAACGATATCGGCCATTGCGGAATGTCTGTTCAGCATCGCTAGAATGGTCGATTCATCCATCAAATATGGGTCGAGATTGTAGCACGGTTGATCCGCCAAGACCGAGATCCAGGCTGGATCGATAAAATCAGGACCTTTCTTAAACGGCGCGACGCGCAAGCCACGTTTTCGCAACCCTGCAATTAAGGCCAGCATCGCCGTTGTTTTGCCGCTAGACCCTTTGCTTGCCGCCAAAACCAATCGTGGCAATTTCTTGATCATGTCCGTTTGTAACGAAAAGCAACTTGCTGTTCAACGCTTCCTCCCGCTAACCCGTTCGTTGCCCCTTGGCCTTACACTGGATTTTCGGTTGAATCGTCTCAAGCGCTTGAGTGATGATGGCGCAGGCTATCGTGAGAGGGCTGTCCCGCAAATGCATTGGTATTCGCTGGTCGAACAAAATTCTTCGCTCGATGTTGCGGTCGATCGCCTGATCGCCTCGGTGGACAATCATTTTAACGGTGAACCGCTCGATCTCGCGATCCTGTTTGTCTCAGGGCATAACGTCGACGCGCCCGTTACAGCGCCCCAGCGCCTAATGCAGGCGATCAAAGCGCGCGTGCTGATTGGATGTAGTGCTGCCGGCGTCGTCGGGAATGGGCTGGAGCTCGAGCAAACAAAAGCCGTCTCATTGCTCGTCGCTCAACTCCCCAATGTCGAAATCGGTAGCTTCTATTGCTCCAGCCAAGACAACCCCCGAGACTATTGTCAGAGTCTACAATCGCGCTTGGGATGCGATCCATCAAAGCGGCCGTCGTTCATTATCTTAGCTGATCCCTTTAGCGCGGACGCAGAGGCGTTCGTACACGAATTGGATGACGCCTACCCCGATTGCATAAAAGTTGGCGGCATGGCCAGCGGCGCTGACCTTCCCGGTGACAATCGCTTGTTCTTAGACGACCAGATCTTCCGCGAAGGATTGATCGGAATTTCCTTGAGCGGCGCCATCGATGTTGGAACGATCGTCGCCCAAGGCTGTCGACCGATTGGACAGCCGATGTTTGTCACGCAAGCCGATCAGAATCTAATCACGGAGCTTGATGGTCATGCGCCCAGAAAAGTATTGGAGGAAACTTACAAATCATTATCCACCGATGATCAGAAGCTCTTTCAAACCTCGCTCTTTCTCGGCGTGGTAATGCTTGCGGATCGAACCTCGTACCAGCAAGGCGATTTTCTGATTCGAAATATCCTCGGATTCGAATCATCCCGAGGATCAGTTGCCGTAGGTACACCAATCGAAAAGAATTCCGTGGTGCAATTTCATCTACGTGACGCGCATACCTCCACCAACGACCTGGCGTTTCTGCTTAAGAATTACCGCGATACCGATCAACCAACACCGTATGCCGCGCTCCTCTTTTCTTGCGTCGGTCGCGGAAAACATCTGTATGGGAAATCCCATCACGATTCAACGCTGCTCCGCGACCAGCTCGGCGAGATACCGATCGGCGGCTTTTTCTGTAATGGAGAAATTGGACCGGTCGGGGATCATACCTACCTACATGGCTATACGAGCTCGTTTGCACTGTTTCGACCCAAGTTGAGTTAAACCGGTAAGCGTCGAATTTTCGCTCCTAACGCCTCGAGTTTTTCTTCCACCCGTTCGTAACCGCGATCGATCTGACGAATGTTATAAATGGTACTCGTTCCACGAGCACAAAGCGCCGCGACTACCAATGCCATTCCGGCCCGCACATCGGGTGACTCTAACGTTCCGCCAACAAGTTGCGCCGGCCCATTAACCACCACACGATGAGGATCACACAAGATGATTTTCGCGCCCATTGCAACCAAGCTATCGACGAAAAACATTCGGCCATCAAACATCTTTTCAAAGAATAAGATTGTCCCCGCAACTTGGGTCGCCACCGTGATCGCGACCGACATCATATCGGTCGGAAACATCGGCCACGGCCCATCCGCTACCTGCGGAATCTGATCAAAATAGTCGGCTTGGACCGCAAGGGGTTGCTTGGCCAAAAGCCTAAGCGATCGATCCTCAAGTTCAGCATCGATACCCAACTTTTGAAATACCAAACGAATCATCCGTAGATCTTCCACCCGGACATCCCGAATCGTCAGCTCTGAATGGGTTACGGCCGCGAGCCCAATGAGAGAGCCGATCTCAAGATAGTCCGACCCGATCCGATGGCTCGTCCCATGGAGTTCGTCCACGCCTTGGATCGTCAAACTATTCGTTCCGATTCCAGCAATATCGGCTCCCATCTGATTCAACATCCGACAAAGACCTTGCACATGCGGTTCGCACGCTGCATTGTGCAAAAAGGTCGTTCCACGAGCCCGAACCGCAGCCATGATGATATTCTCGCTTCCCGTAACCGACGGCTCATCCAAAAAAATATCGGCACCGCTCAGTTGCTTGGCGGCAAGGTGAAACGTCTGATTCGCCTCAACATCTGCTCCCAACGCGCGGAATCCGAGGAAATGCGAATCGAGTCGACGGCGGCCGATGACGTCGCCACCGGGGGGCGGCAAGGTGACCTTCTGCATACGTCCCAAGAGCGGCCCGGCGAGCAAGATTGACGCCCGGAGCGATCGCGATAGATCATTCAGCAGATCGGTACGGTTGATCTTTGCTGCATCGATTTCGAGCGTGTGAGGATCAGACCAATCGACTTTCGCACCGAGATGCTCCAGTAGCTGTATCATCACAAAGACATCATGAATGCGCGGAACATTTTCCAGGATCGTGATTCCGTCCGCCAATAAAGCAGCGGCCAACGCGGGCAACGCTTCGTTCTTGGAACCGCTCGGGACAAACTCTCCCGCAAGCGCCTGACCGCCTTCGATGACAAATTTTTGCATCATGTCGGGCTCAGATCCTGAAGGTGCGGGTTCAGACGGTATGCGATACCGGATCGGATAACAAGAGGCTCAACCTTTGGCGGACCGTCAACCACACTCGTCAACGGCTCGCCTAACCAATCGTCAAACTGGGTCTTTAGTTCAACCTGTCCCAGATGCGGCACCGAGCGCGCTTGG
>Ga0247727_10020374_pt1 | contig 10151 bp, 12 predicted proteins | sample WisWelCaveWW1625_FD_202498 | JGI IMG/M metagenome (GOLD analysis project Ga0247727, IMG submission 202498) | Biofilm microbial communities from Wishing Well Cave, Virginia, United States - WW16-25 | ecosystem: Environmental > Aquatic > Deep subsurface > Groundwater > Cave microbial mat | place... | reverse complement strand
CGATGTCGGTTCATCGCATCCTGGGGGTGTAGAAGCTCCCAAGGGTTAGGCTGTTCGCCTATTAAAGCGGTACGTGAACTGGGTTCAGAACGTCGCGAGACAGTTCGGTCCCTATCTGTGGTGGGCGCAGGAGATTTGAGGGGGCTTGTCCGTAGTACGAGAGGACCCGGATGAACGAACCTCTTGTGATCCAGTTGTCACGCCAGTGGCACCGCTGGGTAGCGAAGTTCGGTTAGGATAAGCGCTGAATGCATATAAGCGCGAAACCTTCCTCAAGATGAGATCTCCCAACCGTAAAAGGTACTGAGGGCCCTGGAAGACCACCAGGTTGATAGGGCGGGGGTGTAAGCGCGGTAACGCGTTCAGCCAACCGCTACTAATAGCCCGTTCGGCTTGACCATAATTCTTACCCCGCGCACAGCTTTGGCTTGTGGCGCGACTGTGGCGCCCGTCAATATTCGAGAATCGCTTTTTGGGTGACTTTAACGAGGGGGTCACACCCGTTCCCATCCCGAACACGGCAGTTAAGCCCCTCAGCCCCGATGGTACTGCATGCGCAAGTGTGTGGGAGAGTAGGACGTTGCCCGAATTCAACTGACCACGAACGCCCGAGTTCCCCTCGGGCGTTCGTGTTTTTGGGTTCCTGTCCCAAAAGTGTGGTTGTGAGTTCCACACAACACCGACGGCCTGCGGTGATGGCGTCTCGAAGCGCCGTACCGCGGTCGCCATTCCCGCCGCTCGTTGCGGCTGCAGCCAGTCCTTCAACATCGTGCAGCCGCCTGGGTAGCCACGCTGCCGTAACTCCCGCAACAGCACTTGCGCGTTCCACACGCCGGCCTTCAGCCGGTCTTGCAAATACTCCTTGTGCGGATCGAGCTTGCTCGGCGGCGTCACTCGTGGGCCGTAGCGCGGCGCCTCCTCAGGCTCCAACAGGTACTTGTGCACCGTCTTTCGGTCGTAGCCAGTTAGCCGGCTGATGGCCTGGGTACTCAGGCCTTCTCGTTTCATCTCCAGAAACTCTTGCATGTCTCTTCCCCTTAGCACTCTCGGCCCTCCTCCCTCGGAGGATCGGCCGGCTTATACCCTCATCAGGGGGTGGGGAATTTTCAACCGGCTATATGGGGATTTTTGCACCGGCGCTGACAGCACAGCTAATATAAGTCAAGCATGATACTCCTGCCGGGAGCCGTTTCTAGTGTGGAGCTTCGAGGGGCAGCACCTGCCGTCCTGCGCAGTAGTCAAGTCTTCCTTGACAACTGAAGTCCCCAGCAACTCTCGGCGTGACGCGCACCACACTGGCGGAGTCGGTGCAGTCGCTTCTTGTGACTGATCGGGGCCAAACATCCTCAGGTCAAGAAAATGAGCGCCGCCCCGGGCAGGTGACGGCGACGAAGGATCCAGTGGGCGCTAAGTCTTTGAGAAGTTTGGTGGACCTGGAGAGATTCGAACTCTCGACCTCTTCCATGCCATTTAAGAAATATCAATCACTTACGGGAAGGAACGACGGAAACACAAGACTTAGCGCCTTGCGCCGTGGACGCCGGTGGACGCCACTACGGAACTGGCACGCTGCTTACCTTCTCGCGCGCGGTTCCATCTGTCCTGATTGTTGTCTGCTGGAGCAGACAACAATTTGATTTTTCTATAAGGACCATGCCATGTGGAGCGCTGACGGTTCGAGAATCCCTGACCCCAACTTGCAATTTCGCAATATTGCTAATAGACTGGGATCGAGTGCCTGAGACCAGAGTCGTCCTCTACCGGGAGGAAAACGGATCATGCCCGTTCGTGGAATGGTTCGACGAGTTGCCTGCGAAGGTGCAAGACAAGTGCTACCTCCGGTTGGAGCGTTTGCGCGAGATGGGGCACGAATTGCGTCGACCCGAAGCGGACTTCCTGCGTGACGGCATCTACGAACTGCGCGTCAGCCTGGGAGGAGTTCACCACCGGATACTGTACTTCTTCCACGGCCCGATGGCGGCCGTGGTCTCGCACGGGCTTGTGAAAGAGCGGGTGGTCCCGCCGAAGGAGATCGATCACGCCGTCGAGCGCAAGAAGCGGTTTGAGGCGAATCCGGCGAAGCACACTTATGAGGAGGCTTGACGTGCCAGTCAACAAAGCAAAGACGTTGAAACCGGTTAGCGATGCGGTGGAGATCCTTCACCGCCGGTTCTACGAAGGCAAACCGGCCCGGCTGAAGAACTTGGAAGAGGCGCGCGCCAACGAAGAGATCGCCCGCAAAATCCACGAACTGAGGGCCGCCGCTGCCCTCACCCAAACTCAGCTTGCTAGGCTCATCGGCACCACTGCATCGGTCATCTGCCGCCTGGAGGATGCCGATTACGAAGGCCACTCGCTGGCAATGTTGCGCAGGATCGCGGGCGCTTTGAATCAGCGGGTCGAGATCCGTTTCGTGCCGATTCGGCGGTCGGCATAGCTCACGGCCATGGGCGACATCAACTCGTTTGCACTACAACAGGCCGAGGCTGCGGCCGCAAGGCTGTGGGCCTTCTCATGCGCTCCATTTCCGTTTGCCAATGGTGCACTCATCCAGCGCCATATCGAACAGGAGGTCACGAATACCGCAATTGCTTTCGCTATCCACGTTCGGCGGATTTTGGACAACAAGGCCGTGAACACCCAATTCGTGCTTGATGAACCATTCCGCATTTGGTCCCCGGCAAAAGGGTTGACCAAAGTGAACCTGCTCCGTGACGCTCTCAACCGCATTATCCACGCAACAGAGTTCAAAGTTGGATTTGAGAAGCTCCCGCGCGACGCCTCGAAGATCGAAGGTGGTGCAATCGGAGTCATCTATCTTTCAACCCGAACCGATCAACGTGATGAAGCGCTGATTGACGTCTTCGCGCTGGCCTCGTGTTTCTTTCACAAAGTCTTACCCGACCTGAATTTGCCTGACCAGCCGTCCACACCCGAGGCGGTTCATTGATGCGTATCGATCAACGTTGCGTTGGTGTAGCGTCCTTCGGGGCGGGAGCGACAACTTGGCCAAGAACGGCGTGGCGTCCAAAATTAGACTCCAAATGGACTCCAGTGAGGGTTACGGCGCAACCAGTGGGCGCTAAGTCTTTGAGAAGTTTGGTGGACCTGGAGAGATTCGAACTCTCGACCTCTTCCATGCCATGGAAGCGCGCTCCCAACTGCGCCACAGGCCCACGGAGACGGACAACCTCATTATAACATCGGGGAATCTGTGGACGGCCTAGCGAAGCCGCATGGGCCGGCCGCCGGCTTCCTTGCTCCGCTGGGCGGCGTCCATGAAGGCGAAGATCTCGAGCGTCTCCTCGTTGGCGACCGGCGGCACGCCGGTCTGGAAAAACTTCACGATCTCGCGGATCAGCGGGACATAGCTCGATCGCGACTTGGGCGGGCTTTGCAGGACCTGTTTGGGCCGGAAGACCACGGCTCCGTAGTCGCCCGAGGGCCGCATCGCACGCACGGTCCCGCTGCGCCCGCCTTTCCACCGCCCGACGATGGTATCGGCGTCCTGGGCCTGGACGCGGGTCACTTCATCGCAGCCGGGCCCGAGGAGCGCATAGAGCATTTCGATCGAATGGATCGCATACCAGGAAAGGTCCAGGTAGTGGTGGGGCTCGAGCGGTCCCGGACCCCAGGTGAGCACGCCGGTCGCATCGGCGTGCTTCATGGTGGCGGCAATCTCGCTCCAGCGCAGGCTCGACGAGCTGAACCACGCCACGCCGGCGGCCTTGGCCAGCCGCGCGATCTCGCGCGCGTCCTCCAGCGTCGCCGCCAGCGGCTTGTCGATGAACAGCGGCTTTTTCGCTGCGATCACCTCGCGGGCCTGCTTCAGGTGCACGCGCCCGTCGACGCTCTCGAGCAGGACGGCGTCGACCTTCGCGCACAGGGTCGCGATGTCGGGCACGATCTCGACGCCCCAGTCGCGCTCGATTTCGGCGGCGAACTTGTCGACGCGCGTGAAGCTCGACTCGACGTCCGGGCTGCCGCCTTTATAAGCGGCGACCACGCGCGCGCCGGGAACGTGATCCGGATTCTTCGGATCGTTGAGCACCCTGGTGAACGCCGGCACGTGGGACGTATCGGTCCCGAGGATTCCGACGCGAATCTGGGCGCCGGCGAGCCCGGTCAGAAGGAAAACCGCGAATGTCCTCATGGGTGCCAGTCTATCCCGCCCTAGCCCCGGATGCCAAAGCCATCCAAGCGGACAACCTCGGCGGCCTGCTCCTCGACGCCGCGCACTTCCGACCATCGCGGCCCCCTCCAGAGCTGTCCCGCCAGGTCGCTGAGCTGCTCCGGCGTTCCGACGGCGTAGACTTCGACGCGGCCGTCGTCGAGGTTTTTCACCCAGCCCCGCAAGCCGGAGGAGGCGGCGACACGCTCGACAAAATACCGAAAGCCCACGCCCTGAACGCGGCCTCGGACCAGGTAGCGGCGGGCGACAATCGCCATTGCTCAGACTATACACTGGCCGCGCTCGGCTAGAATCGAACTATGCCGTTCCCCACTCATCGCCCGCGGCGGCTGCGCTCCTCGGAGGGGATCCGGCGGCTGGTGCGCGAGACGCATCTGGAGCCGTCGGGCCTGGTGCTGCCGTTGTTCGTCTGCCCGGGGGCCGGGGTGCGCCGCGAGATCTCCTCGATGCCGGGCGTGGCCCAGTTGTCGATTGACGGCATTATCGGCGAATGCCTCCAGGTCCGGTCGCTGGGGCTGGGCGGCGTGATCCTGTTCGGGATTCCCGAGACCAAGGACGAGATCGCCTCGGGTGCGTATGCCGACGACGGGATCGTGCAGCGCGCCGTCGGCGCCATCAAGCGGGAGGTCCCCGGGGTGGTGGTCATCACCGATGTCTGCAACTGCGAGTACACCAGCCACGGCCATTGCGGCAAAGTGGTCGATGGCGAGGTGGACAACGACCAGACGCTGGACTGGCTGGCGGCCGCGGCCGTCTCGCACGCGCGCGCCGGCGCCGACATCGTGGCGCCTTCCGACATGATGGACGGGCGGGTGGCGGCGATCCGCCGGGCGCTCGATGGGAGCGGTTTTCTCAACACGCCCATCCTCTCCTACGCCGCCAAGTTCGCCTCGGTCTTTTACGGGCCGTTCCGCGAAGCGGCCGAGTCGGCGCCGCAGTTCGGCGACCGCCGCGGCTACCAGATGGATCCGGCCAACGGGCGCGAAGCCATGCGCGAGATCGAGCTGGACATCGAAGAAGGCGCCGACATCATCATGGTGAAGCCGGCGATGCCGTACCTGGACCTGATCCGCCAGGCCCGCGATCGTTTCGACGTGCCGGTGGCCGCCTACCAGGTCAGCGGCGAGTTCAGCATGATCGAGGCGGCGGCGCGCAACGGGTGGCTGGACCGCGAGCGGGTGATCCTGGAGTCGCTGACGTCGATTCGCCGCGCCGGCGCGGGCATCATTCTGACGTACTTCGCCAAGGAAGTCGCGCGGATGCTGGGCGCATGAGGAATCTGTTAGATTAGTTCTTTGGTCACCCCAACCACCGATCCGGCTGCGCTGGCGGGCCTCGCGCGCCGCATCCGGCGTCATATCGTCGAGATGACCGGCGCCGCCCGGTCCGGCCATCCCGGCGGCTCGCTGTCGGCGGTCGAGATTCTGGTGGCCCTGTACTTCGGCGGCGTGCTTCGCCACGATCCGCGGCACCCCGGTTGGGTGGACCGGGACCGCTTCCTGCTCTCGAAGGGTCACGCTTGTCCGGTGCTGTACGCGGTGATGGCGGAAGCCGGCTACGCGCCGGTCGAGGAGCTGAAGACGCTGCGCAAGATGGGCTCGATGTATCAGGGCCACCCGGATCGCCGGTTCCTGCCGGCGCTCGAGGCGTCGACCGGCTCGCTCGGACAGGGGCTCTCGCTGGCGATCGGCATGGGCCTGGCGGCGCGTCTGGACCGGCGTCCGACTCGCGTGTACGTTGTCCTCGGCGACGGCGAGCTCCAGGAAGGGCAAATCTGGGAGGCGGCGATGTCGGCCGCCTACCACAAGGTGGACAACGTGGTGGCCATTGTCGACTACAACAAGATCCAGCTCGATGGTTTCGTCAAGGACATCATGGAACTGGAGCCGCTGGCCGCCAAATGGCGCGGGTTCGGCTGGAATACGCTCGAGATCGACGGCCACAGCTTCCCGGCCCTGTTCGAGGCGTTGGCCGCGGCGAAACGCACGCGGGGCCGGCCGACCGTGATCATCGCCCACACGATCAAGGGCAAGGGCGTCAGTTTCATGGAGAACAATCCGAAATTCCACGGCACGGCGCCGTCGCCGGAGGAAGTTTCACACGCGCTCGAGGAGCTGGCCGGATGAGGGTGAAGACCAGGGCGGCGTTCGAGCTCAAGCCGGGAGCGGCGACTCGTGAGGCGTTCGGCAAAGCGCTGGTCGAGCTCGGCCGTGAGAACCCGGACGTGGTGGTCTGCGACGCCGACCTGTCGAAGTCGACCTTCACCCATCTGTTCGCCAGGGAGTTTCCCGAGCGCTTCTTCTCCTGCGGGATCGCCGAGGCGAACATGGTCGCCATCGGCGCCGGACTGGCGATGGCGGGAAAGACCGCCTTTGTCGCCAGCTTCTCCTGCTTCGTGTTGAACAAAGGCTTCGAGCAGTTGCGCGTCACGGCGGCCTATCCGGGCGTGCCGCTGAAAGTGGTCGGAACCCACAGCGGGATTTCGATCGGCGAAGACGGACCCTCGCAGATGAGCGTCGAGGATCTCAGCCTGGCGTGCGCACTGCCGGGGTTCACGGTGATCAGTCCGGCCGACGAAGTCGCCATGGGCGCACTGGCGCGACTGGCGGCGTATCACCCGGGGCCGGTGTTTCTGCGGGCCGGGCGGGCGAAGGTGCCGGTGGTCCATGCGCCCGGACAGCGGTTCGAAATCGGCCGCGCGATCGAGCTGATCGAAGGAACCGACGTCGCGATCATGGCTCACGGCCTGATGGTGGCCGAGGCCATACGGGCTTCCGAGGCGCTCGAGGCCGACGGGATCTCGGCGCGCGTCCTCGACATGCATACCATCAAACCGCTGGACGCCGTTGCCATCCGCAAGGCGGCCGTGGAAACGCGCGCCATTGTCGTCGCCGAGGAGCACCTGGTCGACGGGGGTCTGGGTGTGCGCGTCGCCCAGGCGGTGGCCGAGACCGACCCTTGCGTCATGGAGTTCGTCGGCATCCGGAATACCTACGCCGAGTCCGGCACGCCGGAGGGCTTGCTCGACAAGTACGGCCTGGTGGCGCGCGAGGTCATCTCCGCCTGCCGGCGGGCCGTCGAGCGCAAACGGGCCTCGCGATAGCCGGCGATGGACGAGCGAGAACGGCTCTCACGCATCCTGCACGATGACATCGGCCAGATCCTCACCGCTGTCGGCGTCCAGCTCGAGCTCCTCCGTTTGGACACCCGCGAGACCGCGCCCGAGCTGGCGGCACGCCTGTCGGAAGCGCAGAAGCTGCTCGAGCAGGCGATGGAGCGGATCCGGGCGCTGAGCCGCGAGTTGCGCGCGGGTGTACAATAGCGATTCCAGCAACCCTCATGGCCTATACCGTTCTCCTGGTGGAGGACCACCGGATTGTCCGCGATGGCATCAAGGCGATCCTCGAGCGCCACTCCGACTTCCACGTGATTGGAGAAACCGAGTCGGCGGTCGATGCGATTCAGCTTTGCAAGCGGTCCGCTCCGGATGTCGTGTTGATGGACCTCTCGCTGCCGGGTATGGGAGGCCTCGACGCGACCAGCGAGATCCTGCGTCACTGCCCGGAAACCAAGGTGATCGTCCTGTCGATGTACGACGACGAGCCCACGGTGCTCGGCGCGTTGCGCGTGGGTGCGCGCGGGTTCGTGCTGAAGAAGGCGTCGCTCGACGACCTGGTGGACGCGATGCGCGCGGTCGCCAAAGGCGGCTCCTACCTCAGCCCGCAGGTCTCCGACTATCTGTTGGCGCGGATTCAAAAAGGCAATCTGGAAGCGAAGTCGCTGCCGCCGGCGCTCCAGCGGCTCTCCCCGCGCGAGGTGCAGGTCCTGCGGCTGGTGGCCGATGGTAAGACGAGCAAGGAGATCGCGGTGATGCTCGATCTCGGGGTGCAGACCGTGCGCAGCTACCGCAAGACGATGATGAAGAAGGTCGGGTTGACCAATGTCGCCGATCTCACCAAGCTTGCGGTCTCGACGGGCCTGATCGGCTCGCCATTTCCCGAACAACGGCCTCTGGTCAGCGGAACCTCCAGCTGAATGCGGACACCGTGGGGCGAGATTCCGATCGAGGACTCGCACGTCCACTTCTTCTCGCACAAATTTTTCTCGATGCTGGCGGCGCAGCGCAACAGCACCGCCGGCCAGATCCTCGCCGAGCTCGGGTGGGAAGCGCCGGCGCCGGAACCCGAAGCGTTGGCCGATCGATGGGTGGCGGAATTGGACCGTCACGGCGTCCAGCGCGCCGCTGTGATTGGCAGCCTGCCCGGGGAAGAGGATTCGGTGGCCGCGGCGGTCGGGCGGCATCCGGATCGCTTCTATGGCTTGTTCATGGTCAACCCGCTGACGCCCGGCGCGGCCGCTGCCGTCAGCCACGCGCTCGACGGCGGACTGCGCTGTCCCTGCCTGTTCCCGGCCATGCATCGTTATTCGACGACGGACGACCGCCTGGTTGCCATCGCCGAAGCCGTGGCCGCGCGCCCGGGCAAGGCCATCTTCGTGCACTGCGGCATACTGACCGTCGGGATTCGCAAGAAGCTCGGGCTGCCCTCGCCGTTCGACATGCGTTTTTCCAACCCCATCGACCTGCACGGCCTCGCTTTGCGCTTCCCCAACGTGCCCTTCATCGTTCCCCACTTCGGCGCCGGTTTTTTCCGCGAGGCGCTCATGCTGTGCGACCTGTGCCCGAACGTCTATCTGGACACCTCGAGCTCGAATTCCTGGATGCGCTACCTGGAGCCGGATTGCGGTCTGGCTCGAATCTTCCGTCAGGCTCTCGAGGTGGCCGGCCCGAATCGGCTGCTGTTTGGCACCGATTCTTCGTTCTTCCCACGCGGCTGGCAGGCGCGCGTCTTTGACGCGCAGGTCCACGCGCTCAAGGATGCGGGTGTAACCGAGGCGGATGCCCGCGGCGTCCTCGGCGCCAACCTCCGGCGCCTGTTTTCCTAAACCTCTTTCGGCTGAGAAGAATCCGGCGCGCCACTCACGTTTCAAACAACGGTGGTGCGTAACTCATGACCGGCGTACTTGCGTGGAGATTACTGCGGAGAGCCGGTTTCGACCGGCAGCGAGGCCAATGGCAATCGTTCGTACGAGCGATGGGCTCGACGGCATACTACAACTCCCCAGGGTGTAGGGATCGATGGGATTATCTCCAATCGGCCATCGGAGTACTCCCACCTCGCCAGAGCCTCCATTCTCTGCCGGTGGTCGAGCTGGCGGATTTCTTCCGCGAGTTCCGGTTGTACGAGAACCGCTCGGCGCCCCGGCCGTGCCGGAAACCGATCGGAGTTTCCTGGAAACCGTTGCCGCGGACCGTGGCGGTGATGCCGTGGTTCCGGCTCGAGCGGAGAGTCAAGATTCTCACCTATCTGATGCGGCGTGAACTGGAGCGATCGAACGCTGAAATCCTGGCCGGTCCTTTGGAGGCGCTTCGATGGATGGCGATAGCCGTGCTCCAGGGCCGGCTCAAACTGGGGCGTCTGCGGTACGGGGTGGTGGTTTTCAGCGGTCCGGGATACGGCCCGCTGCTGGAGCACGACCGGGACCTTCTGTGGCGAGCTTTTGAAGTGCCGGTGTTCGAGCAACTGCGCGGCATTCATGGCGAGCTGCTGGCGACCGAGTGCGAAGCACACCGCGGGTTGCACGTCGAGGATGCGGCGGCGATCTTCGAGCAGGATAAGGAATTGCATCCGGAGCTTCTGATCACGAGCCTGACCAACCTCCGGTATCCGGTCGCGAGGCTGTCGACCGGCATGGTGGCGTCGGTTGAATCGGGAGTCTGCGGCTGCGCCAGAACTTCTTCGCGAATTGTAGGGCTGCGTCTGCCGCATTCCGCCCTCGGGCGGAACGGCGGCTCGTCGCTGGAATCGATCAAAGGTGAAACCGCCGTTGACTCAGGAGCGGCCGGTTTCGGCGGCCGGGACGAGCCGGCGAGCCTGACAAGCGCGTGGTGCGAACGGGG
>Ga0247727_10020373_pt1 | contig 10151 bp, 5 predicted proteins | sample WisWelCaveWW1625_FD_202498 | JGI IMG/M metagenome (GOLD analysis project Ga0247727, IMG submission 202498) | Biofilm microbial communities from Wishing Well Cave, Virginia, United States - WW16-25 | ecosystem: Environmental > Aquatic > Deep subsurface > Groundwater > Cave microbial mat | place... | reverse complement strand
AGACCGTCCTGGTACTGCTGTTCGAATTCCTTAACCTTGTTCTTGGCTGTTTCAACCAGCTTGCCCTTGGCTTCAGGAATGATGAGGTCGTCTTTGCCGAACGAAATTCCGGCGATGCATGCGTAACGGAAGCCGAGCTTCATCATGCGGTCGCAGAAAATGACCGTTTCCTTCTGGCCGCAGTGACGGTAGATGGTGTCGATCAGGTTTGTAATTTCTTTCTTCGTCAGAACCGTGTTCAGAGCAGAAAACGGCACTTCCTTGTTGCGTGGCAACAGGTCGGACATGATAATCCGGCCCGGTGTCGATTCAACGATCAGGGTTTTCGGCTCGCCTTTTTCGTCAACGGTGTGGTAACGGCATTTGATTTTCGCGTGCAGCGACAGAACACCTTCCGTCAGTGCGTGCTGAATTTCGCCAGACCCGCGGAAAATCATGCCCTCGCCTTTTTGTCCATCAAGCGCGATCGACAGGTAGTACAGGCCGAGAATGATGTCCTGCGTCGGAACGATGATCGGTTTACCGTTGGCGGGCGAAAGGATGTTGTTTGTTGCCATCATCAGGCAGCGCGATTCCAACTGGGCTTCGATGCTCAGCGGAACGTGAACGGCCATCTGGTCGCCGTCGAAGTCGGCGTTGAACGCCGTGCAGACGAGCGGGTGCAACTGGATTGCCTTGCCTTCGATCAGGACAGGTTCAAAAGCCTGGATGCCGAGGCGGTGCAGTGTCGGAGCGCGGTTCAGCAGAACCGGGTGCTCGCGGATGACTTCTTCAAGAATATCCCAGACTTCCGGGCGTTCTTTTTCGACCATGCGCTTGGAGGCTTTGACCGTCGAGGCCAGGCCGTACATTTCCAGCTTGTGGTAGATGAAAGGTTTAAACAGTTCTAGCGCCATTTTCTTCGGGATACCGCACTGGTGCAGTTTCAATTCGGGACCGACGACGATCACCGAACGGCCGGAATAGTCGACGCGCTTGCCAAGCAGGTTCTGACGGAAACGGCCTTGTTTCCCTTTCAGCATGTCGGAAAGTGATTTCAGCGGGCGCTTGTTGGCTCCCGTGATCACGCGACCGCGGCGACCGTTGTCGAACAGGGCGTCAACGGATTCCTGCAGCATGCGTTTTTCGTTACGCACGATGATGTCAGGAGCGCGCAGTTCAATCAGGCGCTTCAGACGGTTGTTACGGTTGATGACGCGGCGGTACAGATCGTTCAGATCCGACGTCGCGAAACGACCGCCATCCAGCGGAACCAGCGGGCGCAGTTCAGGCGGCAGAACCGGGACGATATCCAGGATCATCCATTCGGGGCGTGCGCCGGAGTCAATGAAGGACTCGATAAGCTTCAAACGCTTGACGAGTTTCTTGCGCTTGGCTTCCGAAGCGGTTTCGCGAAGGTCTTCCGCGACTTTCAGTTTTTCAGCGTCCAGATCGATCGCCATCAGGATTTTCTTGAGGGCTTCGGCGCCGATGCCGGCTTCGAATGTGCCTTCGCCGAATTCATCCTGCGCGGCGTAGTACTCTTCTTCCGACAGCAGCTGAAATGTTTTCAGCGATGTCATGCCGGGTTCGGTGACGACGAAATTTTCGAAGTACAGAACGCGTTCAAGTTCCTTCAGCGTCATGTCGATGATGAGGCCGATACGGGAAGGAAGCGATTTCAGGAACCAGATATGGGCAACGGGCGATGCCAGGTCGATGTGACCCATGCGTTGGCGGCGAACCTTGGTCAGCGTGACTTCAACGCCGCACTTTTCGCAGATGATGCCTTTGTATTTCATGCGTTTGTATTTGCCGCACAGACATTCGTAATCCTTGATGGGTCCGAAGATGCGCGCGCAGAACAGGCCGTCTTTTTCCGGCTTGAAGGTACGGTAATTGATCGTTTCCGGCTTTTTCACTTCGCCGAAAGACCAGCTGCGGATCTGTTCCGGGCTTGCGATCGAGATACGGATGCTGTCGAAGCTTTGCGGACCCGTAGGTTGGCCGAAGAGGTTCATCAGTTCATTCATGGTGCGCTTCCTTTTAAAATTCTTTTTAAATCTTTATCTTTTCGCATGTCACCCCCGCTTGCGCGGGGGCGATGATATTTATTATGTTCCGCTGTTCTTCAGATCGACATTCAGGCCCAGCGCCTTCAGTTCTTTCACAAGAACGTTGAAGGATTCCGGGATACCGATTTCAAAATTGTCTTCGCCGCGAACGATCGCTTCGTAGACTTTCGAACGGCCTGCCACGTCGTCGGATTTGACGGTGAGCAGTTCCTGCAGCGTGTAGGCCGCGCCGTAAGCCTGCAGCGCCCAGACTTCCATCTCTCCGAAACGTTGACCGCCGAACTGGGCTTTACCGCCGAGGGGCTGCTGCGTGACGAGGGAGTATGGACCGATGGAGCGCGCATGGATCTTGTCGTCGACAAGGTGGTGCAGCTTCAGCATGTACATGTAACCCACGGTGACCTGGCGGAAGAATTTCTCCCCCGTACGACCGTCGATCAGCGTCACCTGGCCCGAAGTATGCAGGCCGGCTTTACCAAGAAGCTCCGTGATGTCGCTTTCCTGTGCGCCGTCGAATACCGGTGTTGCCATCGGTACGCCGCCGCGCAGATTGTTTGCCATCTCAAGAAACTGGTCTTCGTTGAGCTTCAGAACCTTGTCCTTGTATTCACGTTCGCCATAAACATCTTTCAGCTTGGCGTGAAGTTTTTTGGACTCGGATTCAGTCGCTTTTTTCGAGTTGGCGAAGCTGTCGATCATCGCACCGATCTGCTTGCCGAGAGAGGCCGAAGCCCATCCAAGGTGCGTCTCGAGAATCTGACCAACGTTCATACGCGAAGGAACGCCAAGCGGGTTCAGCACGATATCAACCGGTGTGCCGTCCTCAAGGTAAGGCATGTCTTCCGACGCCATGATGCGCGAAACAACGCCTTTGTTTCCGTGACGTCCGGCCATCTTGTCGCCGGGCTGGGTTTTACGCTTTACGGCCACGAAGACTTTAACCATCTTCATCACGCCGGGCGGGAGTTCATCGCCGCGCTGGAGTTTTTCAACCTTGTTTTCGAAACGCTCTTTCAGGTTGTCGACGGCTTCATCGAATGTCTTCGACATACCCTCGATTTCCGACATACGCTTTTCGTTCTCGATCGCGATTTCGCGCCAGAAGCCACGCTTTACATCTTCCAGGTCGGAAGCCTTCAGCTTCGTGCCCTTCTTGATTTTTGCGTCTTTCGAGGCTGTCGCAACCGTTTGACCGGTCAGCAAATCCTCTAAGCGACCGTAGAAGCCGTCTTCCAGGATTTTGCGTTCGTCGTCGCGGTCTTTTGCGAGGCGTTCGATCTCTTGTTGTTCGATCGAAAGCGCACGGGCGTCTTTATCAACGCCGCGGCGGTTGAACACGCGAACCTCGACGATCGTGCCTTGCGCGCCGGGGGGCAGACGCAGGGACGTGTCTTTTACGTCGGCGGCTTTTTCACCGAAGATGGCGCGGAGAAGTTTTTCTTCCGGCGTCATTGGCGATTCACCTTTCGGCGTCACTTTACCAACGAGAATGTCGCCCGGGCCTACTTCGGCACCGATGTGAACGATACCGGCTTCGTCGAGGTGTTTCAGAGCTTCTTCACCGACGTTGGGAATGTCGCGGGTGATTTCCTCGGTGCCGAGTTTTGTGTCGCGCGCCATGACTTCAAACTCTTCAATGTGAATTGAAGTGAAGATGTCATCGGAGACGATACGCTCGGACATAAGGATGGAGTCTTCAAAGTTGTAACCGTTCCAGGGCATGAACGCGACGAGCACGTTACGACCGAGGGCCAGTTCACCAAGCTGAGTCGACGGACCATCGGCGATGATGTCACCGGCGAGGATCTTGTCGTTCACTTTCACCAGCGGTTTCTGGCTGATGCAGGTGTTCTGGTTCGAACGCTGGAATTTCGACAGCTTGTAGATGTCGACAACCGGCTGATCCGCGGAAAGCTGTTCAGTGGCCTGAATAACAATACGCGTGGCGTCCACTTTCGTGACGGTCCCGGAACGCTTGGCCGAAACGGCGGCGCCGGAGTCGCGGGCGACAGTGGCTTCCATGCCGGTTCCCACCAGCGGCGCATCGGAGCGCAGCAGCGGAACGGCCTGGCGTTGCATGTTCGAACCCATCAGCGCGCGGTTCGCGTCGTCGTTCTCAAGGAACGGGATCAGCGAGGCGGCGACAGAAACGATCTGCTTGGGCGATACGTCGGCATATTCGATCTGGTCCGGCGGCGAGAGCAGGTTTTCACCGCTCTTACGGCAGGATACGAGATCCGAAATAAATTTGCCGGATTTGTCGAGTTCAGCGTTCGCCTGGGCGATCGTGTATTTCGCTTCTTCCATGGCCGACATGTAAACGACTTCAGCGCTTACTTTGCCGTTCACGACTTTGCGGTACGGAGATTCAATGAAGCCATACTGGTTGACCCGGGCGAATGTCGCCAGCGAGTTGATCAGACCGATGTTCGGGCCTTCCGGCGTTTCAATCGGGCAGATACGTCCATAATGCGTCGGGTGAACGTCGCGGACTTCGAATCCTGCGCGTTCGCGTGTCAGACCGCCGGGTCCAAGAGCCGAAAGACGGCGCTTGTGGGTGATCTCTGACAGCGGGTTTGTCTGGTCCATGAACTGTGACAGCTGCGAGGAGCCGAAGAACTCGCGCACCGAGGCTTGCGCCGGCTTCGAGTTGATCAGGTCGTGCGGCATGAATGTGTCGATATCGACGGAAGACATACGCTCGCGGATCGCGCGCTCCATACGCAGGAGGCCGATACGGATCTGGTTTTCCATCAATTCGCCGACAGAACGAACACGGCGGTTGCCGAGGTTGTCAATGTCGTCGACTTCGCCACGACCGTCTTTCAGCTCGTGCAGGTATTTCAGGATCGCGAGGACGTCGTCTTTCGACAGGACGCGGAACTGGTCGCTGGCTTTCAGGTCCAGGCGGCCATTCATTTTCACGCGACCGACAGGCGACAGGTCATAGCGCTCGGCGTCGAAGAACAGCGAGTTGAACAGGGCTTCAGCCGATTCAACCGTCGGCGGCTCGCCGGGGCGCATAACGCGGTAGATGTCGATCAGCGCTTCTTCGCGCGTATCGGTCTTGTCGATCAGCATCGTGTTGCGGACATAGGGGCCGACATTCAAATGGTCGATCGCCAGAACTGGAACTTCATCCACTTTCAGGGATTCCAGCTTCTCAAGTTCGTCAGCGGCAATTTCATGGCCGACTTCGAAGATCACCTGGCCGGTTTTCGGGTCGATGATGTCGACAGCCAGGTACTGGGAGATCAGCTGTTCGTGGCTGACCAGGATTTCCTTCAGGCCGCTTTCGCCAAGTTCGCGGGCCTTGCGGGGCGTGATCTTGTCGCCTTCCTTGACGATGACTTTGCCGGTTTTGGCATCGACGAGGTCATAGGCCATCTTGGAGCCGCGGAAACGCTCGGCCTGGAATTCCATCTTCCAGCCTTTTTTGTCTTTTTTGTATTTGATGGTTTTGTAGAACGTCGAGAGAATTTCCTCGTTCGTCATTCCCTGAACCATCAGCGGGTCGATTTCCTTGCCCTTGTCTTCCTGCTTGATGCGGTAAGCGGCGGTCTGGGCCGAGTCCAGCGCGCGCAGCATCGTCGTGACGGGAAGTTTGCGGCGGCGGTCGATACGGACATACATATGGTCTTTGGCATCGAATTCGAAATCGAGCCAGGAACCGCGATACGGAATAACGCGGGCCGAGAACAGGTATTTTCCGGAGGCGTGCGTCTTGCCGCCGTCATGGTCGAAGAACACGCCGGGGCTGCGGTGCATCTGCGAAACGATAACGCGCTCGGTGCCGTTTACAATGAACGTCCCGTTGTTGGTCATCAACGGCATGTCGACCATGTAGACATCCTGTTCTTTGATATCGCGGATCGAGCGCAGGCCCGTGTCTTCGTCGATGTCGAATACGGACAGGCGGAGCGTGACGCGCAGCGGCGCCGCATAGGTCATGCCGCGTTGCTGGCATTCCTCGGTGTCGTATTTAGGTTCTTCGAGTTCATAACGCACGAAATCGATTTCGGCGCGGTCGGAGAAATCCTTGATCGGGAAAACGGACGAGAACACTTCTTCCAGGCCCTGGCTGTTGCGCTCGGTGGCCGGAATGTTCATCTGCAGGAATTGTTCGTAGGAATTGCGCTGAACCTCGATCAGGTTCGGCATCTGGGCGACTTCCTCGATGCGACCGAAATTACGGCGGATACGTTTGCGGCCCGTGAAGCTCTCGACGCTGTTCGCCGGCGCCGTGTGGCGCTGGATCGGCGTGTGTTTCGCGATCTTGATCGGCTTCAGGTTCTTGGGGGCTTTGGAGGAGGATTTTTTCCCGGTTTTTGCTGCGCTCATGGTCTGATCAGTCCTTTTTGTGTCCTCTAAGGGTTATCCGAATTGGCATAAACCCTGAATTTCAAAGCATAAAAGGCCGCATCTTTTCTTCCCTATTGGAAAAAAGAAGCAGCTTTTACAAGTATTTATCTGCGGAGTGGAACCGCGGTATTTTTGTAAACGTTCACGTCTTGCCCGAATTTTGTTAGCTATATGGCCTAGTGGGAATAGCTTGTCAACCCCAAAAGACACAGCAACCCGGAGAAGCGTTTACACGCCCTCCGGGTTACTAAATGTGTGTAACGCTTATTACTTCAGTTCGACTTTACCGCCGGCTGCTTCGAGCTTTTTCTTGATCTCTTCAGCTTCGGGCTTCTTCGCGCCTTCTTTAACGACTTTGCCGCCAGCCTCAACGAGGTCTTTGGCTTCTTTCAGGCCGAGGCCCGTGATCGCGCGTACTTCTTTAATGACGTTGATTTTGTTCGGGCCGCCATCGATGAGAACGACATCAAACGCGTCTTTCTCTTCAGCAGCAGGACCGGCAGCAGCGGCCATCATGACCGGAGCGGCAGCAGCGGCAGTTACACCCCACTTCTCTTCGAGCAGCTTGGACAGCTCAGCAGCTTCCAGAACGCTCAGTTTCGACAGTTCATCAACCAGTTTTTCAAGATTTGCAGACATTTACTTTCTCCTTTTAAAAAAATTAAAAACCAAAACTAAAACCAAAAATTACTTCTTCTCGCTGTAGGCCTTCGTGACGCCAACCAGGTCTCTTGCGGGAGCCTGAAGAACGCCGACGATCTTCGTCGCAGGGGCTTGGAAAAGACCAAGCAGTTTCGAGCGAATTTCGTCGAGCGAGGGCAGCAGGGCCAGCGCCTTGACGGCATTGGCATCGAGAATTTTGTCGCCGAGCGCGCCGCCGAGAATGACCAGTTTGTCATTCGTCTTGGCAAAATTGTGCGCGACTTTCGCGGCGGCGATGGCGTCTTTCGACGTTGCAACGCCGGTCGGACCGGTGAACATATTGCTGATCTGCTCGAACTTCGTGCCCTTCAACGCGAGTTTAGCGAGGCTGTTTTTCGTGACTTTGTAAGATGCGCCGTTCTTGACCAGTTCACGACGGAACTGTGTCATCTGCGCAACCGTCAGGCCGCTATAGTGCGTGAGAACAACAAGCTCATCTTTCGAAAAACGCTCGTTCAGTTCTTTTACTTCTGCTTCTTTTTCTGTGCGGGTCATTGCCATGGCAATATCTCCTTAAAATAAAATCCCAATAAAAAAGACGAACCTTTAAAGTTCGTCCTATCCAAAAATCGGAAAATATGAAGCCCCTTTCGGGGTGTTCTATCTTTCCATCTATGCAGGTTTTTTAAGCTCTAAAGCCCCTTGCAGTCTCGGACAGGTCTTAATGTGAGGCAGTTTGTAGAGGATAGGCCCTGCCCCGTCAAGCATATTCCTCAATAAAAAACCCGCCTTTCGGCGGGTTTTTTGAATTGGTTAAACTTAAGCCGCTTTCTTAAGGCTTTCGAGGTCAAGCTTCAGGCCCGGGCCCATCGAAGACGATACGGAGATCTTCTTGATGTAGGTGCCTTTTGCACCGGTCGGCTTGGCGCGGACGATCGCATCCACGAAGAAGCGGATATTCTCCACGATCTTCGCTTCTTCGAACGACGCTTTGCCGACGCCGGCCTGGACGATGCCGGTTTTCTCGGCGCGGAATTCAATCGATCCGCCCTTGGCATCCTTAACGGCTTTTTTGACATCAGGCGTCACGGTGCCCAGCTTCGGGTTCGGCATCAGGCCTTTCGGACCCAGCACTTTACCGAGGCGGCCAACGAGACCCATCATGTCCGGCGTCGCGATCAGGCGGTCGAAATTGATTTCGCCCTTCAGGATCGTTTCAGCGAGTTCGTCGCTGCCCACGAGGTCCGCACCGGCTTCTTTCGCTTCTTTTGCTTTCGCGTCTTTGGCGAAAACGGCAACGCGCATGGTCTTGCCCGTGCCATTTGGAAGCGAAACCATGCCGCGAACGGCCTGGTCAGCGTGCGCAGGGTCGATGGCGAGGTTCATCGAAATCTCGATAGACTCGTCGAACTTGCGGTTCTTTGCTGCGCCCTTCAAAATCTTCACGGCTTCTTCAAGCGCGTAGAATTTGTTGCGGTCAACAAGAGCACGCGAGGCTTGCATTTTCTTGCCGCCCGGAATGGACTTGTCTTTCTTCTTGCCGTCTTTTTTGGCGGCGGTCGGTTTTTTTGTCTTCTCGGTCATGATTAGCCCTCCACCACTTCGATGCCCATGGAACGCGCGGAGCCTTCGATGATTTTCATCCCGGCTTCGATATCGTTTGCGTTCAGGTCAGCCATTTTCTTTTCAGCGATCTCGCGGACTTGTTTCTTCGTCACGCGACCGATCGTTTCCTTACCGGCTGTGCCGGAGCCTTTAGCAACTTTCGCTGCCTGCGCGAGGAAATAGCTCGCGGGCGGCGTCTTCTTGATAAAGGTGAAGGATCTGTCTTCGAACACCGTGATGACAACCGGGATTGGAATCCCTTTGTCTTTTTCCGTGTCGGCGTTGAACGCCTTGCAGAATTCCATGATGTTGACGCCCTGCGCACCGAGCGCGGGACCGATCGGCGGGGACGGGTTGGCCGATCCGCCGGGGATCGTAAGGTTGATATAACCTTTTACTTTCTTTGCCATTTTGCTCCTCCAAAGAGTGGGGTTTGTGGTGCGATCCCGGCTGGCTTATTCTGCCGGTAAATCTCCCACGGGTTTAGTAATGCGCCGGACATTAGTCTCAGGGGCATAAAAAATCAACAATAATTGTTATCCTGCTGATATTTAAGGCTGGCGGGAAATCACCAGCGTTTCATCCTGAAACCAGAGACGGCCATTATTTGCTGCCAGGACCTCTTCTGTGGCCCTTATTCCAGACCCGTCATGCAGCGCGGCTGATGCGCGGGCTTCATCTATCTGGGCAACATAGGCTGTATTGTTCCAAGCTGCCATCACAGTCGATGTGCCAATGGCAACACCCGGCAAAACGTGGAGGTCGTATCTAAAAGTATCTCCTGCAGTGAAATTAAACTGAGCCGAGAGTTCCGGCCCCAATACCACTTTTGTTGCCTCCACAAGCTGGGTGCTATTGACCGGAAAAGGATCTTCTCCTGGCCAGACTTGCCTTATGATATCCGTCGCAGGATTGTTATTGCAGGATTGAACGCACACAAGTCGTCCGCCCGGTGCGAGATTGCGGGACAAGGGAGCCAAAACAAATTTAGCTTTAAAATCTGCCGTTTGACGGGAGCGCCATGGCTGCGATGCGATAATGAGATCATAGCCCGGCTGTTCTGCCCCAAATTTAGGAATAACATCATGCAGGCTGAATTCCCGGTCCTTGCGCGAGATCACCAGAACGGCTGGTTTTTCTGGAACAGGATTGTTCTTCTCATTGAGTTTTGTTCGCCAGCCGTCATTCAGAAAATCTTCCAGCTTTCCGATCTGTCTTTCAAAAGCAGCGGCGGTGTTGCCTTCGAGTCTGACATCCTGCCATACAAGCGCTGCCTGTGCTTCCGGCTTCGAAGGTTTCAATCCCGGCGCGTCTGCATAATTCATATTGGTGAGAACGACCACGGTGTCCGGATGCTCGGACACGCGCAGCGCCAGACATTCCCTGGTGTATTCATCAACTACCGTCAGGAAGCGGATCTTCGCGCCGCAGGCTAGACGTTCCGCTACGAAGTCATAGGCCCAGACGTGATCCTTCCAGCAGGGGCGA
>Ga0247727_10020372_pt1 | contig 10152 bp, 10 predicted proteins | sample WisWelCaveWW1625_FD_202498 | JGI IMG/M metagenome (GOLD analysis project Ga0247727, IMG submission 202498) | Biofilm microbial communities from Wishing Well Cave, Virginia, United States - WW16-25 | ecosystem: Environmental > Aquatic > Deep subsurface > Groundwater > Cave microbial mat | place... | reverse complement strand
AGCCGCGATGACTCCGTCGAGGAGCGGCTTCAGCACTGTGACGGGGCTTGCGTGCCTCTCAGGAACGCGAAGCCTGAGTCGTAGCGCAAATGCGCCGCGCCACACGGCACTCGCCCGCACGCGTTCGGCCGCTTGGTGCATCGCGAGCCAGACCGTCGCGGGCTTGCTGTCGGCCGAGAGCCGCGGTAACAGGCAGTCGAAGCGAGCGAGCTATGACGTCTCCCGCCAGAGGTGAAACTGGCCGTTCGCGTCTCCGCGAGTCTCGTATCGGTGATAATGAAGCGGCTCGCTGCAGAGATCGACGGAGCACGCAGACACGACATAGCCGCGCTCGAAGTGGACCCCGGCGGCGGCGGCAGCTGCGAAAGCGCTCGTGCCGACGTTGTAGAAGAGGATGTTCTCGGTGTCGCAGTGCTCGCGAACAGCCGAGCGGTACTGCGCGTTCAGCGGCAGTTCAGTGCCTCGAAGGGCACTGATCGCCGAGCGTAGGATCGCGCGGAAGTCTCGCTGCCAGCCCCTCGGCGGAAACTGCAGTCTTGTCGACGACCACGCCTCGACGACACCGTCGGATGCGTTCACAAAGTAAGGCGGCATCACGATGACCACTCATAGCTCATGCCGAGGGAGGGTCGCAATGCTCCCGGCGAAAGCTGTGGCGGGGAGGGTGACCCGGGCGGGGGATCAGTGCGCGACCAGCGTATGCGCTCGCGAGCGCCCTAGGTTCCCGGCTGCCAGAGCTCGAAGCGGTTGCCCTCGGGATCGACCGCCCAGCCGAAGCGGCCGATGCCTTGGAGCTCCTCGATCCGCTCGTCGACCTCGACGCCAGCCTCGCGGAGCTGCGCGAGCATCGCGTCGAGGTCGCGGACGGTGAAGTTCACCATCGCCTGCTTCTCCGCCGGCCAGTAGTCCGTGTCCTCGGAGAAGGGAGCCCAGACGTGCGCATCGCGGCTCTCCTCGAATACCACGTACCCGTCGGGCTGCACCGGCACGCCAACGTGCTCCGCGTACCACGCGATGAGGCGCTCCGGATCCCGTGCCCGGAAGAAAACACCGCCGATCCCGGTCACCCGCTCCATCAGCGTGTGGCCGCGAGCTGGCCGCAGGCGGCCTCGATGTCTCGGCCGCGGGTCAGCCGGACGGTCGCAGGGATCCGTGCTCGCTCGAGGACGTTTCTGAAACGCTCGATCGCCTCGCGTGACGACCCGTCGTACCGCCCGGTCGGGTTGTACGGGATGAGGTTGACCTTGAAGGCCCGCGGGTCGAGGACCGCCGCGAGAGCGCGCGCGTCGACAGGCGAGTCGTTCACGCCTGCGAGCATGACGTACTCGACGAACACCTTTCTGCGGCGCAACGCGACGTAGCGGCGACACTCGGCGAGCACGTCAGCGAGCGGGTAGCGGTCGTTCACCGGCATCAGCGCCGACCGCTTCGCGGGGTCCGCGGCGTGGATCGAAAGCGCGAGCCGAATCGGCGCGCCGACGTCGTCGACGAAGCGGGTCAGACCGGGCATCCAGCCGACGGTGGAGATGGTCGTGCGCCGGTGCGTGATCCCGAGATCGGGGAGGCGGCGAGCCGACGCGAGCACCTCGTCGAAGTTCAGGAACGGCTCGCCCATTCCCATGTAGACCGCGTGGTTGATGGGGCCGAGCCGACGGAAGTGGAGTGCCTGGTCGAGGATCTCGAACGCGGTGAGGTTACGGCCGAACCGCATCGCACCCGTCGCGCAGAAGGTGCAGGTGAGCGGACAGCCGGACTGTGCCGAGAGACACACGGAGCGACGCCCGTCCCGGTACCGCATCAGCACGGCCTCGACCGAATGGCCGTCGTGCGTGCGGAAGAGCACCTTGACCGTTCCGTCCCGGGACTCCCGCTCGGTGACGACCTCGAGCGTCGAGAACGGCACCGCGTCGGCGAGGCTCGAACGCAGTGCCTTCGGGAGCGTCGTCATCTCGTCGTACGACGCGATGCCGCGCACCATCCACTCCCATACCTGGCGTGCGCGGTACGCGGGCTCGCCTCGTTGCGCGAGCGCCTCCTCGAGGAGCACGAGATCCATGGCCGGACGGTAGCGTGCGCGCCGTGATCGACCTCCGCTCGGACACCGTCACGAAGCCCACGCCCGGCATGCGGCGGGCGATCGCCGAGGCCGAGGTCGGCGACGAGCAGAAGCGGGAGGACCCGACCGTCACGGCGCTGCAAGAGCGCGTCGCAGCGTTGCTCGGCCAGGAGGCGGCGATCTTCGTGCCGACGGCCACGATGGCGAACCAGATCGCGCTCAAGCTCCACGGGCGCCCCGGCGACGTGCTCGTCGCGGAGGAGCATTCGCACGTCCTCGTCTACGAGTACGGAGGCGCCGCCGCGCACGCGGGCCTCTTGACTCTCGGGCTCCCCGGGACAGCCGGCCGGATCTCGGCGGCGCAGCTACGAGCCGCAGCAGCACCGAGCACGAAGGCAGCCGACCAGCGCGTGACCGTCCTCTCGCTCGAGAGCACCCACAACAATGCGGGCGGGAGGGTCTGGCCGCTCGACGAGCTCGGAGACGTGATCGAGACCGCTCGCGAGCTCGGTCTCGCTACGCACCTCGATGGCGCGCGCGTCCTCAACGCTGCGACGGCGCTCGGCGTCGAGCCGGCGGAGATCGCAGCGCGCTTCGACACGGTCACGCTCTGCCTCTCGAAGGGGCTCGGGTGCCCGCTTGGGGCGCTCCTCGCCGGGTCGCGCGAGTTGATGGAGCGCGCCTGGCGCGAGAAGCACCTCTTCGGCGGCGCCATGCGTCAGGCGGGTGTCGTGGCTGCCGCGGGCGTCTACGCGCTCGAACACCACGTCGGTCGCCTCGCCGACGATCATGCGCGCGCTCGGCATCTCGCCGACGAGCTTGCGGCTGCGGGTCTGCCCCTGGACGCCGAGAGCGTCGAGACCAACTTCGTGCAGATCGACGTTCAGCTGCTCGGGCTCGAGCGCAACGACGCGCTCGCTCGCCTGCGAGCAGCCGGGGTCGGCCTCTCCGCCACGATCCACCCGACGGTGATCCGCGCCGTCACGCACCTCGAGATCACGGACGACGACATCGAGCGCGCGATCGACCTCGTCCCGCAGGCGCTCGGCGCGCAGGCCCGCTCGTAGCTGCTACGTGCTCCAGTCGCGGAGGAGCTGGCCGAGCTCCGCCGCTTTCCCCTTGGGCTCGACGTCCGTCAGAGTGATCCACTCGTCGTCGACGAAGAGCTCGAGCGTCGATCCCTCGGCTTTCACGGGAACGCGGCCGCGCTCGACGACGAACGAGTGCTTCGTCCCGTCGTCGTAGACGAAGTGCAGCCGCCGGTCGGTCAGCGCGACGAGACCCAGCTTCCAGCCGCGGCTCGCTTTCGCGAGCACGAGCAGCAGTTCGCCGTCCTCGAGAAGCATGGGGAGGATCGCCAGCTCGTCCGAGATCAGCCACGTTCGCTTGAACGTCGCGCTCGCCAGCTCCGCCACCGCATCGGCCCGTGCGTCGAGCCCTGGGCTCTCGGAGACGACGAGCTCCGGCGGGATCGCGCGATCGATCTCCTCGAGAAGCTCGTCACCGTGCGTCCAGTCGTCGGCGACGATCGGGAGAAAGAACCCGTCGTCTGTCAAGAGCGTGCGAGCGCCCGGCGCCCGCATGCAAAGCACCGTCGACTCGTAGAGGGCCGTCACGGCCCAGTCCCTTCTCGCCGACGTGACGCCTTCGGGCGAGGAGATCAGCTCCACGTCACGCAGGCTCCGGCGCACGCGATCGCGGCGGCCACTCGGCCGGTGGCGGCGACCCGACACCCGCTGAGTCGAGTAGATCGGGTACTCGGCGAAGCCCGGGAGGACAGGCGTGCCCTCGGGCCCCACGAGCAGGAGTGAGGAGCGTGCTTCCTGCAGCGCTTCGGCGACCTGTTCTCGTGTCACCTCCTCGAACGCTCGGGACGACTCGTCCCTGGACTCGTACGGATTGTCGAGCAGATGCTGCTCCGCGGTCCACGTGAGCCACCCGGCCCAGCGTGCGGGTGACGCGTCGAGGTCGTCCTGGCGTGCGCGAGCCTTCTCCGACTCGAGCTCGGCGTCCGTCGGCCCATCGGCGGCGAGCTCGTCGAAGACCCGAAGCGCTTCCTCGCACCAGCGCTCGAGATTGACATCGCTGACGTCCGCGCTCACCCAGGCCAGGGTGCGCTCGCCCGTCAGCGACATCGAATCGGTGCTCACGTCGTAGGAGAGGCCGAGCTCGTATCTCAGCCGGTCTCGGAGGCGGCGCTCGAGAACAGTGCGCCCGATGCCGAATGCGTATGAACGGCTGACCAGCATCGAGAGCAACACGCCGCCGCCGGCATCGCTCTCGTAGACGGACGGATACTCGACGTACTCGATGAGCCGCGGCTCGGGCACCGGTCGTCTCGACCCGGAGGGCAGCGTCACGTCGAGCTCGAGCCCCGGATCGGTCGCCCAGATCACGGCGTTGCCGACCGTGAACCGCTCGGCAGTCCAGGCCGCGATCTCGTCCTCGGTCAGCCGCTGTACGCCGTACTCGAGGTAGCCGGTCAACCCATGTGCCACCGGGCCGAACCGAAGTGCGATCGCCTGCTGGATCGAGCCCACGCTGCGCGTGTCCTGTTCCGCGGCGAGGATGCGGCGTTCGACCTCCAGACGCTCGAACGGAAGCTCGTTCGCCCGCTCCAGGACCTCGCGGAGGAAACGCGCGACGTTCGACGAGCTTCCTGACGCCCACACCGTCGTGAAGAGGTTCTCCACGGTTCCGTTGCACTCGACGTCGGGGTACGAGGCCGGCGGCATGACGAGGTGCTCGATGAGATGAGTGACTCCGGTCGACGCCGCGGTCTCGTCTGCGCGGCCGACTCGGAAGGAGATGCCTGCGTAGACCGGGGCGGCCGCTTCCACGGCGAAGAACGGAACGCCGCCGAGCTGTCGCTGGACGACGTCGGAGTAACTCATCCGTGAGCGCGGTCGCCGGCGACGAAGAACGCCACGACGATGACCGCGTAGCCGGCGAGGAGGAGCGCTCCGCGCGCGCGGCTCGAATGACCTCCGAAGAGGACGAGCGCCGTGAACGCGACCGAGCCGGCCAGTGCGGCGATCTCGACGGGCCGGAAGCTGAGAGACAGCGGGTCGATGAGCCACGAGAGCAGCGCAACCGCGGGGATGAGGAAGACCGCGACCTGCGCAGCCGAGGAGAGCGCGATCTCTCCCGCAAGCGCGATCTTGCCCCGGAACGCGACGATCACGGCGCCGCCGTGCTCGGCCGCGTTGCCGACGATGGCCACGATGACGGCGGCCACGAAGAACTCGCTCAGGCCGACCTTCTCCGAGAAGACCTCGAGTGACCCGACGAGGATCTCCGCGACGAAGGCGGTCGCGGCCGTCGCGACCGCGAGCGCAACGAGGCTCGCCCTCAGCGACCAGCCCTTGATCTCCTCGTCCGACGCGACATGCCTCGCGTGATGTCGCCGCAGCGAGAACCAGATGACGCCGATGTAGACGACCAGGAGAGCGACCGAGATCGCCGCCGAGACGACTGCGAGCGAGCGAGTGTCCGGATTCCCGTCCCAGCCGGGGATGGACGGGATGAGAAACAGAATGGTTGCGAATGCGATCAGCCCGAGCGAGAGAAAGCTCGAGAAGCGATCGAGCGTGCCGCGACCTCCCGCCACGAGCGCGGCGCCGAGGACGAGCAGCAGGTTCGAGACGACGCTACCCGTGAGCGAGCCGCGGACGACCTCGGTCAGGCCTTCGTTGACGGCGATGAGCGCGATGATGAGCTCGGGTGCGTTTCCGAACGTGGCGTTCAGGAATCCTCCGATCCCCGGCCCGGTGTGCTCCGCGGCATGCTCGGTCGCCTCGCCGATGAGCCAGGCGAGCGGGATCAGCGCGAGCGCGGAGAAGACGAACTCGGTCGTCTCGGAGAGGTCGGCGAGATAGTGGAGGCCGATCGTGATCGGCGCGATCGCCAGCGACGCGAACAGGATCTTCTTCACCACAGCCGCGGAACCGTACCGGGCACCGGCCGCGAAGCGGCGATTCCGACGGCTCGTGTCGCCAGTGCCTGAAAACCGCCCGTTTGTCAAGTCTTGCGGCGGGAGCCACAAGAGGAACACAATCCGTGCATGCACGAGGCGATTGCGGAGACGATTCCTCTCCGGGTCCAGGACGAGGTGGCCTGCAGCCACTGCGCCGTGCACTGCGAGAAGGTCGTCTACCCGGGCGCATGTGTCCGGATGGCCTGCCCGTTCGTCTACGCCTATGAGGCGTGGGGTCACACGTACATGGGCTGTCTGCAAAAAGTCTTCGACGTCGAGATCGACCTCGAGCTCCTCGAGTCGGCCGAGTCGACGCGCAGCGGCTTCGGTGCCGTGCGAGCTCGTCGGGCGCCTCTCCCGATGTGCGAGGTCGAGGTCGTCGCGACGTACGCGAGCCGTGAGGACGAGATCGGCTGCCGTAATCCGGAGTTCCACGAGCTCCCTCGCGAGCGCGCCAATTTCCGCGTGTTCGCAGTCGTCGCGGACTGAGCTACGAACTTCCCGCTACGAGGTGAAGCGAATCGACGCGGCCGACCGCCCGAATGTTTCCGCATAGGTCGACGAGAACCTCGGGAGCGTCGTGTAGGTCACGACCACACTTCGACCGGGCGTCAGGAAGGCGTACTGAAGCGTCCGTGTCGTGATCGACTTTCCGAACGTGAGCCGCAGGCGATAGCGAAGCCGGGCTGCACGGACTCCGTCGATCGTTGCGACTGACTGTTCGATCGGCTCCGAGCCGACTACGGATCGAAGCTCGGCGACCAGCGCCTGCCGGTACTGCGCGAACGTAATGCCAGTCCGTACGGGGACGACCACGACGTTCACGTTCGTCGCGAAGCCGTTGCGGACCTTGGGATCGAGCGCGATGAACTTCATCGGGGAGTTGGGTCCGCCGAGACCGCGTACGAACGGGGCGAGCTTCGGGTTCTCGCGCGCGAGCCGGTCGAGGACCGCCGGCGACACGCCGCCCGCGGTCGCGACCCACGAGGCCGGAACCGCAAGCGAGATTCCTTCGCCACGCACGACGTACCGGCGGTACTTCTCAGCACCCAGCGCCGACCCGACGATCCCCGTTGCGAGCAAGACGAGAACCACGGCGACCACGATTCGACGCACGCCGGGACTGTACTCGGTGCCTACTCGCGCGCCCAACCGCGGCGACCGCGGCGGCGAAGCGCTCGCATCCGGTCGAGGTCCACCGTCTCGCGGCCCTTGTCCTCCCACGTCTCCACGATCGCGGGCAGCGACTGGAACGCGGGGTGGCCGAGGAACGTGGCCAGCCCGTCGCCGATGAGCCCCTCGCCGACCCGCTCGTGGCGGTCGCGGTTCGAGTCGAGCGGAGTCTTGGAGTCGTTGACGTGCAACACGCGCAGCCGGTCGAGTCCGACGCGCGCGTCGAGATCGTCGATCGCCTCCGCGAGGAGCGCGCGGTCCGAGACGTCGACGCCCGACGCCCACCAGTGGCACGAGTCGAGGCAGATCCCGAGCCGAGGATGTCCGTCCGCGGCGGCACAGAGTGCCGCGAGCTCGGCGATCGAGCGCCCGATCGTGCCGCCTGCGCCAGCGGCGTTCTCCATGCACAGCCAGAGCTCGTCAGTCGTCAGCGCGAGGAGCTCGCGCAGCGGCGGCGCCACGACGTCGACCGCTTCGTCGAACCCATAGCCTAGGTGCGAGCCGACGTGGAAGACGACTGCGTCGGCGCCGATGCCGCGGGCCGTTTCCATCGTCGCGCGGAGCGCCATGCACGAGTTTGCACGCACGGCGTCGTCGCGACTCGCGAGGTTGACGAGGTAGAGCGCATGGCAAGAGACGTACGCGATACCGGCCTCGCGCCGCCGCTCGCGAAAGCGATCGAGCTCCTCCTGGGAGTGCTCGGTGGGCTTCCACATCCGCGGGCTCTGCGTGAACACCTGGACGGCGTCGCCGCCTATCTCCTCGACCCGGTCGATCGCCTTCGAGATGCCACCTGCCGCGGAGACGTGGGCGCCGAAATTCACGTGGCTAGGCTAGTGCTCGTATGAGTGTTCGCGTTCGCATGGCTCCCTCGCCCACCGGGATGCTCCACATCGGAGGCGTGCGTACCTTCCTCTTCAACTGGCTCTTCGCGCGCGGGCGCGGCGGCGAGTGCCTCTTGCGCATCGAGAACACGGACACGAGCCGCGAGGTCGCCGAGGCCGTCGAGCAGATCGAGCGCTCGCTTCGCTGGCTCGGCATCGACTGGGACGGCGCGACGACCTTCCAGCTCGACCGTTTGGAGCGAGCGGGGGATGAGGCGCGCAGGCTCGTCGCGGAGGGGTCGGCGTACGAGGACGAAGGCGCGATTCGCATGCGCATGCCTGACGAGGGCGTCACGGGCTGGGACGACGCCATCAAGGGTCGCATCGACTTCCCGAGCGCCGAGCTCGAAGATCTCGTGCTCGTCCGCTCGGACGGTCGCCCCACGTACAACTTCGCGTCGCCGCTCGAGGACTGGCTAGACGGCATCACGCACGTGATCCGTGGCGACGACCATGTCTCGAACACGCCGAAGCAACTGCACGTTCTGCGCGCGCTCGGGGCCGAGCCGCCCGTGTACGCGCACGTGCCGAGCGTCTTCGGCGAGGACGGCCGGAAGCTCTCGAAGCGCCACGGAGCAATCTCGGTCGACGAGTTCCGCACCGCCGGGTACATACCGGAGGCGCTCATGAACTTCCTTGCGCTGCTCGGCTGGGCGCCCGACGGCGAGACGACGATCATGGCACGGGACGAGCTCGTCGAGCGCTTCACGCTGGAGCGGGTCGGCTCGAGCCCGGCCACTTTCGACTACGCGAAGCTCGACTGGATGAACGGCGTGTACCTGCGCGCGTTTCCTGTGGAGGAGTACGCGGGACGTCTCAGCGCGTATCTACAGGAGCAGGGCGTGGACTGGGCTGAGGATCGCGTCGGGGCCGCGGCGCCGCTCGTTCAGGAGAAGATCGCCCGCCTCGGCGAGTTCCCGGGATTCGCGGGCTTTCTCTTCCACGACGTCGAGCCCGATCCGGAGCTCCTCGACAAGCGCATTCTCGGCTTCGCCGAGACTGCGCTAGAGACGACTGAACCCTGGTCGGCCGCGAGCATCGAGGTGACGCTGAAGCGCCTCTGCGACGAGCTCGGCGAGAAGCCTCGGACCGTGTATCTCCCGATCCGCGTTGCAGTCACCGGCTCGCGCGTCTCCCCGGGTCTCTACGAGAGCCTCGAGCTTCTCGGCAAGGAGACGTCTCTCGACCGGATTCGAGCAGCGCGCGAAGCCGTCTGACCGGGTCCTGACAGTGTCCTAACACGCTCCATGCAGGTCCTTTACGACATGTCTGGTACCGTCCGCGACCGCATGCGCCGCCGCCTCGCATTCGTGCTCCTCGCTGTGCTCGTCGTCGCGGGTGTCCTCGTGGCCTCAGCCGCTGCAATTGCGTTCACGGATGAGAGCTGCGCAAACGACTCGACCTGTAGGCCTCCAGCGGGCGTCGTTGGCGGCTCCTACCTCCACACCGTGCAAGTTCGCCCTGGTGGCGGTACGGCTCCATACACCTACACGGTTTCGAGCGGCGCGCTTCCGCCGGGACTCTCGCTGAACTCATCGTCGGGCGCGATCACGGGAACTGCATCAGCCGCAGGCACGTACACGTTCTACCTCGACGGCGGAGACGCCTGTCCCGACAATCCGGCGTGCATCAACACCTTCGTCACCCCTCCCTGCGGAGGCTATCCGGAGATCGGCGGTACGTGCCGGTATTTGCACGCCGCGGCGCAACGCGACTTCACGATCGTCGTCAACCCCGGACTGCGAATCCTCACGAACTCGCTGCCTCAGGGCGCAAGCGTGGGAGCGCCGTACTCCGTGACGCTCGAGACGCAGCTCCTTACCAACCTCAACCCCGTGACCGGCACGACGCCCGGGCCGTTGACGTGGTCGATCGTTCCAGGAAGCGGCAGCCTCCCGCCGGGCATGACGCTGGCGAACGGGATCATCTCAGGCACGCCGACGACCGAGGGCGCTTACCAATTCGGGGTTCAAGCAGAGCTCGACCCGACCCGCAAGCACTCCCAGACCTACTCACTCACAGTGCGACAGCCGCTCAAGATCGCGGCATCGAAGCCCTTCGCG
>Ga0247727_10020371_pt1 | contig 10152 bp, 13 predicted proteins | sample WisWelCaveWW1625_FD_202498 | JGI IMG/M metagenome (GOLD analysis project Ga0247727, IMG submission 202498) | Biofilm microbial communities from Wishing Well Cave, Virginia, United States - WW16-25 | ecosystem: Environmental > Aquatic > Deep subsurface > Groundwater > Cave microbial mat | place... | reverse complement strand
GGGGCGACGGGGTGTATAATAGGGCGGCGCCGCTCTAGCGCGAAGGGAGGCCGGATGGGCGAGACGAGCGGGACCCTCTTTGAGCGATTGGTCCAGGTCATGGTCACGCTCCGGGCCCCCGGGGGCTGTCCCTGGGATCGAGAACAGACTCGGGAGTCGCTCAAGGCCTTCCTCATCGAAGAGGCGTACGAGGTCCTCGAGGCGCTGGACCAGGGAGGGAGCGAGAAGCTGCAGGAGGAGCTCGGGGATCTGCTGCTCCAGGTGGTGTTCCACGCACAAATCGCTGCGGAGCTCGGAGAATTCACGGTGAGAGAGGTGCTCGCCAGCATCACGGACAAGCTCATTCGCCGCCACCCCCATGTTTTCGGCGAGGGCCGGGCGGAAACCGCGGCCGAGGTCCTCTCGAACTGGGAGCGGCTGAAGCAGGCCGAGCGGGGCGGGGTGAAAGAGGTCTCGGCGCTGGCGGGGGTCCCCAAGACCCTGCCCGCCCTCCTCCAAGCCCAGCGCCTGCAAGACAAAGCGGCCAGGGTAGGGTTCGACTGGGGGGAGACCGCCCAGGTCCTCGAGAAGGTCGAGGAAGAGTTCGCGGAGCTGAAGGCGGCGATGGGGAAGGGAGCCGAGGCGACCGAGGCCGAATTGGGAGATCTCCTGTTCAGCCTGGTCAACCTCGCCCGGTTTCACAACCTGAATGCCGAAGAGGCCCTCCGGAAGTGCATCGAGAAGTTTACCCGCCGGTTTCGGCACATCGAAACGGTGATCGCCGAGCGGGGGAAGTCGCTCGGGGAGAGCAGCCTGGAGGAGATGGATGCCCTGTGGGAGGAGGCAAAGATCGGGGAAGAGCCGGGCAGGGATCGGTAGCCCCAGAGGGGAGCATCGAGCATCCGGGGTGCCCGGCATCCTGGGCAGGAGCAGACCGTGGGTATCCTCCTCCTCCTCGTAGACGGCCTCGGCCTGGGTGAACCGGACGCCGATCGGAATCCCATGGCCGTGGCGCGGACGCGGTGGTTCCGGTGCTTCCGGACCCACGCCCCGGTGACGGACGGCTGCGTGGTTGTGCCGACCGATGCCTCGCTGGGGGTGCCCGGTCTCCCCCAGAGCGCCACCGGGCAGACCGCGATGCTCACCGGACTCAACGCCCCCCTCCTGGCTGGCCGCCACGTCCAGGGATTTTGTACGCCGACACTCGCTTTGATACTCCACACACACTCCCTCTTTCGGAGGGCATCGCTGTGCGGCAGACGGGTGGGATGCGCCAATGCCTTTACCGATTCCACCCTGCGGCGGCAGAGGTTTCCGTCGGTGACCACCGTCGCCCTCCGGAGCGCCGGGATACGTCTCAGAGACCTGACTGACCTGGCGCGCGGCGAGGCCCTCTACCACGACTTCACCAACCGCCTGCTCAGGGCTCGGGGCTACCCGGTCCCGCTCCTCTCACCCGAGGAGGCGGCACGGCGGCTGGCGGCGATCACCGAGGCCCACGATCTCACCTACTACGAATACATCCAGACCGACCTGGCCGGGCATGCCCAGAATATGGATCGGGCGGTGAACTTGCTCGAGGGGCTGGATCGCTTCGTATCGACGGTGGTTGAGTTGCTGGATCTCTCTCGGCATCTTTTCGTCCTCGTCAGCGATCACGGCAACATCGAAGATCTGAGCAGCCCCTCCCATACCTGGAACCGCGTGCCGACCATGGCGTGGGGGCGAGGCAAGGAGATGTTCGCCCGACAGATTCAGGCTCTCACCGACATCGCCCCCGCCCTCCTGGCCGTCTGGGAAGCCAGACGGCCGCTAGCAAGCTAGGGGGCAGCGTTCCAGCCTTCAAGCTTTCCAGCATTTCAGCGTGCCAGCATCCCAGCGCGGGCGGCTGCATGCCGCCGCCTGAACGCCTTGCAAAATGTCACGGGGCGGAGTAGTCTAAGATCGTGAAGAGATTTCGCTTGCTGCCGCTCCTCATCCTCTCTTTCACCCTGGTGACACCGGCAGGGTGGGCCAACCCCGACGAGGTTTACGTCGCCCGCGTCGAGGGGATCATTGCGCCCAGCCTCGCCGAGTTCTTCGTCAGTGCCATCCGCAAGGCCGAAGACGGCGGGGCCCACGCGATCGTCTTCGAGCTGGATACCCCAGGCGGCCTCGATACCTCCATGCGCATCATCATCAAAGAGATCCTCCGATCCCCGGTCCCGGTCATCATCTACGTGTCCCCCAGCGGGGCGCGGGCCGCCTCGGCGGGCGCCTTCATCACCATCGCCGCCCATGTGGCCGCCATGGCCCCCGGGACCAACATCGGGGCCGCCCACCCCGTGCAAATGGGGGGTGGGGAGGCGGATGAGGAGATGACCAGGAAGATCGAAAACGACGCGGCCGCCTACATCCGGGGCCTGGCAGGGCGCCGGGGGCGAAACGCCACCTGGGCGGAGGATGCGGTCCGGAAGAGCGTCTCGGCCACCGCCACCGAGGCCCTCAGCCTGAAAATCATCGATCTCGTTGCCGAGAATCGCGCCGACCTGCTGGCCAAGATCGATGGACGCACGGTCGAGACCGGCGCCGGGAAGATCACCCTGAAGACCAAGACGGCCAAGATCGTCGAGGTCGAGATGAGTTTCCGGGACGAGATCCTGAGTGTCATCTCGAATCCGACCATTGCCTATATCCTGCTGATCCTGGGGGTGGCCGGCCTGTATTTCGAGTTGTCGACTCCTGGGGCCGTCCTGCCGGGAGTCTTGGGCGGGATCTGCCTGATCCTCGCCTTCTACGCGTTTCAGACCCTCCCCATCAATTACGCGGGGCTTCTCCTGATCATCCTGGCCCTGATCCTCTTTATTGCGGAGGTCAAGGTGGTCTCGCACGGCATCCTCACCATCGGGGGAATTGCCGCCATGATCCTGGGCTCCCTCATGCTCATCGATTCCCCCGCCCCATTTCTTCAGATCTCCCTGTCAGCCATCCTGGGGGTCACCGCCGCCACCACCGCCTTCTTCGTCTTTGCCATCGGGGCGGTTTTCCGGGCCCACCGTCGGCAGCCCGCCACGGGCCGTGAGGGCCTCGTGGGACAGGCGGGGGTGGCCCGGACCCGCTTGAACCCGGACGGTCTGATCTTTATCCGAGGGGAGATCTGGAACGCCACCTGTGCAGAGGGCGTGGAACCCGGGGAGCAGGTGCAGGTCACCGCGGTCGCGGGACTCAAGCTGAAGGTCAAGAAACTTCCCTAGAGGCGGGGAATGGGTACGCCTCTAGGGAGAGCGGCTCGACACAGGACAGAGGGAGGTACAGGCGATGCCGGGTGGGCTAATCTCCTTGGGTATCTTTCCGATCGTCTTTCTCGTCGTCCTCCTCTATATCCTGGCCAGCGCTGTCAGGATATTGAAGGAGTACGAGCGAGCGGTGATCTTCCGACTGGGCCGCCTGGTGGGGGCGAAGGGACCAGGATTGATCCTACTGATCCCCTTTATAGACCAGATGGTCCGCGTGAGTCTCAGGATCGTGGCCATGGACGTCCCGTCCCAGGACGTCATCACCAAGGACAACGTCTCGGTCAAGGTGAGCGCGGTGATCTACTTCCGCGTGATGAACTCCGAGTCCGCCATCGTCGAGGTGGAAGACTTTCTCTACGCCACATCCCAGATCGCCCAGACCACCCTGCGGAGCGTCCTGGGACAGTCGGAGCTCGACGAACTGCTGGCCGAGCGCGAGGAGATCAACCGCAAGCTGCAGCGGATCATCGATGAGCACACTGATCCCTGGGGGATCAAGGTGACGGTCGTCGAGGTCAAGCACGTGGATCTGCCGGTCGAGATGCAGCGGGCCATGGCGCGGCAGGCCGAGGCCGAGCGCGAGAAGCGGGCCAAGATCATCCACGCCGAGGGTGAACTCCAGGCCTCGGAGAAGCTGTCGCAGGCCGCCCGGATCATGGCAGCCGAGCCGATCACCATCCAGCTCCGGTATCTGCAGACCCTGACCGAGATCGGGACCGAAAAGAACTCGACCATTATCTTCCCCCTCCCCATCGATCTCATCGCCTCCCTCACCAACCGGCGGGCCGAGTCCTCCTGAGGATGCGGTGAACAGACCGGAGCCGGACATGGCTCAGCGATCGACGGCTGGATGAAGACGGCGGACGTCCTGATCATCGGCGGGGGCATCATCGGATGTTCGATCGCCCTCGAACTCGCCCGCGCCCGCGTGCAGGTTCTCATCCTCGAACGGGATCGGATCGGTTGCGAGGCCTCGGGAGAGGCCGCCGGGATGCTGGCCCCCCAGGCCGAGGGTCTCGCCCCAGGCCCGTTCCTGGACCTCTGCCTGAAGAGCCGCGAGATGTTCGGTCCCCTCCAGGAGACGTTGAAGGACGAGACCGGGATCGATATCGAGTACCTCCGCTCCGGGCTCCTCTTCCCTTTCCTCAGCGAGGAGGATGAGGGGTACGGCAAGCGGCTGTTCGAGGAGCAGCGCGGCCGCGGACTGGCGGTCGAGTGGCGGGACCGCCAGCAGGTCCTCGAGGCCGAACCGCACATCACCCCCGCCGTGCGGGGAGCCCTGCACCTCCCGGACGATCACCAGGTCCAGAATGCCCGCATGGTTCGGGCCCTGTATCTCGCCGGAGCCCGGAGCGGGGCGCGCACCGTAGAAGGATCGCCCGTCACCGCCATCTTACGGGAAGGGGATCGCGTGATCGGCGTCCGCTCCGCCACCGAGACCTACCACGCCGCACGGGTGGTCATCGCCGCCGGTGCCTGGTCAGGGACGCTCGGTGAGCTTGTGCGTCACGAGATTCCGATCCGGCCGGCCCGGGGGCAACTCCTCTCCCTCCAGACGCGCGGTGAGCTGATTCGCCACATCCTCTACGGTCGGGAGGCCTACCTGGTCCCGCGGGCGAGTGGCGAGGTGGTCGTCGGGAGTACAGTGGAATTCGTCGGATTCGAAAAGTCCGTGACCGCCGCCGGCATCGAGGGGTTGCTGGCCGCGGCGCGGAGGCTCGTCCCCGCCCTCGGAAGCCGACCCATGCTTGCCGCCTGGGCAGGCTTTCGGCCCTCGACCCCGGATGAGCTGCCGTACCTCGGCCCGGTGCCGGGCGCGCCAGGCCTCTATATCGCGTCGGGCCACTTCCGAAACGGGATCCTGCTGGCCCCCGTGACCGGCCAGCTCATGGCCGAGCTGCTGCGGGACGAAAAGCCCTCCCTGTCCCTTTCCCCTTTCCGCCTGGATCGATGAAGGTCCGTAAGCTCCACCGCTGGGATGTTTCGCCCGCCGAGGCGATCCGAATCCAAGAGGCGCTTCGGAGGCGCCTGGACCTGGGTGAGGCCCGGAGGCCCACCGAGACCGTGGCCGGCGTCGATGTCTCGTACGACACGCGCACTCCGACGGTGTACGCCGCGGTGGTCCTGATGCGCCTCCATGATCACGAAATCCTCGAGACGGCCACGGCGACGAGGCCCGCTACCTTTCCGTACATCCCCGGTCTCCTCTCATTTCGTGAAGCTCCGGCGGTCCTGCAAGCCGTGACGCGGCTCACGCGGCGGCCCGATTGCCTGCTGTGCGACGGACAGGGGATCGCTCACCCTCGCCGCTTTGGACTCGCCTGCCACCTGGGCCTCTTGCTCAATCTGCCCTCGATCGGGTGCGCCAAGAGCGTCCTGGTCGGCGAGTACCGGGAGCCGCCCGAGAAACGGGGAGGTTTTCGGATGCTCATTGACAGGGGTGAGCAGGTCGGCATCATCCTACGCACGAGGGACGGGGTCGAACCGGTCTACGTCTCTCCCGGCTACCGGGTGAGCACTCAGCAAGCGCGCGAGATCGTTCTCAAAGCGACCGGGCGCTACCGGGTGCCTGAGCCGACCCGCCAGGCCCATCTTCTGGTCAATAGACTGCGCCGAAATGTCTCACGCTGAAACGGTGATGCATGGGAGGACACACAGCGGAAGGAGGGAAGTGATGAGACGCATAGGGATCGCGGCCCTGACCATGATTATCCTGGGTGCAGCGGCGGCCATGGCTCAGGAGCCGCCATCCCCTCCCCCTGGGGCGAGCCCTGCGCCACGGCAAACCGGTGGCGTGGGGCGATATGTTTTTTACCCGACCCAGGTCCAGGGGGGATTAGAATATCTCTTGGACACGACGACGGGAGACCTGTGGGTCATCTCCAGGGACCCGGACACGAAGTACGTGTACCTCGGTTTTATCCCCAAGGGTCCGACCTTCACCTATCAAGATATCTTGCAGCAGAAGCAACTGAAGCGGGTCCCGCCCGAGCAGTAAGCGGGGACGAGGGTATGGCTGAATCCGGAGAGCGAAGGGCACGGGCCTTTGATCAGCCTTTTGCCGATGCCTTTCCCGAAGTCAGGGACGCCGTCGTGGAGTACGAGATCTCTGGCCGAGACCTCGGCGGGGGGGGAACATCACGCGGCCGGTCCACCATGAGTGTCGTCGGTGGCACCTTTCAAGGGCGGATCCCCTGTCACCATCCCCAGTGTCACGGAGACGGGTTCGAGATCGAGCGGATCGTGGACCAGATGGTGAAGGCGCGGCAGGAGACCCGAGAAGGGATCCTCGTCTGTCCCGGCTGGATCGGGGATAGCGATCGGGTCCCCTGCATGAACAGCCTCAGCTACACCGTCGTCCTCTTCTTTCGACCCCGCCCGCCGCCCGAGAAGCGACACAGCTGAGGAAGCATTAGGACTTCTTCGACGTGCGGCCGCACCGGGGCCGAGCGACGCCTGAGCGGGAGCGGCGGGGACCCGCGGCCAACGGGTGGCGGAGGCCGGGACCCCATCCGCCCGCAGGAGAATTTCGCCACCGCTTTCCCCGCCGGATGGGATGGTGCGTGAAGTCTCCGAGGACGGATGGGGGGGCCGACGACAGGACCCGTTGGCCCGACCGGGGTCGCCGCGAGAGCCCCGGCGTGAGGGGCCAAGGGTACTGCTGCAAGGTAACCACCGTCGCGGAGAGATACCCCGGGCGCAGCCGCGCATTGGAGAAGCGGTGAAACGGTCTCGACACCGCCGCAGATGTTGAGTATAGTTATGATCCACGGGGGGTTAGCTCAGTTGGGAGAGCGCTGCCTTCGCAAGGCAGAGGTCGGGGGTTCGACTCCCCTACCCTCCACCAGGAAATGAAAAAGCCCGGGGAAACCCGGGCTTTTTACATTTCCAGAGCAGTGGAGCATTGGATCAATAGAGCATTAGCCCATTGCGACAATGCGGTCTATTGTTCCACTGCAAATTTCCCCGCCTATGCTCCAGGCAACTCATCGGGAGGCTCAGGGGGGATGCCCTCGGCCCCGGACCCTTGCTGCCCAACGGCTGGGGGCGTTTGCCTTCTCTCCTGGCGCCGCCGCCGCTTCTCCTCCTGGCGCGTCTGTCGGGTCTTCTCTTTTTGGCGTTTGGCCCCTTGGTAGGCTCCCCTTCGCTTGGCCATCAGTACCTATCCCAGCGGCCGCCGCCGCCGCCGCCGCGCCCAAACCCGCCCCGGCTGGGAGGACCCCCGCCGCCGCGCCGGGGCTCGCGGTCCCGCGCCATGCTGACCGTGAGGGTGCGCCCTCCCACGTCACGTCCGTTGAGGGCCGTGATAACCGCCGTTGCCGCCTCTTGGCTGCCCATCTCCACAAAGGCAAAGCCCCGGGGCCGGCCGGTATCGCGATCCGTGACGATCTTGACGTCCCGCACCTCGTGACCCCCTTCTGCAAAGAGGGTGCGGAGCTGCTCTGCGTCCACGTCGAAGGGGAGATTCCCTACGTACACTTTCGATCCCATGACTCTGTCTCCTTTGTCTAAGCCGCTGCGCCGGGCTGCCCAGCCGGAGCCCGCGCGGTTACCCGCGTTCTGGTTCTGTCATTCGCCGGAGAGCGCGGGACAGTTGGCGGCGGCGCCGGCGCGCCGCCTCGCGGACCTTCCGCCGCTTCCGTTCCCCCGGTTTCTCGTAGCTCTGCCTCCGCCTGAGCTCCCGGAGGAGCCCATCTCGTTGCACCAGGCGTTTGAAGGCGCGGAGTGCCGATTCGACCCCTCGTTCGTCCACGGTGATCTCGAGGGAACGACGGGCCGCGGGGGTCGCCAGGGACTCCCGCCCCGGATCACCGGGCCGCCTATATTCTGACATCCTCCCTCCGGTGGCCTCACGCCTTCCCGGTGCCCGATGGCCCTCGCTTCAACAAGAAAGCCGCGGGACTTCAGTCCTCGCGGCCTCGGCAATTTCAAGAGATAGTCCCGTGAGAATCGACAGTCGGAGAGAGGATAGATCTTTCTTGGTGTGCTGTCAATTGAAAAGGCAGACCCCGATGAGGTGAGTACAGAGGGGTATCCCGCACATGTGAGGCTGACAAAGGCGAGATTCTCTGGGGCTCTCTAGCGGGGCAGGTTCCGCCCCCGCTTGCAGCGAGGACAGACCCACACGGCCTTCATGGTGCGGGAATGCTGGCCGAGCACCACGTAGGTCCGCGGGCATGTCGAGCATTTCGCGATAATGGCCATCCGCCTCATCTCCTTCTTCCGACCGCTTTAGTTCGGGATCCCCACGGCGCTTGGAACTCCTGAATTCCCTACTGATCCTACTTGAGCGTCAGCCACGGTCTTCCGCATACGGTAAACGTTTCATCGGCTTCCAGTGGAAGGGTCCTCTCCAAGAGGTATTCCTCCAGGGGCAGGCAGCCCGAGTGGGGGATATCGTTCATCCCCGGCTTCCACATCCGGGCGAAGCTCCATCCAACTGCGCAGGCGAGGATCAACAGCGTTCCAGCCTCGATCTCCTCGTCGTCGAGCATCGTTAGACTCCCCCGAAGAGGTCCGGGTGCAAAAGTTGTTCCAGATCGCACTGAGCGCACGAAAGTGCCCATGAGTATTAGACAGAATCTGCGTCCCCTGAATTCTCCGGGGGGGTGTGCGACCGAACGGAAGGCGGGCGGCTCGACCGAAAATCGCCCACACGATGGGGGGCGAGCCTTGCAATCAGCCCAAGGCTTTGTTACGGTCCTCGCACGTCGTGCGCCGGCGGACAGGGCACCGGATGCATCGAGACTCGAGAGGGAGCTAAACGATGATGAAGATCGAGGAGATCAAGGCGGTGACTGTCATTGGGGCGGGGGTGATGGGTAGCGGCATTGCCCAGCACTTTGCCCAGGCCGGCTACACGGTGCGCCTTCACGCACGGAACGCGGAGACCCTTGCCGCCGCCCGAGATCGCATCGCCAAGAATCAGGAGTTGATGGTGGCGGCCGGGCTTCTCTCTGCGCCTGCGGCCGCTCAAGCTCTTTCCCGGATCCAGACGACCACCGACCTAGGGGCGGCAGCAAGAGACACCCAGTTCGTGAACGAGAGCGCGCCCGAAGATCTCGATCTCAAGCGCCGGATCTTTACCGCCCTGGATCGCAGCACACCTCCGGAGGCTATCCTCTCCACCAATACCTCCGGCCTCTCCATCACGGCAATCGCCGCCGCCACCACCCGGCCTGAGCGGGTGGTGGGGCTTCACTGGATGAATCCACCCCATCTGATGCCGCCGGTGGAGGTGACTCGAGGCGCACAGACCTCCGCCGTCGTCGTGGACCTTACCTGCGACCTGGTCCGCCGGATCGGCCGGATCCCCATCCGGGTGGAAAAGGATGTGCCCGGCTTTCTCTGGAACCGCCTGCAGTTCGCCCTGATTCGCGAGGCGGTCCACCTGATCGAGGAGGGGATCGCAACCCCCGAGGCGGTCGACCTGGCCGTGACGGCCGGATTGGGGCTTCGGTGGGCCACGGTCGGGCCCATACAGATCATGGACCTCGCCGGGATCCAGACCTTTCAGGCGATCGCCGCCTACCTCTACCCGGAGCTGTCAGCGGCCAAAGAGCCACAGCGAAGCCTTTCGGAAAAGGTGACCCGGGGCCACACCGGGGCGCGGACGGGCCAGGGATTCTATGGGTATCCACCCGGAGCCCACGAGGCCACCATCGCGCGACGCGACGCGAAACTCTTTGCCCTCCTGAAGATAAGAGCGGGATGGGATCCGTGAGGCCGAGCGAGATGTGGTCCTCGGGAGATGATCTCAGGTGTCCGAGGCGAGGCGCACGGGTTCGTGGCGCCCATCCTCGCCCACGCGGAGTGATCCAAGCTGCAGCACAGCCGCCCGCTCGACCGGCGTCCAGAGAGTTACGTCCTCAGTCGTGAGGTCCTTCACGATCCCGAG
>Ga0247727_10020370_pt1 | contig 10152 bp, 11 predicted proteins | sample WisWelCaveWW1625_FD_202498 | JGI IMG/M metagenome (GOLD analysis project Ga0247727, IMG submission 202498) | Biofilm microbial communities from Wishing Well Cave, Virginia, United States - WW16-25 | ecosystem: Environmental > Aquatic > Deep subsurface > Groundwater > Cave microbial mat | place... | reverse complement strand
AGCCCGCACCTATGGCCCCTGCTCCGGCTCCTTATGCGCCGCCAGCACAGCCTCAGCAGTTCGCCCCTCCTGCTGGTATGCCAATGCCAGCCCCGGCCCCTGCGCCCGCTCCAATGGCTCCGCAACCCGCGCCTATGGCGTCGGCTGCTCCTGCCGCGCCGAGCGGAATCACGCAAGCCCAACTGTCTGCGGCTGCACAAGCCTACGCCAAGAAGCACACGCCAAAGGGCGCGAAGGCAAAACTGGCAGAGTTTGGCATCACGAAGATCAGCGAAGCCCACGAATCAATTTACCCACAACTGCTACAGGCTTTGTCTGCGTAATGGAAACGCTCACGGGTAGAGATAGGGAACACAAGCAGTTCTCACCTTCACGTTCTGAGACATTTTTTAAGTGTCCCGGTAGTGTGAACTTGCTTGCCCGCCTCCCTGCCCGTGAGCAGTCCATCTATGCCGACGAGGGTACGATAGCCCACGAGGTACTAGAAGCCGGACTTAGTAATAGATGTATTAACGCTACGCAAGCTATTGAAGCAAGTATACATTGCTGCGAAGATTTTGACGTAGAGTTTAAAGGCTCCATTAACGACGCGCTAGACTACGTATGGCAGTTAATGGAAGACGTAAACAAAGAGTTTGGCGACGCCATCCTGTACGTAGAGAGATTCGTAAACCCGCCCGTGGCCGCAGCGCCCGGCGAAGCTGCTGGTTACTGCGACATAGCAGTTTATTCGGCCAAGGCGAGACGCCTATGGGTTATAGATTACAAGCACGGTAAGGGTATAGCTAAAGCCGCGCTTGGTAACACTCAGGTTAAACAGTACGCGGCGGGGTTCTTGTTTGAAGATAACGCAGTTGTCAACGCGGCGTATATTGATCTTGTGACAATGGTTATTATCCAGCCCCGCGCCTTCCACCCTGACGGCGAGATACGCGAATACGATACGACACCCGCCGTCCTATTCGATTACATCATGGAACTGGATGAAGCTATCGAGCTATGCCAAGACCCGTCAGCGCCGCTTATACCGGGCGACGAGCAATGCCGCTTCTGCGACGCCCGCTCATCCTGCCCGGCGATACAGGCGCTTGTCGTCAACGCTGTTAACCCGGCGTGGAGCAGGATTGAAGACGTTAAACAAGTACAGTTGCCCGACATTAAGTCATTAGATATTAACCGTCTGTCTTACGCCTTACAGATGTCCGACATTATTTCTATCTGGATTAACGGCGTTAAAGGACACGCAGACGAACTGCTGAGATCAGGCATACCGATCCCCGGATTCAAGCTTGTCGAAGTCCACCCTAAACGTAAATGGTACGGAGACGACGAGGAAGACATAGCTAAACGCTTGGCCGCAACGATTGGCTGTCCTGTCGATGAAGTCTGGACACGTAAACTAATAACTATTACAGACGCAGAGAAGCTTATCAAAGAATCATTTAAGAAACGTGTAGCGCGTAACAGACGTAAGCAAGCAGCAGAAGAGGCTACACAAACGTTCGCGTACTTTACGCTTAAACAATCATCGGGAACTACAACAATGGTCCCTAATGACGACCCACGACCCGCCGCAGACAAAGTAGCTCAGGCGTATAGTGGAATTGCTGGACTTATTTCACCCCCTAACCCTAATGGAGCAACACAATGACTACTACAGTAATGAGAGACAGTATAGTAGGCGATACGTGGATACAACAAACGGCGGCTGCTGTTCCTGTACAACGTATTGTCGATCAGGCCACGGGTAACTTTAACGGCGACATACGGACAGGTCCAGTACGCTTGGCGTTTGACAACTTGTTTCAGCCGCCAGCGCCTAAGCCCAACCAACAGAGCGCCCCTAAGTTTGGAGCGACGCTTCTGTTCACGCCTTGGGCTGATTTTACAATCTTCCAAGAAGAGTATTACAAGCTGTGTGGTCAGCAATTCCCTGAATACTACGACACAGGGTCAGGACAATACTATGGTTTACACTCGCCGTTCTTGCAACAGGCCGAGAAGGTAAAGCATGGTGGATTTACGCCGGGGTTAATATGCATGAACTGCACATCTAAATATAAGCCCCCGATAGTAGACGCTAGGATGAACCCTATAGTCGATACATCGAAAGTATACCCCGGCGTATGGGCTATTTGTACCTTGCGTGCCTACGGGTACGGCAAGAACCCTCCACAACCTAAGAAGGGCGTCGCCTTCGGCCTACAGTCAGTGATGATTATTGGCGACGACACTAAGTTTGGAGGGGGTGCGCCTGACCCGCGTAAGCAATACGCAGGCGTCAACGTGGCCGCGCCTGTCGTGCGTCCTGACTTCGCTAATATACCTGTTGGCGGCGCTCCTGCGCCTGCTCCGGGCATCCCCGGCTATACAGCGCCGGGCGGCGGGGTTCCTCAAATGCCGGGCGTCACGCACGCGCCGATTCCGCAGCAGCACTATACGCCGGGGCAGGGTTTTACTCAGCCTCCGGCTGGTGTGCCGACTGCTTCGGCCCCGCTACCGGGGGCTTATGCACCGACTGCGACTACATACCCTACTAACCCCGACGACGATATGTCGTTCTTGAATTAAGGAGCAATCATGGCACGCACTAGAGAAGACGTTTTCCAAGACATGATACCTACGCTCTTTGCATTGAAGAGCGGCATGGACGGAGGGATGAAGATAGATGTGGTCAAAGGCGGTACGTTTCATAAACTGCTTGACGAGTTCTTCCCCCTAAGCCCAGAGGAAAATCTTAAGTTTCCTCAAAAGCAGGGATAGATGTTGTGGACGCGGCGCATATTGACTTCGAGACACGAAGCCCTACAGACCTTCGGAAGTCCGGGGTCTACGTCTACGCAGAAGACCCTCAGACTGACATCTGGGGCTTCTCGTGGCGAATAGGCTTCGGTCCTGTAAATAGATGGAGGCCCGGCTACCCGGACCCCATCGAACTGCTTAACCATATCGCCGCAGGCGGTATAGTTGTGGCACACGGCGCTGCCTTCGAGCGTCGTATCTGGAATTATATACTGCGTAGACACGTACCACACTGGCCCCTACTAACACCCCAACAGCAAGACTGTACGATGGCAAGAGCCGCAGCTATATCTCATCCACAAGACCTTGATAAGCTTTGCCGTGCGCTTAACACGACAGAAGTTAAAGATCGTGACGGCCATAACTTGATGATGAAAATGGCACGCCCGCGCAAGTATCACCCAGATGGCCGTATTGAGTGGTGGGACAGCCCGGCTGACGTTGAACGCCTGACACAATATCAAGATCAGGACGTGCGTACGGAATCCGAAGTCGATACCAAGCTGCCTCCTTTGTCCGATAAGGAACGTGAAGTCTGGTTGTTCGATCAGATTGTAAATGACAGAGGCATCTACATAGACGAGAACGCCGTAAATAAATGCGCGGAGATGGTGGAGTATGCTAAGAAGGCGGCTGATTCGGAGATGCGTAAGCTTACCGGGCGCGTCGTACCTAAGTGCAGCAACGACGGTAAGCTCATAGAATTTATTCAGGCGCGGGGTATAGAGTGTACGACAGTTAAGAAGTCCGTACAGGACGATCTTATGTTTATGGCTGACTTGAAAGACGACGCCGTTGTGCGTGCGGCTATTGAATTACGCAAGGCGTCTAAGAAAACTTCGACAGCTAAGTATAAATCCTTCTTGGAATGTATATGCCACGATCATAGAGTGCGCGGCTTGCTTAACTATCACGGTGCGTCTACAGGACGTTGGGCGGGCAGACTTGTACAGCCTCAGAACTTCCCCCGCGTGGATAGCAAGAAATACGCAGACATTATTAAATGGATGCACGAGATGCTTGAACTGTACGATGCTAAGTCTGTGTTCGATACCGTGTGCATGATCTACGGCGACGACTACCCACTTAAACTTCTGTCCGTCATGCTACGCTCTATGATTAAAGCAGCGCCCGGCAACAAACTAATCGGCGGCGATTTCTCGAACATCGAAGGCAGGCTCAATGCGTGGTTCGCTAACGAGACATGGAAGCTCCAAGCGTTTAGAGAATATGACGCAGGCACAGGCCCGGACTTGTACAAGTTGGCATACGCTAAGTCCTTCGGCGTTACAGTCGAAGAGGTTGATGAACTATTGCGTCAAATCGGTAAAGTAGAAGAGCTTGCCCTTGGCTATCAAGGAAGCGTAGGAGCGTTTATTACTATGGGGGACACCTATGGCGTAAACCCGTACGATATTTCTGGTCCGGTCTATAAAGCTACGTCGTCTCATCAATGGGACATGACGGCGTTGCAGTATCATAAGAAGGGTACACATAAACATAACCTTCAAGAACGCGAATGGACTGCCATTAAAATAGTTGTGGATAACTTTCGTGCGGCCAATCCGAACATCGTGCAATCGTGGTGGGGCTATCAGGACGCCGCCGTGCAAGCCGTCTCAGCGCCCGGCACAATCGTTCAAGTGGCACAGGGGAAAGTCTCATACTATAGCGATGGCCGTTGCCTGTGGTGCGTCCTGCCTGCGGGCCGGATGCTCTGCTACTCATCGCCAACTGTCGAGACAGAGATTGTCGAGATGGAAAACGACAAGGGAGAAACGTATACAAGGACGCGGTATAAGGTTGCGTTCTGGGGTATGGACAGCAAGACTAAACAGTGGGGAAAACAATACCTATACGGCGGGTTACAGTGTGAAAATATTGTATCCGGCACGGCTAGGGACGTAATGGTTGACCGTATGTTCGCGGTTGAACGCGCTAACTATCCTATCATCCTTACTGTGCATGACGAACTATTAAGCGAAGTGTCTAAAGACAACGTAATGTTAAACGACAGGGATTACGAACGCATCATGTCAGAAGTCCCATACTTCGTACAAGGATTACCACTAGCAGCGAAAGCGTGGGGGGATGAAAGGTACATAAAATGAAAGAGCTATCACAACATCAACAGAAGGTGCTGGACGCGTTCGACAAGAACGATACAGACATCGACATCGCTACGCTATACACGAGGGTCTACGGCGACCCCGGCCATCTTAGTGCTAGAGAGATGCAACAAAAGCTTGGGCCTACGTTTAAAGCCATCAATGAAAAGATGGACAGACCGCGCTTGGTCCCCGGTGAAATCAAACGTACTTACAGATATGACAGCGCACCCCACGAGGAATAAAAATGGGAAAACTCACCGCCGCCTTGGATTGGGCGCAGCGCGGGTTCTCCGTCTTTCCTCTACAGGAAAACAGCAAAGAACCTGTATCTGACGATTGGCCGTCAGTTGCGTCTAATGACTTAGAGATTGTACGCCAGCTTTGGACGGACCCCGTTCTTGGTATGGAAAAGGATTACAACATAGGGGTGCTGTGTACAGACATAGTAGTTATAGACATTGATGTTAAAGAAGGTAAAGACGGATACAATGAATACGCTCAGCTTGCAGGACACTATGATACCCTCGTGGTACAAACTCCTACGGGAGGCTTCCATTGTTACTTCAACGGACCTGACAGTTCTAATAGTTCAATATCTAAATCGGTAGACGTTCGCTCACATAACGGTTATGTCGTAGCACCCGGCTCTGTGATTGACGGCAAGCAATACGTCGTTGTTAAAGATCAGGACATGGCGTGGGTTCCAGCTACCATCGAGAGTATGCTGCGCCCGCCCTACACACGCTCAGAACAAATAAGCGACGTTACGCTTGACACCGAAGCCGCTATACAAGCAGGCATAAGATTTTTAGATACCGCCCCTCCTGCTATACAGGGACAGCGTGGCGACGAGACAACTTTCATAACAGCAGCCCGCCTTGTACGTGAGATGGCGCTATCAGTACCTACAGCTTGGGCGCTTATGCGCGACTACTGGAATCCTAAGTGTCAACCTCCTTGGGACGTACACGAGTTGCTTGCCAAAGTAGAGAACGCTGCGGCCTACGGAACTGCTGACCTTGGCAAGCTAAGCGCCGAAGCCCTGTATGGCGATCTTGATATGAATAAGATATTAGAGCCGCCGTCGATCTTCGCTCAGCTTGATAACCCTTGGGGCAATGCCGTCCTGCCTGACCGGATTCCTCCCCGGCCATGGTTGATGGAGCGGGCGCTGCTGGAAGGGGCCGTGACGCTGCTGTTAGCCGCAGGCTCAGCCGGGAAGTCTTCTGTATCGCTTGCCATGGCCGCGCATCTTGCCTTGGGCCTGCCGTTCGCAGGATTCAAAGCCCGCCGTGCCTGTAAGACAATTATCTATAACGGGGAGGACGACATACACGAACAGTCGAGACGCCTTACCGCCGTGTGCGTCGCCTACGGCTTTGACTACGCCGAAGTGAAAAAGAATATTATGCTGCTATCGCCGCGCCAGATTAAACTTAATCTCGTAGACTTTGATTTCAGAAAGCCCGTACGCAATGACGCTCTGGTTAAGCATCTCATTGAAGAGTGTTCGGACCCGGACGTTGGCCTGCTAATCCTCGACCCTCTTGTTAAGATACACAAGTGCGAAGAAAGCGACAACGTGCAGATGGACTTCGTAATGGAAACGCTGACAGACATAGCCGTTGCTGCGCGTATATCCGTTCTCGCTTTACATCACACTACTAAAGCTTCGACGCAAGCGGCTGACCGCGTGGGTAACATGGACGTAGGACGCGGCGCTTCGGCCATCGTTAACGCGGCGCGTATCGCTTTTACAATGTTCAACGCGACGGCGCAGGACTGCGAGGACTACGGGCTTAACGACGCGGAGCGTCATACGTGGGTCCGGTTCGATGATGCTAAGATGAACCTTGCCCTCGCCAACGATAACGCTGTGTGGTTCCGTAAGCACGCAGTCAAGCTGTACAACGGAGACGCCGTAGGTGTGCTTCAATATGAAGAGCTACAGAAGTCTATGCATCATATCCGGCTGCGAATCGGGCGGCTTCTTGTCGGGACAATGTTAGGGATGGGCGCGGGTTCGATGCTGATTAATCAGGCCGTCGCCACGATCAAAGCCAATGAGCCGCTCTGGGCCAATAAAACCGACACTGACATACGCCGGAAGATCGAGGGCTTCTTTGCCAGCCCGGTTGCCATTGAGGGCCGCACGCTGCATATACGGCGAGATGTGAACGACAAGCAGCAGGAAAAAGTTATCGTCACCCTGACGTAATTCCCGTGCCGGTATTTAATTAACGTAATATTAATTGATCGACGGTTATTATGGTTATGTGGTCCTTGAATCCCCACACACGAAACTTAAAGCCAGAGAGATTATTTCTCCCTGGCCTTTTTCGATTCCCAGACTTGACGGACGAAAGCTTGGCAGGCGTCTAGGCGTAGACCGATCTCTTCGCACTTGCCAGCGTACCCGAATAGGGCATTAGCAGTAAGTCCATTTCCTGAATCATATCCGGGTACTGACGGGGCTGCATCACGTCCTGCGGCGGCTCCGGTAGATAGTGGTATGCATCGTTTGTCTGACACATGCTTAGCAGCAAGACGGGCAGTAAGGTCAGAAACTTTGGTCTGATAGTCATGGGAAACCTCCTTGGTTAATTGCTTGTCGTTCTCGCAGACAGTATAGAGCCGTGACGCCTGAGCAGTCAAAGCTTTCTCGTGCTTAGCGTTGATTCGGTTGACATCAAAAGTGTGCAGCATCCACGCTAAGCCCGCTACGGACAGACCTGACGCGACGGCTGACAGCAGCCACTTCCAGTTAAGAGTTAGCCACAACATTAGACTTCTCCGGTTGGTTAATTGTTACGTTCGCAGGCGCGGCGGGCTGCTGTGGATTAGCCGCTTTAATCTCTGTCTTCGCCACAGAGTTATCAGAGTATTTCGCCATACCGTAGACCCCCGCGCACAACGCGAAGAACAAGCCGATAATAACGCTCAGCGCAGACAGTATTTGTGTCAACGCTGCCGTGTTGGCCTGAGCGGTATACTCTGTCTGGATATTAATACCACGACTTGTGATGATGTATAACAGGACGGTTAGGCCAATGATTACGATTGCGCCGATTAGCACGCCGAACAGGACCGTCACCCGGTTACTCGATAGGCGTTCCTTATCGTCTTCAAAGAGTTCTCTGAATCTGCAATCCTTAGCTATTGACACTTTTCCACCATGCCTTCACGTCGAAGCACGGGCAGGCTTTCTTCACGCCGGGGAAGTCTCTGTGTCCTTGGACCACAGCGCCGGGGTAAATATGTAGCGTCTGCCGTACAAGCGTCGCTAATGATTTAAATTGCTCAGGCGTAAAGTTATTGTCGGGCTTGCCGACGTAATCCATGCCGCCTACCATACATATACCGACGCTGCGGCTGTTGAATCCTTCGACGTGTGCGCCTATCTCTTCAAAGTTATCGCCGTCGTGGTCAAGATCACGGCCCGGTTCTATTGTGCCGTCGCGTCTGATAATAAAGTTATAACCGATGTCGGCCCATCCACGTCCTTTAGGAGGCGGCGCTACGTGCCACTGTCTTATTTCTTTAGCGCCTATGTCCATGTTGGGCTTAGTGTCGCTACAATGAATTGCTATGAACCCCGTCGTTTGTCTTGGCATTGACTTTCTCCATTAAACCTTTTAGCTCTTCCTGTAGATTTTTATTCTCACGTAAGAGCATGTTGTTCTCTTCCAGCAATACTTTATTCGCACGCTGTATCTGTTCGTTCTCTATGATGAGCTTCTTATTTTCTGCTATAAGCAGACCCAACGTTTGAGCCGTAGCTTCATTTTGATCTCTAAGGTTTCTGATCTCTTGGTGTAGAGATTCCTGTAGCTCCTGAGAAATCTGGAAGGCGTTCTGCGCCAGCTTGATTGCGTTATCAACCTCTTCGCTTTTTGTCTTAGAGACAACTTCTTTGCGTCTGTTGATGAAAGTGTAGGTCGCTCCGACGAAACCCCCGGCTCCGAATAAAGCGAGGAAAATCCCTAAAATTATTTGAACTGATTCCATTATCTTACGAAGCCCCTGCTCAATATTCTTTGTTAAGCATAAGCTTATGTAAGCCTGCCAGTTTTGTAAAGAGTTTTTAGGTCTGTCTGCTAAGAAATATGTAGCCATCCTGTCCTCGCCAACTCGAAAGCGACGCCAAGCATCGCGCCCCAGATGAACTCTGAATACTCCCACGATCTCGTCTTGTTGACAAGCTGATAAATCGAGTTGCCTACATAGTAAGCGAGGGGGAATAACGCGCCCGCAATCCACGGACACCAGCTTGCCATCGTCAAGGCCATGCAGCCGCCCGCGAACGCGCCATACTGGATGCCCTTCTTGATGCCATACGATCTGCCGAACCCGGCGTCAATGTAATCTCCCCACGGGCCTTTATAGTCGCCAGCAGCCCCGGCCTCTTCGCCCATAGACATTAAGACAAAGAAATACGATAGCGTGAACAGCAGCGATTGGCTTAGGTCAGTCAACATGGCCGAAGTGTAAACCAGCACTAGGAACACAGATATAATAGAACCGTCGATAAACCATTTAGCTACAGCGACGAAGGGTAACTTGAAAGCTGTTTTGAATAACGCTTTATAATTTTTACTCTTCCATGCAGACTTTAAGTTGGTCAGAGATTCGACAAGGTTAAGTTCTAATCTGTCTGTAAGACGCTTCCAATTATGAAAGATTCGCCCAAGCAAGCCGCCTTTAATTGCTACGGCCAACGCGAATACTGCGAGGGATAAAACTAATGTCATGCTTCTACCTCTTCGATGATAAGTGTTGCTCTTTGCTTGCCGCCGTAACGTCTAGCGTTATCTTCGCCGTTCATACGGAGAGTTGTACCTGTGCCGGGACCGACACGAACGCGGTATGTGCGGGTTGCCGTGCTGCCTGCTGCCTCTTCGTATTCAAGCGCCATGTGTCCTATGTCGTAGCTAACACCCACGACGCCTGACGCAGCAGCAAGAGCGTTCGCTGTTGCGTCTACGAATAAAGCACACCCCGCGTTCGCGGCGCTTGCCGTCGTACAGTACACGCCCTGAAAACGTATCAACAATTTATTTGTCGCGCTCTTAGGCGTAATGCTTGCTGTCAGAATTTCAACGCCCTCTGTGGTCTGAGGGATTGTATCATCGAACGGAATCTGTGTCGTGATGTCAGCGTTGGCTAAATATTCTGAGTACACGCGCTGGACAAGGAAGCCCGTAGCAACCTTCGTGTGATCGACAGCACGATCAGCAAG
>Ga0247727_10020369_pt1 | contig 10153 bp, 11 predicted proteins | sample WisWelCaveWW1625_FD_202498 | JGI IMG/M metagenome (GOLD analysis project Ga0247727, IMG submission 202498) | Biofilm microbial communities from Wishing Well Cave, Virginia, United States - WW16-25 | ecosystem: Environmental > Aquatic > Deep subsurface > Groundwater > Cave microbial mat | place... | reverse complement strand
CGCGATTCGACGTCTCCTGGAGAACGGGTACGCCTACGCAGTCGGGGGCGAAGTGTACTTCCGCACCGGAAAGGCGCGGCGCGCCTTCGGACTCCTGTCGCATCGCAAAGTCGAGTCCATCGTCGTGGACCCCCTGCCGCCTGGAAGTCCAAAGGAAAGCCCGCTCGACTTCGCGTTGTGGAAGCGGTCCAAGGAGGGCGAACCCACCTGGCCGAGCCCATGGGGTTCCGGGCGCCCTGGGTGGCATGTCGAGTGCTTCGCCATGGCCTCCAAGTACCTCGGCGTCCCCATTGACATCCACGGCGGGGGGGTCGACCTGAAGTTCCCGCACCACGAGAGCGAGGCGATGATCTGCGAGGGGGTGAGCGGCGGGGACTGGTGCGCGACGTGGATGCACAACGGCTTTGTACTGATCGAGCGGGAGAAGATGTCCAAGAGCCTGGGCAACTTCGTCACGATCCGCGAGGTACTTCGCGAACATTCGGGGGAGGTGATCCGCCTCTGCCTCCTCAAGGCCCACTACCGCGAGGATGTCGAGTACGACTCCGAGTGCTTCAAGAGGACGCAAGAGGAACTCGACGCGATGGTGGCCCAGACTCGACGGATGAGGACGGCGCGAGGACGCGGAACGGGAGGAAAGGTGGGCGCCCTTGTGCGGCGCACGCGCGAGGCGTTCCTCGAGGCGATGGACGACGACCTGAGGACGGACGACGCGGTGTATCGTCTTCAGCAGATGACCGAGGGCCTTGAGGGGCTCGACGAAGTGTCTGCCAGGGAAGGAAGGGGCGTTGTCGCGTTGTTCACGGAGCTGGGAGGCATCCTCGGCGTCATCGTGGACGACCTGCCCTCGGGCGGCAGGACCCGGTCTGGATCGGCCGCGCGACGGACTCCGCGCGAAGGTCGTCCACATTAGCGTTCCGTGCGCACGAACTGCCAGTACTGCGACACGGTCATCCGGACCACCGACCTGGTCGACGTCCTCACGAAGGTCGTCGGCTATCGGTAGAGCCTCCGCCGCGCCGTTCGCGAGGCCGTCTCCGCCGGTAGCCCAAAATCCTTTTATGAAAGACCCGCATGAACGGCCCTCTCGGTCGTCTCCATGGCGGAATTCAAAGCGGTCATCGCGGATCCCAAATCCGGGCGCACGCACAAGCGGGACATCTCGGGACACCACGCGAACGCCCTCGTCGGAAAGAAGATCGGCGACGAGGTCGACGGCCTGTTCGTGGGCCTGCCGGGCTACAAGCTCGAGATCATGGGAGGCAGCGACAAGGACGGGTTCCCCATGCGGCATGATCTGCCCGGCCCCCGGCGAAGGCGCCTCATGCTCAGCGGCGGAGTCGGCTTCCACCCCCTGCGTCCGGGGATCCGCAAGAAGAAGACGGTCCGCGGGAACGCCGTGTCGGCGGACATCCTCCAGCTTAACCTGAAGATCGTCCAGCGCGGCCCCAAGTCCGTCGAGGACGCCTGGAAGGAGCAGGCCCGATGAAGGTCCCGGGCCAGCCCGCCGTGAACATCGGCGTCGTCGGCCACGTGGACCATGGCAAGAGCACGCTCACGGAACGCCTCACGGGGGACCGGACGGACCGACACAGCGAGGAGATCAAGCGCGGGATCTCGATCCGCCTCGGCTATGCGGACATGGCGATCTTCAAGTGTCCGAAGTGCGAGGAGCCCCAGAACTATTCCACCTCGGAGACGTGCAAAAACTGCGGCTCTAAGGGGCACCTCGAACGGATCGTGAGCTTCGTCGATGCGCCGGGCCACGAGACCCTCATGGCCACGATGCTCAGCGGCGCGGCAATCATGGACGGCGCGATCCTCGTGATCGCGGCGAACGAGAAGTGCCCGCAGCCGCAGACGAAGGAGCACCTCATGGCCCTCGGGATCATTGGCGTGGACAAGATCGTGATTGTCCAGAACAAGATCGACCTGGTCGACGCGAAGGAGGCTGCGGAGAACTACCAGCAGATCCGGGACTTCGTAAAAGGGACGGTCGCGGAGGCCGCTCCGATCGTGCCCGTGTCCGCCCACCACGAAGTGAACCTGGACGCCCTCCTCATGCTTATCGAGAAGACGATCCCGACGCGGGGGCACGACGAGACGAAGCCCGCGAAGATGTACGTGGCTCGATCCTTCGACGTGAACCAGCCCGGCAATCCGCCCGACAAGTTCGTCGGCGGAGTCCTGGGGGGGAGCCTCGTCCAGGGGAAGCTCAAGGTGGGGGACGAGATCGAGGTGACCCCGGGCCGACAGGTGACCGTCGGGAACCGGTCTGAGTGGCGCGACATCACGACCACCGTTCGTTCCCTCCACTCGGGCGGAGCGTCGAAGAAGGAGGTCCGTCCGGGCGGGCTCATCGCGATCGGGACGAACCTGGACCCCGTCCTGACGAAGGCGGACAGCCTCGTGGGACGCGTCGTCGGTCCGCCCGAGACGCTTCCGGAGATCGTGTCGAAGATGTCCGTGGAGGTGCATCTCCTCGAGCGGGTCGTGGGCACCGCGGAGGACCTGAAGGTCGAGGGGATCAAGACGTCGGAGCCCCTCATGGTCTCCGTCGGCACGGCGACCACGGTCGGCGTCGTCACGTCCGCGCGGGAGCAGGTCGCGGACATGGCCCTCAAGATCCCCGTCGTCGCGGAGGCGGGCCAGCGCGTGGCCGTGTCGCGGCGGATCGGCGGAAAGTGGCGGCTTATCGGGTACGGCGTGATCCGCTGATAATCACGGGCGCGAGTGATAGGCGACCCACGGTTCTTATGCTCCTTCGGACCGGTCGCTCCGTCGAAGACGGGTAGAGGTAAGACGGCTCTCCCCTCGCACCGATCCCAAGGTCGTGCTCCGAAATCGGAACCCAGGGGGCCGCGCTCGCCAGGAACACCCGGAAGGGATTGCCTGCCCGTCTTCCTTCCGGTGTCGCGCCTCCTCGCGGATCCTCGATATCGAGAAATACGGTAGGCCCCTTGGTGCGCGACGGATGCGGGTCCTGCACCGCGACCTGAAGGCGGGCGAGATCAAGGTCCGCATCGAGAACGCGGACGACCTCTGGCACCTGCACAACCTCGTCCTGGCCGGGGACCTCGTGCGCGCATCGACGTATCGACGCGAGGAGGCCAAGTCCGACAAGATCCGGCCCGAGCGGATGGAGCGGGTCCGGGTGACCCTGACGATCCGGATCGACCGGGTCGACTTCCAGGCGTTCTCGGACCGCCTCCGCTTGACCGGCGTGATCGTCGAGGGCGCGATGGACCATGGACAGCACCACACCTTGAACGTCGGGGTCGACGACGTGCTCACGATGATCAAGGAGTGGAAGCCCCACGAGCTCCGTCGGATCGACGAGGCCGTGGAGGCCGCGCAGAAGCCCCTCGTCGCGTTCCTCGCCCTCGATGACGAGGAGGCCCTCCTGGCCCAGTTGAGGCAGTACGGGGTCCGGGAGATCGCGACGATCCGCGCTCCGGGTCACGGCAAGATGTTCCCGTCGGGGGACTCGAAGACCGTGTACTTCGACGAGCTCCTGGGGAAACTCCGGACCGCGGACCTCGGCGAGGGCCTCGTCGTCGTGGGCCCGGGCTTCGCGCGGGAGGAGTTCCACGCGTTCCTGAAGTCGAAGGATGCCGACCTCGCGTCGCGCGTGATCGCGCACGGCACGTCCCACGCAGGGATGCGTGGGATCCACGAGGCCCTCCGCTCCGGCGTGGGATCGCGGATCTTCGAGGAAAGCCGGGTCGCGCAGGAGACGCGGCTCGTCGAACGCCTGTTCGAGGCGATGGCCACCTCAGGTCCGTGCGCCTACGGGACCGCGGAGGTCTCCGAAGCCGTCGCCGCGGGGGCGGTCGAGACCCTCCTCGTGAGCGATGCGGTAGTCCGCGAGCCACGGGTCGAGGGCCTCATGCGCGATTCGGAGGCCGCCCGCGGGCGCGTCGTCCTCGTGAGCCGCCATCACGAGGCGGGAGCTCGCCTCGAGGCGATCGGGGGTGTCGCGGCCCTCCTCCGGTTCCCGATCCGCTGAAATCGGCCGGGAGCTTACGCCCGTCCCCGGCTCTCGCCCCGGACGATGCCGGCCGCGACGAGGTGCGCCAGCCGGAGGGGCTCGGGCAGGGCCCCACGGACCGTCGTAAGGGCCAGAGCCTCGACGACCTCGGCCCGGCTCGCGCCCACGTAGGTCGCATACACGGGGGAATGTCTCGTGGCGACGGCCTCGATCCCATGCCGCCGGATCAGGTCCCATCGTCCCTGCCAGTCCTCGAACTTCCGGCGGAGGGCCTTCTCGATCGCCTCGAAGTTCGGCTTGCGCCGCGTGACCGTGACGACGGGCACGCCCGCGGCCTTCGACAGCGCGTCGATGTCGACCACGTTGAACCCGCCGACCGCAGTCCCGTCCACGAGGATCATTTCGAGGCCATCGAGGTAGCGAGAACGCTGGACCATCGCGGCAATCCGATCTGTGGCGTCATCGCCGTCCACGCGGGCCCGCGTGGTCAAGACCGCCTCGACGTACGCGGGTGCTTGCACGACGACGCCGACCACGGACACCTCCTCCTGCCCGAACCGGAAGGGTCCGTCATCGATCCCGAGGAACCGGGACTTCAGCTTCATGTCGTCAGACCAGCTTGAGGCCGCCCGTGACCTGGTCGACGAGCGCGTTCGGGCCCGGCCCCACCGCGAGACACGTGACGGTCCCCGGCGGCAGCTCCGTGAGCCCCGCGTCCTCCACGAGGGCCGTCGGCAGGTCGAGGGAGCGGGCCTTTCGCTGGAGCCCGTGGAGTTCGGCGACGTTCGGCGCGCGCAGGACGACCTTCTTCTGACCCTCCTCGTACCATGCCGCGAACCATCGGCGGTGACGTGCCTTCGCCTCGAGGGTCGCCATCACGGAGGCGTGGGCGACCTGGACGGCGAGCTTGCCGCGGGACAGGTCGAGGTCTTGCCGGACCGCGACCACGAGCTTGTAGTCCATCCTAGTAGAGCTCCGCGGCTCGTTCTTCCTCGAGCTTCCGCAATTCGACCTCGACGGTCTTCAGTTCTGTCCGGGCCCGGTCCCGCTTCTCCTCGTAGTGCGTGCGGGCGTCGTCGGACTGCAGCCGCATGCGTCGCTCCGCGTCCCGGATCGCGCGGCGGAGCACCTCTCGACGGGCCGCGAGCTCCTGGAGCTGGAGCCGGACCCGATGGTCCCGGTCCTCGTCCGTGAGCAGCTCCGTCGGAGCGGGAGAGGGCATCCGGGTAAGAGCGGGATGGACCTTCCCGAGGAACGTGTAGGCACCGCGCCACCAGCCGACCACGAAGAACACGGCACTCAGGCCGACCAGCCCGATCGCGATGTTCGTTCCGACGACGAAGCCGAGCGACGTCTGCGGGTCGACCCCGAGGGCGTTGAGCGCGAAGGACCAGAGGATCGTGAGGGCCAGCGAGAGGAAGATCGCAAGGGTCAGCCGGTAGAGGCGGTCGTACTCGCGGTCGAGCTCTCCCTTCCTCGGATACATCGCGTTCACGAGGAAGAGGCCGGGCACGAAGAGGCTCAGGGCGAGCGCGCCGAAAACCCGGAGGACCGCGAGGACCACCCCGATCGGGTCGGCCACGAGGTCGGCCACCCTTCCGACTCTATTTGAAGGTTCCGCGGTGCGATTCCCTTGCGCGAACGGCTCTGTGGATGCGGCGTTCCCGGACGCAAGGCTTCTAACGAGGTCTTCGGTTGGATGGCCCATGGCCGACGCGACGACGACCCTGGCTGACCTGCGGATGCGCGTCTTTCGTTTCGTCTCGGAACGTGAGTGGGCGAGGTTCCATACGCCGAAGGACCTCGCGATGGCCCTGAGCATCGAGGCTTCGGAGCTCCTCGAGCGTTTCCTCTGGCGCGACGCGGGGCTGGGACCGCCGCCCGACCCGGACCGGCGCGCGGCTACCGAGGAGCTGGCGGACGTCTTCATCTACGGCCTCAGCATGGCGAACGCACTCGAGATCGACCTGTCTGAAGCGATCCTCGCGAAGCTTGCGGCGAACGAGAGGCGGTTTCCCGCAGGGGAGTTCAGGGGGCGCGCTCCCTAGTCCGGGGGAGCCGGTCCGCGGTCACGAAGCCGCCTTCGAGGCAGACCTGGCGAAGCTCCCGATAGGCGCGTTCGACGAGGGGCTCGAGGTTCACCACGTCCTCCATGTTGTACTCCAGAAGCAGATCGAGGGCACCCTCGTCCCCCTTGCGGTATTCGCTCCAGAGGCGGACGGCGTCGGCGCCCGACAGACCCTCCGTCTCGTCGCCTCGCTCAAGTCCTAGCTGCTGCTCGACCGCCTTGAGGCCGCCCGTGTACCCCAGGCGACGGAGGGGGTACATCACGTCGAGCTGGATCTGGTCGAGGTTCAGGCGATGGAACGCCTTTCGCAGGAAAGGAACGTCGAACCGGATCCCGTTGAACGTCACGAGGAGCTTCTTCCCCGCGAGGGCGCCGGGAAGCGCGGATAGGTTCACCCCCCTCACGTAGGAGCGCTCCCGTCGGCCGTCGTACACGCCGACCACAGTCACCGCGTCCCGCCCCATGGACAACCCCGTCGTCTCGATGTCCAGGAACGCGACGTCCTTCCGGAACTCGGGCCACGTGCGCCACGTCTCGCGCCTCGGAAGGGTCGACGCGAAGTACCGATGCTGGCCTCGTCGGAGGGCGTCGTCGGATCGCACGAGTTCGTCCTCGATCTCGCGCGCGAGGCGTCCCCCGATTCGCGCCCTTCCGGACCGTTTCGGGAATTCGTCCCACGACCCGACGCCGGCACGCCATAGCCGCTCTTCGGTCCGGTACCCGACCCCGTCGATGTGGAGGAAGGTCTGACGGAGCATCTCCCGGCGCCCAGGGCGGCGTCTCCGGATATCCCTTGCGGAGGGTCCTGCGGACGGGAGCCCCGCAAAGGCCATATGGCGCGGGCCGCCTTGGCCGCGCGTGTTCGAGGTCCGGGAACGCGACGGACTCGGGCGCATCGGAGTTCTGGAGACTCCGCACGGCCGGGTGACCACGCCCGCGCTTCTTCCCGTCGTCAATCCGAACCGACCCGTCATACCGGCTCGGGACCTCGGGACCCGGTTCCACGCGGAGATGCTCATCACGAACGCATACATCCTCGGCAAGCCAGGTCCGAGGGAGGCGGTCCTCCGGGAGGGGCTTCACGGGTTCCTCGACTTCCCCGGTCCCGTGATGACGGATTCCGGAGCGTTCCAGTCTCACGTGTACGGCGACGTCGACACGACGAACGCGGACGTCGTCGGATTCCAGGTCCGGATCGGCTCGGATCTGGGGACGATGCTCGACGTGTTCTCCGAGCCCGAGCATCGCCATGCGCGCGCCGCCGCGGACGTCGAAGAGACGCTCCGGCGGGCCCGTGAGGCGGATCGCCTCAAAGGGTCGATGGGTCTGGTCGGGGCGGTCCAGGGAGGCCTCCACGAGGATCTCCGGGAGGCGTGCGCCCGCGGGGTCTCGTCGCTGGGCATCGCCGTCGCGGCAATCGGAGGCGTTGTCCCCCTCTTCGAATCGTACCGTTTTCGGGATCTCGTACGGGTCATCGTCGCGTCGAAGAAGGGGCTCGATCCCTCGAAGCCCGTGCACCTGTTCGGAGCCGGTCATCCTCTCGTGTTCCCGCTCGCGGCCCTCCTGGGGTGCGACCTGTTCGACTCCGCGTCCTATGCGAAGTACGCGCGGGACGGGCGCATGCTGTTTCCCGATGGCACCCGCCGAGCGGCGGACGTCCGGGAAAGCGGCTGCCTTTGTCCCGTGTGCCTGGAGCATTCGATCGACGAAATTCGGAGTGACGAGCGTCTCCTTGCGGAACACAACCTCCACGTGTGCTTTGCCGCGATCCGCGAAGTCCGCGGGGCCATCGCGGGCGGAAGTCTTTGGGAACTCGTCGAACGTCGGGCTCGGGATCACCCGGCGTTGCTCGACGCGCTTCGGGAGCTCCGAAGGCACAACGATTTCCTCGAGGAGTCGGAGCCCGTCTCGAGGCCCGGTGCGATGAGATACGTCGGGCCCGAGACGCTCCACCGGCCGATCCTCCACCGTCTTCGACGCCGCCTGATCGAACGGTATGCACCGCCCGCCGCGAAGGGTCTAGTCGTGCTCCCCGAAGGGGACCGTCCGTACTCCTCTCGATACGGGTCACTGATCGCGCGGATCCTACGGGAGGCGGACGTCCACGTCGTCGCCAAGTCCATTTGGGGTCCCGTCCCGCTCGAACTCGATCACGTCTGGCCGTTCTCCCAGTCGATCGTCCCTGAGATTCTCGACCTCGAGACCCTGGAGGCTGCTGAGGTGTTCTTTCGGGCCTGGGCTGCGGGGGCGGGCTACTCTTTTGGCATCCTCTGGGAGAACGACGAGACGCTCTCCGAACTCCGGACGCGGGCCCCGGGAGGCCGGAACGTCGACTGGAATCTCCTGCGGGCGAGGGCCACCGCGGACCTGCAGTTCGGCCGAGGTGCGGCCGACGCCCTGCTCGGCGGCTCGGTCCGATTCGTCCTCTCGAAGAAGACGGGAAAGATTCGAAACGTCTTCGTCGATGGTGACCATGTCCTCTCCCTCCGTGCGGAAGACGGTCTCTTCACCCTGAAAGCGGGAGGCGCTCGCCGCCTCCTGAAGAACTTCCCGCCCCCGCGATCCCGTGTCGTCGTGGACCCGGAGACGCTCGAATTCTATCGGGAGGGCAAGAACGTGTTCGCCAAGTTCGTCCGGGAGGTGGATCCTGACGTCCGGGTCGGGGACGAGGTCCTCATCGTTTCGCCCGACGACGAGCTCTACGCGGTCGGCCGCGTCGCGATGAACCGCCAGGAGATGCTCGCCTTCCGGCGAGGGGTGGCCGTCCACGTCCGTGAGGGCCTGCCGCCTCCGTCGTCCGCTCTGCGACGCTGATGGTGGCGAGCCAAGCGTCGAGGGTGCGTAGGAGACTCATCGGGCTATCCGCCGATGCCTCCCCTTCGACCGTGACACCAATGCGTCGCGTGCGGATGTGCTTCCCGTCGTCGAACCCGACGGATTCCTCTGCGGCTCGGGCGATTGCGACACGTTCAAAGGCAAGTCGGAGGCGGGCGTGGGACCTCATGGGAATAGCCCCGGGCAGATTCGAACTGCCGTCGCGGGTTCCAAAGACCCGAATGCTTGACCACTACACCACGGGGCTGCAGGTCCAGATTTCCGCGGGTGTATAAAGGCAATTGGTCAAGGACTTCGAGGCCATCGTCGACCTTGGATTCCGCCGAGGGACATCCGAGATCTGCGCCTTCGTCCTCAATGAGGGCTTTCTGAAGTCCGAGGCGACGTGTCGTTCTCTGACCTTCGGAATCGCGGTTCCCGCAACCCTTATGCGTCTGCGCACCCGTCTCGGCATCCGTGACGATGGCAGGACCGTCGCCGCCCGAACGGAGGCCCGCGTCCCCCGAGCACGAGCTACGCGACCGCGCGAAAGCCGCCAAGTTCCGTCACAAAGCGGCGAAGGCACGCTTGAAGGCGAACCAGCTCGAGGCACGATCGAAGGAACTCAAGGAGCGGTCCGTACACTACGAAAGCATGGCGGACAATCTCGACGGAATCGTCCGCACGCCGCCTCAGCCCGCGTTCGACAAACTGTGACGGCTCCGAGCGGGCACGGAGAGATTGGGCCGGAATCCGATCCCGGTCTCCGCGACTTCGTTCACGTACTCCGCCTCGAGGTACCACGAGAGGACCTGGCTATCGGTCTTCGTCAGCTTGCACATGTCCCATCCCGGCCCGTGCAGGCGGCTAGGCCGCCTTAACCCTTTGTCAATCGGCCGACTCGAGGGCCGGCGGCACGCGGAAGATTCATCCCGAGGCGCTGCGGTCCGAGCTCGGGTGCGGCCAATGCCCTCGCGACGCGGAATCGTGTACGAGGAGATCGACGAATACATCGACGGACTCGCAAACGCGGGGGACGCCTCCTTGAAAACCGTTGAAAAGGAGGGGATCTCCGACGGCTGGCCGATCGTCGGCGCTGCGGAAGGGAGCCTCCTCCATATCCTGGCGAAGTCCGTCGGAGCGCGCAGGATCCTCGAGCTCGGTACGGCAATTGGGTATTCAGGGACGTGGCTCGCGCGGGCGCTCACCCCCGACGGACAGCTGCTGACCGTGGAGGGTGACCCGGAGACGGCCAAGATCGCGCGCGGGAACTTCGAGAA
>Ga0247727_10020368_pt1 | contig 10153 bp, 6 predicted proteins | sample WisWelCaveWW1625_FD_202498 | JGI IMG/M metagenome (GOLD analysis project Ga0247727, IMG submission 202498) | Biofilm microbial communities from Wishing Well Cave, Virginia, United States - WW16-25 | ecosystem: Environmental > Aquatic > Deep subsurface > Groundwater > Cave microbial mat | place... | reverse complement strand
GGCTGAACCGCCGCCCAAAAATTCCAAAGCTGTATATCGTATTCGTAGGCGAGTTGCGCAATGGTCGCGTTGATGGCGTGGTCGCCTTCGAGGTTATCGGCTTTTGTGGCGATGATCGGCACCGCGCCGGTTTCGATGATTCGATCCAGCACTTTTCTCATATACTTGTCGTATTCCTCGGCGGGCTTATCAGACCACCACGTTTCCATGCTGACGATGACAACGGAGGGTCGCCATGTGCGGAGTTCACAATCGAGCGGCGACTCGTTTGGGTTGCATGATTTGGGGTCGGCGCGCAGAGGCGAGATCACTGCCGCGGCGTTGAAGCCTCCTTTTACTGCAAGGCTCACGCGCGAGAACGAGCCTTGATAATAATCAATCGTTGGCTGCAAATATGCGTATTCCGTTCCAAGGCTGTAATCACCTGGTGTGTCGAATGTTGAAAGAAAGTAGGATGACACGTTCTGGCAATCACCAATGATCGAAAAGTGAGTCGGGTCGTTGCCTGCTTCGATGCCGCGTTGGTAGACTTCGCGCATCGCGTCACTGACGCTGGCTGGCACAGCGGGCATTTGCATCCACGCGTCTTTTGCGAGAGGTGGCTTGGGAGTTGCGGTTGGCGCGGGGGTCGTTGCAGTGGAGGCAACCGCCGGGGATTCAGAATCAGTGATCGGCTGAGAAAGAGGCGTTGCAGTCGCTTGGACCGAGTTGATTTGCGGTGTTGATTCTCCCGTTGAACAAGCCGCGAGCAGGGTCATCATCAAAAAGAGAAAAAAGTTTTTTCGTTTCATAATCCTATTCACAGAAATTTTGAATCGCATCGCTGACTTTTTCCGCGAGCATGGATTCGCCTGCGGGTGTGAGATGCACGCCGCTGTTCGTAAACTCATCCATCGGGACGAGATCCCACAAGTCGAGATACGGCACGCCGCGCGACGATGTGTATTCATCGAGTATCAGGCGATATTGATCGAACGCCCAGCGCGGGTAGAAAAAATTATAACGGATGTCGCCATTGACTCCGTCGCTTATGAGAATTGGCTCATTGACCAATATCATAGGCACATCTATTATATTCATTCCCGCGTCGAGGATGTTCAGCGAAAGATGATCCTGCAACGACGCGGTTGGTTTGATTTCGTGAAATGTATCGTCGGCTTCAAAGTCTGTTTGCGCGCGTTCGTAATTTTCGGGATAGAACTGGTCAATGCCCGTTGCAGACCAGAGCGCGCCATAGATTTGTAATCTCAGAAGATCAGCGACTGCCCGCCTCCGACTCACGAAGGTCTGCTCCAACGTGGACGCGTGATTCAACGCCGGATCGTTCGGGTCGAGGGGTAGTTGATATTTTTCAATGAGTTGTTTTACACGTTCCGGGCTGTTTGCAACGAGAGGTGCAGTTAATTGTTTGTCATGTGGAAAAGACTCAAGAGTTGTAAGCCAGATCACCATGTCTGGTTGGTATTGCAGGGCTTCATTGAGAATCATCAACTCTTGTAACAACGAGATGTAAGGATAGCCAAGGTTATATGAGTGGACGGTTTTCCCACACGCGTTGATCTCGCTTGCATTGAGTTGCCCCGCGAGATTTTGTTCGGGCGTGAGCAATGTGCCCCACACGGACGAGTCGCCGATGAGGAACACGCGATATTCATCGGATGCTTTTGGAGTCCCAACCAAAACATGTGAGGCAAACATCGCGTCGAGATTGAATAGACTAAGGTTGTATCCCTTTTGGCTTTCACCGAACGGGAAACGCTCGCGCCCGGGGAATACACGGTTGTAGAGCGAGAGTTTCCCCAAAGGAAAAATTCCCATGAGGATGAACGCGAAATTGAACAAAACGAGGAGCAGTGTTGCTTTGAGGAGAACTACGAAGAGGCGGGGTTTGTTTTGCATAATAAAATTTTCTCGCGCTGAGCGGAGAGCGAATGCTCGTCTCGCTCGCAGACGAAGCGCAGGGTTATTTGCAACGCCACGCTTCGTCTGCGTTCGCCTATCGGCTCACTCCGCTCAGCGCGAGAAATACTTGCCACGAAAGGGATGGGTCGCTCAACGCAAAGAACACCCATCCGAGCGCAACGAAGTGGAAAGTGAGTAATATGCCGCCGATTTGCATCGCAGTTTGCATACGCGGGCTGGTGACAGAGAAACTCGTTTTTGCAAAATCACTCCAGCGGTTTTGGAGGAAGAGTCCCAGCCCATGCCACGTGCTCCACAAAATAAAGTTGACCGTGACTCCATGCCATAAGCCGATGAGGAACATCGTCGCGAGTTGACCGATGAGGAGTATCGTCCACGCGGGGAGGGATTTGTAGCCGCGTATCCAACGGTTAAAGGGATTGAAGAAATAGGAGCGAATCCACTGGGTGAGAGTGATGTGCCAGCTGTTCCAGAATTGTGTCAGGTTGGGTTTGGTGTATGGTGAAGCAAAGTTTTCTGGAAGTTTGATTCCAACGAGACGCGCGATGCCGATGGCGATGTCTGTGTAGCCGCTGAAGTCGAAATAGATTTGAAAGGTGTACGCGTACAGAATGATCCACATCCAACCTGTGGTGCGGACTTGTGTGACAAGCGCGTCGTTCAATGCGATCAAAGCCAAAGCGTCTGCAACAACGAATTTCTTGAACAATCCGATTGCAATGCGTTGACCAGCAAGAAGTGTTTCATCTTGTGTAAGGGCGAAATCCTTTTTCAGATCTGTCGCGAAGCGTTCGACGCGGTCAATGGGACCGGCGGAAAGAGAGGGGAAGAAGACAACGTACGTTGCAAACTCTGGCAAGGTCAATTCGGGGAGGCGTCCCGTTTGCTTATCGCGCAGAACATGGATGAGGCGAAAGGTAATGTAAGAGAATCCGAGCCAGCGTAATTCCAGCGCGGAGGCGGATTCGATGGGGCGGTTGATCAGTGTGCGGAAAAGGATACTGGTTTGGAGGGAGAGAAAAGGGGATTTGAGAATTAGGAGAATTGAGATGAGCAGGATGATCGCGAGAGAAAGCGTGAATGCAATTCGCCGCGAAAGAATCGTGAATGTCGAGATGGCAAGCGCGGTCAAGGCAAAGAAGCCGAGGACAATGATTAATCTGGGAGTTGTTGTTGTCGTAATAAACGGATCGGGGAAGATGTATCGCGTGATGTCAACGAGTGCCACGCCGCCGACGATGATGGAAAGCCCGATGATATTTTGGCGGGACTTCCAAGCGCCTGCTTGTGCTGTGATAAACCAGGTGAGAATGACAAGAACGAGGGAAAGCGAGGGAATCCAAAAGTCAAAGGAACGTAGAGGGACGGCGGGTTGAAACCAGTAGACCGCGAGAACGCTGAGGGCGAGGAGAAAATAGACGCGGATAGCGCCACGCGTCACATCGTCCCGATGCCCTTTCGGGAGTGCGCCGACCAATAACGCGGCTAGGATGGATGCGCCGATTTGTGTCAGTCCCATTTAGAAGCCCTGATAAATCCAGACGGGACTCGAGTCTGTGGTGAAAATGATCAACGCGATGATGATCAGAAAAAGTATAAACGCCCAGATATTTTCTGGTGTCGCAAGTTTTCTTAGCGTTTTCCGCATACAAGCCAATCGCCGCTTTCTTCAATCATTTGATACGTGACGAGGGAAAGGTCAATGTTCTGATCTTCGGTGTCGTAGGTAAGTACGATATTGCCCGTGCAATTCACGAGGGCGACATTACCGTCCGCGCCGGTTTGAGAACAGGAAACCTCCTCAAGCCGCGCGCTGACCGCTTGAAGAGAATCGAGTTCGATGAGCGCGTCCTCCTCCCAGTCGCCGCAGACGAGCGTGGGAAGGCGGTCTGAATCTTTTGCGACGAGCGCGTTTAAATAATTTTCAACAGCTTTTGCAGGCGCGTCGGTGGAGGATGATCCGCATGAGGTGAGGAGGAACGACGCGGTTAGGAAAGCAAGTAGTATAAGTTTTCGCACAGGAGGCTCCTTTGGAATTTGTGGCGGGATTATAAATGATTTTATGTATACACCGTTGGTTGAGCGCAAGCAGTCGAGACCAACAAGTAACAAAAATTGCTTTGCTTAGTGGTGGTTTCGATACGCCCTTCGCTATCGCTCAGGGCTACTCAACCACCAGATTTTATTATCCACGTATAAAGTAGACGATGGAAATGATTACGCCGATCATAACAACTGTCCATCTCAGCGCGGATGGTTTGATTCTGCCCGCGAGTCTGCCGCCGACTGCTCCGCCGATCAGTGCGCCGACCGCCATCACGATAGCCGCTGACCAAATCACCTGCCCTGAAAATAAAAAGTAGATCGCCGCAGAAATATTGACGATAAGTGAGGTCGCTTGTTTCAAGGTGTTGAGGCGCGTCAGGCTGTCATTGAGTGTTAATCCCAAAGCGGATAACAACATCATACCCAAGCCTGCGCCGAAATACCCGCCATAGACGGATGCTACGCCGACAGGAAGCCACGCGAGTCGTTCCAATTTCGTTCCGTGACCTTCTCCCATGCGTCGCGTCAACCACGCGCGGACGGGGTCTTGAATCGCGAGTAACCCCGAAGCCAGCAAAATCAAATATGGGACGAGTTCCTTGAATATCTTTTCGCCTGATTGCAAAAGAAGAAATCCGCCAAGGACTCCGCCGAGGATGCCAGCCGGAAGAATTAGCCATAATCTATTTTTCTGCCCGCGCAGATCGTTCCACTGTGCGAGAGTCCCGCCGAAGTAGCCGGGACAAAGCGCGACGGTGTTCGTCACATTCGCGGCAACGGCAGGGATGCCTAAAAAGGTGAGCATGGGAAAGGTGATGAGCGTCCCGCCGCCAGCCAGCGCGTTGACTGCGCCCGCGGCAAGCGCGGCTAACGCGGCGAGGAGGAAGTCGAGGGAGGTGAGCATAGTGGGATTAGTTAGTTTGGAATTAGGATGCAACGCAAGTATAGCATCGTTGACCTCCCAAGCTTTTTGATGGTGATAAAAACAAGATGAAAATAATGAGATGGATTTTCAAAACTCGTCTATAATTCGACAATCGAGCAGGTTTCTAAGTGATTGGAAAGGCAGGTCAGGATGGATATTTCCAGTTTCGTTGAAATACAAAATCTTTAGGAGGAAACTTTATGACTGAAATCATATTGAACATTCCAATTCGGCCTTCATTGAGTGAGATTGGAAGATTGCAGGCTGAGTTGAAGCCCTATGCAGAGGCACATGAACCACGGACCCAAAGTTTTGATTTTACAGGTCTGGCGTTGATCGTCGGTTTTAGCGCCAACGCATTGCAAGTTGTTGACATTTTGAAGGATTGGCTAAAACGGACGCCACACGGCAATCATGCAGAGATTCGTCTCTCAGATGGGCGGACGTTCAAAATGGAAGCCAATACCGACCCCAATGAGTTTGTAAAACAACTTAAAGCTGCACTCAAAGAAATGTAGGAGGGAATCCCATGCCTGAACTTATCCTGCGTTTTCAAAGAATTGACAAGGATGCCGAGTTTGACGCGCCAGTACCAGTAACTGTCCAATATGAGGGTACGGATGTAGAAGCCTTTGAGTTTATCAACCCTCTTACAGATAGAGACTTGGCAGATATCCGTTGGTATTTGGAGCAGTATTATTATTGGCCCTCGGACATTGACCGTGACCGCGCACGATTGGTAGAAGGAAATCTGCCAAAGTGGGGTAAGGCATTGTTCGACGCGATATTTGGCAAATCAACCGACGCGATGAGATTGTTTGGTCGCTTTGACGATGACCATGGAGCAGGACGCGCTTTCACCATTGACACGACTGAGCCACGCGTCTTGCGTTTGCCATGGGAACTCTTACGAGATGAAGGTGGGTATCTGTTTGCCAAGAATCCACCAATGACAGTGTTGCGCCGTATGCATCAGACGCGCAGGACAGAGATCAGTGCCTTTGAGCCACCTGTTCGAATCTTAATGGTCACCTGCCGTCCTGATAGCGTAGGATTCATTGACCCGCGTTCGATTGCGACTCCATTACTTGATTCGCTTGATGGAATCCCTGAACAAGTTGAAGTGGAGTTTTTGCGGCCACCGACGTTACGTGCGTTGGATGTGCGCTTGCGTGATGCAAATCAGCCTCGTGTGCACATCGTCCATTTTGATGGGCATGGTGTGTACGATAAAAGTGTTGGACTTGGATTCCTTTTGTTTGAAGACGAGAATCATCAAAAACATCAGGTGGATGCTGAACAACTTGGGACGTTGCTCAATGAAAGTGGCATCCCGCTGATGGTGTTAAATGCCTGCCAGAGTGCACAACCTGATGACCGTAATCCCTTTGCCAGTGTTGCTTCACGATTGATCGAGTCAGGTGTTGGCGCTGTAGTGGCGATGAATTATTCCGTACTCGTGGAGACTGCCAAACGATTTACATCTGAGTTTTATGGGTCACTTGCGCGCGGACTCAGCGCCAATGCTACAATGGACTCGGCGCGTCGGAGTCTATTCTCGGACACCAAGCGTTTTACTTTTACACGTCCGCATCAGGAGGAAGCAGAAAATCTCCACTTGCAAGATTGGTTCCTGCCCGCCTTATATCAACAAGCAGAAACTCTGACACCCTTCAAACCCGATGGCAGACCTGCTTCATCTACGAATAAAGCAACGATTCCCTTACAAGAAAAAGGCCAACGCGGCGGATTCCCTCCTGCTCCCTTGCATGGATTCAAGGGACGCGCGCGCGAATTGCTTGACCTCGAGCGTGCCTTCGCCACGCGGGACATCGTTGTGTTACATGGATTCGGCGGACAGGGTAAGACCTCGCTTGCGACTCAAGCCGCGGAATGGTTCACGCGCACCCATCTCTTTGATCGGGCGGCGTTCATCTCCTTCGAAACGGGAGCCAGCCTTGACTTTGTCTTGAATGAATTGGGCAACGCGCTTGTGGAGGAGAACTTCCAGATCCATGAAGGTGATAAAGTGGCAGCCATCGCCCAATCTCTCAAAGAAAAGCCCACACTGTTGGTCTTCGATAACTTCGAGAGTGTTTTGCCCAATGGCAACGCGCCCATGCAGGAAGAATTACAGTCTCTGCTGGACGCCGCGTCAAAATGGTTTGGAACTTCCGATCCCCGATCTCCAACTCCCAACTCCCGCCTTTTAGTCACCACCCGCAACACAGACATTCCCCACCCATCCTTTACCCCCAGCAAAACCTGCCTGCACAAGGAACTGGAGGGTCTAGCCGCGAGCGATGCACTCGAACTTGCCGCTTCAATTTTAGAAGCACACAGCTTGCCGCGCCCGCCGCGCGTCCCGCTGGAGGAGTTGTTGAAGTTCCTGAAAAGACATCCGCTCTCCCTGCAACTTGCCCTGCCGCAGTTGCGCGATTACAGCGCCGAGCAATTGATAGAACAATACCAGAGCATTTTGCCGCAGATGAAAAAAGGCGAAGCGAAGGAACGCAACGAATCGCTGGAAGTGAGCCTGCGCTTCTCGCTTGACCGTTTGGGTGCGGACGCGCTGAACTGGCTTTCGCGCTTGTGGATATTCGAAGGTGGCGCATTGGGATCTGTTTTGCTCAACATTACCGAAATTCCAGAAGAAACATGGAACACCCTCAAACCGCAACTGACATCCACTGCCCTGATTCGCGCGGAAGAAATCCCTGGCGTTGGACAACCTTTTATCCACTTCCATCCCACGCTCGCGCCATATCTGCGGGCGATAAGCAATAATTCAGAGCTTGATTCTCAAACATCGAATATCGAAGAACGTTATTGGCAGGGCTATTATCAACTTATCATAGAACTCTATCAACTCGACACCCAACACCCTATGCAAGCCCGAGCCATCGTTCTACGTGAACTGCCCAACCTCAAACGCGCCCTCAAGCAGACTCTCGCCGCAGGTGCGCTGGACGAAGCCGTGAATTTTGCCGTCTCCATCAACAGATTTTTGGATGTCTTTGGTCGCTGGCGGGAGAGGGATGAGATAGCGGCGGAAGTAGAAAGAACAGTGAGCAGTAATCAGCCATCAGAGAGCAGTGATGGCAAGATTACGAAGGCGCAGTTTATGATGGAAAAAGGGCGTGGGGAGAGGCTCTTACAGCAGGGGCGAGCGGGCGAGGCGGAGAAGGTTTTCCGCAAGTTGCTTAAACGACTGGATGCTGACGTGGCGTATGATAAGCAAGAGTCTCTCTTTGACCAAGCCACAATATTAGGACTGCTTGGGATGTGCCTTAGCAACCTGGGATACCCCGAAGAAGGGGCAGACTGTTATAGGCGCGCGATTGCTCTGTCTGAGGGGTTAGTGCAGACGAATGAGTTGAAAGATAACATAACGGCACACCATGATCTTTTGGCAGATACTTTAACAGCTATGGGACATTATTCAGAAGCACGAAAAGAATATGAAACTGCGCTTGCACTGGCAAAAGAAACTAATAATGCTAGACATCAGAGTGTTTTTATCAGCCAACTTGGTACACTGGCGTTGAAACAAGGTGATTTGAAGGAGGCCCGTAAACGCTACATTGAGTCATTGGAAATAGACCAACGCAACGGCGAACAATCAGGTGTAGCCATCTCATGGCACCAATTGGGCAGGGTGGCAGAGGAAGCCCGCGACTGGGATGAAGCTGAGCGTTGCTATAAGGAAAGCATGGCTATCAAAGAACGTCTTGGAAACGACGAAGGTGTAGCGAGTACCTGCAACCAACTTGCCATTGTCGCGGAGAGCGCGGGACGTCCGCAGGAAGCGGAGCGCTGGTATTTGCGGGCAATTGAGTTAGAAGCAAAATTAGGCAATAAAGATAGTCTCCTACAAGCACACAGATATAGTAATCTTGCAGGAGTGTATCTTTCACAAAATCGTCTCAATGAAGCAGAAGATTATGCAACTCGTGCTTGCCTTATTATTGAAAAATACGATCTTTCAGCACAGCCTTGGATACTCTATAATCTCCTAGCCCAAATCAACGAAAAGCGTGGGCGCATGGACAAAGTCCGCGAGTGGCGGCGTAAGGAGCAGGAGTCCAGACTAATTTTTGAAGCCAACTCACAAGCAGATACAAGCAGTCCGAATGTCCGTCAAAAGGCTGACCAATGGAATGATACTGTCGCTGGTATTATCGCCGTATGCCAATCAGGCAAGCCCGATTCAGAATTAGATAAATTCCTGGCTGAAATGGTTGGCAACGATGCTTTGAAAAATTTGGTCATCGTCTTACGCCGTATTCTTTCAGGTGAGCGCGGGATAGAGTTGTTTGATGGATTGGATGATGTAGATTCAGCCATTTTGCGCCGTGCATTGAAAGGCGTATTGACCGATACAAATAGTTCATCATCTCAACTGCCTTCACAAGATGGCGAGCAACGAGGTGTTACCCTGCCGCAACTGCTCGAATACGTCGAAAGCGCGGCAAATGGTGATACAAAAATGGGGGAACAGCTGTTTCCCGATTTACAAAAGATGTCGCGAAATTCTGATCCGACGATAAGCGCCTTAGGAAATGTATTATTGCGTGTTTTGATTCGCGATTTCAATCCCAAACTTGATGGGTTGTCTGATGAAGTAGCATCTGCGGTGAGGGGGATGTTGGGAAGGTTGAAGAATAAATAGCGTTCCGTCATTGCGAGGAGCGCTCTTGTTCTTTGCGACGAAGCAATCTCCACATGATGAGGGGATTGCTTCGGGCGGACAAGCACCGTCCTCGCCACGACATCTTTTTTTCTTGACTCTCTCACGCCTGCCGCATATAATCTTAGTCATTCAGGAGTAGTAAGCGTGAAGTGCCTGATAGAGAAGGAGATGCATGGTGAAAGTCTCCGCAGGGAAGCAAAGCTGAAGTCGCCTGGAATAGTGCCGAAGAAATTTTATAAGTCACGTTTCAAACGTGACCTCCAAAAGAGTAGAACGGCACGGGATTGCCCGTTACAGCATGGACTGGTGTTAGCCAGTCGTAGAGTGCAGTCGCAAGACTGAATTGAGGTGGTACCGCGGAGCAACGCTTCGTCCTCTTATTGGACGGAGTGTTTTTGTTTAATTCAATAAGGAGAACGAATGGACGCGAAACAGGTAGTTCAATCTCAATATCTTGCGGCGCTTGCCATGCTAAAGCAGGTTATTGAGAGATGTCCGCAGACCGTGTGGGATGACCCGAATGATAAATTCAAATTCTGGAGCAGGGCTTATCATACGGTGTTCTT
>Ga0247727_10020367_pt1 | contig 10154 bp, 8 predicted proteins | sample WisWelCaveWW1625_FD_202498 | JGI IMG/M metagenome (GOLD analysis project Ga0247727, IMG submission 202498) | Biofilm microbial communities from Wishing Well Cave, Virginia, United States - WW16-25 | ecosystem: Environmental > Aquatic > Deep subsurface > Groundwater > Cave microbial mat | place... | reverse complement strand
GACAGCACTGCCGGGATCGTGATCCAAACAGGTCGCGTGAATGCGGTTATCGTCGGCGCGGACCGGATTGCTGCAAACGGGGACGTCGCAAACAAGGTTGGTACGTATTCGCTTGCCGTGCTTGCTCAAAGACACGCGGTTCCATTCTATGTCGCGGCACCGACGTCGACAATTGATTCGATGACGGACGCGGGTGTGAACATCCCTCTTGAAGAGCGAGATGGGCGAGAGGTCACACATGTTGGCGGCACCAGGATCGCGGCCGAAGGTGTGCGGGTGTACGCCCCGGCATTTGATATCACACCTAGTCATTTGATCACGGCCATTATCACAGAGGCTGGCATCCTCCAGCCTCCGTACGCAGAATCGATTGCACGTGTGAGGCAGCAGGGAGCCTACATCCACGCGAGTTCACTATGATAGTGACGACGGAGGCAGTTGTCCTTCGAGCCATGAAGTATCGGGAAACGAGTAAGATCCTGACTCTCTACACCCGCTCCTTCGGGAAGCTCTCGGTGATTGCAAAGGGAGCACGAGGTCCAAAGTCGAAATTCGGCGCGGCGCTTGAGCCGATGACGTATGTTACCGCCGTCATCTACAAAAATGAGAATCGAGAGCTGCACCTCCTTTCCCAGTGCGACAGTATTTCCTCATTCCGTCGGCTCTCAGAGAGTATCGAATGGATGTCGGCTGCGCTCTCGGTCATCGAACTCGTTGATTCTGTAACCCATGCAGAAGAAAGAAATGAGTCCCTCTTCCAAGCCTTGGTGCGAACGTTAGAGGTCATGAATAATGCAACAAAAAACGCCCAAAATGCGTTATATCTTTTTGAGATCCGGTTGCTGGATATTATAGGGGTAGGGCCAAATTTTCATGTGTGCTGTCAGTGTTTGGCGCCGGTCATCGATCCAAAGGCCGGTGGAACGTCCGGATCTCACTTCCGGTTAGGTTACGGTGGTATTCTTTGTGGGTTATGCTCGACAAAGGGAATTGGATATGGCACACTATCTGTGCCAGCGGTGAAGGTCCTACAACACCTTCAGGACATCGGGGATTTTGAGTTGGCGACGAATATGAGCTTGTCGTCCCAGGTGCGGAGCGAAGTCGGCGAGGCCCTTCGGCGTTACATGCAGAATCATGTGGACGGGTTCCGCAGTCTCAAGTCGGAGGCAGTGTTTACCGCAATCAGTTGAGAAGTTGGAACGCAGAATAATGTATTGTTGAAGGAGGAATAATGTCCAAGAAATCAGTCTTTGCAGCGCTCGCGCTCATCACAATTGGAATTATCATGGGCGCGTTGATAGTGTCAAACTTCAGTGGTGGAGTCGATCTCGGGTTTGCGGGAAATGGCGGTGTGATACAACTCGGAGGTCCACCCCCCATTATGCAAGCAGGCCTCGATCTCAAGAGTGCCAGCGAGAGTTTTGTCGCAGTGGCAAGAGCCGTAACGCCGACCGTTGTCTCCATTACGGTGACGTCATCCGGTAGAGAGAGTGAGCGGAGGATGCCACAAGATTTCTTCCACTTCTTTGGCCCGAATTTCAAGCCGCCGGAGCCGCAGCCATCACAGGGCGCGGGATCAGGAGTCATCATCACTCCAGACGGCTATATCGTTACGAACAACCATGTAGTGGAAGACGCCGACAAAGGAGGTATTGAGGTTGTACTGAATGACAAATCCCGGCACAAAGCCAAGCTCATCGGGACCGATCCGACAACCGATCTAGCGGTTGTCAAGATCGATGCGAATGGGCTGCCTGTCGCAGCCCTTGGAAACTCCGACGATGTTCAGGTGGGAGAATGGGTGCTCGCGATCGGGAATCCGCTCGGGCTGTCCTCGACCGTCACTGCCGGCATCATCAGTGCAGTCGGCCGAGGGGGAATTGGCGTAATCAACAGGGGTGAACCCTATGGAATAGAGAATTTCATCCAAACCGATGCGGCCATCAATCCTGGGAACAGCGGTGGTGCACTCGTCAACATCAAAGGGGAAGTGATCGGCATTAATACTGCCATCGCCACAACGAATGCCCGGTACCAAGGATACGGGTTCGCAGTTCCGGTGAATCTGTTGAAGACCGTGGTCGCAGACCTCATCAAAGAGGGAAAAGTGCGCCGGGGGTATATTGGAGTGGAAATTGGCCCGGTGGATCAAACCATGGCGAACGCGGTTGGCTTGCCGAAGGTCCAGGGAGTGATCGTGTCTACGGTTGTTAAAGACGGGGCGGGTGAGGCGGCTGGCATCAAGGACGGCGATATTATTCTCTCAGTTGATGGCAAGGAAACGAACGCGCCGAATGAGCTCCAATCATATGTGGCCAGCCATCATCCGGCTGACGTTGTAACATTGAAGATATTCCGGGATGGAAAAACGCTCGAGAAAAAGGTTACACTCCGGCCGAGAGCCGATGAGAGAACGGTCGTCAGTACCTCGGACAAGAGCGATGGCGAAGCCGAAGCCGAATCGGCCAAATTGATGAAATTCGACAAACTTGGCATGAGTGTGCGTCCGCTGACTTCCGAGGAAAAGAAGAGTGCAGGCGTCGAGAACGGGGTGTTCGTCGCTGACGTGAAGCCGTACGGAGAAGCCTTTGATCGCAACATTCGTCCCAACGATATCATCCTCGAAGCCGACAAGAGAGCGGTAACGTCACCAAATGAACTCAAAAAGATCATTGAGACCCGAAACGAAGGCGATTCCATCCTGCTGCGGATGAAGCGACGCGATGGGGGCAGGTATTTTGCTGCGATCCAGATCCCCAGAAAGTAAATCACGCGGGCATTTTGCGGTGCTCGCCCTGGCGGTGACATCGGAGATCTCAGCGAAACTTGACAATTGAGGCCATTAGTGGTATATTTTTTGTGATTCATAAGTTTGTGGTATCCAACTCACTAAACTTGGTAAAGCGACTTCAGCTCTCATGTTCATTCAAGCGGGTCGCATGGCAGGCTCAATGCGAAGGTTCTGATCTTGAATCAGAACTACGAGCCCATGAGCGTTATCAACGTGAAGAAAGCCATTGTGCTTTTGTACATGGGCAAGGCGGAACTGATCGCAGCAAACGAAGCCCTGTGCATCCGTTCGGTTTCGATGACGATGCCGTTTCCGAGCATCGTGCGTCTGTCGATGTATGTTCGGATTCCATTCAAGAAGATCATCCTCTCCAGAAAGAACATCCTTCGTCGCGACGGTCATCGGTGTGGGTATTGTGGGCGGGGTGATATTCCTCTCACAATAGACCATGTGCTGCCTCTCTCGCGAGGTGGAGAGGACGCGTGGGAGAATCTGGTGTGTGCCTGCGTACGATGCAACAACAAGAAAGGCGATCGCACGCCGGAGGATGCCCACATGCCGTTAAGGCGGAAGCCAATGCGGCCGAACCACGTAACGTTCATCAGCCATTTTGTCGGTACTCTTGATGAACGGTGGAAACCATACCTATTCTTGCACTGATTCCCGCCTCGAGCGGGAAATTTTTTTTCCGTAGATAGTCATTCTCCGTAGTAGAAAGAAGAAGATCATATTGACGGACAGAAAAACTATTCTCAGTGGAATGCGCCCGACGGGAAAACTGCACCTTGGCCATCTTGTCGGCGCGCTGGAAAACTGGGTTGCTCTCCAACATGAGTTTAACAACTACCACCTCATCGCTGATTACCACGCCCTTACGACCGATCTTGATTCGCAAGGGATCTACCAAAGCTCCGTTGAGATGGTGATTGACTGGCTGGCTGCGGGCATTGACCCAGCAAAGAGTCCGTTGTTCCGCCAGTCACGGATCAAGGAGCACACCGAGTTGCATCTCATCTTTTCCATGCTCATCACAGCCGCACGTTTGGAGCGAAACCCCGCAGTGAAGGAGCAGGTAAGGGATTTGAACATTGAACACCTCAGTTATGGCCATCTTGGGTATCCCGTCCTGCAGGCGGCGGACATTCTGTTGTACAAAGGCGATTTTGTCCCGGTAGGAGAGGATCAAGTTCCTCACATCGAAATTACTCGAGAGATCGCGCGGCGGTTCAATTCTCTCTATGGCAAGATTTTTCCTGAACCTGAACCAAAACTGACAAAATTTGCCCGTTTGCCCGGACTTGATGGAATGGACAGGAAAATGAGCAAGTCTGCGGGCAATACGATTCTGTTGTCCGATTCACCCGACGAGATCAAGAGAAAGATGCGGACGGCGGTGACGGACCCACTCAAGGTGAAGAAGAACGATCCCGGAAGACCTGAGATATGTCTTGTGTTTACGTATCATCAAAAATTTAACGCACCAGAGTCTCCGCAGATTGACGCCGATTGCCGAAGTGGGGCATTGGGTTGCGTGGAATGCAAAATGCGGGTGGCCACACGGATCGCTGAAAAGCTGGCTCCCATTCGGGAAAAACGTACATACTACGAATCGCATATCGATGAAGTCAAGAATATCCTCACTGATGGCGAGGCGCGGGCGCGGCACCGTGCCCAGGAAACGATGGCCGAAGTCCATCAGGCGATGTCATTGGGATAGGACGGGGGCAGCGTGTACCGAGTAAAGCTCACAGAGTTTGAAGGCCCACTCGACCTTCTCCTCTTTTTCATCAAGCGCGATGAGCTGGATATCTCCGATATCCCCATTTCGAAGATTACCCGGGAGTTTCTGGAATATCTCCACCTGATGAGAACACTGGATCTCGAAGTGGCAGGCGAATTCATCGTGATGGCTGCGACTCTCATGCAGATCAAAGTGCGTATGCTGCTGCCGAAGCAGGAATGGAAGGAGCCGGAGGAGGACCCGCGGGCGGAACTCGTGCGACGCTTGATCGAGTACAAGCGGTTCAAGGAAATGTCGCACGAGCTCTCAATGATGGAGGACAAAGAACGTCAGGTCTACTATCGGAGGTTTTTCCACGGCGATCCGAAAATAGTGCTTGAAGAGGACACCGAGCACACGATGAAGGACATATCCCTCTTCAATCTTATCGCTGCATACAAGCTTGTGCTTGAGCAGATGCCGACAAAAACAATTCACGAGGTACAGCTTCCCAATGTCTCTGTTGATGAGCAAATGAGTTTTACGCTTGATTACCTGCGCGTGTATGGCAAGACGACGCTGTTGGATCTCGTGTCACACATGACAGAAAAAGTGCGCATCATCGTCACAATCATTGCGATCCTCGAGTTGACCAAGAATAAGGTGATCGTTCTTCAACCGATACGTGGACGGGATGATATTCTTATCACACTGACTTCCGTTGCGAGATCATTCACAGGTACCCCGGCATGAAAGAACTACGACAGGATGATTCGGATGCTCTGTCCACCAAGGAGATCATCGAGGCGCTATTGTTCGCCTCCGACGAACCGCTCTCACCTAGGCAGATGCTCGACATCTTCGCTATTCTTGCTGAAGGCGAAAAACCGAGAAGGATCGATCAAGAGATGATTCTCGCCTGTATTGAGGAACTGAACGGCGACTATCAACACAGCGGTCGCCCATTTCACATTGTGAAAATTGCCGGAGGATACCTGTTCGCGACGTTGCCGAAGTTCGGAGTGTGGCTTGGGAAAATGCTGAAAGAAAAATCCAGGCGAAAACTGTCGATGGCATTATTGGAAACTCTGGCGATCATTGCGTACAAGCAGCCCGTCACCAAGCCCGAGATCGAGGCGATCCGAGGTGTCAACGCTGATTACGTACTGCACAGCCTGCTGGAGCGGAACATGATTGCGATTATCGGCAGGGCAGCGACACCGGGACGACCGCTCTTGTACGGCACCACGAAGGAATTCCTGAAGCATTTTGGGATCAATGATCTCTCTGATTTGCCGAAACCGCGAGAAATCGATGAGCTGATGGCCGAAGCGGAATTCGAAGTTGAAAAACAAATGCTGAAAGACCTTGAGGCGAAGCGTGCGGCGGCCGATGTGGGTAGTGAAGGGAGGGAAGGGGGAATAGGCGGGACAATCGTGGTCGACGAAGACGGCGATATTCGAGGTCGACTGCGCGAGTAAATGGCATTCCGCATTTCTTGGGGTTGAACCGATAGAGTGCGCACACCCCTTTGTCGTTGAGATGATGAGATGAAACGCGCCCCAACCCGCACGGTGACGGAGCGGATCCGGATCAACCGATATCTGAGCATGTGTGGACTTGCTTCCCGCCGCAAGGCCGAAGAGCTTGTGACAAAAGGGAAAGTGAGGGTGAATGGCGAGATCATCTCTGACCTGGGGACAAAAATTGATCCTCAACACGACAAGGTATTTGTCGAGGGAAAGCAAGTTGTACAGTTGGATGAGCGTATCTATCTCGTCATGAATAAACCGAAGGACACGATTACCACGCTCAGCGACGAACGAGGTCGGCGCACAGTGATGAGCTTGCTGGACACAAAACGTCGTGTCTTTCCAATTGGCCGTCTCGACAGAAATACGACGGGGGTTCTCCTTTTTACGAATGATGGTGAGTTTGCGAACCGTCTGATGCATCCGAGATATGAGATACCAAAATCATATCGTGTGGAGTGCGACCGGCCCGTTGCTCTCGAAGATATCAGTCAGCTGCGCAAGGGCATCCGACTTGAGGATGGGGCCGCTTCGGCTGAGGTCTACGTGTTCCCGTCCGGCAAGGGACAGGTACTCGGCATCAGTATTCACGAAGGGCGTAACCGCCAAGTGCACAGGATGTTCCAGAAACTTAGATACGAGGTGGTGAAGTTAGACCGCGTTGCCTACGGACCGATCAGAACGGAGGGTCTTGCGCGTGGAGCGTGGCGAAACTTGACCAGGTCGGAGATTCGAGAACTGAGGCGGCTCTCCGGAATAGATGAACGTGGTTGACATTTCTCATGATCTTGGGTAGATTACTCGAGGTTTCTTCAGCTGCCCCTTCCTATCCAATGCCTGCAAAAGGCTTATAATGTCTCGTAGTGTTCTCCTCATAAGCTGCATCGGATTCTGTCTCTCTTTCCATGCGCCGGGTCAGACCAAAGAACCCGTCGGACCAATGGAGATCCATGTGGACTATGCCAGGTATCGCGGCGATGAGAATAGCCTGTATGTAGAAGTGTACTACTCGATCCCCCAGCGGTGTCTAACGTACCGCGCAGACAGTACTGGACTGGCGGCGCTCGTGGATGTCACGCTGCTGGCCTCGCTCAAAGACTCTCTGGTATATGGTGATCGCTGGCTGGTTCCGCACCGGATGGCTGACTCAACAAATGTTCAAACCGGAATGAACCTCGTCGGTGTCACCGGTGTGGCATTGACCGAGGCAGACTACCAACTTACAGTGATCGCACGGGACCGGTATGATATTGCACGCGTGGACAGTGTGCTGATGCGCGTCCCGATCAAGAGATTGGCGGCGGACAGAATGATCTTGAGCGACCTTGAACTGGCGACCTCAGTTCGGCAGGGAAACAAGGGGAGCCCATTTTACAAAAACACGTTGGAAGTTGTTCCGAGCGTCCAGGGGGTATTCGGTGAGGATCAGATCTGCTATCTCTATGCTGAGGCGTATAATCTCCTGGCAGACGGGACCCAGGGTCCATACTATGTGCGTACAGTAGTGTCCGATGCAATCGGGCGCGAGGTGATCTCGCGGGAACGTCCGAGAAAGCGTTTGGGCGAATCCAGTGTCGTCGTCGATAATATCGCCGCTGCCAAGCTGCGCACCGGTACGTATACTCTGGTTGTCGCTCTGCTGGATTCGACGAAGTCTCCTGTGAGCTCGTCCGGAAAAAAATTCTTCGTCTACAATCCGACACTTGGCATTGATTCAACCCTCCTGGCAGCAGGCGGGCGTGTCCTCGTTGATGCGTACGAAGGGATGGATGAGAAAGCTCTCGATGGGGAATTCGACTACGCACGGTATGAATCAACCGATACAGAGACGAAACAATACAAAGAACTCCATGGAGTTGAGGCCAAGGGAAAATTCCTGAGCGAGTTCTGGCATCGCCGGGGCTTGGGTATCAAAGAGGAGTATCTGAAGCGGGTTGCGTACACGAACGAGCATTTCAGAGTCCTCGGGCGTCAAGGGTATCGGACCGATCGAGGGCGTGTGCACATCATCTATGGGCCACCGGACGATTATGACCGACATCCGAGCGAATCGGAGACGCGTCCATATGAAATATGGACATATAACAGTATTCAGGGAGGTGTCTATTTCGTGTTCGTTCAGCGGTCATCGGGCGGTGACCATGAACTTGTGCACTCAACACACAGGAATGAGCTGCGTGACGAAAACTGGCAGCGCTTCGCGCTGACCCGTTGAAGGATGATAAGTGTGCGGACTGTTCTGCATGAAGCCTCGGGCACGCCCAAGGCTTTCTCATGTTATCTTGTATCTTCACAAGCGATTTCGTAGATTCATGCAATCATGCTCCGCAAGGTCCAAGATAATTTTGAGTATCTCCTATTTCTCTTCCTCCAAGCGATTGCGCACAGGCTGTCGTTTCGACTTGTGGGTGTCTTCGGTGCTGTGCTCGGCAGTGCAACATTCACGCTGACAGGATTTCGGAAACAAGTAACCCTGGAGAACCTCACCCGAGCGTTCCCCGAGTTACGCATGGAAGAGATTCTGCACATTGCCCGCGGTGCGTACAGGAACTACGGCATCAGCATTCTCGAGATGCTTTGGGCTGGAGGTCAGCCTGCGGGGGAACTCTTGCGGACAGTTCGTCTGGTGAATCCCGGCCTATTCCATGCTGCGGCCTCGCGTGGTAAGGGGGTCATTCTTCTTTCAGCGCACTATGGGGGATGGGAACTTCTTGCCAGTGCCTTCCGACTGCACCTAGAACACCCGCTCGTCATCATCGTCCAGCATCAGCGAAACCAAAAGATCGATGCACTCCTTGATGCCAATCGCACGCGCTTTGGGAATTCAACCGTTCCGATGGGTCCTTCCGTCCGGGAAATCATTCAGGCCCTACAGCACGGGAAAACGACTATCCTTCTCGGGGACCAGAGCGGGCCGAAAGAATCTGTTTTCATCAACTTTTTTGGACGACCTGCCGCAACCCACAAGGGAGCGGCCGCTTTCAGTCTCAAGACTGGTGCTCCCATTGTTATGACGTTTCTCGTCAGACAGCACGATGGAACATACAATGCGTTCTTCGAGGAAGTTGACCAATCCGGGATGGATAAGTACACCGAGGAAAATATCGTTGAGTTGACGAAGCGACATGCGACAATTCTTGAGAAATACGTCCGCAAACATCCAGATCACTGGCTCTGGATGCATAAACGCTGGAAACACACGGATTATTATCACACGCTGCACCCCGCCCCGTTCAACCCGTCAACCCCGTTAAGGGGGCCCGTGCAGCGCGTCTCCACAGATCTCCCGATCCATAAGGTCCCACCAGTCCTCGGCCGGGGAAGATATCTGATGTCGTCACCCCTGAAGATTCTTGTTTTTCACACAGCGTTTATAGGGGACATCATACTTGCGTTGCCGCTCGTACAGGTCCTCCGGAATAGCTATCAAAATGCGCAGATTACGTTTGTTGCGATTCCTTCAGTGTCAAGCGTCCTACACAATCACCCAGCGGTACGCGAGGTCCTTGTGTACGACAAGAAAGGAAGAGACGGTGGGATCGGCGGCATCCTTTCATTGGCAAAGGCATTGCGGGCCAGACACTTCGACCTTGCCCTCATTCCCCATCGTTCGCTCCGAAGCGCCGTCATCGCGTGGCTGGCCCGGATACCGCGCCGTGTCGGCTTCTCGACAAGTGCCGGCAGGTTTCTCTTGACCGACGTCGTGGCATACGACAAACATGCTCATGAAATTGCAAGAAACATCAAGCTGCTTGAGGCCATCGGCATCCGCGTGCGAGATAATGAACTTCCGAACCTGTATCCGGCTGAATCGGATTGTGCGGTGGTTGATGGCTTATTGAAAGGCCGTGGGTCACCGGATTTGGTGGCACTTGCCCCGGGGTCTGTCTGGAACACCAAACGCTGGTTGAAGGAGAACTACATTGCACTTGGAAAAATGCTTGTTGAGGAAGGCGTTCACGTGGTATTAGTGGGAGGCAAGGAGGATGAGTTTCTCTGCCGTGAGATTGAGGAACGTATTGGCAGTAGCAATATGTTGAACGCTGCCGGTAAGTGTAGTTTGTTGCAATCTGCCGAACTGATCCGGCGGTGCAAGGTCGCAGTTTCA
>Ga0247727_10020366_pt1 | contig 10154 bp, 10 predicted proteins | sample WisWelCaveWW1625_FD_202498 | JGI IMG/M metagenome (GOLD analysis project Ga0247727, IMG submission 202498) | Biofilm microbial communities from Wishing Well Cave, Virginia, United States - WW16-25 | ecosystem: Environmental > Aquatic > Deep subsurface > Groundwater > Cave microbial mat | place... | reverse complement strand
TGGCCGACCGCGAAGTCGGCGATGTCGATCGTCTCCTGCACCTCGCCGTCGCCTTCGGCCTTGATCTTGCCCATCTCGAGCGCGACCAGGCTGCCGAGCGCGTCCTTGTGCTTGCGCAGCTCATCACCGAGCAGGCGCACGAGTTCGCCGCGCTTCGGCGCCGGGACTTCACGCCACTGGCGGAACGCCTCGACCGACTCGGCGACGATCGCTTCGTAGTCGGCCGCCGACGCCGAGCGCACCTTGGCGATCAGTTCACCGGTCGCCGGGTTGCGCGATTCGATGAGCGCGGTGTCGGTGGCTTTCGACCAACCTGACTTCGGCGCAAAGGCGCCGGGGTTCAGCTCGCTCAGGTCGAGCGCGGCCAGCAGTTGCTTGACGTCGATGGTCATGCCGACTTCCGTTGCTTGCCGGTCTGGCCGGTCGCGACCAACCGCGCCGAGATCTCGGCGCCGTCCTTGAGCGCGTAGTACTTGCCGAAGCGGTTGTCGAGGATGTCGCCCAAGCGGAACCGCTCCTGCGTGACGAAGCCCTGGTACCTGCCCGGGTTCGAGAGCACCTGGTCGACGACCGCGGTGATGCCGGCGGCGGTCGTGACCTGGATCGCGCCCCACAGGCGCCCCGCGATCTGCTGCGGGTAGACCTTGCGCACGAAGCTCTCCTCGATGAGCTCGCCGCCCTGCTTGCCGATCACCGAGACGTAGACCAGCACCACGTCCTGCAGCGTCTTGGGCACCGCGTTCTCCAGGATCCGCTTCAGCGTGTCGCGGTCCTGGTTCATCTTGAGGTCGAACATCAGCAGCTGCATCTGGGCGCAGTGGCCGGGGTAGCGCATGGTCTTGTACGACATGCTGCGCACCGAGCCGGCGTAGGTGTCGGCCAGCGAGCCCAGACCGCCGGAGGTGTTGAACGCCTCGTAGAGCTCGCCGTCGAGCTGGATGGTCTCGAGCCCTTCGAGCGGCTGGAGCGGGACCACCTTGCCGTCGATTAGGCCGTAGCCGGTGTTGCCGTACTCGTTGATCAGGCCGTCGGTCGACCAGGTCAACGAGTACTTGAGCGCGTTGTTCGGGTTCTGCGGCAGCGCGCCGACGCGCAGCTTCGCGTCGTGGACCTCGTCGAAGTGGCTGATCAGCTCGTTGGCGGCGATCGAGATGAAGCCCGGCGCCAGGCCGCATTGCGGCGCGAACGCGGTGCTGGCGCCCTTGGCGATCTCGATCACCGCGCGGGTGGTCTCGACGTCCTCGGTAAGGTCGAAGTAGTGCAGGCCGTTGGCGCGGCAGGCCTGCGCCACCGTGCGGTTGCACTGGTAGGGAAGCGAGGAGAGTACCGCATCGACCTGGTGCGCCTTGAGGTGGGCGTCCAAGGCGTCGAAGCGGGTGGCGTCGACGCCGTAGGCAGCGAGGTTCTTGAGGCCGTGCGCGTCGGCGACGGCTTTGGCAGAAGCGGCCGAGACGTCGGCGAGGTCGACGTGGTAGGCGCCGGATTCGGCGAGCAGGCCGGAGATCAGCGAGCCGATCTTGCCGGAGCCGAGGACGAGGACGCGGTGCTGCTTGTTCAAGGAGCGGTCTCCGGAGCGGATTCGTTAGGACCCGGCGGGCGGGTCGCGGGGGCGCGCATTCTGCCCCAAGGCGCCGCGAGGCGCCACCCCGCGCGCGACGAATATCCCGTCGGATCAAGCACTTCCGTGCGACGCCGCGCGCGACGCCGCGTGCTGCCGGTATCCTGCACTCATGGCCCAGTTCCCCGATTGGTCCCCAGCCTCGTGGCGCGGCTGCCGCGCCGCGCACCAGCCCGACTACGCCGACCCGGCCGCGGTCGAGCGCGTGATGGCACGCCTCAACCGCTTGCCGCCGCTGGTCAGCGACGGCGAGGTCGAGCGCCTGCGCGGCGAGCTGGCGCTCGCCGCGCGCGGCGAGCGCTTCCTGCTCCAGGGTGGCGATTGCGCCGAGTCCTTCGCCGACTGCAACGCCGAGCGCATCCGCAGCCAGCTCGGGATCCTCCTGCAGATGGGCTTGCTGTTGGCCCAGGGTCTGCGCCGCCCGGTGGTGCGGGTCGGTCGCATCGCCGGCCAATACGCCAAGCCGCGCTCGGCCGAGCTCGAGGTGCGCGGCGCGCTCACGCTGCCGTCCTACAAGGGCGACCTGATCAACCGCGCGGGGTTCGACGCCGCCTCGCGCGCTCCCGACCCCGAGCTGCTGCTGCGCGGCTACGAGCGCGCCGCGCTGACGCTCAACTACCTGCGCGCGCTGCGCGACGGCGGCGCCGCCGACCTGCGCCATCCCGAGCGCTGGGACCCCGGCGCGGAGGGCGCGGGCGCGGCGAGCGGCGCCTGGCGCGAGCTGCGCGAGGCCTTGCGCGCCGCGGTCGGGCTGCTCGACGCGGTCGGCATCGGGCCGGGTGGCGAGGGGCGCGCCGACCTCTACACCAGCCACGAGGGCTTGCATCTCGCCTACGAGCAGGCCCAGACCCGCTTCGTCGCCGACCGCTCGGGCGCGGGCGGCCGCTTCTACGACCTCTCCAGCCACTTCCCGTGGATCGGCGTGCGCACCGCCGGTCCGACCTCGGCCCACGTCGAGTACTTCCGCGGCATCGCCAACCCGATCGCGATGAAGGTCGGACCGCGCCACGAGCCGGCGACGCTGGCGCGCCTGGTCGAGGTGCTCGACCCGCACGGCCAGCCCGGGCGCCTGACCCTGATCCATCGGCTCGGCGCCGAACGGATCGAGCGCCAGCTGCCGCCGCTGATCGAGGCGGTGCGCGCCACCGGGCGTCAAGTGCTGTGGTGCTGCGACCCGATGCATGGCAACACCGAGACGCTGGCCTCGGGGGTCAAGACCCGCCGCTTCGAGCGCATCGTCGCTGAGCTCGGGTCGGCGTTCGCGATCCATGGCGCGGCCGGGATGCCGCTCGGCGGGCTGCACGTCGAGGTCACCGGCGAGGACGTCACCGAGTGCATCGGTGGCTCGTTCGGCCTGGCCGAGTCGGACCTCGACCGCAACTACCGCTCGCAGGTCGATCCGCGGCTCAACCGGGCCCAGGCTCTGGAGCTCGCGCTGGGGGTCGCCGACCGTGGCGCCGTCGCCGGCCAGCGTGCGCTCGGCTGAGACGCTGGAGGGTTCGGTGCCACGCCTGATCGCTATCTCGCTGCTGACGCTGCTGCTGCTCGCCGGCTGTACGCAACTGCCGGCGCCGCGCCCGCTGGGCGTCGACGAACGGCTGATCTGCAAGCCGGGCAGCGCGATCAGCCACCGGGTGGTGGTGCCGCGTGGCGTGGCGCTCGACCCGCGCTTCTCGAAGGCGCGCGGGGTCTGCGGTCGCTGAGACGCGCCCAGCGCGGGCGGGGCGCGATGGTATCCTCGCGCAGCCCGCACCACGGAGCATCGCGATGCGCTACGAGAAGATCGTCGTCCCGACCGACGGCACCGCCATCCGCGCCAACCCCGACCATTCGTTGGTCGTCCCCGACGCACCGATCATCGCCTTCATCGAGGGCGACGGGATCGGCGTCGACGTGACGCCGGTGATGAAGCGGGTGGTCGATGCCGCGGTGCAAAAGGCCTACGGCGGCAAGCGACGCATCGTGTGGATGGAGGTCTACGCCGGCGAGAAGGCGGTCGCCCTCTACGGCAAGGACCAGTACCTGCCGCAGGAGACGCTCCACGCGCTGCGCGAGCACGTGGTCTCGATCAAGGGCCCGCTCGGCACCCCGATCGGCGGCGGCATCCGCTCGCTCAACGTCGCGATGCGCCAGGAGCTCGACCTCTACGCCTGCGTCCGGCCGATCCAGTACTTCCCGGGCGTCTCGACGCCGATGAAGCAGTCCGACCTGACCGACATGGTGGTGTTCCGCGAGAACACCGAGGACATCTACGCCGGCATCGAGTGGGCCGCCGGCACGCCCGAGGTCCACAAGGTCATCGACTTCCTGCAGCGCGAGATGGGCGTCAAGGCGATCCGCTTCCCCGACTCCTCGGCGATCGGCATCAAGCCGGTGTCGAAGGAGGGCAGCCAGCGGCTGGTGCGCAAGGCGATCCGCTTCGCGATCGACGACGACCGGACCTCGGTGTCGCTGGTCCACAAGGGCAACATCATGAAGTACACCGAGGGTGGCTTCCGTAACTGGGGCTATGGAGTGGCAAAAGAAGAGTTCGGCGCGAAGGACATCGACGGCGGCCCGTGGTGCAAGTTCCAGAACCCGCGCACCGGCCACGACATCGTGGTCAAGGACGTCATCGCCGACAACTTCCTGCAGCAGATCCTGCTGCGGCCCGAGGAGTACGACGTCATCGCGACGCTCAACCTCAACGGCGACTACATCTCCGATGCGCTCGCCGCCCAGGTCGGCGGCATCGGCATCGCGCCCGGCGGCAACATCGCCGACGCCGTCGCGGTCTTCGAGGCGACCCACGGCACCGCGCCCGGGCTCGCCGGCAAGGACCGCGTCAACCCGGGCTCGCTGATCCTGTCGGGCGAGATGATGCTGCGCTACCTCGGTTGGCGCGAGGCCGCCGACCTGGTGATCGGCGGCATGCGCCGGACCATCGAGAAGAAGGTCCTGACCTACGACCTGGCGCGGCTGCGCGAGGCGATCCACGTCAGCAAGCGCGACCTCGCGGGGCGCAAGCCGATCGAGGAGAAGATGCAGACCCTGGTGCCGGGCGCGACGCTGGTCGGCTGCTCGGGCTTCGGCGACGCGATCGTCTCGAACATGTGAGCGACGCTGCGCTGCCCACGCCGGGGTTCGACGCCAAGCGTCTGCTCGCGACCCTCACCCAGGGTCCGGGCGTCTACCGGATGCTCGACGCCGAGGGCCGCATCCTCTACGTCGGCAAGGCGCGCAACCTCAAGCGCCGCGTCACCTCCTACTTCCGGCGCGAGCTCGACTCGGCGAAGACCGTGGCGCTGATGGCGCAGGTCGCGGGGCTCGAGGTCACGGTCACCCACACCGAGACCGAGGCGCTGATCCTCGAGAACGACCTGATCAAGCAGCACCGCCCGCGCTACAATGTGCTGCTGCGCGACGACAAGTCCTATCCCTACCTGCGCCTCACCGACCATGCGTTCCCGCGCCTCGAGTTCTACCGCGGTGCGCGCCGCGAGGGCGGCCGCTTCTTCGGGCCGTACCCGAGCACGGTCGCGGTACGCGAGTCGCTTAACCACCTGCAGAAGCTGTTCCAGCTCCGCGACTGCGCCGACGGCTTCTTCGCGGCGCGCAGCCGGCCCTGCCTGCAGCACCAGATCGGGCGCTGCAGCGCGCCCTGCGTCGGCGCCATCGCGCCGGCCGACTACGCGCGCGACGTCGCGGACGCGGTGCGCTTCCTGGAAGGGCACGACGAGCGGGTGGTCGACGGCCTGGTGGCGCGGATGGAGGCGGCATCGGGTGCGCAGCGCTTCGAGGCGGCGGCCGAGCTGCGCGACCGCATCCAACGCCTGCGCCAGATGCAGGAGCACCAGCGGGTCACCGCCCCGGGAGGCGACGCCGACGTGCTGGCGGTCGCGATCGAGCGCGGCCTGACCTGCGTCGCGGTGACCTTCTTCCGCGGCGGACGCAACCTCGGCACCAAGAGCTACTTCCCGGCCGCGGCCAAGGGTGCGGCGGCGGGCGAGGTGCTCGACGCCTTCGTCTCGCAGTTCTACCCCGGCAAGCCGGTGCCGCCGGAGCTGGTCCTGTCGGCGGCGCCCGACGACCCCAAGCTGCTCGAGCAGGCGCTGGGCGCGCTGGCCGGCGCCAAGGTCGCGCTGCGGACGCGGGTGCGCGGCACGCGTGCCCGCTGGCTGGCGCATGCGCACGACAACGCCCGCCACGCGATCCGCCTGCGAGTGGCCGAGGACGCGACCGTGCGCCAGCGGCTCGAGGCGCTCGCCGAGGCGCTCGGCTTCGGCGCGCCGCCGCAACGCATCGAGTGCTTCGACGTCAGCCATACCCAAGGCGAGGCGACCGTCGCCTCGTGCGTGGTGTTCAACGGTGGCCTGCCGACCAAGGGCGAGTACCGGCGCTTCAACGTCGCGGGCTTGGCGCCGGGCGACGACTACGGCGCGCTGCGCCAGGCGCTGGCCCGGCGCTACGCGCGGCTCAAGCGCGGCGAGGCGCCGCTGCCCGACCTGCTGCTGATCGACGGTGGCATCGGCCAGGTAGGCGTGGCGCTCGAGGTGCTGGCCGAGCTCGCGATCCAGGGGGTCGAGGTGGTCGGCATCGCCAAGGGCGCCGGGCGCCGGCCCGGGCTCGAGACCCTGGTGTTGGGAGCGAGCGGCGCGACCGCTATACTGCCGCCCGACTCACCGGCGCTGCACCTGGTGCAGCAGGTGCGCGACGAGGCCCACCGCTTCGCGATCGTCGGGATGCGGGCGCGGCGCGCCAAGGCGCGCAACCGCTCGCCGCTCGAGAGCATCGCGGGGCTCGGGCCGCGGCGACGCCAGGAGCTGCTGAAGCGCTTCGGCGGGTTGCAGGGCGTGGCGCGCGCGGCGGTCGAGGACCTGATGCAGGTCCGCGGCATCTCGCGCGAGCTGGCGCAGCGGATCCACGGGACGTTCCACGAGGAGGGGGCATGAGCGAGCGCCACCGGCGCATCGTCGCAGGCATGACCTGGGGACGGATCTGGGCGATCCCGCTCCTGATGCTCGCCTTCTACGGCCTGCCCTACAGCGAACTGGCGCCGAGCACCGGTCCGATCTGCTGCTTCATCTTCAGCGCCGCCGCGTTGTCGGACTGGCTCGACGGCTTCTACGCCCGCAAGTGGAACGTCGAGTCGCGCTTCGGCGCGTTCCTCGACCCGGTCGCCGACAAGCTGATGGTGGTGGTGGCGCTGGTGATCCTGGTGCAGCACGACCCGCGCTTGTGGCTGGTGGTCCCGACCGTCGTGATCATCGGCCGCGAGATGCTGATCTCGGCGCTGCGCGAGTGGCTGGCGCAGAGCGGCGAGCGCGACCTGATCGCGGTGGCCGGCTTGGCCAAGCTCAAGACCATCTTCCAGATGACCGCGATCGGCTTCCTGCTGTACCGGAACGACACCCTGTTCTGGCCGATCTGGGGCTTCGGCACCTACGACACCGGGCTGCTGCTGCTGCTGATCGCGACCCTGCTGACGGTCTGGACCGCCGGGGCATACCTGCGCGCCGCTTGGCCGCGCCTACGCTCAGGCTGAGGTCCGGGCCTGCCTTGACAGGGGAGGGCGCGGCCTTAGAATACCGGCCCTCGCAAGCGGGAATAGCTCAGTTGGTAGAGCGCAACCTTGCCAAGGTTGAGGTCGCGAGTTCGAGCCTCGTTTCCCGCTCCAGCTCCCACGGTCGGTGAACCGACCGAAGCAAGACCCCGGGGTTCGCCTCGGGGTCTTTTTCCAAGCGGGCTGTCCTCCGATGGGCTAGGCCCGGTCGAGGCTAGGTGGCAGAGTGGTCATGCAGCGGCCTGCAAAGCCGCGTACCCCGGTTCGATTCCGGGCCTAGCCTCCAACTCCACGCCCGGATGGCGAAACCGGTAGACGCAGCGGACTTAAAATCCGCGGCCGCAAGGCGTGCAGGTTCGAGTCCTGCTCCGGGCACCATCCACCGCGCGTCCTGACCTCGGTCAGGTCCTTCCGGGCCGACCTCGGGCGATACTGCGCCAGATGGACCACGCACCAACCGCCTCACCGCCGACCCTCGCGGTCGCAGACCTCTGCCTGTGGCGCGGGGAGCGCTGCCTCGTCGACGGCCTCGGCTTCCGCGTCGCGGCCGGCGAAGCGCTGTGGCTGCGCGGCGCGAACGGCGTCGGCAAGACCAGCCTGCTGCGGGTGCTCGCCGGCCTGGTGCGCCCGGAGCGCGGCGCGATCGCCTGGCGCGGGCGCGACCCTTGGCTGCATGCCGCCGAGTTCCGTGCCGAGCTGCTCTTCGTCGGGCACCTCGATGCGCTCAAGCGCGCGCTCAGCGCGCGCGAGAACCTTGCCGTCGACGGCGCGTTGCGCGGCAGCGTCAGCGCCGCGGCGGTCGAGGTTGCGCTCGCCGCGCTCGGGGTCGCGGCAGTGGCCGACCTGCCGGTCGCGCAGCTCTCGGCCGGGCAACGGCGGCGCGTGGCGCTGGCGCGCCTCGCGCTGTCGCGCGCCGCGCTCTGGTTGCTCGACGAACCGACCACCAACCTCGACGCCGACGGCCAGGGCGCGGTCGCGAGCCTGGTCGCCGCGCACCTGGCCGGCGGCGGCCTCGCCGTGATCGCCTCGCACCTGCCGCTGCAGCTCGGCGCCGCGCAGCACGAGCTCGAGCTGGCGCCGCTCCGGGCGCGGGCCGCATGAACGCGCTGGTCGCCGTCGCCCGACGCGACCTGCTGGTCGCGGTGCGCCGCGCCGGCGAGGCGGTCACGCCACTGTTGTTCTTCGTGGTGGTTACGACGCTGGTGCCGCTCGGCCTCGAGCCGCGTCCCGAGCTCCTGGCCGAGGTCGCGCCCGGCATGCTGTGGGTCGGAGCCCTGCTCGCCGCGCTGCTCGGCCTCGAGCGGCTGTTCGCCGCCGACCATGAGGACGGCACGCTCGAGCAGCTGCTGCTCGTGCCCACGCCGCTCGCGCTCGCCGTGCTCGGCAAGGTCGCGACGCATTGGCTAGTCACCGGCTTGCCGCTGGTGCTGGTCGCGCCGCTCTGCGCCGAGCTGCTGGCCTTGCCGCACGCCGCGCTGCCGGCGTTGGTGGTCGGCTTGCTGCTCGGCACGCCGACGCTCGCCTTGCTCGGGGCGCTCGGCGCGGCGCTCACGGTCAGCGCGCGCCGCAGCGCGCTGCTGCTACCGCTGTTGGTGCTGCCGCTGGCGGTGCCGCTGCTGATCTTCGGCGCGCGCGCGGTGGCCCTGGCCGCGAGCGGCGCGGACCCGCTCGGTCCGCTGCTGCTGGTCGCGAGCTTGGGCCTGTTCACCCTGTCGTTGGCGCCGCTGGCGATCGCCGCGGCGCTGCGCATCGCCCTGGAGTGACCATGTCGGACGGCTGGAGCTTCACCCGTTGGTCGGCCGGCATCCTGCCGGCGTGGGCGCATCGGCTGGCGTCGCCGCCGCATTTCTACGCGCTCGCCGGGCGGCTCACGCCCTGGTTCGCGTGGCCGGCGGCGGTGCTGATGGCGGTGGGTCTGTTCGCCGGCCTGTTCGTCGCTCCTACCGACCACCAGCAGGGCGATGCCTTCCGCATCATCTACGTCCACGTGCCGAGCGCCTGGCTCTCGATGTCGAGCTACGCGATCGTCGCCGGGGCGGCCGCGGTCGGCTTGATCTGGCGAATCAAGCTCGCCCATTGGGTCGCCCATGCGGCGGCCCCGGTCGGCGCCTCGTTCACCTTCCTGGCGCTCGCCACCGGCTCGATCTGGGGCAAGCCCATGTGGGGCACCTGGTGGGTGTGGGACGCGCGGCTGACCGCCGAGCTGGTGCTGCTGTTCCTTTTCCTCGGCTACCTGGCGCTGGCCGACGCCTTCGACGACCCGCGCAAGGGCGACCGGGCGAGCGGGGTGCTGGCGCTGGTCGGGGTCGTCAACCTACCGATCATCAAGTACTCGGTCGACTGGTGGAGCACGCTCCACCAGCCGGCGACCATCACCGCGTTGGGCAAGCGTGCCATCACGATCGAGATGCTGTGGCCCTTGCTGCTGATGTGGCTCGGCGCCACGCTGTTCCTGGTCGCGGTCACGCTGACCCGCGCCCGTGCGATCACGCTCGAGCGCGAGCGCGCCCAGGCTTGGGTCGGGGAGGCGCTCTAGATGGAGATTCCGGTGGACCTCGCGATGGGCCGCTACGGCGCGTACGTCTGGAGCAGCGTGGGCCTCACCTTGCTGGTGCTCGTCTACAACGCCTGGAGTGCCTACGCCGCCTTGCGCGACGCCCGACGGCGGCTGCGTCGCGCCCGCGCTGACCAGGCCGCCCGATGACGCCGCGCCAGCAACGCTCGCTGCTGGTGCTCGCGGTGGTGATCGGCGTCGGTGGGAGCGTCGCGCTGGCGCTGCGCGCGTTCCAGGAGAACCTGCTGTACTTCTACAGCCCGAGCCAGGTCGCCAAGGGCGAGGCGCCGGCGGACCGCCGCTTCCGCGTCGGCGGCCTCGTAGTGCCGGGCAGCGTGGCGCGCGCCGCCGGCTCGCTGACCGTGGCGTTCAGGCTCACCGACACGCTGCAGGAGCTGACGGTGTCGTACACCGGGATCCTCCCCGACCTATTCCGCGAG
>Ga0247727_10020365_pt1 | contig 10154 bp, 8 predicted proteins | sample WisWelCaveWW1625_FD_202498 | JGI IMG/M metagenome (GOLD analysis project Ga0247727, IMG submission 202498) | Biofilm microbial communities from Wishing Well Cave, Virginia, United States - WW16-25 | ecosystem: Environmental > Aquatic > Deep subsurface > Groundwater > Cave microbial mat | place... | reverse complement strand
CAACTGACAGAATCTCTCCATTTCGCGCGGCGGTTTCCGCCAGTCCTCCGTGTCCTTTCCAGTAGCGGCGATTGTGAAAGACGACGGACGGGTGGATTCGCCTAGCAACGCCTGACTCTGACTGCTAACCACCAACCCCTAACCACTGACTCGAAGGAGACCCAAACCATGTTGTCCCTGAAGCACGCCTTGAGAAGTCTGTTCCAGCGACCCGATACGCCGGTCCGCCCGCGATCAGAGCCGCGGCGGCTGCGGATGGAGTGGCTAGAGGACCGGATGATGTTGTGCAACCCTGGCGAACTGGATCTGACCTTCGGCACAGGTGGGATTGCCGTCACCGATTTCGCCGGCAAGGCGGACTTGGGCTTCGCCGCGGCGATTCAAACGGATGGGAAGATTGTGGCGGCTGGAAAGAGCCAAGATGCGAACCTAAACTCCATTTTCGCGCTCGCCCGCTACAACTCGGACGGCAGCCTCGATACGTCGTTTGACGGTGATGGGAAGGTTACCACGTTCGGCACCACCATCGTCCGCAACAAACTGAACGGCACCACCGGCTCGGCATGGGCGGTGGCGCTGCAATCGGACGGCAAGATCATCGCCGCAGGATCGTCGAATGTGTACTCGAAAGGCGTTGGCACGTCGCGCGGTTTCACTCTCGTGCGATACAACAGCAACGGCAGCCTGGACACGTCGTTTGGTACTCAGGGCGTCGTCACGACGAACGCTGTCGGCCTGGCCGAAGTCCGTGGCATCGTTCTCCAAGGCGACGGGAAGATTGTGGCGGCTGGCCAAGCAGGCACCAGCAACGTCGATGTCGGCATCGCCCGATACAACACCAACGGGACGCTCGATACCACGTTCAGTGGCGACGGCATCGTGACGAGCCATCTCGGAACGAACTCGGAATGGGCACGCGCCGTGGCACTTCAATCCGACGGTGCGATCGTTGTCGCCGGTCCGAAGGGTTACGTGAACTCCTCGAACTCGTCCGCATTCGTCGCTCGCTACACGAGCAACGGCAACATCGACTCCGCGTTTGGAATCGGTGGGGCTGTAACGATTTCAGTCGGGTCGGTCACGTACCTCAACTCAGTGGCTGTTCAATCCGACGGCAGGGTCGTAGCCGGAGGATGGAGCGGCCCGGGCGACGACCAAGCTGACATGTTGGTCGCGCGGGTTGACACGAATGGGGCGCTGGACAGCACCTTTGACGGCGACGGCATCCGGACCGTCGATTTCTTCGGCTCCCGCGACCGCGCGAACGGCATCGCGCTGCAACAGAACGGCCAGATCGTGCTGGCCGGCGGAATCAGTCAGCCCGATGGCGGTGGCGGCATCGGCATCGCGAAGCAGGGACTCGCTCGCTTGAACACGGACGGGAGCCTGGACGCGACGTTCGGCAGTTCAGGGATCGTCACGACGTTGACCGGCACGAGCATGGGCGCCAACGCCGTCGCGGTTCAGAGCGACGGACAAATTGTGACGGTCGGGGCCACTAACGGTGTTGACTTTGCCCTGGCCCGCTACTGCGCGTGAGATCGTAGTTGGCGAGAAGTCGGAGTGACGGTCACCACCGACTTCTCGTCGGGTGCCGAGATGCCGTGCCGAACTTTTGCCGATCGGTTTGTTCTGTGTCGAAAAGCAATCCACCGCTTGCACCAACTCAAACACGAAAGGAACTGAGCCATGACTGAAGACAATCGCGTGTCCGCGAATCTCACGGCCGCACAGATCACGGCCATCCTTGCGGCCGTGCAAGCCATCCACACCGAAGTGGACAGCTTCGTGGTCAGCGTCAGCAATCAGGATCGGCAAGAGATTCCCAAGATGGGCGCCAAGTCGGTCGGCTTCGACGACAAGTGCGCGGGATACATGGCGAGCAATCCGGAGTTTCTGCCGGGGTTCATCGCCATCGCGGAGGTGACGAAAGACCGAGGCCTCCGCGCGCAGCTCTTAGAGTTTATCCCGCAACTCCGCACGCTCATGGAGGGGCTAGAAGATACCCTGCTGGTCGTGAACAGTGAGATCTGGATGGCGGACCTGGCCTATTACCAAAGCGTGCGAGAAGCCAAGCGCCGCGGCCGAACCGGGGCCGACACCATCTACAATGACCTCCGCGAACGCTTCCCCGGCACCCCGCAGCCGGTGACGCCGACTCCAAATCCATAACACCAGTCTGTTAAATGTCTTAAAACGATCTAGGGGGTACTTCGGAAGTACCCCCCCGACCTTCCGAAGTACCTCGCCGACCCTTGGAAGTACCCCGTCAAGGTTCGGAAGTATCCCGCCGACCTTCGGAGGTACGCCGCCGGGCCTTGGGAGTATCCCGCCGAGCCTCGGAAGCATCCCGCCGATGTTCCGAATTCCCTCGTCAAGGTTTGGAACACCGCGGCCGAACTTGCGAGTTCACCCGTCGAGGTTCCAACCGCCCGCGCCGACGTTCCGGAGGCCGCAGCGGAATGTCCGACAATCCCGTCCGAACTTGGAAGACTCAAGCCGGCGGCCCGGCCCGCAAACCATCGTTGGTCCTCTCCACTCTCACGCCGCCACGCGTTGGCTCGTGGCAAGAACTCCGAGCGATTGCAGAATGTACTGCGCCGTTCGAGCCGTGGCGCCATGCTGAGCCACGCGAGCTTTGAGGTGGGCGAGTTCCGCAACGATTTCTGCGTGGGCTGCCGGGTTTTGGAGCCACTGTAGGATGTGCCGGCTGATCGGTTCGGACACGTCGCCGCAACTGACGAATTCGGGAAACAGTTCGCGGTCGGCGAGCAGGTTGACGAGCGTGATGTATTTTGCAGCCATCAGGCCGACGCCGCGTAGGGGGCGATAGGTGCTGTAGTAGTCGAACCGCGAGATCTGATACAGAATCGTGCTCGGTTTGGTGTGGTACAGCAGTTCGAGCGAGACCGAGCCGGACTTGGAGAGGCAGACGTGCGAGGCGCGGATGATCTCCGGCGTGCGGCCGAGGTAGGCTCGGATATCGAACGCGGGCCGCGCGGCGGCGATCTGTCGCTCGACGAATTCCAGGTGCTGTTGCTTCAAGCACGCGACCGGAAATCGAGCGGCCGGGAAGTCGCGGGCGATGCGCTGGGCGACGAGCATGTATGCCGGGAAGATTCGATTCACTTCCCAAGTGCGCGAGCCCGGCAAGATGCCGACGACGGGCGCATCGGGCGTGCTTGTGTGCTGCGAGAGGAAACCCGCGTCGAGCTGCTGGTGACGCAGTTCGTCAAAGTACGGATGCCCGGTGAAGGTCGCGTTTACGCCGCGGTCATGATACCAGCGCTCTTCGAACGGCATGCTGCACATCACGTGATCGACGAAGCGACGCATTTTGGAGACCCGCCAAGTGGCCCACGCCCAGATTTGCGGCGGCAGGAAGTAGAAGACCGGAATGCCATGAAACTTGGCACGCCGCGCGATCCACCAATTGAATCCGGGGTTATCGACCAGCACGACGGCGTCCGGCCGGTTTTGCCGGAACAAGCGATCGGCCTCGGACGCGAGTTTCAGAAAGCGACCGATCTGTGCGACGACGGGCAGAAACCCAATGACGGGATACTCGGCGAGCGGATAAAGGATCTCGCATCCGGCGGCCTGCATGTGGTGACCACCGAAGCCGCTCAGGTCGAGATTGGGATATTGTTCACGCAGCGCGCGAATCAGGCTCGCCGAATGTAAGTCACCGCTCGGTTCGCCCGCCGAAAAAAAGATCTTCATGCGACATCCGTTTCGCAATGAGGTTGAGGGTTAAGAGTTGAGGGTTGAGAGTCAAGAGCGGTGAAATCATGCCGAAAGCTGCCGTTTCAGGGAAGGCTGTTTTCTGGCCCTGGGCCATCAATCCCAATTCTGGGCTTGATTGCTGCCTCCCATCTCTCAACCCTCAACTCTCAATCCTCAACCAATTCAGCACGGCAGCCGCCGCGACTCGAGCACCGTCCGCATGTACGGACTCTGGCCCGCGGAACAGAACGTCATCTGTTGGGCGCGCAGGGCGCGCTTGCGGTTCATGGCTCCGATGTGCGCGTGCATCGCGCCGCTCAGACCGGCCGCCAGCTCTCGGTTCCAGATGACCGCCCACGCCGGGCCGGCCGAACTGAATAGCGAATTGTGTCGCATCATGGCGTACATCCTCCCCGTTCACGTTCAGATTTCATCGTAGCCTGCTCTTATATGACCCGGAAAACGCTGGTGGTCAAATCTAGGAACCGATTCGCCGCGCGGCTGCAAGCGATCGTAAAGGTCCTGAAAACTGGCGAAGCTGTTCCGTCGCGCGACACGGAAACTTCGGTCCAACTTCACTAGATTCCACCGCCCGCATTTGCGGCGAAATCGATTGGCGGCCATACTGAAATTGCATGCAGGGCAAATCAATCAACGCCGTGGTGTTCGACGCCGTCGGCACGCTCATCTACCCCGATCCGGCGGTCGCCGCGGTGTACGCCGCGGTGGGAAGACGGTTCGGGTCCAAGCTCGCCGAGCCGGAAGTTGCGCGGCGGTTTCGCGCCGTCTTCGCGGAAGTCGAAGCGCGCGACCGCGCCGGGGACCTGACGACGAGCGAAGACGCCGAGTACAGCCGTTGGCAACACATTGTGCGGCGCGTGCTGGACGACGCCGGCGATTATGCAGGCTGTTTCGCCGATCTCTGGCAGCACTTCGCGCGGGCGAGTTCGTGGCGAGTATTCCCCGACGTGCCGCAGGTGATGCGATCGCTGGCATCATCGGGATTGCGGCTGGCGATCGCTTCGAATTTCGATCAGCGGCTGTTAGAGATTATCCAACAGATCGAGCCGCTCAAGCCGTGCCGGCCCGTGCTGGTCTCGTCGCAGGTCGGCTATCGCAAGCCGCACCCGCGTTTCTTTGAAGCAATTGAGGCCGTGCTGGGAGTAGCGCCGAGCACCGTGCTGTACGTGGGCGATGATCCGGACAACGACATCGCCGCCGCGCGATCGGCGGGTTTTCAGACGCTGCTCGTGCGGCGGTCGGGAGCCGTCGGACTTGGTGAAGCCGCGTCGCTGGTCAATCTGTTGGACATCGATTGAAGCCTTGAGTCGAAATCGGATGACGCCTAAGATACGCGAGTTCGATTGCGCGAGCGTGTGTCTAAAATGTCTGTTGCCCACGTCCTTCAAATACGAAAGGTACTCTTCATGTTTACCACGACCGGAGCCGTTCGCGGCGGGTTGATCAGCGCGGCGGTGCTCATGCTACTGGCCGGATCGGCCCACGCCCAAACGACCCTGAAATACAAATTCAAGGAAGGCGACAAACTCAATTACACGATGGACCAGACGCAGAAGCAGACGATCAACATCATGGGCATGGAAATCGAAACGACCATGACCCAGAACATGGAGATGAGCTGGAACGTCAAGACCGTGAAGGACGGCAAGGCGCAAATGACTCAGACGATCGACCGAATTCGCATGAAAATGGACTCAGCGTTCGCCGCGTTCGAGTACGACTCGAAGGACGGCAAGGAGCCGGAAGGTCCGGTCGGTCAGTTGATCGGGCCGCTATTCGCCGCCATGGCCGGTGCCGAATTCACCGTCACGATGAACGAGCAGGGCGAGGTGAGCGAGACGATGGTGTCTGAGAAACTACTCGAAGCGCTGAAGGCGAATCCAGCCCTTCAGCAGTTTGGCGGCGGGTTCACGGAAGAGGGACTGAAAAACATGATGACGCAGTCGGGTAGTTCGATCCTGCCGAAGACCGCGGTGAAAAAAGGCGACACTTGGGACCACAAGATCGAACTGAAGCAGCCGCCTGTCGGCGTGATGAAGATGAACAGCACGTACACGTACGGCGGGCCGGAGGAGAAGGACGACGCGATGCTCGAGAAGATCGACGTCAAGACGGAGATCACCATTGAGCCGATCGAAGACGCCGCCGCTCAATTCGAGATTAAGGTCAAGTCTGCCGAAATGAAAGGGACGATCTACTTCGACAACAAGGCCGGCCGGGTCGTCGTCTCCACGATCAACCAGAAGATGAACATGGAAATCAACGCGATGGGTAACATCATCGAGTCGGCCGTGGATCAGACGGTCACCGTCAAGTTGGCCAAGTAGCTAACGGGAGCTTACACGCCAGGAGGGCGAATGCGGATTCAGTGGCCGGGGCGGCGACGTCCCGGCCACTTTGTTTGATACGGCGATTCTGTGGTATAGTCTGCGTCCAAAGATTTGGAGTGCATCCACTCAAGCCCGACGCGCCACCGAGGGAACTACACCATCATGCCCGAAACAGGACTAGCAGTTTCATTCGCGGGTGTGCGGCGGCCATTCGTGCTCAAGGAGTTTCCCGTGCCGGAACCGGCGGCGGGCGCACTCGTCGCGAAGGTCATGATGGCCAACGTCTGCGGGTCGGACATGCACATCTGGCGTGGCGAGTACGATCTGTCGCGCGGCGATCCGGAACCATACTCGCGGGCGATCGGCCACGAGATGACCGGCACGGTCTACAAGCTCGGCGAGGGCGTGACGACCGACAGTGCCGGCAAGCCACTGGCGATCGGCGACCGCGTGGTGTATCGCTACTTCGTGCCGTGCGGCACGTGCCGCGCGTGCCGGCGACACACGACCCCGCGCTGCCTGCGCGGGCTGCGGCACCGGCACGCGCCCGAGGTGTTTCCGCACTTCAACGCGGCCTACGGCCAGTTCTTTTACGTGCACCCGGGCACGACGATCTACAGAGTGCCCGACAACGTCACGGACGACATGGCCGGGCCGGCAAACTGTGCATTGGCGCAGGTGATCTACGGCCTGGAACAAGCGGGCGCGGGGTTCGGCGATCACATCGTCGTGCAGGGATGTGGCGGACTCGGGATCAACGCCATCGCGGTCGCCAAAGAGATGGGCGTCGAGCAGGTGATTGCCATCGACGGTTTCGACGACCGGCTGCAACTGGCGAAAGAGTTTGGCGCCGATCAGCTCATCGACTTGCGATCGTTCCCGACCAGCGACGACCGGATCAAACGGGTGCGGGAATTGACCGACGGCTGGGGCGCGGACGTGGTGCTGGAAGTCGCCGGGCATCCGCGCGTGATCCCCGAGGGGATCGCCATGCTCGGTCAGGGCGGCACGTACGTCGAGATCGGCAACATCAATCAGAAGCTCTCGGTCGAGTTCGATCCGTCCACGATCGTACACGGCGGCAAGTCGATTTTGGGAATCATGTGGTACGAGGCGGACAGCTTGCTCAAGGCCCTGCAACTGCTCGCGACGCGGCAAGACAAGTATCCGTTTCAGCGCGTACTGTCGCACAAATACCCGCTGCGCGCGATCGACGAGGCGTTTCGCGATCAGGACGGCGGCAGAGTACACCGAGCCGCCCTCTTGCCTTGGGCCTGAGATCACTTCTTCGAGGCGTGACCGCGGACATGTCGAACCACCAAGCCGCTGATTCGACCCAGCCGCTGCCGGCAAACCTGCGATGGTGCGGCGCGGCGGTGCTGGCCCTCGCGCTGATCGTGCGTGTGGCTTTCCTCATTCAGCTCCGTGGGACGATTCTGTTCGACAAGCAGCAAGGCGACGCCCAACTGCACTACAACATGGCCCGCGAAATCGCGGGCGGCGACTGGCTGGGCCAGCGCGTCTTTTACTTGGCGCCGCTTTATCCGTACTTCGTCGCAGCGATCTTTGCGACGGCCGGCACCAGCGTCCTCGCCGTGGCGTTGGTTCAGGTCGCGCTCAGCACGCTCGAAGTCTGGATCATCATGACGATCGGCCGCAAGCTGTTCGGCCCGGCGGTCGGCACCACGGCCGGCTGCATGGCGGCGTGCTACGGACCGTTTGTTTTCTACACCGGCTTTCTGCTGAAAGAGACGCTGGGCCTGGTGTTGTTGGATGGGTTCGTGTTGTTGGCCGTCTGGCTGGTGCAGCGCGGCCGTTGGTGGTGCAGTGTTTTTCCGGGGCTGCTGTTCGGCCTGGCGTCGCTCGTGAGGCCGAACCTGCTTCCGGTGGCGATGGTCGTGGCGCTTTGGCTTTGGTTCCAATCGCGCGGCGTGTCGTGGGCCAGGCAGGCATCGGCAATTCTGCTGTTCGCCGCCGGCGTAAGCATCGCCGTGCTTCCAGTCGCGTGGCGCAATTACGGGGTCGGCAAGGAATGGGTGCTGATTTCGGCCCACGGCGGCCACAACTTTTTCATTGGAAACCGGCCGGGGGCCACGGGGTTGTACGACCCGCTCAGGTCCGGAGGCGGTCAGACTCCGTATGACGAGGAACACGACGCGCGGGAGATTGCCGAATTGGCGACCGGCAAATCGCTGCGTGCATCGGCGGTGTCCGCCTACTGGTACGCGCGCGGCTGGCGTGAGGTATGCAAAGACCCCGGTAACTTCGTTCGCGTGACGCTGCGGAAGCTGGCGCTCTTTTGGAACGACTACGAAATCCCGGACTTTCAGGACTTCTACTTTCTGCGCCGCGAGTGTCCGGTGCTCTGGCTGGCTCCGCTCACCGTCGGATTGGCGGCACCGCTGGCCGTGTGGGGAATCGTTGTGAGCCGCCGTCGGTGGCGCGATTGCCTGCTGTTGTACTTGTTGATCGTCGGAGTGCTCGTGACTGTGATCCCATTTTTCATATTCGCGCGGTACCGACTGCCGGTGGTGCCAACCGTACTGCTGTTTGCGGCCGTTGGAGTGACGTCGATCGGCCAGCAGATCATGGCGCGAGATTGGCTGGGTCTTCGGCCGGCGATCGCGTGCGTGGTCGCGGTCGCGGTAGTCGTGAATTGGCCGCTCTATCGGCCGATTGATTTTCTCGCGACGTCGTATTTCAACATCGGCGGTCTGTACCGTGACGCCGGGCGTACGCTGGAGGCGGAGTCGGCATGGGCGGAAGCGGTCCGGCTGAACGCGGATTATCGCAAGCCGCATCGAGCGCTGGGCGAGCTTTATTTTGAGAGCGACCGGTTTGGCGAGGCCATCGACCCGTTGAGCCGCGCGGCACCCATTACGGCGACGCGCGTGCCGGCCGATGCCGACGTCTGTTACATGCTTGGTGTCAGCTTTCTGAACGCCGGCGATCTGGAATCAGCCCTGCGCGTCCTGCGCGGGGGGCACGAATTGTGGCCAAATGACGACCGGTTCACGAAAGCATTGGCACGGGCGGTTGAGCTTTCGCGTGGAACGACTCCGCAATGACGGCAGCCATGAAACGATTCTGGATCGCGCTGGTCGCCTGTCCGGTGATCCTTGTTGTCGCGTTTGTGCTCGACATGCTCGTCATTCCGGCCCGGGTTCTGACTCCCTACCGCGGGCACCAGCCGCTCAGTCCGCTGTACGCATTTTGGTTACCCGAGCTTTCGTTGCGAATCTTGCGTCCTCTGCTTGCGGGGGCTGGGTACGTCGCGTGGGTTTGGTACCAGAGCCGAACGGACGCCGCGTCGACAGCGAGATGGCTCGGACGCATTGCGGTTCACATGCTCTGCCTCGGTGTTTTCGCGGTGTGCCTGGCGGCGATCCGGCTACCGCTGCTGGACCTCGGCGAGTCGATGCGAACCTATCCGGGCGAAGATTTTTGGGACGACGTGCCGCACGTGAACACGCCCGGCCAGTTTTTGCACGACTTCGCGTCCCTGCATAGACATGACCGGCTGAGTCTGCACGGCAAGACGCACCCGCCAGGCCACACTCTTTTCCTGTGGGCCGTCACCGAGCTATTTGGCCGCAAGACGCAAGCCGCCGCGCTGTCGATTCTGGTTGCAGGTGCGACCGGTCTTTTCCCGTTGGTTTTGTTGGCGCGGCGGATTTTCGGGGAGCAGGTGGCCGGCCGCGTGGTCGCGCTGTATCCGGTAGTTCCAGCCGTCGCGATGTACGCCATTTCGGCGACGGATTTCCTGTTCGCGGCAATCGCCGCATGGAGCGTGTGGCTGGCGATCGAAGCCGTGCTTGGGCGCAGCGCGCTTGTGGCAATCGGCGCGGGACTTCTGGGGGGCGTTGCCGCTCTGTTCAGTGTCGCGGAGGTGTTTGTCGGGATGATCGCAGCGCTGTTCGTCGCCGCCTGCTGGATCGAAGGGCTGGGAACTCGAGTCGGCTGGCAATGTGGCTGGATGTTCGTGGGACTTGTGTTCTGGTACCTCACGCTCCGCGTACTATTTGGATTTGACTACCTGGAATGTTTGAGTCTCACGCGCGCGTTTCATCATGCGTT
>Ga0247727_10020364_pt1 | contig 10154 bp, 10 predicted proteins | sample WisWelCaveWW1625_FD_202498 | JGI IMG/M metagenome (GOLD analysis project Ga0247727, IMG submission 202498) | Biofilm microbial communities from Wishing Well Cave, Virginia, United States - WW16-25 | ecosystem: Environmental > Aquatic > Deep subsurface > Groundwater > Cave microbial mat | place... | reverse complement strand
GCTGCTCTGCCCCGGCGCTTCCCCTCTCACATAGCCCATTGTTGTTATCCCTCCTAAAATTCCGGCTTGTGAAGCTTGGACTCTGAGAGCGTCAAAGAGTTTTCACACAGTCTGGATCGGGAACATTGCTGGCCTCTGCACGGGCGGCGCCGTCTCCTCTTACGTTTCAACTTACACGCACGCCGCTGCGATTCCGTCCAGAATTTGAGCGAGAGCTTCGGGTGCGGTGACGTTCGGGCTGTGGCTGGCATCGATGTCGATGCACTTCCAGCTCTTCTCCGAGTTCGCACGATCCCTGAATTGCCGGAATACGTCGCCGGGGCGTGATTTGGTGCAGTAGATGTAGGTGCGCGGCAGGCGGTCGACGGCGTCGGTGAGTTTAAGTTTCTGCTCGAAGGTTTGCAGGGGCTGCTTCACGCGGTGCGCGTTCACCCAGGCGAGGTCTGCTTCGCTCGTGTCCGGCGGCGCGGGGTTGGGGGTGATGCGCCAGCCGTCGCCGTTCTTCTTCGCGTCGTCGCGCACGCGCTGGCGGTTTTCTTCGGTTTGCAACTCGAGCAGGGACTGGCCGTCGCGCGGGGCGAAGGCGTCGAGGTAGACGAGCTGCGCGATGCGCTCGGCGGCGCGGTCGGCGACGCCGGTGGCGACCATGCCGCCGTAGCTGTGGCCGATCAGGATGACGTTGCGCAGGTCCTCGGACTCGAGCACGCCGAGGATGTCGGCGATGTGGGTTTCGAGGTTGATGTCCTTGTGCGCGAGGTGCGCGCGCTCGCCGATGCCGGTGTAGGTCGGCGTGTAGAGCTCATGCCCGCGCGCCCGCAGCAGGGGCCGCATCTTCTTCCACGCCCAGCCCGCCGACCATGCGCCGTGCGCGACGAGAAAAGTAGCCACGTCGCTACCTGCCTAGCCTAGCTTCGTGAACGCGACGCATGTAGTCCGTATCTATAGCAGCTTGTGAAGCGCCTCGCGGCTCAGATCGCAGTCCCGAATGATCTTCGAAAGAAGCCCTGGACCGATCGTCTCGCCGGAATGAACTGGAACAACCGTTGTCCGGCCGTCGGCGTGCCGCAGAAAATGATGGCTACCCTTGATCCGTGCCACCTCGAACCCAGCCTTCCTCAACGCAGCAAGAAGGTCCTTGCCGGAAATGCTGGGCAAAACGGTCATGCCTCAACCGTGACCCGCTGCACCCCCACGAAATCGAGATCTTCCGTCGATTGGCCCTGGACTTCGAGGCAAAGCGCGATGGCTTCGCGAATCCGTGTCATCAGCTCGTCGAGAGATTTGGCCTGCGTGTGGCAACCCGGGAGAGAAGGAACGGAGGCGACAAAGTAGCCTTCCGAGTCCCGTTCAACGACAACATCAAATTGGCGGGTCATAAGTACCTCGTAAGCAGTCATTCTACGCTGGTAGACGCGGGGTGCCAGCCAGGCTGCGGTATCATCCACGTTCCCCGCAAGAAGCCTATTGAGGAGACCGATTCATGACGATCAAAGCCGGCGACCTGATTCCCGACGGCACGCTGTCGGAATCCACGGAATTCGATTCGGCCACGCAATGCGCGATGGCGCCCAAGGAAGTGGACGTGGTGGCGGCATCGAAAGGCAAGAAGATCGCGGTATTCGGACTGCCGGGGGCGTTTACGCCGACCTGCTCCGCCAAGCACGTGCCGAGCTACCTTGAGAACCTGAACCAGCTGAAGGCGAAGGGCGTGAGCGAGGTGTGGTGCGTGGCGACCAATGACGCGTTCGTGATGGCGCATTGGGGCCGGGATTTCAAGGCGATCGGCAAGATCCGTTTCCTGGGCGACGGCAGCGCGGCCTGGACCAAAGCCCTCGGCCTGGGCCTCGATCTCAACGCCCGCGGCATGGGCATGCGCCTGCAGCGCTTCTCGATGCTGGTGGACGACGGCGTGATCAAGACGGTCAACATCGAAGGTCCGGGCAAGTTCGAGGTGTCAGGAGGGGAAACCATGCTTAAACAGCTTGGCTAGACGTTACAGATAGATACAAACGCTAACAACGTGCGAGAGGGCGGGCGGCTAGGCTGCAGTCGTCTACAACTCACTCCGTAGGGGATCAAGATGAACCGACTCATGCACGCCCTGGCCGCCGCTTGCTTCGCACTGTCTGCGGCGCCCGCCTACGCGCAAGGGCCGGCCGGCGATGCCGGCAAGGGCGAACACCGCAAGGAAATGCGCGAAAAGATGAAGGCCGCGCACGAAGCCTGCAAGGACAAGCCCGACCGGCGCGCCTGCATGGCCGAATCGATGTGCGCCAAGGCGCCGGACCCGGCCAGGTGCCAGGCCAACGCCAAGGAACGGCACGCGAAGATGAGCAAGCGCATGGACGAGCGCCAGCAGATGCACGAAGCCTGCACCGGCAAGCGCGGCGAGGAGCTGATGAAGTGCCTGGGCGACCAGCGCCAGAAATCCGGCCACCACAGGCCCGGCCAGAAGGGGTAAGTCCCGCAGTTGCCGCTCTCGCGCACTGAATTCAGAGCAGGACTGCGCGCGAGCCTGTCGCTGCTGATAGCGATAGTGCCGTTCGGCCTCGTCACGGGCGTGGCGATGGCCGCGGTCGGCATTCCGCCGCTCGAAGCGATGGCGATGTCGGTGCTGGTGTACGCCGGCGCCGCGATGCTCGCCGCCGTCCAGCTGATCGCTGAAGGCTCGCCCGCGCTGATCGTCGTGCTGGCGGCCTTCATCGTCAACCTGCGCCTGTTCATGTACAGCGCCTCGATCCGCGCGTACTTCGCCGGCGTCTCGCTCGGCCGGCGGCTGGTGGTGTCCTACGCGCTGGTGGACAACCCCTATGCGCTGTTTATCCAGCGCTACGGCACGCGTCCGGATGAGCCCGGGAAATTCGACTACTTTTTCGGCCTGGCGATCCCGGTCTGGCTCTGCTGGCAGGCGACGGTGGCGGCCGGCCTGCTGATCGGCAACCAGCTGCCGGCGGACTGGAAGCTGGACTTCGCCGCGCCGCTCGCCTTCATCGCCTTGACCATTCCGCTGCTGCGCGACCGTCCGATGGTGGCTGCGGCGGTCAGCGCCGGCACCACCGCGGTACTCGCGCACGGCCTGCCGCTGCGCCTCGGGCTCGCGCTCGGGGCGGTGGTGGGTATTACGGTCGGCTTCCTGTGGGGGAAGCACCTGGGAACGAAATCCGCATGACCCTGTGGCTCATCATCCTCGGCATGAGCGTGGCCACCTTCGGCCAGCGCGCCTCGTTCCTGCTGCTGCCCGAGCGCGTGCGGCTGCCCGCGTGGCTGCCGCGCGCGCTGCACTACGTGCCGGCGGCGGTGCTGACCGCGCTCTGGGCGCCGGAACTGCTGCTGCAGAAAGGTGTCCTAAGCCTCGCGCTGGGCAACGAGCGCCTGCTCGCGGGCATTTTCGCAATCGCCATCGCGTGGCGCTACCGGGCCATCTTCGGTACGATCGTCGCGGGGCTCGCCGCCCTGCATGTCTTCGACTGGATGTTTTAGATGAAACTTCGTTTGCTTGCCTTTTTTCTCCTGATCTTTTCGTTCACGACCTTCGCGGCGCCGGTGCAGGTCGCCAGCATCGAAGGCGTCACCGAATACCGCCTCGATAATGGCCTGCGCGTGCTGATGGTGCCCGACCCGAGCGCGAGCAACTTCACAGTCCACATCAGCTACTTCGTCGGCTCGCGCAACGAAGGCTACGGCGAAAAGGGCATGGCGCACCTGCTCGAGCACCTGCTGTTCAAGGGCGCGAAGCATCACCCCAACATCAAGGAGGAACTGAACAAGCGCGGCGCGCGCTTCAACGGCACCACCTCCAACGACCGCACCAACTACTTCGAGACCCTCACCGCCACCGGCGACAACCTGGAGTGGGCGCTCTGGCTGGAGGCCGACCGCATGGTCAACTCCTTCGTGCTCAAGTCGGACCTGGACAGCGAGATGACCGTGGTGCGCAACGAGTTCGAGAGCGGCGAGAACAGGCCCGGCAGCGTGCTCGCCGAGCGCATGCAGCGCCTCGCCTACGCCGCGCACAACTACGGCAACCCGATAATCGGCTTTCGGGCCGACATCGAGTCGATGCCGATCGAGCGGCTGCGCGCCTTCTATCGCAACTGGTACCAGCCCGACAACGCCTTCCTGATCGTTGGCGGCAGGATCAACGAGAACAGCACGCTCGCGCTGGTGCAAAAGCATTTCGGCCCGATCCCGCGCCCCGAGCGCGTGCTGCCCGGCTTCTATACCGTGGAAGCGACGCAGGACGGCGAGCGCTCGGTGACGCTGCGGCGCGCGGGCGACGTGCAGATCGTCGCCGCGCTGTACCGCATACCGGCCGGCAGCCACCCCGATTACGCGGCGGTGGACATCCTCGCGCATGCTTTCGGCACCGCGCCGAGCGGGCGGCTGCACCGTGCGCTGGTGCAGACGGGCCTCGCCTCCTCGGTGTGGAGCTACGAGCGCATGCTGCGCGACCCGGGCTTCGCCAGTTTCGGCGCCCAGCTCGCAAAGAGCGCGCTCATGGAGCCGGCGCGCGACGCGTTGCTGGCATCGCTGGAAGGCGCGGCGCGCGAACGCATGACCGATGCCGAAGTCGAGCGCGCCCGCACCGCGCTGCTGAACGACATGGACAAGGCGCCGCTCGATTCGCCGGGCTACGTGCGCTGGCTGGGCGAGTTCGCCTCGATGGGCGACTGGCGCCTGTTCTTCCTCTACCGCGAGCGCGTGCGCAAGGTGACCACCGCGGATGTGCAGCGCGTCGCCGACGCCTACCTCAAGCCCGCCAACCGCGTGCTGGGCATGTTCCTGCCCACCGACAAGCCCGACCGCGCCGAGATCCCGCGGGCGCCGGACCTCGCCCAGGCGCTGGCCGGGCTCAGGAGCAGCGAGACGGTGCAGGCGGGCGAAGCCTTCGAGCCGACGCCGGCCAATATCGAAGCGCGTGTGGTGCGCCGCACGCTCGCCAACGGCATCAAGGTCGCGCTGCTGCCCAAGAAGACGCGCGGCAGCACGGTAATCGGCCAGCTGTCGCTCTACTGGGGCGACGAGGCGGGCAAGCAGGACCGCGCGCGCGCCTGCGGCTTCGCCGACGGCATGCTGATGCGCGGCACGCAGAAGCGCACGCGCAGCGAACTGCGCGACGCCTTCGACAGGCTGAAGGCCAGCGTGTCCGTGGGCACGAGCGGCATTTCGATCGACGCGCGCCGCGCGCAGCTCGACGACAGCTTGCGCCTCGCCGCCGAAGTGCTGCGCGAGCCGGCCTTCCCGCCGGCCGAGTTCGAGGAATTGAAGCGCGCCGCGCTCACCGGCGCCGAATCCCAGCGCGGCGATCCCTCGGCCATCGCCAGCGAGCGCCTCGCGCGCCACCTCAACCCCCGGCCGCGTGGCCACTGGCATTACGTGAACTCGGTGGACGAGCGCATCGAGGACGCCAGGGCGGCGACGCTGGAGGAAGCGCGGCGCTGCTACGCCGAGCTGGTCGGCGCCACCGGCGCGCAGTTCGTGGCGGTCGGCGACTTCGATCCCGATGCGCTCGCGAAGCTGGTGGAGGAACTGTTTAGCGACTGGCGCAGCCCGGCACCCTACGCGCGCATCCCGGCGCAACATTTCGAGCGCCCGGTGCTGGAGCAGACGGTCGCGACGCCGGACAAGGCCAACGCGGTGCTGCGCGCGGGCATGAACCTGCGGCTGCGCGACGACCACGCGGATTTCCCGGCGCTAGTGCTGGGCAACTACCTGCTGGGCGGCACCTCCAGCGGCAGGCTGCCGGCACGGGTGCGCGAGAAGGACGGCCTGTCCTACAGCACCTACTCGCTCTTCAACGCGAGTGCGCTGGACGCCGCGGGCAGCTTCGGCGTGGCGGCGATCTACGCGCCGCAGAACCGCGAGCGCGTCGAGCGCGCGATCCGCGAGGAACTGGAGCGCGCGCTCGCGCAGGGCTTCAGCGACGCCGAAGTGGAGGCCGCGAAGAAGGGCCTGCTGGAAGCGCGCCGCGTGCAGCGCGGCCAGGACGGCGCCCTCGCCTCGCGCCTGTCGAATTACCTGTACCTCGGCCGGACCTTCGCCTGGGATGTGGAATTCGAGCAGCGCATCGCCGCGCTCACACCCTCGGACATCCGCGACGCGCTGCGCCGGCACATCGACCCGGCGAAGCTGTCGATACTGAAGGCGGGCGACTTCAAGTAGCTAGTCGATGGGGTCGTAGCGCACGTCGAGTATTTCCAGCGTTTCCGTGCCGCCGGGCGTCTTAAGTTCGACCTTGTCGCCCGCGCGTGCCTTGAGCAGCGCCTTGGCCACCGGCGAGATCCACGACACTCGCCGTTTGGCGGTGTCGGTCTCGTCGACCCCCACGATGGTGAGGGTGCGTTCTTCACCGTCTCTGGTTTTTATTTTTATGGTAGAACCAAAGAAAACCTGGTCCGAATCCCTTCCCGCCGCGTTGACCACTTCGGCCGCTTCCAGCCGCTTGATCAGGAAGCGCACGCGGCGGTCGATCTCGCGCAGCCGCTTCTTGCCGTACAGGTAGTCGGCGTTCTCCGAGCGGTCGCCGTTCTTGGCCGCCCAGGACACCGTGCGCACCACCTCGGGACGCTCGGCCTCGACCAGCTGCTTCAGCTCCGACCTGAGGCGCGCGTAGCCGGCGGGCGAGATGTAGTTTTTCGCCGGGACTGGCGAGGGTTTGAGTTCCGGGGATTCGTCCTGCGCCTCGGCCTCGCGCACAAAAGCCTTTGACATGGCGGGAAATTCTACTCTCCGGCCCTGCAATCCCCCGCTTGCAAGCGCGCCCGCCAGACCGGAGAATCCGGGTTGCGGGCCGCAAAGAGCCCGGACACAGTCCCCGGGAGAACCACATGGCGCTTCAGAAGTCTGTCGAGAAAGACGATCTGCTCACCAGGATGCGCATCCGCGAGGTGCTGCTGTTCGGCCTCATCGCGCTGGCGGCGATTCTTGCGCAGCTGCCGCACGAGATTCTCGAAGACTACGGCATCAACCGCAACTACCTTCTCGGCGTGCTCGCCTGCGGCATCATCCTGGGCCTGTGCTTCTACCTCAAGTTCTTCTTCTTCCTCGCCGTGGTGCTGCTGATCCTGGGCGCCAACCTCGACCAGCAGATTTCGGAGTACATCAACATATCGAGGATTCCGCTGGTGCTGGCGCTGGTCGCGATGGTCGGCTTCCAGCTCATCAATTACTTCGTGCATCTCGTGCCGACCGGCCTCGAAGTCAAGCCCAGGGAGAAGAGCCCCGAAGGCGTGCGTGCCCTGTTCTACGCCATCGAGAAGAGCAACCTGGTCTACGCGCAGAAAGTGCTGCAGATGAATTTCGACTGCAACCTGCAGCACGACAACGGCTACACCGCGCTCGCCTACGCGGCGATGAAGGGCAACGGCCGCATGGTCGAGCTGCTGCTCCGCAACGGCGCCGACCCGACGGTGGTCACCAAGGAAGGCGATTCGCCGGTGGAACTCGCGCTGCGCCTCGGCCATTCCGAGGTCGCCGACATCCTCAAGACCGCGCGCCAGCAGATAGCCGCGGGCGACGCGCCCGCCGCCGAGCCCAAGCCCGCATGAGATTTTTCGTCGCCGCGCTGTCCAACGCGGCGTGGAATTTGGTTTTCGCCGCGTCGTTATTCCTGGCAGCGGCGAACCCTGCACTCGGTCAACTGGAGCGCATCCAGCTCCCCGCCGGTTTCCGCATCGAACTCTACGCCTCGGTGCCCAACGCGCGTTCGCTCGCGCTGGGCGCAAAGGGCACGCTCTTCGTCGGCAGCCGTTCGGGCGGAGCGGTGCACGCCGTCGCGCCGGGAGGAAAGGTCTTCAAGATCGCCGACGGCCTGAGCATGCCCAACGGCGTCGCTTTCCGCGACGGCGCGCTCTATATCGCGGCAGTGAGCCGGATTTTGAGAATTGACGATATAGAGAAAAATCTTGAATCCCCTGCAAAACCGGAAATCGTCTACGACCGGCTCCCCCGCGACGTGCACCATGGCTGGAAATTCATCCGCTTCGGCCCGGACGGGAAGCTCTACGTGCCCATCGGCGCGCCCTGCAACATCTGCGACCGGGATGGGTATGCTGTTATTGGTTTTTTGGATTTACAGAAAAAAGCTTTTCAGATCTATGCGAACGGCGTGAGGAACAGCGTCGGATTCGATTGGCATCCCAATACCCGGGAACTCTGGTTCACCGACAACGGGCGCGACTGGCTGGGCGACGAGCTGCCCGCGGACGAGCTCAACCACGCGCCGCGCGCCGCCATGCATTTCGGCTTTCCGCACTGCCACCAGGGCGACCTGCCGGACCCGGAATTCGGCCGTACGCGCAAATGCGCCGAGTTCGAGCCGCCGGCGCAGAAACTCGGTCCGCACGTCGCCGCGCTCGGCATGCGCTTTTACACGGGCAGCATGTTTCCGGCCGAGTACCGCAACCAGATCTTCATCGCCGAGCACGGCTCCTGGAACCGCTCAAAGAAGATTGGTTACCGAATTTCGTTGGTAAAAATAGAAGGCAACAAGGCGGTTTCCTACCAAGCCTTTGCCCAGGGCTGGCTGCAAGGGGAGTCGGTCTGGGGTCGGCCGGTGGATCTGGAGGTCATGCCGGACGGCTCGTTGCTGGTCTCGGACGACTACGCCGGGGCGGTCTACCGGGTCTCCTATCGCCAGCCCTGATACTGTAAACTTATACATCCCGGGGGCGCTACCCGTAGGAACTCGGCAGAGCGACCCCAAGGGGTACCGCTGCGGGGCGAAACGCGCCAAGTCGTTGGAAGATTTGGATAAGGGGCGAATTCCGGAGCGACGTTGCGAAACGCCACATCTAGTGCTTTTCATTCATTAAAAATCATTGTACGATCAATTACATGTAAGACATACTTCATGTGAGACCACAAACCGCAGTTTGAATCGAAATCAAAATAACAATATGGCTAGCCCCGACACCCCTGTCCTCAGCCCCGTCGCCACCCTGCCCGAGCAGGAGATCTGCCGCGAGGCGCTGATCGAGAAGTACGCGAAAGGCGAAGAAACATCCATCGAGCAGGTGCGCCGTCGCGTGGCGCATGCCCTCGCCCAGGCCGAAGCCGAGGGCGAGCGCGCCAAGTGGGAGAAACGCTTCGCCCAGGCGCAGCAGGACGGCTTCATCCCGGCCGGGCGCATCAACTCCGCCGCCGGCGTCCAGTTGCAGGCCACGCTGATCAACTGCTTCGTGCAGCCAGTGGGCGATTCGATCTCCGAAGTGGTGGACGGCAAACCCGGCATCTACACAGCCCTCGCGGAAGCCGCCGAGACCATGCGCCGCGGCGGCGGCGTCGGCTACGACTTTTCCTCCATCCGGCCCAAGGGCGCCGAGGTGAAGGGCACGCACTCGCGCGCCAGCGGCCCGGTGTCGTACATGCGCGTGTTCGACCGCTCCTGCGAGACGGTGGAATCGGCGGGCGCGCGCCGCGGCGCGCAGATGGGGGTGCTGCGCTGCGACCACCCCGACATCGAGGAGTTCATCCACGCAAAGGACCAAGGCGACCTCGCCAACTTCAACATTTCAGTCGGCGTGACGGACGATTTCATGTCCGCGCTCGAGAATGATTCATTCATTGAATTAACCCATAAATCAAGACCTTGGCCTGGCGGCGAAGGCTACTTGCGCGCCGACGGCCTGTGGGTCTACCGCAAGCTGCGCGCGCGTGCGCTGTGGGACCAGATCATGCGCTCGACCTACGACCATGCCGAGCCGGGGATCCTGTTCCTCGACCGCATGAACCGCGACAACAACCTGTACTACTGCGAGACCGTCGAGGCGACCAACCCCTGCGCCGAGCAGCCGCTGCCGCCCTATGGCTGCTGCTGCCTGGGGTCGATTGATCTTACAAAGTTCATTGCAGGTGCATTTTCCGAGCAGGTGAAATTCAGTTTTGAAAAGTTCGCGAAAGCGATTCATACCTCTGTCAGGATGCTCGACAATGTGCTCGACGTTACGGCGTGGCCGCTCGAGCAGCAGCGCAAGGAAGCCATGGCAAAGCGGCGCGTCGGCCTGGGTTTTACGGGACTGGGCGACGCGCTCGCGATGCTGCGCCTGCGCTACGACACCGACGAGGCGCGCGCCATGGCGGTGAAGATCTCGGCCGCGATGCGCGACGAGGCCTACAGGGCCTCGGTGGACCTGGCGAAAGAGCGCGGCGCGTTC
>Ga0247727_10020363_pt1 | contig 10154 bp, 6 predicted proteins | sample WisWelCaveWW1625_FD_202498 | JGI IMG/M metagenome (GOLD analysis project Ga0247727, IMG submission 202498) | Biofilm microbial communities from Wishing Well Cave, Virginia, United States - WW16-25 | ecosystem: Environmental > Aquatic > Deep subsurface > Groundwater > Cave microbial mat | place... | reverse complement strand
CGGCGTCATCGACCCGACCAAAGTCACGCGCGTGGCGTTGCAAAATGCCGCGTCGGTGGCGGCGTTGTTGCTGATGACCGAAGCGACGATTGTCGAGAAACCCGAAGACAAAAAGATGCCCTCGATGCCTCCGGGCGGCGGCATGGGCGGCGGGATGTACTAAGCCGTAGCACCCCGACTTCCTTTTAAAAACAAAAAGGAAAATCGGGGCCCGTCTGTTTAGTTTGATAAATAAAAAGCCGGTTCCTCACTCGAGGGCCGGCTTTTTAGTTTTTAAACTGGGAAAAGGACTACACAAAGATTGACACGACTTCTGCTTTTTAACACTTCGTTCTTGACTTTTCAAAGGGAAGACCGTATCTTGGAGCAGCGTGTTAAGCATGTTTATTTGATGATCGAGCTTAATGCTGCTTACCGAAATAGATTTTTGAGGGAGGAAAACGATGGCGCATTTGACGCCGAAGGAAATTTTGGCCAGAGCCAAGGAGTTTCTACAGTGTGCCGAGTATGCGGCACAAAACAGCTATATCAGCAAATGAAAAACAAGCTTTCTATTTCAAAAAGGCAACTGCAAAATTATCTTAACCAATTAATTGCGCTTGCCAAAACGGTTACTCCAAATATCGAAACCACTGTGCATATTCCAGGAAATGATGGACAACATGCGTGGATCGAGATTTACGCCCCCGAAGAACTCGTCGATCAGATTGAAGACCTCGTTTGTGAACGTGCTGATGATATTCTCATCAAGACGGGGTGCGACATTGGTGTGATAGTTTTTGAGAAATCGGAATTGCAAGCCCTAACGTCAGAGACCAGCCTTCAACTTTGAAACAGGCTATGACGTTGGCGCCATCGTTTATGAGAAATCGCAAGCGCAAGAGTTGACGGCGACCTGTTGAAAGCCGGCGTCATCGATCCGACCAAAGTCACGCGCGTGGCGTTGCAAAATGCCGCGTCGGTGGCGGCGTTGTTGCTGATGACGGAAGCGACGATCGTCGAGAAACCCGAAGACAAAAAGATGCCCCCGATGCCTCCGGGCGGCGGCATGTATTAAGAAGTAACGCAGACTTCCAGTCTGCGATAGTTTGATAAATGCAAAAGCCGGCTCCTCAAATGAGGAGCCGGCTTTTTGTTTTATCACGTGTAGCGAATGGTCGTGGAAGGATTGAAAGGATTCGGCTCGTTCTGTTGCAGCGTCACGGCTTCCGGCGCAATAGTGTTTCTTCATCAAAAGTAGAAGCGCAAAAAAATCAGCGCGCCGGTGGAAAGGATTGCCGAGGAGTATTCCCTCCGCGGCACGCTCGTCGAGACGTACCTGACTTGGGCTGCGCCGCCCACGCTAAAATGATCGGAGACGCTTATTGGGGAAGCGCCTCCTCGATCTATGAAGCGCCCCTTATTCCACGCGCCATCATTTCCAAGGCGAATGCACCGATTAAAAAATGGCTTCCCCAGTAAATGGCTCCTAAAAACATGCAACCCCCGTCAGCGACGGCGGCATAAACGAAGAATCCTCCCAGCGCGCCGAGGGCGATTGCCAATAATCTACAAAACCAAAAAGCGAAATTCGACGCTGCGGTTCTCATGCTGTCGCACGGCCAGTTGGTTGATTGGAGTTATGGATTGCTGGATTGTTTGACCTTATCGAATCAATGCCATTTTCCTTCTCTGCACAAAGCTGCCGGCGCGGAGCTGATAAATAAACGTACCGCTGGCAACGGCCTGGCCCTGCTCGTTGCGGCCGTCCCAATTCATCGCATAACGTCCGGCGGGCTGCGTTTGATTCACCAGCGTGCGCACGTGTCTTCCCATCATGTCGTAGATCACCAGCTTTACGTCGACGGCTTGCGGCAATTCATATTTGATCGTCGTCGAGGGATTGAACGGATTGGGATGGTTGGCGTTCAGCTCAAACGTCGTCGGCAGCTCATTGAGACGCTCTTGAACCGAAGTGACCACTAGCCATGTTGCTTGCAAAGGATTGCCGTTGACATCCACCACCTCGCGCGCAATGGGCTGATCTTTGAATTCGATTGGCGTCGAAGTTGCCGAGGTGCTGGAATTGACGGAGAAACTCACGAGCACGAACTGGCGGCGCATGCCGGCGACAAAAGTTTGTCCGGCCGGTAACGCGAGCGCAAGGCCAAGTAAGCCGGTTGCGGTCTGACTACTATTCACATTGAGTGTCGCGCCACTCGCGCCGCTACCCAACACGGCGCTTTTGAAAGTCAATACCGTCGGAGCAAAACCCAGGCTGAAACCGATGGCATTCTCATCGCCTTGTGCATCGAGCTCGATGGTGACGGTGTGCATCTGATTGGGTTGAAAATTCGGATTAACGATTTGCACCGTGCGGCCAGCATTCGCTTTCGTCATGGCCTTTGCAGCCGCGTTCGGAGCAGAAGTAGCGCTCATCGGGCCGCAGGCGTTTGCAACCGCATCCAATCTGGCGGCGTAGCGCCCAGCCTGAACCCAATCAGAAATGCCGATGCGACCATCACCGCAAGGTTTTGGCGCGCAATCAGCCCGTTGGAACTCGTTGACCTCGGTGCGTACAGCATCCAAGCCTGCCGCGAAACGCCCTGCTTGCACCCAGTCGGAAATGGTAACGCTGCCGTTGCCGTTGGGTCGCGGCGCGATGTCAGCCTCCAAGCCACGACTGATCGTCACGGTTCCACTTGACCATGTTGCAGTTAACACCTTGCCGTTCACATCAACCGCTTCTCGCGCAATCGGCTGATCGCCAAATTCGAGTCGCGCAAAATTGGCCGTGGTGTTTGCATTGATGGAGAATGTCACGGCCACAATCTCACGGATTCCAGCCATAACTTTTTGCCCGGCGGGCAAAGCCAGCGCAATGCCGAGGCGTCCGGAACCGACATTGGTGTTCAGCGAGGCCGTGCTCGCATCTTTTCCGAGCCTGGCTTGCGGGTTGATCAAGATCGCGGGATCAAAATTAAGCGTGAATCCCAACGCGTTTTCATCGCCCTGCGCCACCAACTCAATGGGGACGCTCACCGTGCTGCCCGGGGCGGCGTTGCTATTGACAACACGTGCTTCCCTTGAAGTCGGCGCTACACTCCGAAACACGCCGCCATGAGTTCCCGCATAAATGACCTTATTGGAATCGAACGCCAATGAATAGACAATCTGGCGCGTCAAGCCGGCGTTGATTTCATTCCAATGATCGCCGTTATCACTTGAGCGAAAAACGCCGCCGCCATTCGTTCCCGCAAAAATATCCTCGCCGGAATTTCCTGCCAGCGTCAGCACCTCTTTATTCGCCAAGCCATTATTGACGTCTGTCCACATGTCGCCATTATTGGTTGAGCGGAAAATTCCGCCGGCAGTTCCCGCAAAAAGATCTTGGCTCGCGTTGATGAACAGTGTCTGCACGGATTGATTCGTCAACCCGGTATTGCTTGCCGTCCACGTGCTGCCGTTATCCATCGAACGTAAGACCCCGACGTCAACCCCTGCAAAAATATGCCCGCTGGCATTGATCATCAGCACCCGAAGATAACGAATTATTAGGCCGGTATTGAAACTGAGATACGTCCAGGTCTTGCCGTTATCGATCGAGCGGGCGATGCTGCCATTTTCAGTTCCCGCAAAAATGTGCCCGCTGGAATTAATCGCCACTGCCGCCACATCCCCATTCCAACCGCCGCCGAAACCGGCAAAGGTCCAAGTGTTGCCATTATCGGTTGAGCGGTAGAGTCCGGCTGCCGTCCCCGCAAAAAGCTCGCGCTCGGCATTGATCGCCAAGATGTTAACATCGGCATTCGTCAAGCCAGCATTGCTTTTTTCCCAGGCGTTGCCGCTATTGGTCGAGCGAAAAACAAAACCGCCGCAACCAAAACCGGACCGGCCGATCCCGGCAAAAACGTGCCCATCAGAATTGACGACAAGTGAAGTGACATTAAACCCGGTTAAGCCGGTATTCACTTCAGCCCATTGCGTGCCGTTATTAGTTAAGCGGAAGACGCCGCCACGAGTTCCCGCCCAAAGATCGCCGTTCAAATGGTTGATCGCCAACGCCCAGACAAACTTATTGGTCAAGCCGGAACTGATTTCTATCCAGGTATTGCCATTGTCCATTGAGCGGAAGACACCGCCATCATCTGACTTATGAGCAGTAACATTGACATTGTCAAAAAAACCATCATTCAATCCGGCAAAAATAACGCCTTTCGCATTGATAACAAAAGATCGAACATTTATCTTCTTTAAGCCGGCATTGACTTCCATCCACGTGTTGCCATTATCCTTTGAACGGTAAACGCTGCCGTCGCTGAACGAGCTGTTAATTGAAGAAGTCCCCGCAAAAATGTCCCCCGTGCCGGGATTGATGGCAAGAGCATGAACAGTTTTATCCGGTAAGCCGATATTCATTTCCGTCCAGTTATTGCCGTTATCGATTGAGCGGAAGACGCCGCCGGCAGTCGTTCCGGCAAAGAGATGCCCCGCCGGATTGATGGCAAGAGCTGCGACATACTTTTTCATTAAGCCGTTATTCACTTCCACCCAGTTGTTGCCGTTATCCATGGTGCGGAAGACGCCGCCATTATTCGTCCCGGCAAAGAGATGTCCAGCCGCATTGAGGGCAAGGGTCAGGATATCTTTGTTCATTAACCCGTTATTCTTCTGTGTCCAAGTGTTGCCGTTATCCGTTGAACGGAAGACTCCACTCCCTCTCGTTCCGGCAAAAAGATGCCCGGCGGCATTCATTGCGAGCGCATAAATTCTTTTGTCCGTCAAACCGTTATTGACGTCGTCCCAACTGGCGCCGTTATCCGTTGAGACGAAAACGCCGCTGCCATACGCGCCCACAAAAATATGTCCCTGTGAGTTGATGACAACAGAACTGATGTAACCGCCATACGGCCCATTCGTCGGCTGCCAGAAATTCTGATTTGCCGTTTCCGTCGTGACCGACATCCGCAGCAGCAACACCGGCAAAACCAGACTGGCGAAGCTGAGGCGGCGAGTCCATTGCATGATTCTTGTGCGCATAACGTTCTCCTTATTGTTGGGGTGAACAGTTTTCTTTTGCCGTGCTTCTTCCACGCTTGCGAAAGAAACGACGACAATCGTGCTGAGAAACAGCTTGAGTGATTATGAAAGGAGACGCCAAGGAAGGATAGCCGAATAGAAAAAATGGCTTGACTGGCGGCAAAACAAGCCTTATATTGTGGTTGCGTTGTAAGAGGCTATTCCTGCCTTTTACGCCTTTAGGCTCGATAAGAGTTGGCCGCTCTTATCGAGCTTTTTTATTTATAGACGCGATTCTCAGGATGACGCAGTTTCATTCCATCTTTCCTTTGACGATCTTGACCTCTTCAACAGTGGGCAAAATCGGGCAAACTATCCTACCTTTCCACTTGCAGGCCCAGGCGAATGTTGCGCTGTGGACCGACATGATAAGGATTTCGCTCAAAATCCCTAATGTATTGTTGATCGCGCGATGCTCCTCGATAATGAGATACTTCAATGACGTTGCGGCGGTTGGTCAGATTCAAAATTTCTGTAAAGAAGCTCCATTTTATATTGCTATCCATAAATAATAACTTTTCGACACGCAAATCAATTTGCCAGATAAAGGGGCGGCGCGCCGAATTTTGATCATAAAGGGTTGAACCGGCGATCGGAGTATAGAGAAAACCACTTTGCGAACGTGCCGTCAGGTTCACACCCAAATTTTCCAGCACGTGCGTCTGGCCGAGCCTGGGGCCTTCATTTTTGCCATAACGAAAATCAAGATTGAAATTGAAGACGTGGGGCTGTTCCCAACTCGCTTTATGCTGGAACACATCGAAAATGGAGCTCGAAGCCGGTGAATAGTATTTAATTTTGGAGCGGGAAAACGTGTAACTGACGTAGGAAGCAAAATGGCTGAAACGTCGGGTGCGCAGATTGATTTCAATGCCTCGCGTCCTGCTAAAATCAGCGAAAAAAATATTATTGAAATCCCGGTCGTTGTAAAATCCAATCAGACTCCAGGCTAAACCACCGGTCGTCCCTTGCAGCCAGCCTATCTCATAAGCAATTGTCTTCTCAGGCTCGAAATTGAGGTTGCCACCAAGGCCGATGAATCGGTTAAAAGTCGAATTGATAAAAAGAGAGTAATAATTATTGTTGTATTGCGGAATTTGGTAGAACAGGCCGTAAGCGAGATAAAATTTTGACCGCCGCCAAAGCTCTTGCGTCAAGCTCAGGCGAGGACTTAGACGAAGCTTTGGGTCGACCGGATTTTTGAAGCCAACTCTCAAACCACCATTATCGCGGGGTTTTAGAAACTTTTCTAATTCCCCGATACCCAGGGAATCTTTCTCATCAATTCCTGGAACTTTGGGATTGAAATAATCCAGGCGAATTCCCGCACTCACGGTAAATTTTTTATACTCGCGCCAATTTTGCAAATAGACCGCCGCCTCGATTGGCGTGACCGTACTAACCCCGCCAATATAATTCGGCCGATTATGCCAGATCCGCCGGAAAGTCAATTCGACGCCGGTCTTCAAGGAATGATGATCGTGCGCCTGCCAGGTCAAATCAAATTTCGCTTGCCAGAGACGATCGCTTTGATCGGCAGCGGAACTATCAACCTTTTGCACGGGCGTTAATACCGAATCAATCCGAGGAAAACGCGCCCCCATTCTTGCAAAGTGCAAACGACGGGTTAAATACTGCAGCTTGAAATTGAAAAATGCGTTGGCATTGAGCGTGCAGGTCCAGGCGGCAAGCCCCTGATAAGTTCTGGTGTCCAGCCGGTTATTAAAAATATAATCCCCGAATCCACCAAAAATAAAGATCGCATAAGAAAATCGATTATTAAGAATTGCATCATTGCCGTAGATACCCTGATTTTCGCTGAAGCCATTCGCCATCAACGTGAATTTATGACGAGGCGAGGGCAAGTAAGTCAACTTCGCTGTGCCCAAGCGCACAAACTCGTTTTGAAGAACACCAACATAACCGTCGGTTTCAAAATACTCTCCGGCAACAAAGTATCTCAGCTTATTGCCGGCTACGGAGCCGCCAAGACTGAACTGTGCCTGATTCGTTACCCAGTTCGCGCGGTCCAGTCGGCCTTTCTGTGCAAGCAGCCGATCGCGCTCAGCGAAGGTGTAGTCACGAGTGGCTTTGCCGGAGAGCGCATCGGTCAATCCCCGGAATTTGAAAGAAGTGGTGGAGTCGCCTTCCCGTGTCACCACATTCAGGATGCCGCTCATGGCATTGCCATATTCCGCCTCGAAATGGCCTTTGTGCAACTGAATCTCTTTGATGGCTGCGGTGCTGATGAGCAGGCCCAATCCGCCGGAGATGGGATCCCGCACCGTCATGCCGTCCACCATAAAACCCAAATCATTCACGCCGCCGCGCGTAATGAATTGGCTTTCGCCGGTTTCATCATTGGATAAAGCCCCGCCTTCGCGCGAAGCCGTTATCGCCGAATTTAATGTTACGGCGTCGATCAAATCGTCCGCGACCATCTGCTCGATCATGCCGGCATCGAAGACCTGCGCCGATAGCGGCTCATCGGCTTTGCTGATGACGATGACTTCCTGCAGCGGAATTGATTTTTCCTGCATGACGAATTTAACCGAGATCGTATCTCCCGGAGCGAGAGAAATTTTTTTGGTGTAGAGCCCGCGCCCGAGAAGTGTGGCAATCAGCGTATATTCCCCGGGCGGAACATTTGGAATGATAAACGTGCCATTTGAATCGGAGACGGTGCCATGCTTCGTGTCTTTCAGCAGGAGACTGACATTTTCAAGAGGAGCATGAGAATCTGCCTTCATGACTTTCCCCGTGATGATCGCCCTGGAATCCGGCACGATGATTCTGTGCTCTTTGCGCCAGCGCAGGGCGGTCCCTCGCAAAAGCCGGTTCAGCGCTTCGTCGTCCGTGCAGTTCTCACAATCCGCGGAAACTTTGATGCCTTCAATATCCTTATCCATAAAAACTATTTTGAGATCATGCTGCCGCATGAGTTGGTCAAGCGCTTCGCTTAGAGGCGTCTGCTCAAACTTGAAATGAATCGCCGCCGGTTTGCTCTGCGCCCTGCCGATTGCCGGAGTTAGAAAATGCGCTGCCAGGGCGATGAAGATCGTTCGCCTAATAAATCGCATAGCTGCCATTTTCTTTCCGGTATTTTTTGCCGGTCAATTGGCACAGCGCTGAAAGGATGTCGTCCAAATCGCTGCCGTCGAATTGTCCGGTGATGGTGATTTCTTCCAGACCGTCACCGCTCAAATGAATGGCGACGTCAAAGCGTCTTTCCAACTCCGCAACGACACTTTCCAAGGAGTCCTGATAAAAAGCCAATTTGCCGCTTATCCAGCCCGGATATTCTGAGTGGGCTTGCTGCGGCAGGGCAGGAGACTCGCCGATGCGAAAGATGGTCGCCTGCCCTTTGGTTAAAGTCACAACGCTGTCCTGGTGAGCCAAAGTTGAGGCGACTTCAACGACGCCTTCACTGACCGTCACTTCAATTCTCGCATTTCGTGACTTGACATTGAACTGCGTCCCCACGACACGAATGACAGCGCCTTCTGTGATGATGACAAAAGGCAAATCTCCTTTTTGCACCTCAAAAAAAGCCTCTCCCGTCAGAGTGACTGCCCGAGATTTTTTGTTGAACTCGGGGCGCAACGCCAAACGCGTGTCGCTATTTAGTTTTACTTTTGAGCCCTCAGGTAGGAACACCTTGAGTTGTTTACCGCGAGCAGCAGAATATTCCTTCGGGTTCAATCGGTCGATGAGCGGCCAGGTTGCAATCGCTATTACAATCATGGCGGCAAGCGCATAAGCGTATTTGGGAAATGCCGGGAAATTTACAAAGCGCCTTACTTTGATGAACCGGTGCAGCGGCTTCATCACCGGAGCAGGGCTTTTCTGTTTTTCCTGCAACCCACGAATGAATTGCAGGCCTTCCTTCACCAGGTTATCACGCTCAAGGCCGTCTTCCGCAAGAGCCTCCCGCAAAGCCGCCGGATCGTTTTCGATGGCTTCCGACAGCTCGTCAACCAAATGGTGAAGAATGTTCTTGTTGGCGTGTGGTTTGATATCGTTGGTATTCATGACAGACTCAGTTATTATCTTCATCCAAGAATTTACTCAAAGCCCGTCGAATCCTTTTCAGGCAATTATCAACTATCCCCAACGGAAGGCGTAGTTCCATGGCGATGTCCGCTCTCTTCCTCCCCTCAAATAAGCATTTGAGCACTACCTTTAATCGTTCATCGGAACCTGCCCATTTTCTCAGATAATCTTCAAGTTCTTTTCTTTCCAATTCTTCCAACGGGCCGTCTTCCTGCGCCGGCGCGCCTTCAAGCGGCTCCAATGGATCGTCATCATCCGTTGATCGGAGAACTGGATTCCGCCGTTTTCGCGCACCGGCTGATGCGACATGATGATTGACCAGGCTATGAACGACGCCCTTGAGATAAACCAGTAGATCCGGAACCTGTTCAGGATTCCATTTACGCTTTCCGGTATAAATCAGCGCGATGGCTTTGAGCGCAAAGTCCTTTGCTTCCAGGTCTAAAACGACGTCCTGATGGCCTCGCCATCGTGCGGCTTTAATGCGAAACAGCGCATAGTGCACAAGCCGGGGAATAAAGCTTTCCCAATCCTGTGAATTGAGTTTTTGAAGTATTTCGGGGTCGATCATGCCGAAATCTTTCCGGTGATAAACTGCCATTGGCCCTTTGTATATCTATGCCGGACAAATCGCAAAATTTGCCGCGCCGATGGAAAAAATTTTATGCTTTTTTGCTTCTTCGATCGCATGGCCGTTTAAACACATGCTGAGAGTAAAGCCTAACCCGAGATGCCGATACATATTGGAAAGGTTTTTTAATATAAAAATTTCCTTATCTCCTTATTTCCCTTATCGATCCGACCAAAGTCACGCGCGTGGCGCTGCAAAACGCCTCGTCGGTGGCGGCGTTGTTGCTGATGACCGAAGCGACGATCGTCGAGAAGCCCGAAGAGAAGAAGATGCCCCCGATGCCTCCGGGCGGCGGCATGGGCGGCGGAATGTATTAAGATGTAGTACTCCGACTTCCTTTTAAAAACAAAAAGGAAAATCGGGACTCGTCAATTGTAGATTGATAAATAGAAAAGCCGGCTTCTCGTATGAG
>Ga0247727_10020362_pt1 | contig 10155 bp, 4 predicted proteins | sample WisWelCaveWW1625_FD_202498 | JGI IMG/M metagenome (GOLD analysis project Ga0247727, IMG submission 202498) | Biofilm microbial communities from Wishing Well Cave, Virginia, United States - WW16-25 | ecosystem: Environmental > Aquatic > Deep subsurface > Groundwater > Cave microbial mat | place... | reverse complement strand
GAGCGAGGTGAAATTCAACACGACGGCGGCTTCAACGTTCACGGTTGATTCAGACACGCAAATTCGCGCGACTGTGCCTGCGGGCGCGACGAGTGGAAAAATCAGCGTGACCACTGGCGGCGGCACAGCGCAGAGTGCGATAGACTTCACAGTATCGAGTGGTGGCACACCGGTGACGTTGAGCTTCACGCCTTTATATGACACTTATGTACGCCTGACAACGCCGACATCGAACTATGGATCGGTCACAACGCTGCGGCTAAGAAAAACCAGTAACGAGGATTTCGACTCCTATTTGAAATTTGATATAACCGGCATCACTGGCGCGGTGCAAAGCGCCAAACTGCGACTGACAGTGACGAATGCGAGCGTTGATGGTGGTTCATTGTACGCGGTGTCGAACAATTACAAGAACACAACCACGCCGTGGACACAAAGTGGAATGAACTGGAACAATGCCCCTGGGATGAGTGGAAGCGTCATAAGTAGCGCAGGAACTGTCGCCATCGGCAATGTCGTAGAGTTTGATGTGACGGCAGCGATAGCCAGTAACGGCATTTACAGCTTTGGACTGACAAATAATTCATCGGATGAGGTTTACTACAGCTCCCAAGAGGGGTCGCCCAAGCCGGAGCTGGTGATTCAAGTCGGCTCGGGGACGCCAGCGACGCCAACGATTGCCTCATTCACGCCGACGAGTGGGCCGGTGGGCACAGAGGTTACGATTACTGGCAGCAATTTCTTGGGTGCGAGCAGCGTGCAGTTTAACGGGACTTCAGCTTCGACGTTCACGGTTAGTTCATCGACGCAGATTCGTGCAAATGTTCCATCGGGCGCGACGAGTGGAAAGATCAGCGTGATCACCGGCGGCGGCACAGCGCTGAGCGCGACGGATTTTACTGTAAGCACGCCGCCAGCCGCGCCGACTATTACTTCGTTTACACCGGCGAGCGGCATCATTGGAACAGAAGTCACGATTACCGGCAGCAATTTCAGCGGCGCGAGCAGCGTAAAATTCAACACCACCACCGCATCGACGTTCACGGTGGATACGGCGACGCAGATTCGCGCCATTGTGCCGAGTGGAGCGACAACTGGAAAGATCAGCGTGATCACCGGCGGCGGCACGGCGCAGAGCGCGACGAACTTCTCCGTATCGAGCGGCACACCGGTGACGCTAAACTTCACGCCTTTGTATGACGCCTATGTTCGGCTGTCGACACCGACGACGAATTATGGGACGATCTCTACTCTGCGCTTAAGAATGATGAGCGGCGAAGACTTCGACTCGTATTTGAAATTTGATGTCACCGGCATCACCGGCGCGGTGCAAAGCGCCAAGCTGCGGCTGAAGGTGACGCTTGCAAGCGTTGATGGCGGTTCGTTGTACGCGGCGTCGAACAACTACAAGAGCACAACCACGCCGTGGACGGAAAGCGGGGTGAACTGGAACAACGCGCCGGGGATGAGCGGTGGTGTCTTGGCGAACGCGGGAGCAGTCGCTGTCGGCGACGTTGTGGAGTTTGATGTGACCGCAGCGATAACCGGCAACGGCATTTACAGCTTTGGCCTGACAAACAATTCTTCGGACGACGTCAACTACAGCTCGCAAGAGGGCGCGACCCAGCCGGAGTTAGTGATTCAAACAAGCTCGACGACGCTGGTGAGACGGGATGAGCTTTTCGAAGAACCGTCAGCGACAGCGTTACCGGCGGCATACAGTCTGAGTCCGAATTACCCCAACCCATTCAATGGGCAGACGACGATTACATATGCGCTACCCGAGGCGACAAAAGTCCGATTGGTGATTTACAATACCTTGGGACAGGTCGTGCGCAAGCTGGTCGATGAAACGCAATCCGCAGGATACAAGAGTGCCGCATGGGACGGTACGGATGATCGTGGCAGCATTGTCGGTTCCGGAATATACTTCTATCGGCTGGATGCCGGTAGCCGCCGTTTGAATCGCAGGATGATGTTTCAACAATAAGCATTCACACAAACGCGTAAGCATGTGCAGCTGATTGCACAAAAAAAGATGCGAGCGTCGAGGTGTTGGAGGAGGCATCGAGACGCTTGCATACTATTCTGCTTTTATCTGCTTCATTACAAACACAAGAATATCCGGCGTTGTCTTGGATGTTTGTTTGATGGCCGGACCGTTGTGTTGTGATATTATTAAAATTAGCTGGCAACAGGGAACAACTGCCGGCGTCCCCAGCTCCGCTTCCTCAAAACCATGTCGAAGCAGGGCGGAGGCAGCGCAGAAATTTGAATTATCAACCATTATTTCAGGATGTAGTGTCGACGGTGGATGGACTCGTCGAGACATTTGTATCCTGTTCACCGCAAACAGAATTTACGACGAGGAGATAGTTATGCCGTTTACTGCTACGCCATATTCCCAGGAGAAGATCAATAATTTCGTCCAGGTCAATCTCAGTCGCTTTATATCTTCAATAGCAATTCTTGTCTTGTTTCTATTGTTTCTCACACAATCTATCTTTGCGCAATCGACGCCGGTAACGGCGGGCTACCGTGATTTTAACTTTGGCAGCGGCGTTGACCCAAACCTAACTGGTGAAAAGCCGCAGAGCAAGCTTTGGTGGAATGACGGAATCTGGTGGGGCAGTCTGTGGGATCCGGCCCTGGCAAAATATGCAATTCAACGCCTCGATCTCGCTACCCAAAGCTGGATAAGCACGGGCACGACGATAGATGACCGGGGAACATCAAGAGGAGATGCGCTGTGGGACGGGCAATATCTCTACATCGTTTCAAATGTTTTTAGTGAACAAGCCAATTCAACGACTTCAATTCAGTCGGCAAGGTTGTATCGCTACTCGTATGATTCGAACACAAAAACTTATAGCCTTTCGTCTGGTTTTCCGGTGAATGTGAATAGTTCAGTTTCCGAAGCGCTGGTCCTTGACAAAGATTCCAGTGGGCAACTGTGGATAACGTGGGTGGAAAGGGGTAAAGTCAAAGTTAATCGCAGCACTGGAGCGGATAATATATGGGGAACGCCGTTTGATCTTCCGGTGCAAGGCAACTCCACTTCAAACGATGATATTTCTTCAATCATCGCATTCGACGGCAACAAAATCGGCATCTGCTGGTCGAACCAGCAGGACAAAAAAAATTATTTTGCCATTCACCTGGACAGCGACGCCGACAATGTCTGGCAGCCGAAGGAAACCGCGCTTGGAGATGGCAGCGCAGCATTAGCGGATGATCACATCAGCATAAAAACTTCGTCCGATGGCATTATTTACGGTATCACGAAAGCAAGCCTTTCCGGAGATAGCAATCCTGGCATCTATTTCATAAAAAGAGCGTCGAACGGAGTCTGGAGCAGCTACGTCGCGGGCCTGAACGTCGATGAACACACTCGCCCGATATTGGTGATCGACTCTGAAAATCAGAAGGCCTACATTTTTGCCAAGAGCCTTCTCAATCACAATGACGTCATCGTGATGAAAAGCACCAGCCTGAGCACCATCTCATTCGCTAATGGCATCGGCACAGCTTTTATTCAAAGCACAACTGACAAGGTCATCAACAATCCGACCTCCGCGAAGCAATCGTTAAATGGCACGACTGATTTAATCGTCTTGGCTAGCGATGAAACCACCCGCAATTATATGCACAATTTCCTGAATCTGACAGGCGGTGGAGCGCCGCCGCTGACTCCGGCCATCGCTTCATTTACTCCGGATAATGGGCTCGCAGGAACTGTGGTTACGATTTCGGGATCGAATTTTACCGGCGCGACGAGTGTGAAGTTTAATGGAACTTCAACTTCCTACTTGGTTGATTCAGACACAAAAGTCATCGCCGATGTTCCGCCGGGAGCGACGACTGGAAAAATTAGCGTGACTACTCCTAACGGTGTAGCTGTCAGCTCAAATGATTTTACCGTTCCAACAAGCGGCGGCACACTGTTCACGTTCACGCCCCTGCACGACACTTTCGTCAAACGATCTTCGCCGACGAGCACGAATGGCACGCTGACAACAATGCGTCTGCGATTAACCAGCAGCGAGACGATAAATGCGTATCTGAAATTTGATGTTTCCGGCTTAATCGGCGCGATCACGAGCGCCAAGCTGCGTTTGAAAGTCACCGATGCCGGCGCAGACGGCGGTTCATTGTATGCAGTATCGAATAATTATCTAGGCACGTCGACGCCGTGGGTTCAGACGGGACTAACTTGGAACAATGCTCCTGCTATAAGCGGGGCATCACTAAGCTCTGCTGGCGCAGTGAGTACGGGTAGCGTCGTTGAGCTTGATGTTACTGCGGCGATTACCGGGAATGGAATAGTTAGTTTCGGTTTGAAGAATAACGCTTCGGATGTTGTACAGTATAGCGCGCAGGAAGGATCGACCAAGCCGGAGTTGGTTATTCAAACTGACGACTCTGGCGTTCCCCCGCTGCCATCGGCGCCAACGATTACTTCGTTCTCACCAGTCAGCGGAGACGAAGGGACGGAAGTCACAATCATCGGTACAAATTTTACCGGCGCAACAAGTGTGAAATTTAACAATATTTCTGTCGCAAGCTTCATTGTAGATTCATCTACGCAAATTAAAGCAAACGTTCCTGCGGGAGCGACGACGGGAAAACTTTCTGTAACCACTGGGGATGGATCGGCAACCAGCGCCGATGACTTCACGGTCACGACGAGTGGCGGTGGAACGCCTACACAGGTTACTTTTAATCCAGTGCACGACACTTATGTGCGACGCTCGACGCCGACTTCAAATTTCGGAAGCGCGACAAGCATGCGCACTCGAAAAACAAGTAGCGATGATTTGCAAATCTATCTGAAGTTTGATGTGCAAAGCATCTCAGGGGTTGTGTCAAGCGCCAAGCTCAGGCTATATGTCACGGATGCGAGCAATAGCGGAGGCTCGGCTTACACCGTATCGAACGACTTCTTAGGCACTGCAACACCGTGGACACAAACTGGAATGAATTGGAATAACGCGCCGCTCATCAGCGGCACGCCGTTAAGCGCTGCCGGTTCTGCCGCAGTTGGAAGTTGGATCGAGTTTCCGGTCACCGCGGCGATTTCGGGAAACGGCACATACAGCTTCGGCGTGAAAACGACTTCTTCGGATGCTGTTTATTACGCCTCAAAGGAGAGTACAAACAAACCGCAGTTAGTCATCGAAACGAGCGCCGTGCCGTTCGCTGCACAAGATGTTGCCGAAGAATCAATTGAAGCGGCAGCGGTCATCGAAGGGTTCAGCCTCGAGCCGAATTATCCAAACCCCTTCAATGCACAAACTGTGATCGAGTACAACTTACCTGAAGCAACCAACGTGCGCCTCGTGATTTACAATGCGCTTGGGCAAACGGTTCGGGTGCTTGTTGATGAAGAACAAGTCAGCGGCGCAAAGATGGTTGTATGGGATGGAAGAAATGCGTTTGGAGCGAACATAAGCTCTGGTGTATATTTCTATCAGCTTGAGGCCGGCTCGAATGTTTTGTCACGCAAGATGATTTTGCAACAATAGCAGTTTAGTAACGAATTCTGATAGCGCCAGGAAACTATCACTGTGAGACTCATGAGTCACTTACGAAATACCGATTCGTCGAAGGGCGATAGCATTTTTCAAAGCAGTCGAATCCTCACTTTTTGTATCTCGGTTGTCTATTTATTGCTTTTTTCAATTGATGTGAAAATAACCTCGGCATCAATTCCTTCCTGCGGCGTAAAAGATGTGACAGCGAGCGAAGATTCTTCTTCAACCTCGCTGCGCACTCTTCCGCAGCGCCCGGGAGTGTGGATCACGGCTGCCGAGCTTTCCAGTCTGCCAATGTCTGGGCCGGCGTGGGATCGACTCAAAGCAGAAGCAGATACGCCGACGGGCGTTCCGAATTTATCCGATCAAGACGACCCGACCAACGTGCGGATTTTGGCGAAGGCGTTGGTTTATGCGCGCACCACTGCTGAGAATTATCGCACCCAAGTCATCGATGCGGTGATGGCGGCAATGGGCACGGAAACCGGCGGCGAAACGCTGGCGCTCGGTCGTGAACTCGCCGCGTATGTCATCGCTGCCGATCTTGTCGGTTTGCCGTATGAAGCCGATCAACAATTTCGCGCCTGGCTCCGTAATGTGTTGTCCGATACGCTCGAAGGAACGACGCTGCAATTGACCCATGAAGTGAGGCCGAACAATTGGGGAACACATGCCGGCGCCAGCCGCGCTGCGATTGCGGTGTATCTCGGTGATGAAGTCGAGCTTGATCGCACTGCCCACGTATTCAAAGGCTATCTTGGGGACCGTTCCGAATATGCCGGCTTTGAGTATGGTGATCTTGCTTGGCAGGCGGATCCGATTAATCCAGTGGGTATCAACCCATTGGGAGCTATGAAGAATGGTTATTCGATTGATGGCGCAATACCGGATGATATGCGTCGCGGCGGAAATTTTCTATGGCCGCCGGGAAGAACCAATTATCCCTGGGGTGCGATGCAGGGCGCTTGTGTGCAAGCAGAAATTTTGCACCGCGCCGGTTACGATACATGGAATTGGCAAGATCGGGCGTTGCTGCGCGCTGCGAAATTTCTGTTCGATATTGGCTGGCAGGCAGAGGGAGATGAAACCTGGGTGCCGTGGCTTATCGATAAAGTTTACGGAACCAGTTTTCATGGAGGAGCGCCCTCGAATTCCGGCAAAAACATGGCGTGGACCGATTGGACGCACGCTAATTTCAGCGTGGCGCCGCGCGCCAGCACCGGCGCCGTGGCTAGGAGCGCTGATGATCCGGCCATCTGGATTCATCCGAACGATCCTTCACTCAGTGTCATCATCGGCACCGACAAAGCCGACTTTCCCAACGGCGGATTGTACGTTTGGAATTTGGATGGCTCACCGCATCAGGTTCTCCCGCTGAACACGCCAAACAACGTCGATGTGCGCTACGGCATGGCGCTCGGCGGCGCATACGTCGACATCGCTGCGGCCAGCATGCGCAAGGATGATGAGATCAGAATTTTCAAAATCGATCCTCTTACGCGAACGCTGATTGACATTACTACTGCTGACGGCATTCGTGTGTTTGCCAATCCCTACGGCATTTGCCTTTACAAGCGGCCAAGCGACGGTGCAATGTTCGCCTTTGTCACCAACACCACCGGTGTCGACAAGAAAATCTGGCAAGTACTTTTGGAAGACGATGGCGCCGGAAAAGTGAAAGGCACAAAAGTCCGCGAGTTTGGCGCGATCACCGATGTCATCGAAGGGATGGTTGCTGACGATGAGCTTGGTTATTTATATGCTTCCGAAGAAAAGGTTGGCGTGCACAAGTATCATGCCGATCCGGCAAATGGCGACGAGCAACTTGCTCTCTTTGCAACAGGTGATGCAATTTATGGCGATCGCGAGGGCATAGCTATTTACACATGCAAAGGCGGTACGGGCTATATTCTTCTTTCGAGCCAGGGAAATACCACGGTCAAAATCTATCCTCGTGAAGGCGATCCCGGCAGCCCGCATAACCACACGCTGATAATAACGATCGACACCAACGGCTCGACGGCGACCGACGGCCTTGACGTAACGAATAGACAAACTTCCCCGGCGTTTCCTCATGGCTTCTTGGTGAAACATAATTCGCAAGGAAACAATTTCATCCTGTATGCGTGGGAAGACATCGCACAGGATGGGCTAAAAATTTGTGATGAGGTGTTTTCTGTGCCCGTTGAGCTTGCCATCTTCACGGCGCAGCCGCAAGGGCAAGAAGTCTTTCTTCGCTGGAGCACTTCGACCGAATCAAACAACCTGGGTTTTGAAGTGCAGCGGCGCGATGCGCATCGCGAATTTACCAGATTGGCGTTCGTCCCCGGCTTCGGCACCACGACGCAATCGCATAGCTATTCTTATGTCGACCGTGATCTCGACCTCGGCTCATACTTTTATCGGCTCAAACAAATCGACACCGATGGCAGTTTCACGTATTCGAGCGATGTCCAAGTAGAAATGTCTGCCCCTCGAGAGTTCGCTTTACAGGAAAGTTATCCGAACCCGTTCAGCGTTCAAACGCTGATTCGCTTGCAGCTTCCGCAGCCGGGTCATGTTCAGTTGATCGTCTATAATCTTCTTGGCAGAGAGGTCAAGAGAATAGTGGACGAACGTCTGAGCGCCGGGTATCAGTCTTTTGCATGGGATGGGCGCGACAATCTTGGCAATCTGGCGCCCAATGGCGTCTATTTTTACAAATTGATCACGCCGGCTTTTTCCTCGACTCGCAAGATGATTTTGCTCAGATAGGCTCACATGACCACAGGTATAAGGAACGACTTTCTGCGAGACCGGTACAGGAATTGCAAATACCCAGAGCGGTTTTGATTTGGTATATGAATTCACCGTGCCAAAACAGAGCCGTATTAACAATGTTACAAATGAAATACGGAATGGTAATGAAAACTTCTCCACGCCTGCAAAACTCAGCAAGCAATGAATACTTCGCTCCTGCGGGAAAAAGTTGCATAGTCTTAATGATGTGGCAGTCGGCGCGGTAAAAGAAGAAAGGATTTTTTATGAATAGACTTTTGAACTGGCTCCTCATCACCGCAGCTTTAATTTTTCTGCTGCCGGCTAATCAGCAAGCAAATGCGCAAAGCAAAGGAATTTGGATAAGCGCCGCCGAGTTGGCAAGCCTGCCGGCGTCCGGCCCGGCTTGGAACAATTTGAAAGCCGAAGCGGATCAACCGACGGGCGTGCCTGATTTGTCAAACCAAGACGACCCGACGAATGTGCGAGTGCTTGCGAAAGCTCTCGTCTATGCGCGCACCAAGCAGGAAACATATCGCACCGAAGTGATTAACGCTTGTATGGCCGCAATCAATACCGAAGATGGCGGACGGACTCTTGCGCTGGCGCGAGAGTTGGCGGCCTATGTCATCGCCGCGGATCTCGTTGTCCTTCCCCCAGATAAGGATGAAATTTTTCGGGCCTGGCTGCGTAATGTTCGGACCGAAGTTCTCGATAGCAAAACTTTGCAATCGACGCATGAGGAGCGCGGCAACAACTGGGGCACGAATGCAGGAGGCGCACGAGCAGCGGTAGCGGTGTATCTTGGCGACCAAGCGGAGATCGAGCGCACCGCGAAAGTATTCAAGGGCTGGCTTGGTGATCGAACCTCTTATGCCGGATTCAAGTTCGGCGACATGTCGTGGCAGGCCGATCCAGGTAACCCTATCGGTATAAATCCCCGCGGCGCAACAAAAGACGGCCACTCGATAGATGGTGTTCTCCCTGACGATCAACGACGCGCCGGAGGATTCAAATGGCCGCCGGCAAAAGAGAATTATGTCTACGGCGCATTGCAGGGCGTGCTCGTGCAGGCGAACATTTTGCATCGCATCGGGTACGATACGTGGAATTGGGGCGACAAAGCCATCATGCGCGCCTTTCAGTGGACGCATTATCAAGCGAACTTCCCGCCAACCGGTGATGACACGTGGCTTCTGCCGCTCATCGATCATGTTTACGGGACGAATTTTTGGAACGGCTCACCCACAAGCCCCGGTAAAAGCATGGGCTGGACCGATTGGACGCATGGCCGCGCCGGAGGCGGAGGGGGTACCGGTTCGATAAATCAGCCTGTGAATTTTAGCGCAGTAGCCAAAGGCACGCAAGTGACGATCACATGGTTCGACAACTCTATTGGCGAAGAGGGCTTTCGGATCGAACGGAAGGAGGGAATCAATGGCCAGTGGATTGAAATTGCCATTACCGGGTCGGACGTGCACAGCAAGATCGACGCCGGCTTGCAGCCCAGCGCAACGTATTACTATCGCGTGCGTGCTTTCAAAGGGACGGAGTTCTCGCCCTACTCGGATGAGGATAATGCCTTGATCTTGACGCCGCCAAACGGCCTGCGTGCGGAGCAAGTTCCCGGATAGTAAGCTTTACGATTTTCAATACGAGTGAAAACGGGAAGTTTCGAGAAAGCAAATGCTCGGGGCTTCCCGATTCTATTTTAAATACTTCCATCGAAATGCTTGCCTTCCAGCGTTGGATTCTTTATATTGCCTGTCGAAAGTTCCAAGGTTCGGGGCGTGGCGCAGTTCGGTTAGCGCACTTGACTGGGGGTCAAGGGGTCGCTGGTTCAAATCCAGTCGCCCCGACCCAA
>Ga0247727_10020361_pt1 | contig 10155 bp, 5 predicted proteins | sample WisWelCaveWW1625_FD_202498 | JGI IMG/M metagenome (GOLD analysis project Ga0247727, IMG submission 202498) | Biofilm microbial communities from Wishing Well Cave, Virginia, United States - WW16-25 | ecosystem: Environmental > Aquatic > Deep subsurface > Groundwater > Cave microbial mat | place... | reverse complement strand
ACACCTACCCAGTTCGTTTTCGTCAACTTCTGAAGCGTATGAAAATCGATGATCTGACCTGCGATGAAATTACCTCTGAGGTAGAGTTTGTAAGAACGCAGCGATATGAGGCCAAGAAACCATGAACAGATCCAACACAGTCTCTGACTGTGTTTTGAAACTGATTGCGGCCTGTTTCACCACAAATACACGGTCAGAGACCGTGTAGGATCGCCTAATGGCACGCTAACGGCGGCAGCAACGAGGGCATCCGCCATCGCAATAAGCCGTTCAGCGGCGTGCAGTTTCATCCGGAGGCGTCGCCGGGCCCGCTGGATACGGGGTTTCTGTTTGATGAATTCGTTGAAAAGCTTTAGCCACTTTCAACCATGAATTACACGAAGCGATCCGATATTGTAAACTTGATGCGAGTCTTCTAAATGAAATTGCCATCAACGGCCGTAATTGCTTCTGAGAAAATAAAAGAATATCTCCTATCTCCCAGAAAAAGAAACGATAAATCAAAATGGCTTGCTAAAGCAGGCTACAAACTGGGGAATTGGCAAAGATTAGAGAAGGACTTAAGAACTCAAATATTATCTCAGAATGCTGTGTTCACAGAGGAAACAAAATATGGCCAGATGTATGAAATAAAAGGCAAGCTCACTGGACCTAACGGCAAAACCTTATCCGTTCGCACCATTTGGATGAACGAACATGAAACAGGATTAACGAAGTTTATCACTATATTTCCAGATAGAAAGTGAGGTAATGATGAAATACGAATTATTTAAAGAAGTAGTTTTGCTTCGGGACATTCCCGAAAAAAAATTGAAAAAGGGGGATGTGGCTACAATTGTGGAATACCATCCATCGGATACTTGCGGGGATGGATATTCATTGGAAGTATACAATGCGCTTGGGGATACGATTGCGGTAGTAACTGTGTCAGAGTCTGAAATTGAGCCATTGAAAGAAGATGAGGTGTTTAGTGTGCGCTCTATAGAGGCCGCTTAACCCTCCGCTCAAGCAGGGGGCCGCGTAACGAAAAATTGGAATTAATTCGCGTGCTCGAAAAAGACACCTACCCAATTCGTTTTCGTCAACCTTTGAAGCGAATGAAAATTGATGATCTGACCTTCGATGAAATTACCTCTGAGATAGAGTTGGTAAGAACGCAGCGATGTAATGCCAAGAAAAAAGTTTAGTGGTTCTTTAACGCCAACGATGGCAGCAACGAGGGCATCCGCCACCGCACGAAGCCGTTCCGTGCGGTGCAGTTTCATCCGGAGGCATCGCCGGGGCCACTGGATACCGGGTTTCTGTTTGATGAGTTTGTGGAAAAACTTTGAAACCACGAAAGCTTTTAACCACGAATTACACGAATGGACACGAATTTTTTGAATTTTCTTTGAAGCAAGTTAATGTCTGAGTTACTATTCAAAAGTGGACCCATAAAATAGCAGTATGTTATAGTCAAATTCTTAAGTGAAAATGAACAAGATACCCGAATTTAATTGTGTCGATTACATTCATTTTGATACCGCAGATCATTTTCTTTCTTATCTATATCTTTTAAATGATCATTGGGGAAATGAGTTAAAATGCCCATGGGTATTTCGTGGACAAGGCGACGCCTCTTGGGGGTTAGTACCAAAAGCTTGGCGTAAAGAAGCTTATGGCTGGCTCAGACCAACAATGATCAGTTTGAGATCTGTGGCCGAGGAGGCATGGGATAGTTTATATAAAGGCTATGGTCAAACAAAAAACTATGATAAAGATTTTGTCATTGAAGTATTAACTCACACGACCTCGATTTTTGAATTGACTTACCGTTTTGTCGAACTTGCTGACGAGTTAGGTTACTCTGTCCCCGGGATGAACACCATTTATTCTGGAGCAGAGTTCATTCGAAGCCATGAATGGCCAAGTCAACATTATCATGCCTTGTGTTCGCATGTATTTACTGTTGCACAACATCATGGACTTCCTACACATCTCCTTGACTGGACACGCAACCCACAATTCGCTGCTTTTTTTGCTGCGGATTCAAGCTGGAATTCATTCATCATAACTGGAAACTTTACTGAGCCTCCCGACCTCGCAGTTTGGGCCATCAACTTAAAGGAGATTAGCGGAGACATCCCAGATGCTAATACTCTTAACCAGCTAACATGTCCAAGATCGGAACATGGGTTTCTGCACGCACAAGATGCTCTTTTCCTTTGGCATCCTATGGCCGATTTGTTTTATCTCCAGTACGGTCACTGGCCAGATTTTATCGAGATTATGGAGAAAAGTTATAACGAAGGTCAACCAAAGCCAGTACGCAAAATCATTTTAAGGGGGCGTGCGGTTAATGATCTTTACCGTAAACTTCTACGTCTGCGCATCTCAAGAGCACACTTGATGCCTACTTTCGATAACATAGCAAAAACGTTAGCGCAAAGTAGCTTTTTGTTCGATCTCGAAAAAGAATTGGTTAGTGATTTAAAAGTAGGTACTTAACTTTTAGGAAATTGAAGCGATATCTGATAGTTATCGAAAAGAATATAGCGCGGGCTACTTTAAAAATTATTCGTGTCAATTCGTGAAATTCGTGGTTCAAACTATCAATGAATAAATTCCCCAAAAAAGTCATCGTCCTCGGCAGTTCGGCTTTGAAGATTGGCGAAGCCGGCGAGTTCGATTACTCCGGCAGTCAGGCCATCAAAGCGTTGAAAGAAGCGGGCGTGAAAACCGTGCTGGTGAATCCCAACATCGCCACCATTCAAACCTCCGAGCATCTCGCCGATGAAGTCTATTTCCTGCCGGTCAACGCCTACTTTGTGGAACGGGTGATCGAAAAAGAACGCCCCGACGGCATCTTCCTTTCTTTCGGCGGACAGACCGCCCTAAACTGCGGCCTCGAGCTGGCGGAAAAAGGCGTCTTCGAAAAATACGGCGTGCGCGTGCTGGGCAGCCCCATTCAAGCCATCAAAGACACCGAGGACCGCGGCATCTTCGTGGAGCGCCTGCGGGAAATCGACGTGCTGACGCCGCGCAGCGTGGCGGTGAATTCCACCGAAGAAGCCGTGCGCACCGCGGCGCAAATCGGCTACCCGGTGATGATTCGCATCGCGTATGCCCTCGGCGGATTGGGCTCGGGACTGTGCGTCAACGAGGCGGCGCTGCGCGAGCTGGCGAACAAAGCGTTTTCCCACACCAATCAAATTCTCGTGGAAGAATATTTGGAAGGGTGGAAGGAAGTGGAGTACGAGGTGGTGCGCGATGTTTACGACAACTGCATCACCGTGTGCAACATGGAGAATTTCGATCCGTTAGGCATTCACACCGGCGAGAGCATCGTGGTGGCGCCCAGCCAGACCCTCAACAACAGCGAGTACCACCGGCTGCGCGAAATTGCCATTCGCGTGGTGCGACACATCGGCATCGTGGGCGAGTGCAACATCCAATATGCGCTCAATCCGCAGACCGGCGACTACCGCGTCATCGAAGTCAACGCACGGCTGTCGCGCAGCTCGGCGCTGGCCTCGAAGGCGACGGGCTATCCGCTGGCGTTCATCGCCGCAAAATTGGCGCTGGGCTTCGGCCTCACCGATTTGAAAAATTCTATCACGCAAAGCACGATGGCGTGCTTCGAGCCGGCACTCGATTACGTGGTGGTGAAAATTCCGCGCTGGGATTTGAAAAAATTCCGCCGCGTTTCCACCCGCATCGGCTCGGGGATGAAATCGGTGGGTGAGGTCATGGCCATTGGCCGCTCGTTCGAAGAAGCGCTGCAGAAAGCGCTGCGCATGTTGGACATCGGCGTGATCGGACTCATCGGCAACGAGCAGCTGAAATTCGACGACGTGCGCGAGGAGCTGCGGCATCCCACAGACGAGCGCGTGTTTGCCATTGCGCAGGCGATGCAGTCGGAAATGACGATCGAGGAAGTGCAGAAGCTCACCAACATCGACAAATGGTTTCTGTTCAAAATCAAAAATATTTTGGAAGTGGAGAAGGCGGTTGGACAGTATGCCAACGGGATTTGTCCGCGCGGAATTTTGGTGGAAGCGAAGAAGGCCGGCTTCTCGGATTTCCAAATCGCCAAGATTCTGCAAACCACCGAAGACGACGTGCGCGCCATGCGCAAAAATTACGGGCTGCATCCATGCGTGAAACAGATCGACACGCTGGCGGCGGAGTACCCGGCGCAGACCAATTATTTGTATCTCACCTATCACGGCGAAACGGATGACGTTGAATACGCGAAGGCTGGTCTGAAAATGATCTATGCGAATAAACCATCCTTCGACTCCGCTCAGGATGAAGCCGAAGCTCTTCATGGTGAGCCCTTCGGCGGCGCTCAGGATAAACTCCGTCGAACCATGAATTCTGCGATACCAACCATTTTCCGACCAGACTTCGAACATACCAACTCCGTGATTGTGTTGGGATCGGGCGTGTATCGCATCGGCAGCTCGGTGGAGTTTGACTGGTGCTGCGTCAACGCGGTGATGACGCTGCGCAAGCTGGGCTACCCGACCGTGCTCATCAACTACAATCCGGAAACCGTCAGCACCGATTACGACGAATGCGACCGGCTCTATTTTGATGAGCTGAGTTTTGAAACCATTTATGAAATTTATCAGAAAGAAAATCCAGCGGGAATGATCATCGCCATGGGCGGGCAGATCGCCAACAATCTCGCGCTGCGATTTCACGAGGCGGGATTGAATGTGCTGGGCACGTCGCCGGCGAATATCGATCGTGCGGAGAATCGCCACACGTTTTCTTCGCTGCTCGATGAGCTGCAGATCGATCAGCCGGAGTGGGAAGAGTTGGTTGCTCTCGAAGAAGCCAAAGCCTTTGCGGAGAAAGTGAAATACCCGGTGCTGGTGCGGCCGTCGTACGTGCTCAGTGGCGCGGCGATGGGCGTGGCTTCAACGGACGTCGAGCTGACGCGCTTTTTAGAACGAGCGGCGATCATTTCACGCGAGCATCCGGTGGTGATCAGCAAATTTTTGGAGAACGCCAAAGAGATCGAATTCGATGGCGTCGCCAAAGGCGGCGAGGTGATCATCGACGCCATCTCCGAGCACGTGGAAAACGCCGGCGTGCACTCCGGCGACGCCACGTTGGTGCTGCCGCCGCAGCGCACGTACATCGAAACCATCCGCCAGATTCGCAGTAGCGCACGTAAGATTGCCAAAGCGCTGCAAATTACCGGGCCATTCAACATCCAGTTTATCGCCAAAAACAACGCGGTGAAAGTAATAGAATGCAATTTGCGCGCGTCGCGGAGCTTCCCGTTCGTGTCGAAGGTTTACAAAACCAATCTCATCGACATCGCGGCGCGGGCGATCATGGGTGAGAAAGTTGAGAGAAGTGACAAATCGTTTATGGAATTGGAATACGTCGGTGTGAAAGCACCGCAGTTTTCGTTCACGCGATTAGACGGCGCCGATCCGACGTTGGGAGTCGAGATGGCCTCCACCGGCGAAGTCGGCTGCCTCGGCGACGATTTCGATGAGGCGTTTTTGAAAGCGCTGATTTCGGTGGGATACAAGTTACCCATCCGTTCGATTTTGATTTCGACCGGTCCGCTGGAAGACAAAGCTGCGTTCATTTCCAGCGCACGGGCGCTGCGAGATTTGGGGATAAAAATTTATGCTACTCGCGGCACGGCGCATTTCATGAAACAGTACGGAGTCGAAACGGAAATTCTGAATTGGCCGCTGGAGAAAAAGAGTCCGAACGTGGTGGAGTTAATAGCCGGACGCAAAATCGATTTAGTTATTAATATTCCGAAAAATTATCAAGAAGAGGAATTAACGAACGATTATATTATTCGGAGGAAGTCGGTTGATTTTGGTGTGCCGCTGATCACTAATTTGCAGTTGGCGCGGCGGTTTGTGGAAGCGATTGGTAATAGAAGGCCAGAAGAATTAAGCATCAAGAGTTGGAGCGAGTATGAGTGACACCCATCTGGCCGGCACGGCGGCATCACGAATTTCCCCACGGGTGCAGCGCGCGGCTAAAAACCGACCGTCCATTTTTGATCGTCTCGATCCGAAAACTATGCTCGCGTTGCTTTTGATCCTTGGATTGGTCTATCGCTTGTTTTTGCTGCGCTATCGATTTGCGGTCGCGTTCGATGAAGTCAATTATGTTAAACTGGGGGTCAGCGGCCACTTGAAAGGGCTGTCAGCGGTTCTGCATACTTACTGGTCGCCGTTGCTGCCCACGTTGATTGCGTTTTTTTGCGGCCCGATCCGTGATTTCGAGCTTGCCGCCCGGTTGGTTTCGGTTTTGGCCGGGACGCTGCTGGTGATTCCGGTTTATTTTCTGGGGAAATATGTTTATGACAAAAACGTTGGTTTGCTCGCCGCCGTGTTTGTGGCGCTGTTCCCGCCGCTGGCGTTTCAATCCACCCAGATTCTCACCGAGCCGGTGTACATGCTCTTGGCGACCACCGCGATTTTTTTCGGCATGCGCATGCTGAAAATCTACTCCACGGGATTTGCTCTGCTGGCCGGCATCGCCGCGGGGCTGGCGTATCTCGCGCATCCGCAGGGAGTGGGATTTTTTATAATGTTGGCGTTCTGGATCATGTTTGGGTCACTCACCGGGCTGTTTCTGATCAACCGGCTGCGCATTTTGTGGATGGTCCTGCCGCTGACCCTCGGATTTTTGCTGGTCGCGGCGCCGTATCTCTGGTATTTAAAACGTGCCACCGGCACCTGGACCTTCAGCGCCAAAGCTTCCGCCAATTTGCAAATGGAAGCCCGCGAAACTCCGGAAGGCGACCCCTTCCGTTCGCTGAATGCCGAAAACACCTCAGTGCCCATTGATCAAATTTTTCACGAAGGGAATTTTTTGAAAGCCACCAACGACGGACAAACTCCGGTGCGGCAAGTTCGGCTGGGCCCATTCTTGAAAAAATATGCCGAAAATGTTTCCAATGTTTTGCAAAGCGCCATCCCGGAGGTTTTGACGACCATTCCGCTGCTGCTGTTGGGCGTCGGGTTGGTGGGTTCGCCCTGGCAGCCGCAGCAGGGAAAACTGGTGCTCTATCTGCTGAGCTTCGTCGGATTCTTCTGGCTGGGTGTTATTCCGGCGTTTCATATCACGGCGCGGTACCTGACGCCGCTGCTGCCGATCTGCGCTTTATGGGTGGCCCGCGGCGCACAACAGATTTACCAGTGGCTTTCGGTGTATATGCCGCTATTCAAGCTTTCAAAGCGTATGGACGTTTTATCCAGCAACACGGCTTTCGTTCTGATCGCTGCTGCGTTTTTGATGTTGACGTTTGTGCCCGAACTGGGGCGGGTGGTCTCCCGGCATTCGGACTCGCGGGATGTGTGGGCGGACCCGGTGGAACAAAAATTGGCGGGCCGCTGGTTGAAAGAAAACGTGTCCGGTCCTAAAATCATTATGAGCCGCAACCACGCGGTGGATGTTTACGCCGGAAATTTTGATATTACTGAATCCGTGACGATTCCCAAAAGCAGCCTCGAGCGCGTGCTGGCCTACGCAAAACACCAACATGTGAATTATTTAGTAATCAATGAACGCTACAAAAAATCGTATCCAGAATTGAGCTTTTTATTGGAGACTACGGATCCGATTTCGGGATTGAATCTAATTTATGATAGAAAAGATTCATCCGGGTTGATCACAAGGATTTTTAAAATACAATGAAGAAACTGCAAGTCTGGCTATTTCGGATAATGATTCTTTGCCTGCCGCTGAATCTGGGCGCCTTTTACACCCATCTCATGGAAGAAGATTTGATCTTCGCGTTCGATGTGGTGTTGTTTGCCCTGTATATTTTATGGTTTGTCGAGCGCAAAGAGTTGCGCAAAGGCCAGCTTGTCTGGGGAAAGATTACGCTGCCGTTCATCTTGCTGCTGTTCTGGACCGGCCTTTCCGCGCTGAACGCCATTTCCTTGACCATGTGGGGGATGGGTATCTACATGGCGATTAAGGCCTATATGATCTACCTTTACATCATCAACAAAATTACCACCAAAGAGGATCTTGCCTGGTTTATTAAGTGGCTGGCGGCGGGAGTCGCGTTCCAGGGTTTTCTGGGAATTGTGCAGTACACCACCGGCAGCTCTCTCGGTTTGGAATTTCTGGGCGCACAGGCGAAGCAGAGAATGGCCGGCGTCACCCGCGTGCGCGGCACCATCGGCTATCCCAATCAGTTCGGCGCCTGGCTGGCGCTGCAGATTCCGATTGCTGTCAGTCTGTTCATATTTGAACTTGGGTCGCGCAAAAAGCTGTTTTATGGCGGCTCGGCGGTACTGGGAATTTTTGGTCTGCTGCTGTCCTTTTCGAGATCGGCCTGGGCGGGTTTATTGGGCAGCGGCTTGATGTTCCTCCTGATCCTGGCGCGAAAGCGCCTTCTCAAAGCGCGCTATGTGCTAACCATCGGCCTGGCAATGGCTTTTGTGGGAGTGCTGGTGGTGATTTTCTGGGACACCATCATGCTGCGCTTTGAAACCGGCGACACCGGCAAATACCGCTTAATTATGATGGAGATCGCGTATGACCTCATCAAAGAAAATCCGCTGCTCGGTGTGGGGTTGAGCAACTATAAATTTCATCAAGTGGAGCTGTTTCGCTATTGGAACCCGGTGCACAACGAATACCTGCGGCTCGCGGCGGAGACCGGACTCCCCGGCTTACTCTTTTTCATGGTAATTGTGATCATCTGTTTAAAAGAGAGCTATAAAATGCTGCAAGCGCGCGATCGGTTTATTTTTTCCGTGGCTCTGGGTTCGCTGTGCAGCATGTGGGCGTTTTTATTTTTGGTGAATTTCGGTCCCGAGTATTCTCATTATCGTGTTCAATTTTTGTTCTGGATTGTGTTAGGAGTAATCACCGCGCTGCGGCGAATTTATCGTCACACGTTAAACGCCAATGCGGCCAGGCAGCAAACCAAGCTCAGCAGAAAACCCATTGAGACCGTTTCACCCCAGAATAGGGTGCCGCCTTCGTATCCGCATCCCGAAGAGTCGGGACGGGGTGTCCGACCATGAAAATTTTGATGGTGGACAAATACTATTTCATCAAAGGCGGGGCCGAACGCTATTTTTTTGAATTAAAAGATATTCTGGAGGCGAAGGGTCACAAAGTTATCCCGTTTTCCATGCGGCACCCCAATAACTTCGAGTCGCTTTACGACAAATTTTTCGTTGACAATATTGATTTTGAGTTAACCTCGCCATTTCAAAAAGCGCGGGCGTTTCCCAAAATAGCCGGTCGCATGCTGTATTCTTTTCACGCCAAAAAGCGGCTGGAAAAACTACTGGCGGCGGAAAAACCTGACATCGCGCACCTGCACATGATCGACCACCAAATTTCCCCGTCGATTTTGCACACGCTGAAAAAGCACGGCATTCCGGTGATTCAGACTTTGCACCAGTATAAACTCGTTTGCCCAAATTATCGTTTGTACAACCCCCTGACCAACCAGATTTGCGAAAAATGTTTGGACGGCCATTTCTACCACCCGATTTTTGAGAGATGCCACAAAGATTCGCGACTGGCTGGCGCGCTCATTGCCTTTGAAAGTTACGCCCATCGGCTCAGCGGCATGTATGACAATCACATCGATCTTTTGCACACGCCGAGCCGATTTCTGGGAGCGAAGCTCAAGCAGGCCGGAGTGGGAGATGGCAAAGTTCGCCATCTGTTTTACACGTTGAACCTGAAGAAATACCCGCCCCATTTCGGTTTTCAAAATTACATCGTCTACTTTGGGCGGCTGGCTAAAGAGAAGGGCGTGCTCACGCTGCTCAAAGCCATGCGCAAGCTCAAAGAGGTGACGCTGCGCATCATCGGCGACGGCCCCGAACGCCCCGCGCTGGAGGACTTTGCCGCGGCCAACCAGCTCACCAACGTGATTTTTGACGGGATTAAAAATGGCGCCGAGTTAGCCGCCTTGATCCAGAACAGCAAGTTTGTGGTGATTCCATCGGAATGGTACGATAATTCACCGCTGGTGATTTATGAGTCTTTTGCGTACGGGAAACCGGTCATCGGCACCCGACTGGGCGGCATTCCGGAATTGATTGATCATGATCAAAATGGCCGGCTTTATCATGCCGGTAACCACGAAGAGTTGGCTGAAAGCATTGACTATCTTTGGAACCGACCTCAGCTCATCATTGAGTTTGG
>Ga0247727_10020360_pt1 | contig 10156 bp, 8 predicted proteins | sample WisWelCaveWW1625_FD_202498 | JGI IMG/M metagenome (GOLD analysis project Ga0247727, IMG submission 202498) | Biofilm microbial communities from Wishing Well Cave, Virginia, United States - WW16-25 | ecosystem: Environmental > Aquatic > Deep subsurface > Groundwater > Cave microbial mat | place... | reverse complement strand
GGCGCGCCGTGCGCGACTGAAGTGAGTGAGAAATACCTCGTTTTGATCCACCTTATTTTTCTCGATCTGTGGTCTTGACAAAGGGGTCAGGTATACCCCCGCCCATTCGTCCAATTTGTTGAACAGCTCATCGGTTTCGAGATCTGCCCACAACACGCCGCCATCAAAAACATGTTTCAATTGATGCGCGATGTGGATTGCCAGCGTCGTTTTGCCCAGCCCGCCGCTGCCCGCAATCAAAAAGCGCGGGTTTGTCACGCCCAGCGCGCCCATTCCCGCCAAAATTTTCAACGGCTCGGCGCGTCCCACAAACGTTTGTAAATCGGCTAACGCTTGAAAGGGCGCGACAAATTCGCGCGGGGGCGCGGGCGGATGGACATGCACAATTTTGTCCCCGCCGATCATGTCGCCGTTGATTTGGAAATCGCCGCCTGTGATGTTGATGTTGGGATCGGACATGAATTTGCTTGTCGCGCCGTTTCATCGCCGCGTATTTGTCATTGCGAGGAACGCCTCCCTCAATGCTTCGGGACAGGCTTCCGCGACGAAGCAATCCCTACGCGCGGGTGAAACACGGCGCGTTCTCTTGGTGATTCGCGATTGAGATTGCTTCGTGCCTCGCAATGACAAATCCTCCTGTCAAATAACAAACCCTCTTGTCAGATGGCACCGCGCGGATGAGTATAACAAAATAAAAAATTACAATGCCCTTCCAGCAATTGCAAATTGCCGTCTGAAAAAAGCAAAAAAATCAAAAAAGAAAAGTCTGACCACTGACGACTGATTACTGCCCACTGCCCACTGCCCATTACCTCCCCTCCACCCATACCTCCAACACCCTCCCCACCCTCTCCAAACTCGCCGCGCTTACCTTGTCCGCCGTGTCGCCCGTAGTATGCCAAGGAGGATAATCAAAGTCAATAATGTCAATCGCGCGGATGCCGCGTTTCAAAAAGGGCGTGTGATCGTCCGTCATGCTCCAGCGGTCTTCGGGGATGAACCATTGGCGGTAGCCGAGTTGTTCCGCAATTTTCCATAAACCTTGTTGCAGTTCTTTATCCGAATTACGTTCGTAATGAATATTTTGATCCGCGTCGCCGATCATGTCAACGACAATCACCGCCGCGGGTTTTGTCACAAGATTTTCCGCCACATGCTCCGCGCCAATGCTCCATGTCCATTCCGTCGTGTCACACGCGGGCGCAACCGTTTGCATTTCCACGATGCGTAAATCACACGCGCTCAAGCCGCCGTTGTCCTCCGCGTCAAAAAACGCTAGATAAATTTCATTTTTCAATTTTGCTTTGTCGAGTGAACGCGCGAGTTCGAGCAGCACCGCGACGCCGCTCGCGCCGTCGTTCGCGCCAGGGACAGGCGCGGACGGATTTGTTTTGTCCATGTTGGCGCGCGGACGCGTATCATAATGCGCGCCGAGAATGATCGCTCCGCAAGCGGTCACGCCCCTCGTACATTCCGCGCTGGGCGTGACCGCTTGCGGACCCTGCCCTGCCCCAAATTTTCCAATCACGTTGCGAATGGGGACGCCGCGATACACAAACTCTTGCGTTTCCACTTGCCAACCGCGTTTTTTCAATTCCGCGATAATGTAATCGCCCGTTGCGCGCAACGCTTTGGAACCTGGGGGACGAATCCCAAAATTCATTTGCGAAATCAGATATTCGTCGTACGCGTGTTTGCCGTCAAAAATTTGCGGCGCGGGTGTTGGCGCGAGAGGGTCAGTTGTCGGAATGACCAGCGCGGGGATGGGCGCAAATGGTGTGTTCGTCGCGGAAGGTGCGGGAGTTGAGGCGACACCAACACATGCAGAAACGACAAACGCAAACAGAATTACGCCGAATCCAATTCGTATAGCGTCTGTTTGCGTTTCAAGAAATTTTCGCGCTGTGTTTTGTTTGTATAGTGTTTGCGCTATGCGAAATAAAAATGGGACCAAAAAGTGTTCGCTCGCTTTGTCATTCTGAGCGGAGCGAAGAATCTCTTTTTGCCATGCAGAGATTCTTCGCTCCGCTCAGAATGACAGTACACTCAGTCAGAATGACACTACACAAAGATCAATCCCACCTTACATTCTTGCGCGCTTGAATAATCTCAGCGTACAAATTCACCGTCGCGCGCGCAATGTGCTCCCACGCGTATTCGCCGCACACCATTTCGTACGCGCGCGCCGCGCGTTCCTTTGCTTGCTGCGGATTCGTCAAAACATATGCAATCGCATCCACCAGCACATCTAAATTGTACGACGGAATCTTGATGCCCGTCACCTCGTTTTCTACCACTTCGCCCAAGCCGCCGACGTTGGTGACGATGACAGGACACTTGGCAGCCATCGCTTCGAGCGCGACGATGCCGAATGGTTCGTACAACGATGGAAACACAGCAGCATCCGCGACACAATACAAACGATCGCGCACAACATCATCCACATAACCTGGGAGCAAAACAAGATCCTGCAAAGCCAGTTCCGCGACGCGTTGACGCAAGGGCGCGAGCATCGGACCTTTGCCCGCGAGAATAAATTTTACGCGTTCGCCGCGTGCGAGAATTTGATGCGCGGCTTCAACGAGGTTATGCACTCCCTTTTCGTACTGCATGCGTCCCACATAAAAAACAATTTTTTCTTCTGGCAATGCCCACTCATTACGAAACGCGGATAAGTCTTGATGCAACAAATTTTCAAACCGCGCGGGATCAACCCCATTGGGAATGATCGAAATTTTATCTGACGGCAACTCAAAATACGTTTGCACTTCCCACGCCATAAAACGACTCGCCGCAATCACCCGCCACGCCTCGTAGGTCAGCCACCATTCCGCGCCATTGATCGCGGTTGACATTTCGCCGCCGAGTTGTCCCCCGCCCCTGCCGCGTTCCGTCGCGTGCATGGTCGCTACCAAAGGGGTTTTGTACAATTTTTTCAACGCGTCGGCGGCAAAACTCACGAGCCAATCGTGCGCGTGGATGAGATCAAAGCCACCGTTCTGTTCCCACAGTTCATGCGCGAAAAGTTCCAGCGTCAAATTCGTTTGCTGCGCGTCCGCATAATAATTGCTCGGTGATTCAACGGGCGGATGGACGCGGTACACAATCGCGTTTCCATTGATCCGTTCCACCTCTGTCCCTTCCTTCCAACGCGGCGTAATCACCGTCAGTTCGACTCCCTGTGCAGCGAGCGCAGGCACAAGTTCTGCCACATGCGCGCCCAACCCGCCGACGAGATGCGGCGGATATTCCCACGAGAGCATGAGGATTCGCATGATCGCTTATGGCGTATCGCGTATCGCCTATCGCCCACTCTCAAGTTTGTTTGAGCGATAAGCGATTGGCGATAGGCGATACGCGCTATGGCTTTGGCGGCGGCGGCGCTTCGTACCCGTATTTTGCGAGGTTCGCGTTCTGTTCTGCCAGCGTGCGCGCAAATACGTGACCACCATCGCCCGTTGCCAAAAAGTAAAAGAAATCCGTTTGCGCGGGTTCCAGAACCGCGAGAATCGAATTCATGCTTGGAGCAGCAATCGGACCTGGAGGCAATCCCTCGTTCAAGTAGGTGTTGTACGGCGAAATCACGCGTTGATATTCCGCCAGCGTCACGGGCGTTTTCCACCACTGCTTGGTGGCGGGAACAAACCCAATCGCGTACTGCACTGTCGGATCCGCGTTGAGATACGTTTTCGCTTTGATGCGATTCAAATACACGCTCGCAATCACGGACGCTTCTTCGGGTTTCACCGTTTCGCGTTCGACAATGGATGCGAGCGTAATCGCTTCTTGCAAAGTTAATCCTTGCGCTTGCGCTTCCGCCCGCATGTCGGGCGTGACGCGCTGATCAAATTCGTACAACAAACGATTCACCAATTGCTCCGCCGTAATCGCTTGCAAAACTTGGTAGGTGTCGGGAAACAAAAATCCTTCCAGCCCCGGCGCGGCGTTGCTCTTGCGATCTTGCAAAAAGGAATAATCAGAACTTCCCTTTTTTACAATGTCCAAGAAATCATCCTTGTCGAATTGCGGCAAATTCACGGTAGCTAAATAATCCGCGATCTGTTCCGCGCGCCAACCCGGGCGAATAATAATCGCGACGCCGCGTGTCGTGCCGCGTTGCAGCGAGAGAATCACTTCGTCCATCGTCATGTTGCGGCGCATGATGTGATCGCCCGCTTGAATCCCTTGCGCGGCGTGACGACATTTCAACAGAAGCACAAACGCGTCCGCATTCTGAATCAATCCTTCCCGTTCCAAACGCGCTGCTACATCTACGGGCAGTTCTCCTTCTTCGACTAGGAAATTCACTTCGCTCTTGTCACCACTCGCGGGCTTGTCCAACAAATCTTTGTATTGATCGATCTGATACGCATACGCAAGGTCCGTCGGGTCGAGTCCACCCCCGCCCCCTGGCACGCCGCAGCGCGAAAAATCAATTTGCGGAATATTGATCACGGCTGTTGTGGTTCCACTTTTCGACGGTGAAAACGCGATGCCATAGCCAACCACAATCGCGCTGCCAACCGCTACGAGGGCAACGAGAATTACCACAACCTTAATAAAAGCGCGCACTAAATCGTTCATCATTCTAAGCCGTCCAAAAAATCTTGTAATATCACCGCCGCCGCGCTTGCGTCCAGCGTTGCGCGTCCGCGTTTTTCGTTGACGCCCCGCGCGCGCTGCTGGTGCATTGCCGCCGACGTGGAATAGCGTTCATCAAAATACGTGATGGGCAACGCGAGCGCGGAATGCAATTGTTCCATGTAATTCCGCGTCAACGTTTCTTGATCGCTCGTTGTGTCATTCGCGTTGCGCGGCAAACCGACAATGATCGTTTCAACCTCGTACTCGCGCACAATCTCCAAAATGCGCGCGGCATCTTGTTCCACGCTCACGCGTTCGATCACCGTCAACGGCGTTGCAATGCGCGCTTCACTGCTGCCCACCGCAACACCGACGCGTTTATTTCCAACATCCAACGCAAGATAACGCAAAATAAGGGATGAGGGATAAGGGATGAGGGATGAGAGAATCAAATTCGTCCCTCATCCTTCATCCTTCATCCTTTATCTCCATCCTTCATCTTTCATCCTTTACGAAAAGCGTCGTGCGAAAACCAAAGAACGGCATTCTTGCCCACCACGACGGCGTAATTTTGATTGTGGGTGGTTCTGCCAAGTTCGCGCGGCTTGAAATTTTTGCAAGAGCTTGCGGGATGGGCAAATCGTCCAGCCCTTCCATAACTTTGCTGTGATCAATCACGGGCGTCGCCAGCAACGCCGCGCGCACTTTGATAATGACCGAATTGGCTTCCGCGCGCGCATTCGGATCCGCTTCGACGCGCAAAGTGTTGGGAAGCATCTGATACCCTTGCGGCATTTTTCGCAAGAGACGCTGTGAGGCAAATTCTTCAAAATTGGAAAAGTTCGTGGAAATGCCGCGCGCCGCCGCGGTTGTTTTCAATGTGAGGGTGTCGGTGGGATCATCCACCAAATGATCCCATGCTTCGCCCAACACAATGACCTGCACGGACGCGGGAACGATATACACATTGTCGTCTTGCGCGGATTGTTGAAGGACTTGCAATGCTTTTTGTTTCAAGAGCGCGCGCATCTGTTCGCGCGCCGTCGCGCGATCATCGAACGAAACGATATTCACATCTTTGATCGTGCCACCGCCCAGCGCGGTCTGATTCACCACGCGCGCTTGCGCGGACAACGGACCTTCGATGAAATTGATTTGCAGCGCGCGCACGTTGCCTTCAGGTCCCGCTTTCAACGCGCGCACAGGCACATTCACGCGCCCATTAAAACCCGCAGGCAGTGTCGCTGTGATTGTCGTCGAATAACGTGAGGTCACACCCGACGTCGTCGCCACAATCGTGCCGAGTGGAATCGTCGCTTCCGTGCCTTGCAAATTATTGAACGTCACCGTGCCTTGCGCGTGATCGGCAGGCGCGGTGGCGGAGCGCGTGGTCTTTACCGTAATCGTCCCACTGATTTCCGGACTGGAAATTTTTGCAGGCACAATCGAGTTGTACGGATCAATGATCGTGACGGTTGGGTCAAGCACCACTTCCGTCGCATCACTGATGAGAAGCGATTCGGGAACGATGGTGATCGTCGCGCTCGGCACAAGAATTGAGGCAACCGCAAAGACGACTACCATCGCGACGCCAAACAACGCGACGGTTAAAAATAATTTCCAGCCCGCGAGACCGAGCCGATCCAAAATCGGCTTGTACGGTTTCGGCGCGTCGGGATCAAGCGGCGTTGCGCGTTGTACGAGAGGAGTCGCTGCATCGTGCTGCCATTGCCACCGCGCGGCTTGTGCTTTTTCAACCGAAGTAAAGACAGGCAGATGCGCGGTGGGCGCGAGTTCATTGACATTGTACGCGGTGGAGACGAGCGCGACCTGGACATCGTACTCGTCCGCCCAACGGCGCAGCAATTTCAATTCATGTTCCGCGTCCAATGCTTTTGCGCCGCGCGGGACAACGAGGATAATGCGGCGTCCATCAGACCATTCAATTTTGGAATGTACTTGGAGGATGGTGTCGTTCTTGTCGAGCGTGATGACTTGATCGTTCATAAAAGAGGAAAAGCGCGAAGCGTGGAGGGAGATCAAAACTCTACTTTGTCGTACAAGACGCGGAGTGGCACGGAAACCTCTATCGAAGCGAGTTCCAGAATATCATTCCTATTTTCGAACGTTGCCAACACCCAAAAAACATCGTGCGAGCGACGATAACGTTCAACATGCACGCGCGCTTGATCGATCATGACATATTCTTGAAGTGATGGAATCTGCCGATATGCTTCAAATTTCTCGCTGGCATCAAGATACTTTGTAGATTTTGACCATACTTCGATAATCAGAATCGGGTTCGTAAGTGTGTCTTTGCGATTGGCATCCAATTCAATTTTGCCGCACACGACAAATACATCGGGATATGTGTATGTGCGACGCTTTTTTGCCAAGAGACGCAAATCGGTTTGAAAAACCTCGCACGGTTTGTTGCGGACGAGCGCTTTGAGTTCTGCAAACGCATTGCCTACGATGCGATTGTGATTGAGGGATGCGCCCGCCATCGCGACAATTGCGCCATCAAAATACTCGTGACGAATTTCGGATTGCTCCTCCATCACCAAATACTCATCCGGAGAATAAAATTCTTGTCGTTGCGCTGCCATGGATTTCGCTTATGGCGTATCGCGAATAGCAGATAGTGAATTGCCATCTGCCATCTGCTATTTGCTTTCCGCAATCACCTTAACTACCTCGTCCAACGCGTCTTGCAATTTCGTCGCGTCATTGCCGCCTGCCTGCGCGAGCGCGGGTCTGCCGCCGCCGCCGCCGCCCATGATCCGCGCAGACGCGCGGACAATCTTTTGTGCATCAAAACCGCGTGCGATCAGATCGGGCGTGACCGCGACGATCATACTTGGTCTGTCGTTGATCACTGCGCCGAGCGCGACGATGCCTGAACCGAGTTTATTTTTGAAATAGTCGCTTTGCTCGCGCAGCAGGTCAGGATTCGGCGCGTCAACAATATGCGTCAACACGCGCACCCCATCAACTTGATGAATGAGGTGATCCACATTTTCCGTTTGACGTTTCACGAGTTCGCGGCGCAAGCGCGCAATCTCTTTTTCTTTTGTATCGAGTTGCTCCAACAGGGACGCGACTTTTGTTTCCACTTGATCGGGCGTGGTTTTAATTTTGTCAGCAACGCGTTCCAATTTCTCAACGGCGTTTTGCAATTCCGCGTACGCAACGGGTCCTGTCACCGCTTCGATGCGGCGCACACCCGACGCGACACCGCCCTGCGCGATGATGTGAAACAATCCAATTTGTCCCGTGCGATCCACGTGCGTGCCGCCACACAATTCGCGGGAGATACCGTCAATCTCCATCATGCGGACAGGGTCGCCATATTTTTCGCCAAAGAGCGCCATCGCTCCGCGCGCAAGCGCTTCTTGTTTCGGCAAGATGTACGGTTGAACGGGATCGTTTTTGAAAATATCCGAATTGACGGACGACTCAATTTCGGCGAGTTCCTTTGCCGCAATCGGTTTGATATGAGCGAAATCGAAACGCAACCGATCGGGCGCGACGAGCGAACCTTTTTGATGCACGTGCGTTCCCAACACGCGGCGCAACTCGGCATGAAGCAGATGCGTCGCGGTGTGATTCCGCATAATGTTTTCACGCCGCGTCGCGTCCACTTGCGCGCTCACTTGGTCATTCACCTTTGCGCTACCTTTGACCATTTCGCCGCTGTGTACGATAAAGCCGGGGACAGGTTGACGCGTATCGTCCACGCGAAAATTCCATTCGATTGGATCGCGGAACGAAACAGACGCGTCGCGCAGGTGAATGATGTTGCCCGTATCACTGATTTGTCCGCCGCTTTCGACATAAAAGCAAGTGTCGGCGAGGACGAGCTGTCCCTGTTCACCCGTCGCGAGCTCGTCCACAATTTCGCCGTCATGCACAATACCGACGACTCGCGTGTCCACTTTTGTTCCCGCGTACGGATTGTACTTGACACCTGTGGGCGGTAACGCGCCACTCGTTTTTAACGCGTCGAAAGTTTCGCGCGCGTTCTGGAATGTCGCCGCGTCCATTCTCCCCGTCGCAGAAAATTTGCGCGAGGTGGCTTTTGCCTGTTCCATTGCCGCGTCGAATCCCGCCGTGTCAACCCGCATCTCATTCTCCCGCGCCACTTCACGCGTCAAATCAAGCGGAAAGCCATGCGTGTCGTACAAGCGAAAGACCTCGTCGCCAGGAATTTCCACCGCGCCTTTTGCCTTCAGAGCCGTAACCAATTCGTCCAGCAGCTTGGCACCAACAGGCAACTTCCGCAAGAATTTTTCTTCTTCTTCGCGCGCCATGCTCAAAATCCGATCCCGTTCCAGAATAATTTCGGGATATTCTTCCCCCATTTCCTGAATGACGGTGGGAATGACGCGATCCAAAAAGGGTTCCGTAAAACCAAGCAAGCGCCCATGCCGCGCGGCGCGGCGCAAGATCAAACGCGTAACGTAACCACGCCCCGCGTTACTTGGATTCACTCCATCGGCAATAAGAAATGTCACAGCGCGGACGTGATCAGCTATAACGCGATATGACACCCCGCGTTTTTCGGTGTTGTAATCGTCATCGGGCGCGTTCAACAGTTTGCGCGTCGTTTCAATCAACGGGGTGAACAAATCGGTTTCGTAATTCGATAACTTGCCTTGCATGATCGCCGCAATGCGTTCGAGACCCGCGCCCGTATCAACAGAGGGTTTGGGCAGCGGTTCGAGCGCGTATTTGTTTTCGCCGACGAGCAGGCGATTGAATTGCATGAAAACGAGATTCCAAATTTCAATCGTCTCTTCACCGTCGCCGTTCACATATTCGGCACGGTTGAATTGCGGATCCTCGGGATGTTCGCCGCGATAATAATGAATTTCAGAATTGGGTCCGCACGGTCCCGTGTCGCCCATCTGCCAAAAATTATCTTTGCGCCCAAATTTCAAAATGTGCGTCGGGTCCGCGCCGACTCGCTTCCACAACGCAATTGCTTCTTCGTCGGCTGGCACTTGCCATTCCTCGTCGCCCGCAAAGACCGAAAACCATAAACGCTGCGGCTCGAGTTTCCATTCATGAACGAGCAGGTCCCACGCGAATTGGATTGCATCTTTTTTGAAATAATCGCCCAATGAAAAATTGCCGAGCATCTCAAAAAAAGTGTGATGGCGCGGTGAGGGTCCCACATTTTCAAAGTCGTTGTGTTTGCCCGACACGCGTAAACATTTTTGCGCTGTGGTAACGCGCGTGTACGGGCGTTTTTCGATTCCCAAAAACGCGTCCTTGAACTGCACCATGCCCGAATTGGCAAACATGAGCGTCTGATCGCCTGCGGGAATCAGCGACGAGCTTGGCACAGCGGCATGTCCGCGCTTGACGAAAAATTCTCGAAACGATTTTCGGATGTCGTCAGAAGTCTTATACATAGACATTGGAAGTTAAGAGTTAGATGCTGAGTAGCTAACACTTTTGCAAAACTGCCCAGGGTGAGACACAATCAGGTGCGGTCATCACACCAAACCAGAGAGGTCTTCCATGAGCAGTAGTTCGCTATTATATGCGCGTTTGTTTGCCGTTT
>Ga0247727_10020359_pt1 | contig 10156 bp, 8 predicted proteins | sample WisWelCaveWW1625_FD_202498 | JGI IMG/M metagenome (GOLD analysis project Ga0247727, IMG submission 202498) | Biofilm microbial communities from Wishing Well Cave, Virginia, United States - WW16-25 | ecosystem: Environmental > Aquatic > Deep subsurface > Groundwater > Cave microbial mat | place... | reverse complement strand
GGCGCTCTGCGGCGCTGGAAACCTCGCGCCGATAAGATCGTGCTGCGCCCTTCCGCAGATGCCTTGGCTGATGTCCGGCCCCTGCTGTCCCGCATCATAGACGCGCTGGGGACCAATGCAGCGGCGCGGCTGCTCGGAGCCGACCGCGCGCAGGTTTCCAGATGGAATGCCCGAACCGAACCGGTCGCCGCCGAAATGGGGCGCCGGATTGTCGACCTGCATGATGTTCTCACTCGAATCCTGCGCTTGTATCATCGTGACGCGGCTGCCATGTGGCTCGTCGGCTCTGAGCCGCTCCTCGGTGGGGCGCGTCCGATTGACGTATTGGTCATGGAGGGCGCTGCGCCGGTGGTCCGTGCCATCGATGGGATCGCGGAAGGGGCCTACGCTTAGGCCGGCGTGCCAACCCTTTATCGGGTCCTCCCGCTTCTCACGAACGCCGCCCCTAAGCAACCTGGCGGCGTCCTTTACGTTCCGCCGCAAGGTGGCGGGCGTCTCGATAACCCAGAGCTCTACGCCGTTTTGTATTTGAGCGACGCGGCTCCCGGGGCGATCGCCGAAGCCTTCGGCCGCTTCCCGGAGTGGTCGCCTGCGATTTTGGCCGGGAGCCCGGGCTTGCCCGGAAGCGCGCGGGTGATCGCGAGCTACCGGCTGGCGGACGCCGCACCGCTCTGTGACCTCGATGATCCCGACGTGCTGCGGGACCTCGGCCTCCGCCCGTCCGAGGTAGTGAGCCGTGATTACAGCCGCACACGTGCCTGGGCGCGTCGCATCTACGCGCAGCGGCTGTGGGTGGGCGTCCGGTGGTGGTCCTACTACGATCCGCGTTGGGCCAGTGTCGGCCTCTGGGATCTCACGGGATTGGCGCTCCAGGACGTTCGACCGCTTCGCTTGGACAATCCGGCGCTGATCGAAGCCAGCCGCACAATCGCGCGGCGGCTTATAGAGAGTCCTCCGTATTCAGGAGATAGATGAGACGCTCTTGCCGGAACCGATGACTGGACGCACCGAATCGACTGGCGGAGAGACAGGGATTCGAACCCTGGAGGGAGTTTCCCCCCTACACGCTTTCCAAGCGTGCGCCTTCAACCACTCGGCCATCTCTCCGATGGAGTCGCGGTCTTTTCACCCACTATAGCATGGCCCGCCGACGCGCGGCCCTTACCTCGCGCCAATGCAGACGAGATGCTGCTCCGTCCGAAAGTACCACCGGCGGTCGACCAGCGCGGGCGAAGCCAACGTCCGCGCGTTCAGCCGGTTGACGCCGAGCAACTTGAACTCCGGCCCGGCCTCGAGGACGAAAGTCTCCCCCGCATCGTTGGTGAAAAACACTTTGCCGTCGACGGCGACGGGCGAGGCCGAGAACGACTCGCGCCGCGCCTCCCCCAGCCGTCCCTGCCAGAGCAGTTTCCCCGTGCGGGCCTCGAAGGCGCTCGCCACGCTCACCATGTCGTTGACGATGAAGAGCCGCTCGCCGTAGAGCAGGGGGGACGGAATGAACGGCGACCCCTTGGCGGAGCTCCACGCGACGCGCGTTTCGGTCACGTCCCCGGAGCCGCCCGGCCGGATGGCCAGCGTGGGGCCCGCCCGGCCCGAGCTGCAGTAGAGCAGCCCGTGGCCCGCCACCGGCGTCGGCGTCACCTCGAAGAGGTTCCCCGAGCAGCGCCACAGCTCTTTCCCTGTGTCGGGATGATACGCATAAACGCGACCCTGGCCGCTGACCACGATCTCTTCCCGATCGCCGGCCCGGATCGCCACCGGCGATCCCCAGCCGACGCTCTCGCTGCGCCCCGTCCACCACACCGTCTTGCCGGTCGCCTTGTCGAAGGCCGCCACGAAGGCGTTGGGCGCGCGCTGGTCCTGAAAGAGGATGACGCGATCGCGGTATAGCAGCGGCGAGCAAGCCGTTCCGTGATAGGCGCTGGTCTCGCCCAGCCCGCGGCGCCACGCCTGCTTGCCGTTGAAGTCGACCGCCAGCAGCCCGTGGTTGCCCAGGTACGCGTAAACCAACTGGCCGTCGGTCGACGGCGTTCCCGAGGCGTATCCGTTCTTGCGGTTGGCCCGCTCGGGCACAGCGTCGGGCGCGAACGTCTCCCACAGCAGCTTGCCGTCGGCGCGGCGCAGACACAGGATCGACCGTCGCGCGCCGCCGTCGTAGGACGTGGTCAGAAAGATGCGGTCGCCCCAGATGATCGGCGAGGAGTTGCCGCTGCCCGGCAGCTCCACCTTCCAGAGGACGTTCTCGGTTTCGGACCAGGTATCGACGTAGCCGGCGCCTTCGACCAGGCCCTGTCCGGAAGGCCCGCGCCACCGCGGCCAGTACTTCCGCGCCTCGCCGGAGAGGGCGATCATCGACACCGGCTCGGTCGCCGGCTCCGGCCCGCCGCCGGCCGACAGAAGCACCGCAGCCGCGGCTGCGCTTGTCCACCAGATCCGCCTCCGCTGCATTCTCATAAGAGATATTGTAGTCCATGGACACGGCGCCCTCTCCGCGCCCCGTTGCTATACTCTTGGGGCTTGACACCCCGCTCCCAGGCCGGCCGCCATTTCCTGCAGATCCCCGGCCCGACGAATGTCCCCGACCGCGTCCTGCGCGCCCTCAGCCGCCCGACCATCGATCATCGCGGGCCGGAGTTCGCCGGCCTCGCCGCGGAAATCCTGGACGGCCTGCGGCAGGTTTTCAAATCCTCGGGCCCGGTCGTGATTTTCCCGTCCTCCGGCAGCGGCGCCTGGGAAGCGGCGCTCGTCAACACGTTATCGCCCGGCGACAGGGTTGTGATGTTCGAGACCGGTTACTTCGCTACCCAGTGGCGCGACATGGCAGTCCGCCTCGGGATCGCCGTCGACTTCCTGCCCGGCGACTGGCGTCGCGGCGTCGATCCCGCGGCCATCGAAGCGCGCCTCGCCGCCGACACCAGACGCGAAATCAAGGCCGTCGCCGTGGTTCACAACGAAACCTCGACCGGCGTCACGAGCCGCGCCGCGGAAATCCGCGCGGCCATCGACCGCGCCGGCCACCCCGCCTTGTTTCTTGTCGATACCATCTCCTCGCTGGGGTCGATCGACTATCGCCACGACGAGTGGCGCGCCGACGTGGCCGTCGCCGGCTCCCAGAAAGGGCTGATGCTGCCGCCCGGTCTCGGCTTCAACGCCCTCAGCGAAAAGGCGCTGGCCGCCTCCCGCTCGGCCCGTCTCCCTAAGTCTTACTGGGACTGGCAGCCCATGCTCGCCGCTAACCAGAGCGGCTTCTTTCCCTACACCCCGGCCACCAACCTGCTCTACGGCCTGCGCGAATCCCTCCAGATGCTTTGCGAGGAGGGCCTCGAGAACGTTTTCGCCCGCCACGCCCGTCTGGCCGAGGCGGCGCGCCGCGCCGTCCGCGGCTGGGGTCTCGAAATTCTCGCCGCCGACCCCGGCGAGTACAGCCACTCTCTCACCGCCGTCCTGGTGCCGCCGGGCTCCAACGCCGACGAGCTGCGCAAACTCGTCCTCGAGCGATTCAACCTCTCGCTCGGCAACGGCCTTGGAAAGCTCCAGGGCCGGGTCTTTCGCATCGGTCACCTCGGCGACTTCAACGAGCTGATGCTGGCCGCCACGCTCTCCGCTATCGAAATGGGGCTCGCCCTCGCCGGTGTGCCTCACAGTCGCGGCGGCGTCTCCGCCGCGCTCGACTTCCTGACTCAGAACTAGGAGGACTCTATGCTAACTAACTCCGCGAATCTTCTACGTCCGCGACGATTTCCCGTCCCCGTCCCCCGACCCCCGGCCCCCAACCCCCGCGTTCTATTGCTGGCCCTGATGGCCTCGATCGCCCTCGCCCAGGACGACGCCAAAACCGTCGTCGCCAACACGGTTAAGGCGATGGGGGCCGCCGGCCTCAGGTCTGTTCAATACTCAGGCAGCGGCTCCAACTTCGCCCTCGGCCAGAACGCCGCCCCCTCGCTCCCCTGGCCGCGCTTCAACGTCAAGACCTACACCCGCGCCATCGACTACGAGACGGTCGCCTCCCGCGAAGAGATGCTGCGCACCCAAGGCGAGAACCCGCCCCGCGGCGGCGGCGGACAGCCCCTCGCCGGCGAGCAGCGCCTCGCTCAATTCGTCAGCGGCAAACACGCCTGGAACCTCGCCGGCAACAACCCCGCGGCCGCGCCCGCCGCGCTCGCCGAGCGCCTGCTCCAGATCTGGCTCACTCCCCACGGCTTCCTCAAAGCGGCTCAAGCCAACACCGGAACCAAGGTCTCCAGCACGAGCAAGTCGCGAGCCATCAGCTTCACCCCGCCCGGCGGCGCCGAGATCAGCGCCACCGTCAACGAGCAGTTCCTCATTACCGAAATCCGGATGAAGTTCGATAATCCCGTTCTCGGCAGTATGCCGGTCGAGGCCGTCTACTCCGGATACAAAGACTTCGCGGGCGTGATGTTTCCAACGCGCATCGTCCAGAGACAGGGCGGCTCTCCCACCCTCGAACTCACCATCACCGACGTCCGCCCCAACGCGCCGGTCCAGATCGAAGTGCCCGCCGCCGTCCGCCAGGCGGCCGCGCCGCCTCCGCCCCGCGTCGAAACGCAGAAGCTCGCCGACGGCGTCTTCTACCTCACCGGCGGCTCCCACCACAGCGTGGCGGTCGAGTTCAAGGATCACGTCGCCGTCATCGAAGGCCCGTTGAATGACGAGCGCTCCCGCGCGGTTATCGCCGAGGTGAAGAAGGCCATCCCGAACAAGCCCCTTAAGTACCTCATCAATACCCATCACCACTTCGACCACTCCGGCGGCCTCCGAGCTTATGTGGCCGAAGGCTCCACCATCGTCACCCATCAGGTACACAAGGCGTTTTACGAAAAGGTCTTCGCTACGCCGAAAAGCAAACCCCGCCTTCTCACGGTCGGCGATAAGCGCGTGCTCTCCGATGGCGCCCGCTCGCTCGAGCTGCACGTCGTCAAGGCCAGCCCGCACCACGACGGTATTCTCATGGCCTACCTGCCCAAAGAGAAGCTGCTCGTCGAGGTCGACGTCTACACGCCAGCCGCCCCCGGCGCGCCCGCGCCCGCCGCGCCGAACCCGGTCAGCGTCAATCTCTACGACAACATCCAGCGATTGAAGCTCGACGTCGCCCAGATCGCCGCCCTGCACGGGCGGCTGGTCCCGCTGGCGGAGCTCGAGAAGGCCATCGGCAAGCCGCCGTCCAAATGAGCCGTGCGCTACAATAGCTTCCTTTCAGGAGATTCGCCCATGCGCCGCGTCGCAATCTGCTTTCTTTTCGCTTCTCTCACGCTTTCCGCTCAGACCAAGAAGATTCTCGTCCAGGGCGCTCCCCCCGAGCGCGTCCGCGAGCTGCAAGCGCTGACCACGAAGGCTCAGATCGTCGGCGTCAACAAAGAGAACCTGGCGGAGCACCTCGCCGACGCCGACGCCTTCATCGGCAACATCACGCCCGACCAGGTGCGCGCCGGCAAGAACCTCAAGTGGGTCCAGGTGCAGAGCGCCGGCGTCGAGGGCGTGCTGCACCTCGCGGGTTCCAGCGCCCTCCGCGACAGCGCCATAGTGCTTACCAATAACCAGATCGTGCAAGGCCCCGAGATCGCCGACCACGCCATGGCCATGCTGCTGTCGCTCGCCCGCCGGCTCCCCACCTACATCGCCGACCGCCAGGCGGAGAACTGGCGGCGCGGCGAGCGCTACCAGGGCATCGAGCTCAACGGCCGCACCGCCGTTATCGTCGGCGTCGGCGGCATCGGCAGCCAGATCGCCTTCCGCGCCTGGGCCCACGGCATGCGCGTCATCGGCGTCGATCCCGAGGACATCCCCTTCATGCCCATCCTCCATAAGGTCGTCAAGCCGGACCAGATCGACGAAGTTCTCCCCGAGGCTGACGTTCTGTTCATCTCCGCCCCGCACACCCCGCAGAGCCACCGCATGATCGGCTCGCGCCAGTTCGACCTGATGAAGAAGGACTCCTACTTCATCGCCGTCAGCCGCGGCGCCATCTACGACCTGAACGGCCTGGTGCGGGCGCTCGACTCCAAGCACCTGGCCGGCGCCGGCGTCGACGTCACCGACCCCGAGCCGCTGCCCAAGGGCCACGCGCTGTGGAAGTTCGACAACGTCATCATCACTCCCCACATCGCGGGCCGCTCCGACAAGGATGCTGCGCGTATGAATAATACCGTCAAAGAGAATATCGTCCGCTTCGCAGACGGCAGGCCCCTGATCAACGTCGTCGACAAACAAAAGGGGTACTAGCAGGCAGCGTGGACGCCCGGCCCATCCTGTTCACCCTGGCCCGCGTGCTTCACGAGCATCGCCTGGAGGTCCGTTCTGATCGGCAACGCCGCCGCCGCGCTGCAAGGGGCGCCGGTGACGACCCTCGATTTCGACTTCCTGTTTCGGAAGACGCCTCGGAATTTGCAAAAGCTCAAGGCCGTCGCCAAAAGCCTGAACGCCGTTGTTTTCCGCCCATACTATCCGGCGTCGGAGCTGTTCCGAGTCGTCCGGGACGACGGGTCGCTGCAACTCGACTTTATGCCCCGGATTCACGGCGTCAAGTCGCTGGCCAGCCTCCGCAGCCGGGCCTTGCGGATGGACTTGGGCGGATGCATACTGCTAGTTGCCGGCCTGGCCGATATCGTCAAGAGCAAGCGCGCCGCGGGGCGGCCGCAAGACCGCGCCGTGCTGGATGTTCTCGAAAGAACGCTGCTTGAGAAAAAAAAGAACCAGAAGGGCTAAGCTTCGGGCCCTCAAAGGCGAGAGCGACCGCGCCCTTCGCGAGCAGATTCAACGTTTGCTTCGCCTGCCCCCCGAAAAGCGCACGCATTTCCTCCGCAAGCGGGTCGCGGCCGGCGCTTCGTGCCTTTAGCCTGCATCAACAAGCCTAGTGTTTTCAACCTGTTACAAAAAAATCTTGTCACTCTCCCGCCAACTGTGCTAATAGTATTGTTCTAGTCCAGCGGGCCTCCCCCGGGGAGTCGCCTGCTGGATTCGAGCTCACGACAACAACCTCTGGAGGTGCAGGTAAATGAAGATTCGGCCACTTTACGACCGCATTGTGGTCCAGCGGATCGAGGAGAAGGAAACGGTGCGGGGCGGCATCATCATCCCCGACAGCGCCAAGGAAAAACCGCAGGAAGGCAAGGTGCTCGCCGTCGGCAAGGGCAAGATGCTCGAGGACGGCAAGGTCCTGCCCCTGGACGTGCAGGTGGGCCAGCGCATCCTGTTCGGCAAGTACTCCGGCAACGACATCAAGCTCGGCGACGACGAGTACTTGCTGATGCGGGAAGACGAAGTGCTGGGTATCATCGCGGGATAAGGGAGACAAACTCATGGCGAAACAAATCGTATACGGCGAAGATTCCCGGCAGGCGATTCTTCGCGGCGTCAATCAGCTGGCCAACGTGGTCAAGGTCACGCTGGGCCCCAAGGGCCGCAACGTGGTCCTGGAGAAGAAATTCGGCGGCCCGACCATCACCAAGGACGGCGTGACGGTGGCCAAGGAAGTCGAGCTTGAAGGCAAGCTCGAGAATCTGGGCGCGCAGATGGTCCGCGAGGTCGCTTCCAAGACCAGCGACGTCGCCGGCGACGGCACCACCACCGCCACCATCCTGGCGCAGGCCATTTATCGCGAGGGCGTCAAGAGCGTCGCCGCCGGCGCCAATCCCATGGCCCTCAAGCGCGGCATCGAGAAGGCCGTCGCGGCCGTCGTCGGCAGGGTCAAGGACCTGGCCAAGCCGGTTTCCGGCGACGCCATCATTCAGGTCGCCACCGTCTCGGCCAACAACGACTCGACCATCGGCAAGATCATCGCCGAGGCCATGGAAAAGGTCGGCAAAGACGGCGTCATCACCGTCGAGGAATCGAAGACCATGGAGACCGTCCTCGACGTCGTCGAGGGCATGCAGTTCGATCGCGGCTATCTCTCGCCCTACTTCGTCACCGATCCCGAGCGCATGGAGTGCGTGCTCGAGGATCCCTACATCCTGAACCACGAGAAGAAGATCAGCGCCATGAAGGACCTGCTGCCGCTGCTCGAGCAAATCGCGCGCTCCGGCAAACCGCTGCTGATCGTGGCCGAGGAAGTGGAGGGCGAAGCCCTGGCCACGCTGGTGGTCAACAAGCTGCGGGGCACGCTGAACTGCGCGGCCGTCAAGGCGCCCGGCTTCGGCGACCGCCGCAAGGCCATGCTCGAGGACATCGCGATTCTGACCAACGGCAAGGCCATCATGGAGGAGACCGGCATCAAACTCGAGGGCGTGCGCCTGGAGGACCTCGGCAAGGCCAAGCGCGTCACCATCGACAAGGACAACACCACCATCATCGAGGGCGCCGGCTCGAAGAAATCGATCGAGGGCCGGGTGAAGCAGCTGCGGGCGCAGGTCGAGGATACCACCTCGGACTACGACCGTGAGAAGCTGCAGGAGCGGCTGGCCAAGCTGGTGGGCGGCGTGGCGGTGATCAAGGTGGGGGCGGCGACCGAGACCGAGATGAAGGAGAAGAAGGCTCGGGTGGAGGACGCCATGCACGCCACGCGGGCGGCGGTCGAGGAAGGCATCGTCCCGGGCGGCGGCGTGGCGCTGGTGCGGGCCATGGGCGCGGTCGACAAGCTCAAGACCGACGATGACGAGCAGATTGGCGTCAACATCGTCCGCCGCTCGCTCGAGGAGCCGTTGCGCCAGATCGCAGGCAACGCCGGCTTCGAGGGCAGCGTCGTCGTGGAGAAGGTCAAGGCCGACAAGAACGTCAACTTCGGCTTCAACGCCGAGACCTCCGAGTACGAGGACCTGGTGAAGGCCGGCGTTCTCGACCCCGCCAAAGTCGTCCGCTGCGCCTTGCAGAACGCCTCTTCCATCGCGGGTCTGATGCTGACCACCGAAGCGCTGGTCTCAGAGATCCCCGAGAAGAAGAGGGCCAGCCCGCCGGGCGGCGAGCACGGCCCGGATATGGACTAGCGATTGGGGGATGGGGGTTGGGGGTCGGCAATCGACGCTCAGCCCCTTCCGTCCTTCTTGCATTCCTCCCGCCGGATGCGGTATCCTTAGATCTAGCAGGGGTTGGTAAGCCCGCCTGTTGTTTTTCCCCCGGGAGTCAATTTCCATCCAGGTTCCCTCATGACCATTACGGAGCTGAAAGAAAAGAACATCGTCGATCTGGCTGGCATCGCGCGCGGCCTGGAGCTGCCGGGCGCCGCCGGCATGCGCAAGCAGGACTTGATCTTCAAAATCCTCCAGGCCCAGGCCGAAAAAGAGGGCCTCATTTTCGCCGAGGGGGTGCTCGAGATTCTGCCCGAAGGCTTCGGCTTCCTGCGCTCACCCGACTATAACTACCTGCCCGGCCCCGACGATATCTACGTCTCGCCCTCGCAGATCCGCCGCTTCGACCTCCGCACCGGCGACACCATTTCCGGCCAGGTCCGCCCGCCCAAAGAAGGCGAGCACTATTTCGCGCTCGTCAAAGTGGACGCCATCAATTTCGGCGCGCCCGACGAAGCCAAAAACAAGATCTTCTTCGACAACCTCACCCCGCTCTATCCCGACGAGCGCATCAAGCTCGAGACCGTCAAGGAAAACCTCTCCGGCCGCGTCATGGACCTGCTCACCCCGCTCGGCAAGGGCCAGCGCGGGCTGATCGTCTCGCCGCCCCGCACCGGCAAGACCATGCTGTTGCAGTCCATCGCCAACTCCATCACCGCCAACCACCCCGAGATCACCCTCATCGTTCTGCTGATCGACGAGCGGCCCGAGGAAGTCACCGACATGCAGCGGACCGTCAAGGGCGAGGTCATCAGCTCCACCTTCGACGAGCCCGCCACCCGCCACGTCCAGGTCGCCGAGATGGTGATCGAGAAAGCCAAGCGCCTCGTCGAGCACAAGCGCGATGTGGTGATCCTGCTCGACTCCATCACCCGTCTGGCGCGCGCCTATAACACCGTCGTGCCGCCCTCGGGCAAGGTGCTTTCCGGCGGCGTGGACTCCAACGCCCTGCAGCGGCCCAAGCGCTTTTTCGGCGCCGCCCGCAACATCGAGGAAGGCGGCTCGCTGACCATCGTGGCCACCGCGCTGATCGACACCGGCAGCCGCATGGACGACGTGATCTTCGAGGAGTTCAAGGGAACCGGCAACAGCGAGATTCACCTCGACCGCAAGCTGGTCGACAAGAGAATCTTCCC
>Ga0247727_10020358_pt1 | contig 10157 bp, 5 predicted proteins | sample WisWelCaveWW1625_FD_202498 | JGI IMG/M metagenome (GOLD analysis project Ga0247727, IMG submission 202498) | Biofilm microbial communities from Wishing Well Cave, Virginia, United States - WW16-25 | ecosystem: Environmental > Aquatic > Deep subsurface > Groundwater > Cave microbial mat | place... | reverse complement strand
GGGATCGGGACGCCCCAGACGCGCTGGCGGGAAATGCACCAGTCGGGCCGCGTGGCGATCATGTTGGAGATGCGGGGCTCGCCCCAGGCGGGGTTCCAGTGGATGCGGCGGATGGCGTCGAGGGCGCGCTCCCGCAGGCGGTTGCGCTCCATGCCGATGAACCACTGATCGGTGGCGCGGAAGATGGTCGGATTGTGGCAGCGCCAGCAGTGCGGGTAGCTGTGCTCGATGGTCTGGTGGGCCAGCAGGGCGCCCGAGTCGCGGAGCAGGTCGACCACCACGGGGTTGGCGTCCCAAATGGTCTTGCCGATGAGCGAGTCGGGAAGGCGGCCGTCGGCGCCGGAGGCGTGATAGAAGCACCCGTCGGCGTCGACGGGGCAGTAGGTGGGGATGCCGTACTGGTTCGAGACCACGTAGTCCTCGTGGCCGTGGCCGGGAGCGGTGTGGACGGCGCCGGTGCCTTGTTCGAGCGTGACGTGATCGGCAAGGATGCCCCTGGAGACCCGGTCGAGGAAAGGGTGGCGAAAGGCGAGGCCTTCCAGGCGGATGCCAGGGAAGGCGGCGAGGACGCGATCCGGCGAGAAGCCGCAGGCCGCGGCGGTGGCTTCGAGCAAACCACGGGCGACCAAGTAGACCTCGCCACCGCCGGCCTCGACCGCCACGTACTCGAACTTGGGATGGAAGGCGATGGCCATGTTGGCCGGGATGGTCCACGGGGTGGTGGTCCAGATGAGGGCGCTGAGGCGGCGGCCGGCGAGGACGGGGTCGAGACGCTCGGCGCCTTCCGGGAGCGCGAACTTGACCCAGATGGAGGGGCTGGAGTGGATCTCGTACTCGACTTCGGCTTCGGCCAGGGCGGTGCGGTCGCGCATGCACCAGTGGACGGGTTTGAGGCCCTTGTAGACATAGCCTCGATCAAGCATGTCGACCAGGGCCCCGGCGATGACGCTCTCGTAGTGCGCCGACATGGTCAGGTAAGGGTCGTCCCACTGGCCGAGGCACCCCAATCGGCGAAAGCTGCGGCGCTGGATGTCGACGTACTTCTCGGCGTACTTGCGGCAGGCGGCGCGGATTTCGAGGGGGCTCATGCCGGCCTTCTTGGCGCCGAGTTGCTGGTCGACCTTGATCTCGATGGGCAGGCCGTGGCAGTCCCAGCCGGGAACGTACGGGGAGTCGTAACCGGCCATGTTCTTAGACTTTACGATGAAATCCTTAAGGATCTTGTTGAGGGCGGTTCCCAGGTGGATGTTGCCGTTGGCGTAGGGGGGGCCGTCGTGGAGGATGTAGGCGGGGCGGCCAGCGCGGGCCACGCGGATCTGTTGGTACAGGTCTTCCTGGTCCCAGCGGGCGAGGAGCTTGGGCTCGTTCTGCGCCAGGCTGGCCTTCATGGGGAAAGCGGTCTTGGGAAGATTGACCGTTGACTTGAGGTCCATAAACCTTTCATTATATCCGGCGGTGGGCGAGGGAGCCCGTGCGAAGGTCTACAGTTTCTTGTAGAGAGGAGTTAACACGATGGGGGCTTGCGGCGCGCCGGGCCGACGGTATAAGGTTGATTACTGGACAGATGTGTTATAATCAGAGTAGATTCCAAAAGGTGTAACGCCTTTTGGGGTTGGAGCGTCGATAAGAGACGAGTGGCGACGGTGAGTGACGTGTCGGAGAAGGCGGCGGTTAGAGTACCGGATCATCTGGACCATCTGCTCATCAGCAGTATGGAAGAGCCCTGGTACCGGTCTTTGGTCAACCAGGTGCGGGAGCTGGCAAACCCCAAGAAGGAAGCGCCGCTGGAGCTGACCTCGAAGCCGGTCGCGGTGAAGGACATCTGGGGCGAGTACCGGTATACGCGGCAGGCTGCGGCATCGTCGGTGATGACGCACGTGCTGGCGGTGGCGCTGCTGTTTACGGTGTTCTCGCATCCGGCGGTGCAGGAGGCGGCGCGGCACACGGCCACGCTGATCTTGCCGGCGGACCTTTCGCCCTACCTGCCGATGGCCAAGCCCCAGGCGAAGGCCGCCGGCGGAGGCGGAGGCGGCGGGGACCGGTCGCCGTTGCCGGCCAACAAGGGGAAGCTGCCGAAGTTTGCGCTGGAGCAGTTCACGCCGCCGACGACCAGGATTGAGAATCCCAACCCCAAGCTGATCATGGATCCGACGGTGATCGTGCCGCCGGAGCTGCAGCCGCCGCAGGTAGCGATGGTGCAGTTCGGGGATCCGCTGGGACAGGTAGGTCCGCTATCGAACGGCACCGGTTCGGGCAGCGGGATCGGTTCGGGGTCGGGCGGCGGTGTAGGCTCGGGCAGCGGACGTGGCGTGGGGCCGGGCTCGGGCGGCGGGATGGGCGGCGGCGTGTTCCGCGTCGGCGGCGGAGTCAGCGCGCCGCAGTTGCTTCACCGCGTGGATCCGGAATACTCCGAAGAAGCGCGCAAGGCGAAGCATCAGGGGACGGTGGAGCTCTACGTCGAGGTGGAAACGGACGGGAAGGCGCGCAAAATCATGGTCCGGCGGACCCTGGGGTTGGGTCTGGACGAGAAGGCGATCGAGGCGGTGCGGCAGTGGCGGTTCAAGCCGGCGATGCGCGACGGCAAGGCAGTGACGGTGGGGGCGCTGGTGACCGTTCACTTCCGGTTGTTGTAGGCCAAGGCGCGTTCCGCGCCGGTTCCGGTATACTCAAGAGAAGCCACTCCTACTGGGAGGTGGTGTAACGGTAACACGGCAGACTCTGGATCTGTTTATCGGGGTTCGAATCCCTGCCTCCCAGCCAAATCATTGCAGCAACTTAACGCCTCGCCTGCGGTGACAGGGACTCTCTCTACGCTTTTCGGGTGGCCGAGAAGCGCGCCGTCCCATACTCGCCGAGCTCGACGGCGCCCGACATCTGTTTGTCGTCGAAGGTCCCCTTGTAGGTATAGTGCAGCGACGCTCCCTCGATGCGGCCACCACCGCTGAACTCCACCTTGTTGCCGTCGATATGGCCCTTCAGCGGGCCTTTCACGAGCCGGCCCGAGTACTGGCCGCTAATGTTGTTGCCTTGCGGATCGAGATAGAAGGTGTGGCGCACCGATCCCACGCCGAACTGCAAATCGGCCTCCCACAGTCCCGCAACGTCACCCGCTGGCGCGGCGTACTGCGGTTTGGGACGTGGTCCCGGCGCCTGGCTGAGAATCTCGTACAGCCGGTCGGCCACCAGCTTATACTCTCCGGGCCACATCGCCGCGGGGCGCAGCAACATTTCGCTGGCCTGGTTGGCTTCATTGAGGCCGGCGTGGGTCATGATGCGCGGCTCCCCTGCGAGCAGCATTTTGCCGATCTCGCCGGCCGTGAGACCGATCTTCTTCGGATCCCAAACGATTTTCATCGTGGGGTAGTACTGCTTGTCCTTCGGCTCGATGATCTCTCCCGAAACGCCCGGGACCTTCGACGCCGTGGCGGCGATGTGGCGGAACCAGGAACGCCATTCGTCGTCCTCAGCGTCACGGTTGCGCTTGCCGCTGCGCAGCAACTCGACGGCTTTCACCATGCCGGCCACTTCTTCTTTGCTCACCTTGAGCGCGCGCGCAAAGGCGTGGTGCGGAGCGCTGTTCAGGAACGCGGCGGCGACGAGATCCTTACGGCCCAGCAACATGCCGGCGGTTTGCGGCCCTCTAACGATCTTGCCACCGGAGTAGGCGACCAGATCGGCGCCGCGAGACAGATACGGATTCGGCACCAGCGGCAGACGGTCGGCGCAGTCGATCACGACGGGAACACCGCGCTTGTGAGCGGCGGCGCAGTACTGCTCCAACGTGAACGGGTTGCTTTCCCCGGCGAGGTTGATCTGCCCGGTCGCCATCGCGGTCCGCGGGCCGAAAGCTCCTTCGAGGTCTTCCATCGTCTGGACCTCGATCATCTTGATGCCCGTGCTGCGTACGGCGTGATCGTAGATACTGCGCGACCAGCGCGGGACGATGACTTCATTCTTGATGCCGGTCGTATCGGGAAGCTGCTGCATCTTTTCGGGATCGCCCCCGGCGACGCAAGCCAGCGTGGCGCACGTCATCGCGCCGGCGGCGCCGGAGCTGACCATAGCGGCTTCCACGTGCAGCAATTCGGCGATGCGCTTGCCGGCGCCGTCCATCAGCTCGTCGAGGTTGACGGGGTAATACCCTGCGTTGTTCATCGCCTCGATCACTTCGGGCAGCATGGCCGAGCCACCATTGATGGTGTAGGTGGAGGTGCAGTTGATGAACGGCTTGACGCCCAAGGTCGAGTACACTTCCGGCCCGCCGGCGCGGGCGGGAAGGCGGGCGGCGGCGGCGCTCGCGACCCGCGGGCCTAACAAATTGGCAACGCCGGCAACCGCACCGGCTAGAAACATCTCACGGCGGTTCAGAACGGCCGATTTCGACTTGTTCGATTTCATGACGCAAAGCTCCTGATTCCGGAACGCAAAAAACACCCGGCGGCATTATAGCACACCCGGTGGTCGGCGCAGGCCCCCGGGCCTTCCGGTAGCGGGTCACGAGGCCGGGTTGCTTCGGGGCTGACGGTCCAAAATCGTTTCCGAGTGGCCGACAATTGATTCCCAATCCGCTTAGGCCACTTCTACCGCATGGGCGTTATGCGGCAATGTGCCAACCGCTCGGCTCCCGATCACTCTACGGTGCGCGACTACACGCGGGAAATCCGGAGCAGGTGGTCCGCGGAGCGAATTCTACGCTCCGCGAGCAACCGGTCCGGTGGCAGGAGGTCCCGCAGCATTTCCGAGGCAGACAAGGTTCATCAGTATTAGTCAGCTAACCAGAGGCCGCGATGTCGTCGAGGATCCTGGCATGATGATTGTCGTCGTCGCCAGGAGGTCGCGAACCGGAACAAAGGCCAGATGACTTACTCGAAGCGGAGTGCTGCGACGGCATCTGTGCCGACAGCCCGACGAGCGGGAATGAGGCAGGCCAGGACACCGACAACGAGCAGCACCACAGTGACCCCTGCGATCGTCAGTGGGTCGGTCGGCTGAACCCCGAACAGCAGGCCGCGAATGGCCCGGCCGAGGAAGAGAGCGACGGCCACACCGGCGGCCAGGCCAACGACAACGGGCACCATACCTTGGCGAATGACCAGCCCCAGCAGTTGGGAGCGCTGGGCGCCGAGCGCCATCCGGATGCCGATCTCGTTGCGGCGGCGGGCCACCGAGTAAGAGACCACGCCGTAAATGCCAAGGCTGGCCACCAGAAGCGCGGAAGCGGCAAAGACAACCATGAGGGTCAACTGAAATCTGCGCTGGGCGACTGCGAGATCGACCACCTCCTCCATGGTGCGGATGGCCCGGATCGGCAGTTGCGCATCCTCGCTGCGAAGCGTGGTGCGAAGGGCGCCCGCGACAGTCTGCGGGTCGACAGTCGTCCGAACTACTAGGGTACCGCCACCGGGCACGCGCTGCCACCAGGGGTAATATGCCGTCGGCGGCGGGTCGCTGTGGAGCACGGCGCGCACCTCGGCAACCATTCCGACCAGAGTCTGCGGCTTACCGTCTTCACCGATGAAACGCCGGCCCACCGGGTTGGGTTCTTCGGGCCAGAGGAGCTTTGCCGCCTTCTCCGAGAGGACAGCGACGCTCCGCCCCCGATCGCTTTCCTCGAACGCTCGGCCGCTACGAATGGCGATGTTCATCGCGCGAAAATATCCGGGGCTGGCGAACCTATTGTTGACCGAGTGGCGGCGACTGCCGTCACCTTCGAGGTAAATCGGGTCTAGCCACGTTTCACCGCGCGTGGGCAGCGCGGTGACGAAGCCAGACGCCTGGACACCGGGGATGGCGCTGACCTTCGCGAGAAGCCGGTCAAAGAATTTCTCCCGGGTGACCGGCTCCGCGTAGAGGTTGCCGGCGAGGCCGATGTCGACGGTGAGAACGTGGCCGGCGTCGAATCCTTTATCGACTTGCAGCAAGCGGGTGAGGCTGGTGGCAAGAAGACCGGCGACGATCAGCAGCGCCGCGCTCAGGCCGACTTCGAGGCTGATCAGGCCTTCGCGGAGGCGCAGGCCGCGGCGTCCTTCGGTGACGGTGTGGCTTCCGGCGCGCAGCGCTTCCTGCGGATCGCTGCGGGTGAGCCGCCATGCGGGAAGCGCGCCGAACACAAGCCCGGTGAACAGCGTGACGCAGAAAGCGAACACGAGGACGCTGGAGTCCAGGCGGACTTCTTCGAGCCTGGGAATATCGAGCGTTGTCGTGGCAACGAGCAGTTGTACGATCCAGCTTGCAAACAGAATCCCGAGAGCGCCACCGGAGACGGCCAGCAGCAGACTTTCCGTTAGCACCATGCGAAACTGCCGGCCGCGGCTGGCTCCGAGAGCTGTACGGATGGCCGCCTCGCGGCTGCGTGAGGCGATTCGCGAGAGCAGGAGGTTGGCAAGGTTGATGCAGACAATGAGCAGGACCGCGCCTACGGCGGCAGCCAGCATCCACAGGCCGGCCCGCGCGCGCCCGGTGATGAGCTCGTGCACCGGAATGAGCATGGCCTTCAGGTCCACTTGGGAGCCGGCCTGCCGCGGGAAGCGCGTCTGGACGACGTTGATCTCGGCGAGCGCCCGCTCGGCGCTTACGCCGCGCCTCAGGCGGATGACAGCGGCGTAGTTGAAATTGCCCATAGGCCGCGACTGCTCCGCCTGGCCGAGTACGAGAGGACGAAAGATCTCGAACCGCACGTTCGCGGCGCCGGAGTAAGGGAGCCGGAACCACGCAGGAATAATGCCGACCACCTGGTGATTTTGGCCGTCGAGCAAGATCGACTTGCCGACCAGCGACGGATCTGCATGGAAGCGAGAGCGCCAGAGCGATTCCAAAAGGATCACGACGCGGTTGTAGCCTTCCCGCTCCTCGTCGGCAAAGAAAGTGCGGCCCAGGATGGGTTCAACGCCGAATAGCGTGAAGAGATTGTGGGGAACGTTGGCGCCGGGGATGGACGTCGGCTCCCCTCCGCTGGCGACATCGGCACGGTTGCTGCGCATCAATGCGACATGCTCGAGCGACGGGCACTGCTTGGCCCATTCGCGAGCGTGCATCGGGTTGACGGGTATGGGACTTTGGCCGAAGAGGTGAGGAAGAAGTTCGCGAACCGCGAATAAACGTTGCGGATCCTTGTAGGCAAGCGGCTGAAGGAGCACAGAGTTGACAAGCGAGAAGATGGCGGTGTTGGCGCCGATGCCGATGGCGAGCGAAAGGATAGCGACAGTGGCGAAACCGGGATTCTTGCGGATCCCGCGAAAAGCATAGCGGAGATCCTGAATGGTGGCATCGAGGACTGGAAGCCCGCGCTGATCGCGATAGCTTTCCTTCGTTGATTCGACACTGCCGAATTGGAGTTTGGCGCGGCGATGCGCCTCTTCCGGCGGGAGACCGCGGCGGATGTTTTCTTCGGCGAGCAGTTGAATATGGGAATCGAGTTCCTCGGCGAGGTCGCTTTCACGTCGCTGGCCGAAGACGCTCCCGAGCAGGCGATTCCAGGCGCGACGCAGTCCGCGGGTCATGCTTTGGCTCCTTTCAGCAAGATGAAGCGGGCGACGATTTCAGTCGCCTGCGCCCACTGGTTCACCTCCGAGGCGAGCTGTTTCTGGCCAGCCCTGGTGATCCGGTAGAACTTGGCGCGGCGATTGTTCTCCGATACACCCCATTCCGATGCGATGGCGCCTTCCTGTTCGAGTTTGAGGAGGACCGGGTAGAGTGTGCCGTGATTGATGGAGAGCAGGTTGTCACTGGTCTGCTCGATGCGGCGTGCGATGCCGTATCCGTGCTGAGGTCCCATGGCATTGAGCGTCTTGAGGACCATGAGAGCCAGCGTGCCCTGCCAGACTTCGGTCTTTGTGTTCATATTGGTTACCCAAATGAGTATGACAGGTTTCTTGTGGGAAGGCAATAGGGCCGCGGAACTGCTGTCTCTCCCATATGCCCCAGCATCTGTTCAGGTGCATCAAGTTGAGGCTGATTATGACTCGGGAGACAGCCGAGTTTCAGATTGCTGACAGTCCAAATCTGGATGCCAGATCCGCGGTTATCCGCGCGGTAATGCCGCAGCGTTTATCAGCCAGTTGGACGTAACGGCGGCAAGTCGTACATGTGCCCTCTGCCCCATCGCCGTGCGTGGTGAGCGGTTGACGGCGCACTCGAAAACAAGCCAGCGGCTCGGTCACGCAGTTTCAGGAAAAAATGACCCACCATCGCCTTTCCGGCAACGCGGACAAGACCTTGATACCTTTGATAACCTAATGTCCTGTCCCATCTCTTTGGAGTTGACAACCGGAAGCCCCGGCGTGGGGTGGCAGTCCTGCCGGATCGGGACGGAGGAGAACCTCGTGCGGAATAGTTTGCTCATCGTTGCCGGTTTGACGGCCGCGGGCGCGCTGTCCGGGGACGGCCCCTACAAGGTCCCGCGCAGGTTCCTCTACCCCGAGGCGTTCCAGACGGGCAAACCGTACACTCCCGGTGTGCTGGTTGGCGAGACGCTCTACATCTCGGGACAGATCGACAAGCATCCGCAAACCGGTGTACAACCCCGGGGCATCGCGGAGCAGACACGCCTGGCGATGGCGAACGTGGGTCACGTGCTCCGCGCGGCCGGCTTGGACTACGGAAACGTGGTTTCGTGCCACGTCCAGCTTGCCGACATGGGTCAGTACCAGGAGATGAACGAGGTCTACGGCAGCTATTTCGGTCCCGATCATTACCCCGCGCGTACCACGCTCGAGTTCCCCGGACTGCCAGGCGGAGCGAACATCGAAGTCACCTGCATCGCCTACGCGGACAAATCGAAGATTGCCCTCGTGGTTCCGTCCGCAGGAGCGATTCCGGCGGCCATGGGTCCGTACCGGCCCGGCGTCTGGGCGGGTGACACTCTGTACGTCTCCGGCAGCGGTGGCCGCAAACCCAAGACCAACGAGCTCGATGCGACGATTGAAGGCCAGACGAAACAGACGATGGAAAACATCGGGCAGATTCTCGCCGCCGCCGGCCTGGAGCACAAGGACGCGGTCTTTACCAACGTCTACTTCCTCGATCCCGACGGATACAAAGGCCCCACCTACGGCAAGCTCAACTCCGTCTACAAGGACTTCTTCCGCCTGGGCACCGCGCCCAGCCGGGCCAGTTTTTGCGTCTCGAAACTTCCCGGAACCATCCGCGTGGAGATCACCTTCATCGCCACCCGCGATGGCGCGAAAGGCCGCGTGGTCCCGGACTCGGCGGGTCCCAGCCCGACGTCTTCCAACGGCGGCGTGATCGCCAGCGATACGCTCTACACGTCGGGGAAATCCGGCGCCGGCGCGACCGTGCAGGAGCAAATGCGGAATTCACTGGAGAGCATCCGGGACATCCTGAAGCTGGCGGGAATGAGCCTGGAACACGTTGTGGACGCTCATGTCTATCTGAAGGACATCGGCCAGATGGACGCCATGAACGCGGTCTTCCAGGAGTACTTCCCAAAAAATCCGCCCGCCCGCACCACAGTCCAGGTGATCCAGCAGCAACTGGAACAGGTGCAGGTGGTCGCGGTCAGATAGAGGTGGACTCCCAGCGCAACGATGTGCAGGGTCAGCGGGCGTGTTTCCCGTCCCGGCCGCCACTGGTTAGGCTCGTGACACCGTCCATCGCCAGCCGGCAGGCGGGGCCATCGCCCCACCCACGCGGTTCATGGCGGGTGAACGCGGGCGCGTAAGCCAGATCGCCTTCGTTGAGAATGAAGATTTCCTGGTGCTCGAGCGGGAAGCGGATTTGCCCTATCAGGACCACCCAATACTCGCCGCCACCCGCGTGCCAGTGACTGGTGTCATGTTCCATCACCGGCGGCAGCTTGGATGGGTCACGGGTGTAGATGATATTGGACACGGCGCGATCATCATCCACGAAGCGGCTGCCCGCGTAATCGGGGTTGGCGGCCAGATCATCCAAGTTGATGTGTGGCTTGTTCTCCTTGCCGTACGGAAACGGACGCCGCGCTGTCGTTACCGCAACGAGCTCGAAGCCGGGCACGGTCAGACTCGGCGGCTCCACGTAGATCGTGACCGCGTTCTGGATGTTGGTCTCGAACCGGATGGCCGGCACGTTGCCGACCGTTTCCATCGAGTAGATGGTCTGCGGCGGAACCTGCACCATGGAGCGCCGGCGGGCCGTGAAAGGCTCCTGACGCTCTATGT
>Ga0247727_10020357_pt1 | contig 10157 bp, 13 predicted proteins | sample WisWelCaveWW1625_FD_202498 | JGI IMG/M metagenome (GOLD analysis project Ga0247727, IMG submission 202498) | Biofilm microbial communities from Wishing Well Cave, Virginia, United States - WW16-25 | ecosystem: Environmental > Aquatic > Deep subsurface > Groundwater > Cave microbial mat | place... | reverse complement strand
AAAGTTGCGCAAACCTGCCGCAATCCGTTTGAAATAATCAACCGAAATCACGACACTACCAGTGACAAGCGTTGCTTTTTTCACGTTCCACGACGGATCTATGGTTTTATCTGTGAGTACAGCCATTCTCTGCGAAGCTTTTTCGCGGCGTTGGATACTTTTATAATGTTTCATTTCATTGGCGCGGCCGGCAAAATAACCTATTGAGAGTAAGCATAAGAAAATGATGAGATCGGCCATGGGTTATTGCACTTTTACAGCGGTTCCGTAAACGTACAACTCCGCTGCACCTGATGCTACGGCAGAAGTTGAAAAACGTACATTGACAATGGCATTGGCTCCAATGCCCTGTGCTTGTTTAATCATTCGCGAAATGGCTTCTTTACGAGATTCCTCAAGGAGTTCCGTGTATCCCTTTAGCTCACCACCTACAATATTTTTCAGACCGGCCATGAAATCCCGGCCAAAGTGTTTGGCTCTAACCGTACTTCCAGACACGAGGCCAAAATGTTGAACAATGACCGTCCCAGGAACATTTTCAATGTTTGTGATAATCATGCTTCTTCTGCCTTTCTCCACATGTTAACATGACGATATAAGTATCCACCTAAATAAAACAAAGCACCCAGAATGAGTAAGGATATTACACGAATCAGAGCTCTGGAAGCTGAGACATCGATTAAGAGAATCTTTCCTGCAGAAATCGCAAATACAAACAAGGCCGACTGTGCAAGGTGACGCTCTTTGCGAACCATTCCCCAAACGAGCACGGCTACAGCCAAGAGGCTCCAGAGGATTGAAGTAATAAAACGGCTGTAAACAGGCGTAGAACTGTATTGGAACCATTGGGTCGCAAGTCGATTAAGGCCTATCATGGCTTGTACGTGAGCCAAGATCAAGATAGGCATCCATCGGTCTCCCTGGCTTCTTTCTTCCTTCGGTCGAAAGAGATAGCCGGTTATTAGTAACGTGAAGAAACCAATGTTAATCGCTATAAGTTCGGTTATTGAAATCCTTACTCCTAACTCAAGCAAAGTTCGGATATAGTTGAGAGCGATCACCAGAAACACAGCAAGAGAAGCAACTGCATGACGCTCAATCAAACCCGGTCGGCTCAATAAAAGTGGCAATGACATAAGAAGGATTAGTGCAAACCAGGGAGCCCAACGGTCTGGCAAAATTTCTAAGTAAAAACTATGGAAAAGCACAATTGAAATAAACGTGCTCACCATGGCTCCACTTTGGAGTTGCGCTTGTTTTGCAGTCTGTTCTGTTAGTTTGTAAAAGATGTATATAAGCGCAGCAAAACCGAGACCAAGCCACGGAGCTATATTTTGCCAGATCCTAGACAGGACTGAATACTCAATACCATAGAAAAAAAGCAAGAGGGGTAGATACGCCCAAGCCTCTCCAGTACTTAAGGTCTTTCGATTACCAATTGAATAAATGACGAGACTTGCAGCAAAAATCATGAATTGAATGAACTCGAATCCGGCAATTTGTGCAAAAAACGTTGAACCACCCTTTGAATAAACCACAAGCGTGAGCCAGCCAAAAATTCCGATGGCGAGGTAAGAAGCCAGAAGGATCATGACACGATTTTTAATCCAGACGGAAATCGTTACAAAAGTAAGATCCCAGCCCAGAAAAAAGATCATCAAATTCCAAGGAGTATCCCGAAAACTGGGAAAGAGAAGTGGAGATATGTACGATCCAATAACGGCAAGTAAACAATAAAATTCGCTTTCAAAGGCTCGATACAACCAGACTGTGAGTAGAGATACGCCTCCAGCAAGCATCATTGCCACGGTCGGGTCATAAAGATCATAGTACAGTTTTCCAGCAAACGAAGCTGTGTAGAGAATGACTACGCCAACGGCAGGGAGAATCGCAGCGTAATCAACATCACGCTTTTGCAACAGAAAACCGGCGCCAATGAGGGAAATTCCCAACACAAATGTAAGTCCTAGTTGACGTTGAGGGGTTAGCCAGCCAGCATCAATTGCAAGCTTGATTAAGAAGCTTCCGGCTAGGACAAAACAGATCGCTGCCACACACCCAAGAAATTTACTTGTCGATTGCGTATCTTTCTGCACCGGCTTTTGGCCTGAGGGTTGACGCGACTCTAGGTGACCACGTTCTAGGTATTCAAAATTCTCAACTTTGGCCGACTTTGCTGATGGCGAAACAAAGTGTTCCATACTTGTGTCAGGCTTTAAGGAAGGTCCTTCCGGCAATAGCGAAGTTTTTAGTTCTTTTTCAAGACGTTCTTCAATCTGTTGTAACTTATGTTGGAGGACGCGCAACTCCCTTTGAAGCGCGTTAAGAACGTTGGGATCCACAGAGTAATCTTACATACCTGAGAGTAAAAAACCTAATTATCGTGAAGTAAGGGTCCGTGAAAAAATAAGATTTGCATTTTTTCACGGACCCTAAAGCGAATTCATTAAAATTCCGTTACTTGAGATTTAAGGATTGTGCCTGAAGGGTCCACTTTTAAGTCCCATTTTTGTAACATTCCTCCCAAATCCTTACCATAAAAGGAAATCGAAAATGTATTTTTGTCTTTAACGATTTCCATAGATGAGTTCGGGTTGGTTTTAGTTTTTTTTTGAATTCGGTTGATTTCTCCGGCCATTAGTTTGTCAATATATAAAGCTCGTCCTACAGCCAGTTCTAGAAAAGTTTTTGCAAATTTTTCGAGGTCTTCGTTGCTTTTGAGGAAAATTTTTTCCTCTTTGATCATTTCATTCCATGCTGACACATCCCGAGAATCTAAAATGTATATCTTTTCTTTTTTTGAGATACCCACTGTCCAAAAAGGGGGTGGAATCAGGTCCAGAGTCGCTACAAAGAATAGATTATTTAAGCGAAAGAGATGGCTTTGAACTGGAACTGCAAAGAATACACATTCTTGACACACGGGCACGGTTTTTTTGACAGCATTAATGGCAAGTGTTTGCGCCTCTTCTTTTTTGGCAAAGGAAGAATCTGTTAAAAGAGAAAGAAGGAGCAGATACAGAAATGTAAATGTTGTTCCTATGCTAGAAATACGTTTCATCGCGAGATCTTTTTATTTTAGCAGCTTAGGCCCCGTGACGAAATAAAGTAGTGAAGACACAGAGTTATGCTATTTAGAGGATATGAGGCTAAAAGGAAAAGTGCATCATGATAAAAGGAAGTATCCTCGGCTAGAAATCAAACTCAAAGTTTCCTTTCGGACTATGGACGAGTTCTTACAAGGCTATACTCGCAATATTAGTAGTGGAGGTATTTTTTTAAAAACCAACCAACTTCTTGATCCTAATGCCGAGATCGATTTAGTGATGAATTTTCCAAATGGCTTAGGGGATCATCGTGTAAGAGGAAAGGTGACACGCCTAATGAGCTTAAGTCATCCAAGTGATTCAACCAAACAAGTTTATGGAGCAGGCATTCGATTTTTGAATCCCTCCCCAGAACTGATTCAGATCATAGAAAACGCCTTCTTGAACAAGTCTTAGGACAATCGTAAGGTAAAAGAGCGACTCAATTGATTCGAAATATGGTTCATCCAAAATTTTTTATTAGAAATAAAACGGTCGGTTTACCAGTCACAATTTTGTTTTTTCTCTCAGTGACGTTGGGCCTAGTTCATTGGGGGTGGGTACAACTATACTTTGTCAACGCAGAAGGAGCTGCAAAGTTTTTTGCAAAAAAGATCGCTAAACGGATGGAAGACAATCAAATGATTGACGACGCTCTTTATCGAGAATTTATTTTGATAGAGCCTAGAGTAGGATATGTGGTAGCAGCCAACTATAGAACCGGCTATCGACACGGGATTACGAATCCCACACTACTTAAGTTTGGTTCAAAAGAGTTGGAAATGTTCATCATAGAACAAGGTAATTCCGCCACACTTTCGAGATTAATTCAACCTGGTGGCGGTTTCCCCGGCGAATACCTCCATGTGATTTCTGTGATTTTTGTTCCTCCCAAAAATTTTAACGATCAGACGCCTATTGGAGTTTTGAAAGTGGGATACGTTATACCTGGATTTTTTCGAGGCATGCTACCCTTTGGGCGTGGCTTTTTTAAATTGATAGTGGGATGGTGGATTTTGTCTAGTGTAGTGGCAATTGGAATCTTAGTGAGAGAAATTAGTGCTTTGAAAAGGAAAAAACCATTGGTCATTGAACCTGTGGAAAAAATTGTAACCCTCAAAGCTTCAACGGTAGTGGATTCCCATAGGGATGATCTTGATTGGCTCGAAGAGGAGTTAGAATTTGAGGATACAATTCGCATCGATCAAGATGGGAGAGTTTGGAAATCATTGTTCAATGGTAAAGATTTTGAAGGTTGGAATGTAAAAGGAAGTTGGTATATATCGGATGGCGAACTGGTTGGTCCTCCATGGGCAGCTACACTCATATCTAAAAGCGCCCCGAAAGAGGAAGAATACGTCTTTCAGGTGTTTGCCAAGAAAGTTTCAGGTCCGGATGGTTTTATAGTACTTTTTCCATGCAATGGGCATTATCTTTTATGGGTCTTGGGAGGATGGGGAAACCATAGATCAGAGCTCGTCGGACATTTGGAGTCGGCAATTCCCAACCAAATCGAAAGAAACCGATGGTACTTGGTGGAGGTTCGTGTTACAGCGGAGTGGCTAGAAGGGTATCTTGACAATGAAGAGATGTGGAAGATTCCACGTTCGAAAATTGACAAATCTTTTCCAGAAGTGGGGTTGCCTCAAGGTTTGGGAATTGGTGTCTGGAATACACTTGCGAAATTCAGAGACATTCGTTTGTCTACGACGTAGTTTTTTCCTCATTTCCTCCGTCCTTCTTTTTACTCATTGTCAGACCCCTGCTTATCAAGAAGAAGAACTTGAAATTGAAGTAGCTATGACTCCCACTCCAATACCAACAGCGATTCATCCGAAAGTTGCATTTAAAGTTAAAACAAAACCAAAGCCAAAAAGTGTACCTGTGAATCACGTTTTTCGACCAGATAGTGCACCCAAATCTCAGGAAATCACATCAGATGATATTCGTCGCCAATGGAGTAAGTTTGAAAACTTTTTGAAAGATAGAAAATTGACAAGAGATGACTTAATAGTTCTAATCCCTGGAGCTCAGACGATAGAAGAAGAGATGACTTCAGGAGACCTTGAGGAAGCATCTAAAAAAATTTCCGAATTTCATAAGACTATTGAAAGTATTACTATTGACGCAACTTTTATTGAGAAAAAACTTGAGAGAATCCATCAACTCTTAAATCAGCAAAATTTACCTGAAGAAGAAGCAAGAGAGCTGAATGCTCGATTGAATGTAGTTCCTCGCCTGGTTGAAGAAAGAGAATACGAATTTGCCAATGAAGCTTTAAATAATCTTTCCGAAGAGATCTTAGAAGCGAAAAGGCTCACAGAAACGCTAGGAATCGAAGAGCCTACAAGTCCTCCGACAACGGAAACTCCCGCTGCAACAAATTAAGTTTTAAGAATTTGAAATAATTCTTGGGCATTGTGAGAGGTAATTCTAGCAACATCATTTACAGATAAGCCTTTCAATTCTGCAATGGCTTCTGCTACCTTTACGATATAGGAAGGTTCATTACGCTTTCCTCGAAAAGGCACAGGAGCGAGAAAGGGAGAATCAGTTTCGATCAACATTTTTTCGATGGGGACAGTCTTTGCAGCTTCTTGAACTGTGTGCGCTTTTTTAAATGTGACAATCCCTGAAAAGGATATATATGCTCCAAGTTCAAGATACTTTTGAGCTTCTTCTTTCGTTCCGGTAAAGCAATGTAATACACCACCAATGCGTTTGAATATATTTCGTTCCCCTATGGCATGATAAGTGTCTTCAAATGCATCTCTCGAATGTATACAAACTGGAAGTGTAACAGTTAAGGCAAGATCCAAAAGCTGTCCGAACCTTTCTCTTTGGATTTCTCTGGGGCAATGTTCATAATAGTAATCCAACCCAATCTCCCCTATGGCCACAACTTTTTTGCGGCCAGAAAAACTTTGGAGTACTGAAACTGTTTCATCGTTCATTTTATGAGAGTCATGAGGGTGTACTCCGACGGCTAAATATATTCCTTCCTGCCTTTGCACGAAATCAAAGGCCTGATTTAGGTTTTCGATCTCAGGGCCCAACGCAATATTAAGGATATTTCTTAGACCAGCTTCTCTTGCCCGGTTTATCACTTGATCAAGATCTTGAGAAAAAGGTTCCATGTTTAAGTGAGCATGGGAATCTGTAAGTCCTTCTTTCAACATGGAGAGACCCATTCCAGCAAGAAATGATCCAGACAGAGAGATATGTTTCCATATCGTTCTATCGTTTCAATTTCAGTTTGAATACAAAGATTGAATAAGTATTCTAGTCTCCCGGCTCGTATTTTTGAATTTCCTTTTGCATGTAGCTCTGAAAGTCGTTCTCGAATCTCTTTTTCAATAGTCCGAAAGAACCAAATAAGTTGGTTGCGGTCTTTGCCGATTAATTCTGTAAGTTCAAAAATATCTTTAGGGGTTATATCTGCTCTAAAGTCTAGTAAGAATCTTAGCTTATCTAACCATTCAGGTTTTTCCCCAAGTAAGGCATCTTCTAATTCTTTATGGTGGGGAAACCGAACCAACATTAGACGAGAACGAATAGTAGGAAGAATAGAAACTGTCGATCTTGTAAGGAGAATTATGGTTGCATGAAAAGGAGGTTCCTCTAAAGTTTTTAAGAGCGCGTTGGAAGACGCAATGTTCAGTAGCTCAGCCTCTTCAATGATTCCTATTTTTCGACTTGCTTCATTGGGATGGATGAACAGCCATCGTGTCAAATTTCGAATTTGGTCGATCACAATTTCTTTGGTCTCTGTCTCGAGAAAGAATAGGTCTGGATGGTGACCCGCTTGTACCTTCTTGCAAGGCAGACAAGTTTCACAAGGCTTACGCACTTCTCTTTTTTCACAGAACAACAATTGAGCTAACGAATGGGCGCTAGAGCGTAGCAAAGGCGCACTGCTACCTACAAACAAAAGGCCACTTGGAAGCCTATCTTTCTCAATCAAAGAGTGAAGCTTTTCCGTGATATCTGTCATATAAATTCTACCTTTGATTCAACATGAGCGATAATTTTGAGGAAGATCTGTTCTTGTGGTTGAGAAGCATCCACTATCAGAAAACGCTTTGGATTGGACTGGGCTAATTCAAGGTAAGTCTTTCGAACCCTTTCATGAAACTGAAGCGTTTCATGCTCAAATCGGTCCTCCTTGCATCCTAGAGTTTTCTCTGATCGTAAAAGGGCTCGCTTTAACGCGGTTTTTACTGGCATATCAAGGAGAATGGTGAGATCGGGTCTAATTCCAAACGAAGCGTGTTCGTTGACTTTGAGTACCAAGCTTTGATCAAGACCTCGACCCCCAGATTGGTAGGCTACCGTAGCATCTATAAAACGGTCACAAAGAATAAGGTCATTCTCACGAAGTGCTTTTTTTAGGACCAAAGAAACATGCTGTGCGCGGGCTGCTTCCATTAAAAAAAGTTCAGTTAGCGGCTCCACTTTTTCTGACCTCTTTTCAAGCAACAGAGACCTTAGTTCGTTTCCCAGCTTTGTCCCCCCAGGTTCACGAGTTAAAAAAACCGTCATCCCTTTTTTCAGAAAATGGTCATTTATTTTCTGAATCTGAGTTGTTTTACCTGTCCCTTCGATTCCTTCAAAAGTGATAAATTTTCCATGTTTCTGCATGGGGAGGCGACATCATCTCTGGCTCATGAGGTCAAGTCAAATGAGGGATTAAACCCATTTCCCTTGACCGGAATTTTTTTACATTAACGATGAATTTGGATGAAAAAATTTTCGATTCTTTTCTTATGTACAGGGAACAGCATTCGAAGCCAAATGGCTGAAGCATACCTTCGATTTTTTGGAAATGATCAATTTGAAGCGTATAGTGCTGGAGTAACCCCCTCAACGATCCATCCTTTGACAAAAATCGTCATGCAAGAGGATCAGATTGATATATCCCAACAATATTCGAAAGCTTTAGATGAAATTCCTGTTCGCAAGTTGGATTTGTTGGTGACTTTATGTGGACACGCTCAAGCGAATTGCCCTTCCCTTCCCATAACGCTTAAAAAAGAACATTGGCCCATTGATGATCCAATTGGCTTTCTTGGAAGTGAAGAGGAAAGACTAAAGAAATTTCGTCAAACACGTGACACGATCCGCTCCCGTATTTCTGACTTCATTAAAATAACACAAACTGCCAAAGATTGATGGCCTAATTACTCCCAAGCACTTGGTCTAGTGAAGGAGTTGATCCTTGGTTTCTCAACCTACGTTTTCTTTCCTTGCCAAGCCTTCTCCGTTTTCGTTTTCTAATCTTTTTTGTTCGACGATAGGGTGCTGCCATAAAGTGGTAGCCTTATAATCGGTTTGTCTTAACGATGCAAGATGAACGCGTCGTGTCCAGCGTCTTGTAACTTTTCGACCACTGAAACAGCATCCTTATCTTCGGGAAACGGACCTATCCAAACCCTTTGAAATCCTTCAAAAGATTCAACTTGAATGGTTACTTGCGGCAACAAAGACCGAATCATTTCAAGCATTTTCTCCGCATTTTCCATTTGTTCAAAAGCGCCCGCCTGCACAAAGAATCTCCTTGTGACGGTATCCTTTCCAATAAAATTGAGCCTAACCTTTGCAGTCCCTTGTTGAACTAATTTGATTTCGCGTGCAGCTTGAAGAGAAAGATCAATGATCCGCCCTTTTACAAAAGGACCCCTGTCATTGACCCTCACGATAGTAGATAACGAATTTGAAAGATTCGTAACCCGAACCATTGATCCAAACGGAGCAAATCGATGAGCCGCTGTCATGGAATACATATTGTATCGCTCTCCTGAAGCAGTTTTCCGCCCATGAAACTGTTCTCCATACCAGGATGCATAGCCCATTTCATGATCCCCGGGTTCAAACGTGGCAATCCTTTTTGAACAACCAAGAGAAATCAAATAGCAGCACAATACACGAATTAAAAAACGCACAATTTTGTCTCCACCAAGCTTACTTGCTACAAATGAAGGACAAGAGCAACGAAGTTAAAAAATGGGAACGGAAAAATGGGAACACGTACGAAATAAAATACGTACGTGTTCCCATTTTTCTGCGGCAGCTTGCGGCAAAACATAACTTTGCCAAGGATCATCGTTATAGATAGGAATGGAGATCAAAGAGTTAAGAGAATGTATAAGGTGGTAGAATGTTTTACAGTTACAGATGAAGAACTGGAGAAAACTGTGAATGAATGGGTCGCAAGAGGGTATTTTTTTGAAGGAATTCAATTTGCTATGAGAGAAGCATCAAGGAGGCCAGCCATGGCTTTTGTTTTCTTTCGAAAAAAGGAGAAAAAGTCTCATGGGAAAAGCAGATAACGTCCACCGAGCAATAGCCAAAGCCCTTGATTTTGTAATCGTAGTGGTGCTGGCTAAGGCCTTACCCAGCATTGTAGGGATTTTAGCTGCAGGTCTTTATATTTTGATCTCAGACGGTTTTTTCAAAGGCCAAAGCATTGGCAAGAAGCTTGTTCATTTGCGGGTGATTTCTCTTAGCCCACAGGCTCACGGCAGGTCTTGCAGTTTTCGAGAATCCTTGATTCGCAATATTCCTTGCGCAGTCCTGATTATCTTGGGACCCATTCCGATCATAGGTTGGTTTATTATTCTTCCTATCGGAGTTGTTTTTCTGATGGTGGAAGCCTATTTTATTTACGCGGATGATCAAGGAATTCGAATTGGAGATATCTTTGCTGAAACACAAGTGGTAGATGATCCTCCCATGTCCAAATCGTAACCTCCTTTTCCTTCTTTTTTTCTGTATCCTCTGGGCAGGGTGTGTTGCAAAACGTGGGCCCTCTCCCATGGCACATCAATCCATTTCATCGGTCTCAAAACTTCGAATGGGATTGATTGATTATGGTGTGAATCTCAATCGCAGTGGAATCGATTCATGTTCAGAAGAGTTCCAATCTATCCAAATCCAGAGTGAACCATCCATTGTTGCAATGTTACGTCATGAGGGAATCTTGCCTGAAGAACTTCTTAGATGGGGAAACGAATTTGGACGTTTTCAAGTCTTATCTCAATTTGATCTGCTTTTCTTGGTATTAAGGAGTGA
>Ga0247727_10020356_pt1 | contig 10157 bp, 7 predicted proteins | sample WisWelCaveWW1625_FD_202498 | JGI IMG/M metagenome (GOLD analysis project Ga0247727, IMG submission 202498) | Biofilm microbial communities from Wishing Well Cave, Virginia, United States - WW16-25 | ecosystem: Environmental > Aquatic > Deep subsurface > Groundwater > Cave microbial mat | place... | reverse complement strand
AGATGCCTTGCAAGTGTTGGCCACCGGCACCAACGGCCAATATGCGCCGCTGTTGTCCACGACGTTTGCGACGGCTGTAGACGCTGTCTACAAAATCATTGACGCCCAACGCGCCTATTACACCGTCTTGTATCGGAGCAATCTCAGCGCCTCCGGCCAGCGCCTCATCACCATCAACTCGACTGGCCTGGCCAATGAGGGCATGTCGGGCAACTATGAGGTCACGGTTGAGGCACCAGCCCTCAACCTCAGCGAGCCGCCCACCGATGAAACCATCCGGCGCGAGGCGTTGTTGACCGCCGATGGTTCGGGCTATGCCTTCACCACGAACAGCGTGGAGGTGGTGGCCGACGTGACCTGGCCCGATAAACATCCACGCGAGGTCACCTCCGCGCAACTGCTCATCAACGATAAAGTAGAAGACACGCTTACCCTCGCGCCCGGCCAGAATCACTTTGAATTTGAATGGGACTTGTCCGATATTGACCAAGCCGGGTTGAACTCGGTGCATGTGGCCGTGAAAGTGGTGGATGAGTTGGGATTGGAAGCGACCGCCGATAACACCTACACCATCGAAGTGATTCTGCCGCCGACCCCCTCGCCCGAACCAACCGCCGTACCTGGGCTCACGGTGCCGGAGCAAGTTCCCACCTGGCTTGGGTTGGTCATCGCCGGGGTATGCGCGCTTGGGGCAGTGGCCGTCGTGGTGATTGGGATCTTTGCCTTTCTGGCGCGGCCCAAGGTGGCTACATCTCAGCCAGCCGTGGCCACGCCTCGCGTCAGCGCCGCTCCCGACATCCAAAACACCCTCATCGGCGGCGCGGCCTTTCAGAATACAGTGCTGGCTACGCTCACTGTATTAGAAGGGCCAAAGGGCATGATGGGCGAACCGCTCCGGGTGACCAAAGCCACCACCATCATTGGCCGCAACCCGCAAAAGAGCGACATCACGTTTTATCCCGATGAGGAAAGTTCGGTCAGCCGGATACACTGCACCATCCAACTCGACAACAAAACGTTTAAGTTGACGGACAATGGCTCCAGCAGTGGCACACGGCTCAATGGACGGCAGATTCAACCCAATGACCCGGTGCTGTTGGGTGAAGGTTTTGAAATTGTGTTGGGGGACCTGGCCAAACGTGGCATCAAACTCCGATTCAACCTCGTCACGGATCAAGCCCAATTGCGCGTGGCCGGGACGGCCGAAGACCATACGCACATCGTGGAAAAACGCAAAGACGATGGCGACGACAACTGGGAGCGACCGCAATTCTGAAACCTTGAGCGTAATCCGTCAATCATCGCAACCCTCTTATGGCTGAAATTCTCTTAGGTAGCGACACCCATCCGGGTGGGCGCAAATATAATGAAGACCGGGGCGGGGCCGAAAGCCTCGTCACCCCCGGCGGCCTGCGGCTGGCGGTGGCGGTGGTGTGTGATGGGGTTGGCGGCGAGGAGCGCGGTGAGCGTGCGGCGCAGTTGGCGATTGACTCACTCCTCGCCGATCTCCGCGCCAGCGCTGAGACCGAAGTTCCACAACTGCTCACTAATGCGCTGAAAGCTGCCAACAGCGCGGTGTTTGCCGAAGCTACCCGGCTGGACGCGGGCGAACGGATGGCGTGCACGATGGCGCTGGCCGTCATCGTCAACGACGACACGCTCTATGTCGCCAACGCGGGCGACAGCCGCATCTATCTGTGCCGCGCTAGCGAATTGCAACAACTCACACGCGACCACATCTTTGCCCACGTCATGGTGTGGCTGGGCAAACTCAGCCCGGAGGCCGCCGCCAGCAACCCGGATGCCAACCGGGTGATGCGGGTGTTGGGAACCAAGGACAGCCTTCAAGTGGACCTCGGTATTTATTTAACGACCACCGAGTATGGCGACGCCAACCGCCTTGGGCGTAATGGCCTGGCTCTGCAAGCGGGCGATTCGATTCTGGTCTGCTCCGATGGCCTGATTAAAAATACGGCCACCACCGGCCAGCCACTGGTGAGTCAAAAAGAAATCGTCAACATCTTTAACCACAATGAAGGGCTGCCGGCCGCGCGCGCCATCATGAGCCTCGCGCTCGGCCGCATTCCGGTGGGCGAGCCGGTGGACAACATCACGGTCTCGGTTTTACAGACGGAAGACCCGGCGCGGGTGGTCAATTTGGCTAAACTTAAACGGCAGGAGCAGGCCCGCCAGCAACGTAAGTTGTTTTTGGCGGTCGGGGCGGTGTCGGTCTTCTTTGGATTAGCGTTGATCGTGGTGGTCGCAATTTTTGGCGGCCTGCTGTTTATCAATCAACGCGACCGCGACAGCACCGCCACCCGGCTGGCGGAGATAACGGCCCTGGCCCTGGCGCAAACGCAAACGGTGGCCGCTTATTCACCCACCCCCACCCTCACCCCATCGCCCACCGCCACCCCCACCCTTGTCCCGACCACCGTGCCGACGCTGGCCGCGAATGAAATTGCCAAACTCTATGATGTCGAAAATTTTTTGGAAGTTTTATTCAACGACCGCAAACTCATCACGGCCCCGCCGGCCGGGACACGGTTTATTGCGGTGAATCATAACGTCGCGCTGATTGGCACCGGCAATCTCCATTTGCTCGGGAACACCCAATTGCAATTTAGCGCGGTGGTGGAGGCGGGCTTTAGCCTGCGGCTGTTTGCGGGCAGTCAGGTCTTCTTCAACACCGGGCCTTATCCGAATGGCGCGTCCATTGAACTGGCGGAACAATCGGCGGTGCTGATGACGGTCAAAGGCTGTGTGGCGTTGAACTATGTGGACCATGCGAGGCTCACCGCGGATTGCTATAGCGGCGAGTGCGCGTACAGCCTGAATTTTGGGACAGATACCACCACGTTTAACCCTGGCGAGCAGATTGATATTCAACTGGACGCCAGCCCGGTGAGCGTGAGTGAACCGAAAAAGAATCCCCAAAGTGACAACCTAAAATACTGGAAGCTACTAAATCTCACGAGCGCGGGCCGGAGCGATATTAAGCAATGCGCGGTGCCGCCGCCCTCACCGCCGACCCCAACGCGCACCGTCTCGCCCACACCGCTCCCGCCAGCGGCCACGCCCACGCTCACGCCCCCACCGGGCAACGGCAGCGTTAATGCTACACCTGTGCCACCCCCGGCCAATACGACCACACCTCAACCATCCAACACTGTGCCACCCCCGGCCACACCTCAACCATCTGACACAGTGCCGCCCCCGACCTCCACCACCGCGCCCACCAGCACGAACTCGCCATTACCGCCAACGAACACTCACACTCCCATACCGCCCAGCGCCACCCCACTGCCCACCACTCGGCCACCCACGAGAACAAATATACCTCTGCCCAGTTCCACGAACACCTCCGCGCCTATCGCCACGGACACGCCCGTCCCCACACTGACCGATACACCCCCACCCGCGCCCACATCGTAATCCAAACGCTCAAATCAGACTTTGATACAATTTTGCTCCAGAGCACAAAACCGCCGCCATCAAACCCTTCCGGCTGGCGAAGCACTCGGACCGGATGTTAGGGAAGGATTGGACGCGAAGCGCCTCTAATTCTTCACTCCTCTAATCTCAATACTGTTAAGTTAGCGACGGTAATTTACCTAATCCGCGGTTGGGCAGTTTTGTGGAAAATGGGCGGAGGCCCATTTTCCACCTGAACGCTCATTCACGGATTAGCGGCAATACGGTTAAGTTAGCGGGGTTAGAGAAACCCGGTTTCTGGCGACCTTATCTAAACAGTATTGCCTCTAATCTCCAAGACCATGCAAATCACCATCATCGCCTTCGGCACACGCGGCGACGTGCAACCCGCCATCGCGCTCGGTCAGGCGCTCGTCGCCAGCGGTCATCATGTCCGCCTGCTCGCCAGCGCCCATTTCAGAAACTGGATCGAGAGTCACGGCCTCGAGGCCGCGTCATCCACGGTGGATATTCAAGCCCTCATGGAAAGCGAGGGCGGGCGCGATTGGGTGGAACACGGCAACGATCTGTTCAAGCAACTGTGCATCATACGCCAACTGCTCAACCAGCATGGCCGGTTCATGGCGCAGGAGGCCTGGGCGGCCGGCCGCGACGCGGACGCCATCATCAGTCAATTCACCTCATGCGCCTACGTGTCCTCCATCGCCGAGAAATTGAAATGTCGGCATATCTGCATGATGCTCCAACCCGCGCTGGTCGCCACTTACGATGGCACCGCCATGCTCAATGCCCCCCTCCCCAATCGCCGGAGCCTCATCAATTACTGGTTTGGCAAACTCATCATCCAGCCCGCCGGTTGGACGTTATATGGCGACCTCACCAATCACTTTCGGGAAACGACGCTGGGCTTGCCCCCGCAAACCCGCCAGCAAAATATCGCCGCACTCCTCGCTACCCCATTTATTCACGGTTACAGCCCGCGCGTCGTGCCGCAACCCGCCGATTGGCCCGCGCACTATCACACCACCGGCTATTGGTTTTTGGATGAGCAGCCGCATTGGACTCCGCCTGCTGAGTTGATGCGCTTTTTGGATTCGGGCGAATCGCCCATTGGCATTGGCTTTGGGAGCATGACGGGCCACGACAACGCCGCCATCACGCGTTTGCTCATTGACGCCGTAAACCTCAGCGGCCAACGCGCGATTCTGCTTTCGGGCTGGGCCGGACTGGGCGAGGCCGAACTGCCTGACACAATTTTCCGGCTCGAAGCCGCGCCGCACGATTGGCTCTTTCCGCGCCTGGCCGCGGTGGTGCATCACGGCGGCGCGGGCACCACTGCCGCCAGCCTGCGCGCGGGTGTGCCCACCATCATCGTCCCGCACATGGCCGACCAGCCGTTTTGGGGTCAACGCGTGGAAGCGTTGGGCGTTGGCCCGCGCGCCCTCCCACGCCCCAAACTCACGGCCCCCAATCTGGCCGCCGCGATTCGCACCGCCACTTCCGACGCGCAGATGAAACAGCGCGCTACCGAATTGGGCGCGGCCATCCGCGCCGAAAACGGGATGCAAACGGCGTTAGATTTTTTGGAGCGTTATTTGAAGGATTGAGTCGAGGATAAAATTTCGAGCATCTCGCCCTCTTCCCAAACTGGCGGTGGAGGTCGAGTTTCGCCCGGCACAAGACGCGGGCCGCCCATATCAACAACTCGGATGGGTTCGTCCGCCACCTGAGTCATATAAATCGGGCGATAACCAAAACGCCGATAAACCCGCTCGGCCAACGTCCAGTGATTCACGTCGCTGTCGGCAACTTGTCCGTCCAAGATAGCGACCCATGACCCGGGGTGAGTTTGAAGCAAGGCGCTATGCAATCGAACGTAATCAGCATAGCCCTGTTGAAAAGCGATATAGTTTTCAGCGTGTTCAAATGCGCGCAGACGGGTGTATTCCGCAAATGGCACCACCGCCGCCACCGGCTCACCGTTTTTCTGAATGATGACGGTCTCACGCTGAATGGCTTCATCGGTTGGGTTCACAATGTATGGCGCGTTGACTTCCTTGATAATTTGCATGGCGGCCTCGTATGGTTCACAGTATAGCATTGAATAAACGGCCGGTTTCCAATGTGGGGTAAATTCGCGTCATTGACGCCTTTCCTGCTGGCCCTCCGCAATATGCGCGTGCGCTGGATGCGGACCGCGCTGACCGGCCTCGGCATTGTGCTGGGCGTGGCCGTGATTCTGGCGATTGCCGTCACCAACGATAGCACGCTCGCATCCATCCGCAGTGTCTTTGACGAAGCCTCCGGCAAATCGTCTTTGCTGATCCAAAGCAATTCGGCAGATGGCGAGGGCTTCGACGAGTCCATTGCGGCGCGGGTGCGCTCGGTGAACGGCGTGGCGCTGGCCGCGCCCTCCCTGGAAGTCACCACCCTCCTGGCCCGCGACGCCAAAGACTGGCAAATTGCTTTTGGCATTGGCGGCCAATCGGCCGGCAACAGTTTGCTCATCGTGGGTGTGGAGGCCGAGATTGACGCCGACGTGCGCCAATATGATTTCACTGCCGGGCGTTGGCTGGAGGGGGAGGCGTATGAAGCCCTCATCACTGAAAAATATGCCGAAGAAAAAAACCTCGCGCTGGGAGATGATTTGGTGATTCTGACTCCGCTGGGGCAGGAGCGTTTGCGGATTGTGGGCCTGATTGGCAAGAGCGGCGCGGGCCTGCTCAACGATGGCGTGGTGGCCTTTGCGCCCCTTCAATCGGTGCAGGATATGTTTGCGCGCGGCCCCAACATTGACGCGCTGGATGTGGTCGTGGCACCGGCGATTGCCAACTCCACCGCCGACCTCGACGCGCTCAAAGAAACGCTGGCCGAGCGACTGGGCAAAAATTACGAGGTTTCCTATCCGGCCTCGCGTGGGCAACTCGTCACGCAAATGCTGTCCACCTATCAGCAGGGCTTGTCGTTCTTCTCCGTGGTCGCGCTATTTGTGGGGGCCTTCCTCATCTACAACGCCTTTAGCATGACGGTGCTGGAGCGTACCCGCGAACTTGGCTTGCTCCGCGCGTTGGGCATGACGCGCGCGCAAATTTTGGGATTGGTGATTTCAGAAGCGGTGGTATTGGGGATACTCGGTTCGATTGTGGGTGTGGGCTTTGGGTTGGTGCTGGCGCGGGGATTGATTTGGATGCTGGCGGCCGTCGTCGCCACCAGCGTCAATGAACTCACCATTCCCATGAGCGGCCTGATTCAAAGCCTGCTGGTGGGCGGACTCGCCACATTTGGTAGCGCCCTTATGCCTGCCCTGCAAGCCGCGCGTGTCAGCCCACTTGAAGCCTTGCGTGTAAAGAGCGCGAGCGGCGCGGGCCAGACTCGTCATGTGCTGTGGTTCGCGGGCGTATGTTTGCTCTTCGTCGCCTGGGCTTCGCTCTATTGGGTGCCGTGGCGGCCCGAAATCGGTTTCAATGTGGGGCAAGCGTCCATCCTGATTTTGCTCTTTGGCGCAACGCTCATTGTGCCGGTGGTGGTGGGACTCTTTGAGCGTCTTGTGCGGCCCCTTGCCCTCGCGGTGTTTGGTAATGAGGGGATGTTGGGCTCTGGCAATGTGCGCCGCTCGCCCGGCCGCACGTCGCTCACGGTGGCTTCGTTGATGGTGGGCTTGGCGATGGTCATCGGCAATAGTTCACTCTCCACCGCCTTTATCCACGACATCACCTCCTGGGTGGAGACAGCTCTGGGCGGTGACCTGTATGTGCGCGCCCCGCTCCCCATGCGTGAGCAGTTTGAGCGGCAACTCGCGGCCCTGCCCGGTGTGGCCGGTATCACCAGGATTCGCTATTTTTCGGTGAAGGTCGCGCCCTCCGCAATTCCGGCTGACTCAGCGGATGAAGACACCATCATCTTTGCGGCCATTGATTCAGCCACCTATCGCGCGGTGGGCGAGTTTGAGTTTGCGGCTAATCAAGGCGACCCGGAGGCGAATTGGGAACGCTTCAAGCAGGGCGATGCGCTCTTCATTTCAACGGTCGTGGCCGACCGCTATCGCGTTCAGCAGGGCGATAGCCTGCGGCTGGTCACGCGGCGCGGTGAGCATGATTTCTACGTCGCGGCGGTGGCGGTGGATTTTACCGGGCAGGGTTTTATCGTCACCGGCGCGTGGGACGATATGCGCCGTTGGTTTTCCAAGAGCGGGGTGGATCGCTTCACCCTTTCCATCGCCGAGGGCTACACTACCAATCAGGTGCGGCAGACCATCGAAGACAAATACAAAGCCTCGCGCAATATCTCGGTCGAGACCACCGAAGAATTCAAGGACAAAGTGTTGACGCTCTCCGAGCAATCGTTCCGGTTGTTCGATGTCTTGGGCCTCATTGGATTGGTGGTGGCCGCATTGGGCGTCATCAACACGCTGATGATGAACGTGCTGGAGCGGCAACGCGAAATTGGTGGCCTGCGCTCGCTAGGCCTCACTCGCTGGCAGACCACCAAGATGGTGCTGGCCGAGGCCGCCACGCTCGGCGCGATTGGCGGCGCATTTGGCCTGGGCTTTGGCTACATCCTCTCGCAAATTTTTGTCCTGGCTCTCAACGCCCTGGCCGGCTACGACCTGCAATATATCTTCGCCCTCAACATCTTCATCGCCGGAATTTTTATCGCCTTCGGCGTCTCGCAAGCCGCCGCGCTCTACCCGGCCTGGAAGGCGGCGGGGGTGAATATCGTTGAGGCGATTAAGCACGAATAGAGGATTGGAGAATTGAACGACACACTCAATTCTCCAATCCTCTAATCCTCATGTCGTTTAGGAGTTTATATGTCCCGTTCCCGTCTCCTCACCGGTATCGTCGTCATCCTCGCCCTCGTCACGGTTGGCTATTGGGGCTATCAAAATTATCTTGCGCCGCAAAGCACGGCTACGCCAACGACGATTGTAAATGATTCGCAACAACCGGAAGCGCCCAGCGTCGTCACCGCCGAGGGCAAAATCGTACCGGCGCGTGAGGCCACCCTGGCCTTCCGCCTCTCCGCGCGCGTGGCGGAGATTTTGGTGAAGGAGGGCGATGCGGTTGAAGCCGGTGCGCCGCTCATTCATTTAGAAAGCGCGGACTTGCAAGCCGCCGTCGCCCAGGCCGAGGCCGCTGTCGCACAAACTGAGGCCGCTGTGACTCAAGCCGAGGCATCCATTGCATTAGCGCAAGCGCAATATGACCAACTCGCCGCCGGGCCGCGCACTGAAGAAGTGGCCGCGCTCGAAGCGCAAATCCAGGCTGGAAACTCGGCGGTGTGGCAGGCGGCCTCGCAACGCAACGAAGTGGCGAAAGGTGCCACGCCCGATTCCATCGCCGCCGCCCAAGCGCAGTTGGCGCAGGCGCAGGCCGCGCAAAAGGAAGCTCAAATCGCCTATGACCAAATCATCCAGAACATTCAATTTCTGGCCGGGCCGACCGAAGAGAAGGCGCGCTTTCAATTGAACGCCACCAATGAGGCCGTCGCCGCCGCGCAGGCCGCGCTCGATCAAGTTAACGCAGGCGCCAGCCAGGAACTCATTGACTCATACAATGGCGCGATCGGCGTCGCGATTGGTCAGCGTCAATCAACGGAGGCGCAACTAGCGCTTTTGCAAGCGGGCGCAACCTTGGCTCAGGTGGAGGCCGCGCAAGCCCAAATTGATCAGGCGCAGGGCGCGCTTGAAGCCGCGCTGGCCGGGGAGCAAGCGGCGCTGGCCGCGCTCGACGCAGCGCAGACGCAATTGGCCCAGGCCTCCCTCCTCGCACCTTTTGCGAGTATAGTGATGAAAATTGATATAGAGGTCGGTGAGTTGGCCGCGCCCGGTGCACCCGTGTTGGCGTTGGCCGACATCACCCATTGGCAGATGGTGACCAATGACTTGGCCGAGACCGATATTGTGTTGGTGAAATCCGGTCAACGAGTGGAAGTGACCCTCGATGCTTTTGCCGATCAAACTTTCACCGGCACCGTCATTGAGATTGGCGCGGTGGCCGAGGTGAACCGGGGCAACACCACTTACCCGGTGACGATTGAGTTGGAGGCGACGGACGCGGCCTTGCGCTGGGGGATGACGGCGTTTGTGGATATTGCGGTGAGGCCGTGATAAATCTGTACACGGACGCTTCGCGCACGGACAAACACGGATAATTCGTTGAAGGGATTAGCCGTAGGTCACGCTTGCAGCGTGACGCGCTCTGTTTATCAGAACGTCACATTCAAAGCGTGACCTACTTACACTTCCGTTATTTCAGGGACATGCTCATCCTCATACTTTTCAATGAGGGTCCCAATAATTTCCATTAACGAAGCCAGCGGATGTTCCTCATCCTCGCCGACCGTGTCAATCAGCGCGTCAAGAATTGACACCAGCCGTTGATATTCTTGTTCTATGTGTGGCACAAACAAGACCGGAGCCACTGTCGGCCAAACTTGTTGCGCTTGCTGAAGGTCGTAGGCCAGCATACTGTTTACGCCTTCCATGGGAACGTAACACGCAACTCTGCAAACGAGCGAAAGGAGGCGGGCTTCATCAGCCGATACCAATGCTGGAGGCCAGGTTTGGTCCTTGGATGTTTAGCGGCAAATTCGTTCAGCCGTTTGCGAGTAATGATGTGCATATCCCTAGCAGTTTGTCGGAGAGACCTGTAGCGCAGTCGGTGATACACTCCGGACATGACGAGAAAATTCCGAACCCCCGATTACGAAACGACGCTCAA
>Ga0247727_10020355_pt1 | contig 10157 bp, 14 predicted proteins | sample WisWelCaveWW1625_FD_202498 | JGI IMG/M metagenome (GOLD analysis project Ga0247727, IMG submission 202498) | Biofilm microbial communities from Wishing Well Cave, Virginia, United States - WW16-25 | ecosystem: Environmental > Aquatic > Deep subsurface > Groundwater > Cave microbial mat | place... | reverse complement strand
GCGCCACCCGCGGTTATTCCGAATTTGGCGTCGAGCTGGATTCGCTGGCCGACGTCGTCTCCTTCGGCGCCGCGCCGGCGGTTATGATTTATCTGGCGCAGCTACAGCATCTCGACCACCAATTGGGCTTGATCATCAGTTTCACGCAGCTCGCCGCCGGCGCTATCCGGCTAGCCCGGTTTAACACGCGCACCAGCGGTTTCGCCAAAAGCCGTTTTTATGAAGGCATGCCGATTCCTTCCGGCGCCATGTTGATGGCCTCGTACGTGTTGTTCAGTTATCATTACTGGGACGTTGTCCGGCTGCCGGGCCTCACCGTCTCGCTCGTGCTGATGGCCTCCATTCTCATGGTCTCAACGATTGAATTTGACGCCCTGCCGCAATTCTCTTTTCGGCATGGTCGGCGCAATACCGTCCAGATGCTGTTCGTTGTCGCCAGCATCGCGCTGATCGTGATTTATCGCGGCAAAGTGTTTTTCCCGCTGGCGCTGTTTTTTATCTTTATCCAGCTCTCGCGCGCCGTCATCAATCATTTACGCGAGGAAGATGATGAAGAGTCGTTGCCCGACATTTCCGTCAGCAAGCAATGAAAGCGAAAGTTTATATCACCCTCAAAAACGGCATCCTTGATCCGCAGGGCCAAACCATTCAGCACGGCCTGGAGATGTTGGGATTCACCGGCGTCCGCGAAGTCCGCGCCGGAAAATTTATCGAGCTTTTCTTCGACGGTCTGAGCCGCGAACAGGCCCAGCAAGCCGCCGAAAGCGCCTGCAAAAAACTACTGGCCAACCCGGTGATCGAAAATTACGAGTTTGTCGTTGAAGAAGAGTGAAGGATGATTGGAGTAATGGATTGGTGGATCATTGGATTAATGGAGCGCTGGATTGATGATTCCATAATTCCAAAACTCCATAAATCCAAAACTCCAACGATCCAAAAATCCATCAATCCAACAATCCAAAGAGGCCTGTGCGTTTCGGCGTCGTCGTTTTTCCGGGATCGAATTGCGAGCATGATTGTTATTACACGCTCAAATATCTCGTGCAGCAATCCGTGCGTTTCGTCTGGCACCGCGAGCGCGATTTGCGTGAGTTTGACGCCGTCATTCTCCCGGGCGGTTTTTCCTACGGCGATTATCTGCGCACCGGCGCCATCGCCCGTTTCTCGCCGGTAATGGAAGAAGTGATCAGGTTTTCCCAACGCGGCGGCATCGTCGTCGGCATTTGCAACGGCTTTCAAATTCTCTGCGAAGCCGGTTTGCTGCCCGGCGCGCTGGTGCGCAATGCCGGCGTGCGGTTCGTCGCCAAATCGATTTATCTGAAAGTTGAAAATGCCGCCACGCGTTTCACCAGAAACTGCACCGATCACGTTTTGAAAATGCCGCTGGCTCACGGCGACGGCAATTATTATGCGGATGCCGAAACCCTGCGGCAGTTGCAGGAACAAAACCGCATTCTCTTTCGCTATTGCACCCGTGCCGGTGAAATCGCGCCGGACGCCAATCCCAACGGTGCGCTGGACAACATCGCTGGCATCATGAACGAGTCCGGCAACGTCATGGGCCTGATGCCGCATCCCGAACGCGCCGGTGAATCCCTGTTGTCGTCCGCCGATGGTTTGCAAATTTTTCAGTCGCTCGTCGCGTACCGCGACTTTTAAGCCGAGAATAAATTGCAAAGGCGATTTAAAATGTGTAAATTATATCCGGACGATTCGGCAAATCCGAATACCAAAGCTTTTAGACATGCCGACAGCATCTTTGAGGAAAAGGAGAATTCGTGCGATCAAAACGTTCGCTCTGGTTCATCACGATGGTTTTGTTTTTAGGCGCTATTTTAGGAACGGTGCTCGGTCAGGTCATCAATTTGACGTTACCGGACGGCGTGGTCAAAAAGTTTTTCATGAATGGCCCGGATCTCGGCTTTGCGCCGTTTACGCTGGACGTCGTTTTGTTCAGCCTGACGCTCGGCCTGACTTTCAAATTCAATGTCGTCGGCGGCATCGGCATCTTTGTCGCCGTCTATTTGTTGCGCTGGGTGTTGAATTAGAACTTGTTGCTGGTTGCTCGTTGCTGGTTGCTGGTTGCTCGTTCCTTGTTGCTCGTTGCTGTTACTGAAGTTTTTAGCAACTAGCAACCAGTCACCAGCAACCAGTCACCAGCAACCAGTCACCAGCAACCAGTCACCAGCAACCAGTTACCAGCTACCAGCTACCACCAAGGAGTCCAACATGTTTGGTAATATCGGTATGAGCGAGTTGATGATCATCCTGATCGTCGTGCTCCTGCTCTTCGGCCCCAAAAAGCTGCCGGAGCTGGCGCGCGGTCTGGGTCGCAGTATTAACGAGTTCAAAAAAGCCGCCGACGATGTGAAGAAAGAATTGAACGTCGTCGATGATTTTAAGAAACTCTAATATTAATTTTCCAAACCATCGTCGTCCCAGCCCCTTGAGTGCTGCTTTCGTGTGATGTTTTTGTAGCGCCCCACAAGGGGGCGGGACTACGAAAAACCTTCGGAGGAATTATATGAACGAATGGGTCATTGTTGCCATCGTCGCCTTTGTCATATTGTTTGGTGCGAAGAAACTACCGGAGTTGGCGCGCGGTCTGGGACAAGGCATTCGCGAATTTAAAAAATCCGTAAAAGATGAAGAGCCCGAGACCGCCGGAAAAATCGAGCAGCCGAAGCCTTCGGTGAATAGTTGATTTTTTCGAGATGGGCCGGGGACGGTGTCATAAATTCTCAAGTTTGCCGCCAGGCTTGAGGAAGCATTTTATTTTTCGGACGAAGTGCTATTCATGTCAGCCTTACGTAAAACCTTGCTCTCTCCTGCGGAATATTTGGCCATCGAGCGTCAGGCCGAGCGCAAAAGTGAATATTTCGCGGGTGAAATGTTTACCATGGCGGGCGCCATCGAGCCGCACAATCTGATTGTGACAAACGTGATCAGTGAACTGCGCATGCAATTAAAGAAGCGTCCGTGCAAAGTGTATCCCAGCGACATGCGGGTCAAAATTCCCGCAAGCGTTTTGTATGCTTATCCCGACGTCGTCGTGGTTTGCGGAAAACCGGCCTTTGAAGACGAAGTCAAGGATACGCTGCTCAACCCCACCGTGATTGTGGAAGTTTTATCGGCCTCCACCGAAGCTTATGACCGCGGCAAAAAATTCGAGCATTATTCCCGTATCCCCTCTTTTTGTGAATATTTGTTGATCACACAAAATCAGCCTAAAGTTGAACAGTTTACCAAACAAGACGACGGCAAATGGCTGTATGCCGTCGCCCATGGTTTGGCCGGCGTTCTCAAATTGGCGTCGATTGATTGTGAGCTGGCTTTGGCCGAGGTTTATGATAAAGTCGAGTTTGAATAGATTGTTTTTTGCGCTAACAGGAACTTGCTTTATGAACATTGGAGTCACGGAAGCTAAAATTGCAATTAAAGTTTTGGAGATAGCCATTAAACAAGGCTGGCTTGATAGACTCTTAAATGCTTTCCGAAAGAAACATACGATCCTTGTTTTAGGCTCTACCGGCGCAGGCAAAACCAACTTTTTGCAATCTTTAACTGAGTTGACGCCTAAAGCGATTGATCAAATGAATCGCACAGAGTTTGCTCAGAAACATTCAGTTAAAATCAAAAAGCAGCCGTTTGTCTTCGTTGATGTTCCGGGGCAGGCTCTTCATTCTACAAGACGTATACGCGCCATCAGAGAAACAATGTCGGGGAAGCTCTCTGGAATCATTAACGTCGTGTCGTATGGATATCACGAGTATAGAATTGGAAAAGCGAAAGCAGTAAACGCTAATGGCTCGGCGAGCAAAGCATTCCTCGAAAAACACCGGCAAATTGAGATAGACGCGCTTGTAGAATGGACATCTCTTCTTGGTAGCCGCGATACAACAGGCTGGCTTCTCAATGTTATAACAAAAGCAGATTTGTGGTGGGATCGAAAGGATGAAGTATTTCAACATTATGCTTCCGGCCCCTATTTTGAGGCGCTCGGCGAGGCAAAATCTTTGGAACCTATATTCTTGGAATACTGCTCCGTATTCCATAAGTTCTATGGTGATGGCGCGCTTTCTGGTAGCTTCGACGAATCTGATCGTGTCAGGGCCAGAGGCAATTTATTGTGTACTTTTTTAGAAGCAGTAGGTAAAGGAGGTTTAGATGAATAAAGCAAGCCAATCCTTTATCGGACGATCTTCAAGAGGAACCTATTTAAATGACGCCTCAACTGAAAAGCTGCTCGAATACTCACTGGTTCGTTTACAGCGCACGACCAAGTGGCTTCGTTTATCAAGGATCTTTGTCGCTGTTTTTACTGCCATAAATATTTTTGTCGTATTATTCATGTTTGGGTTAAGAGAAAATTTGCTTGCGGATAATGTAAAATTGGGCAATAATTTTGTAGGCTTCGCCGTGCTCATGAATCTTGTCGTTATCGTCGTATTTGAAAATTTGCGCAAGGGGGGGGATGCATTATTTGAAAAAATAAGTGATGAGTTGCATTGGTATCTCGGATATCGAAAACAAAAAGATAACGGAACTGCGGCAAATGATGGGCAACCACTGGATGCCAGACTTGTCTTGCGAGCTTTTGCACGGGCTGCCGACTTGCCACTCATTCCCGGAAAATTTGGGCCGGCAATCTATGCTGGTGTGAACGTCGTTATTGCTCTTTTATTTCTATATTTTCGGTTCAAGAGTTAACTTCTCCCCTGTAATTTGTCTCCGTGTGGAATGGCTTCCTTATTCCCGCGCTCTCACATCGAAACTACCTCTTTGATAAATGAATCTTCAAAAGGAAACAATCCGCCATGCTCAAAAAAAACTTCACTGTGGTGAAATGACGTGTGCTGAACTAGTTGATGACTATCTGGCGCGCATTAATAACACCAAACACCGCAACGCCTTCCTCTCCGTTTTCTCAGATCGCGCCCGCGCTCGTGCAAAAGAAATCGACGCCAAAATCCAAAACGGCATCGCCGGAAAACTCGCGGGCGTCGTCATCGCCGTTAAAGATATTCTCGCGATAAAAGGCGAGCGCCTCACCTGCGGCTCGCGTATCCTCGAAAATTTTGTCTCGCCGTACGATGCGACCGTCATCCAAAAATTGGAAGACGCCGACGCGATCATCATCGGGAAAACCAACATGGACGAGTTCGCGATGGGCAGCTCAAACGAGAACTCGGCATTCGGCGCAGTGAAAAATCCGGTGAATCCTGAATATGTTCCCGGCGGCTCATCCGGCGGTTCGGCGGCGGCGGTCGCGGCTAATCTCGCGATGGCCGCGCTCGGCACCGACACCGGCGGCTCGATTCGCCAACCTGCGGCGCTGTGCGGCGTTGTCGGCATGAAACCCACGTATGGCCGCGTCTCGCGTTTTGGCCTCGTCGCCTTTGCCTCGTCGCTCGATCAAGTTGGCCCCATTACGCATTCAGTCGAGGATGCCGCACGGATTCTCGAAGTGATCAGCGGCCACGATGAGCGCGACTCGACTTCCGCTGTCGTGCCGGTTGAAGAATTTTCAAAATTTCTTGGCGGTGACATTAAAGGAAAAGTCATCGGCCTGCCGAAAGAATATCTCTCCGGCGGCGTGCAAAAAGAAATTCGCAGCGCCATTGCGACGGCCACAGATCGTTTGCAAAAAGCCGGCGCCGTGATCAAAGAAGTTTCGTTGCCGCACACGCAATATGCGATTGCGACCTATTACATCATTTGCACCGCCGAGGCCTCGTCCAATCTCGCGCGATATGACGGGGCGCGCTACGGCCACCGCACGCCAGAAGCAAAATCGCTCGAGGAAATGTATGTGAAAAGCCGCAGCGAAGGTTTTGGCGCGGAAGTGAAGCGCCGCATCATGCTCGGCACCTACGTGCTCTCCGCCGGCTATTACGACGCGTATTATCGCCGCGCGCAAAAAGTCCGCACCCTCATTCGCCGTGATTTCGAGCAAGCCTTCACCGAATGCTATGTTCTGCTCACCCCGACGACGCCGACCACCGCGTTTAAATTTGGCGAGAAAACCGCGGATCCGCTGGCGATGTACCTCGCCGATATTTTTACCGTCTCTGTCAACCTCGCCGGCATCCCGGCGATTTCAATTCCTGTCGGAGTCGATGCGAAAGGTTTGCCGATTGGCCTGCAAATCATCGGCAAAGCTTTTGACGAAAAAAATGTTTTGCATGCGGCGCACTTTCTCGAAATGAGCGGCAAGTGAGACTGACAACTTTATTGTTGCTGCGCAGATATTTCCTGCAAATCAGCTTCGGTGTAATTACATTGTAATTGTGGTAACAAAAATCATTAAAATCGGCAACTCGCGCGGGTTCGTATTCCCAGGACCCTGCTCGCGCAAACGCGATTGGGCGAAGCAGTCAAGCTCGAGGTTTATCACGAGCAAATCATTATCCGCCCCAACCGGCGCGCGCAATAGCTGGGCCGAAGCCTTTCGCCTCATGGCTGCACGCGGCGACGACCGGCTTCCGGATAAAGAAAATCTCGCCGGTCGGAGCAGTTGGGACGACGAAGAATGGGAGTGGTAAAAATGGCGGTTCGACGTTTCGAGGTTTATCAAATACGCGCCGTTGATAAGTCCCGCTTGATTGAAAAATTGGGGAGGATCGACAAACCGGCGCAAACAAAAGTTTTAGCCGTGTTGAGTGAAATGTTTGCCCATTAATTTTCTTCTTTTAGAGTCCGTCAGATGCGCCAATATCCCAACATTGCCCAAACTATCGGGCTGCTGGCTTTGGTTTATGCCATACAGTTTGGTCTCGCTATTCCGGTCGCGTTTATTGCGCTCGCCTCAGGGACGCTGAAAATATTTGAAAACCCGCTGACCGTTGCATTTTTTAATACCGTTTCCATTGGCCTCGTTTTGCTGATCGGCCTCAAATTGGCGAAAGCCTCTTTCCGCGAAGTGTTTCTGTTTAAACCGATACGTTTCATTCTGCTCATCCCGATGACCTTCACCGTCATTGGTATAGGCATTTTGTTGTCGGAAGTCGACAATCTGCTGCGCATCTTTTTGCCCATTCCGGAGTGGTTGGAGAAAGCGTTGCAGAGCTTCTTCGGCGGATCGCAAAACGTATTCAGCTCGTTTTTTACGCTTGTTGTCGTTGCCGCGGTGACGGAAGAACTTTTATTTCGCGGCCTGATTTTGCGCGGCTTTTTGCAAAATTATTCCGTTCGCAAAGCGATTGTCGTTTCGGCGCTGCTGTTTGGCGCGTTTCATTTGAACCCGTGGCAATTCACCGGCGCCGTCGTGCTGGGCGGCGTCTTTGCGTGGTGGTTTGTAAAAACGCGCTCGTTGCTCCCGTGCCTTTTCGGCCATGCGTTGAACAACGGCTTGCCTTTAATCGCGCTGGGGATTCCGCAATTGAAGGATCTCGGTTTTATATCGGATGGCACGGGCCAGATAAAATTTCAGCCACTGTGGTTTGACGGTCTCGGCTTGTTGTTGGCGAGTCTGGGAATTTGGTGGTTGTTTCGCGAATTTGGAAAATCCAACAACACTCTCGCGGCGGCCACACAAGGCTTCGGCCAGGATGGAAGAACGATTGAATTGCACGCTTCCCAATAAAGTCATCGTCAAGCCTTTTCATAAAATCGTGACGGAGAACTATATGAAAACCGAAGAAATTTTGAGTCTCAAATTTAAAAGTCGCGACTTGCGGCGGGAAATCACGATCAAAGAATATTTCATAACCCTGCTCGAAGGTTTATGGATTGAAAAAGAGACCTACAATGGCAAACGCCCGTTCGGAAATAGTGACTGGGAATATGAAATATATCGGGTACTGGTTAAGAACAATCTGATTCCTGGCAAGCTTCACGATGACGGAGGTATCGAGGAATTTGACAGAAAGATCGCCGACATTTTCGTTTTGAACAACATCATTCGTAAAATTTAACCTGAATGAGCTACGAACCCGTCATCGGCCTCGAAGTGCATGCGCAACTGCTGGTCGATTCAAAAATTTTCTGCCGCTGTGGCACGGTTTTCGGCGCGCCGCAAAATTCGCAGGTGTGCCCGATCTGTCTCGGCATGCCCGGCGTTTTGCCGGTGCTTAATCGGAAGGCTGTCGAATTTGCCATAAAAATGGGACTTGCAACGAACTGTCGCATTGCGGCGCATTCTATCTTTGCGCGCAAAAATTATTTTTATCCCGACCTGCCCAAAGGCTATCAAATTTCCCAATACGAAGAGCCGTTGTGTGAAAAGGGTTGGGTGGAAGTCGAATTGGAAGATGGTTCATTGAAGCGCATTGGCTTGACCCGCATTCACCTCGAAGAAGATGCCGGCAAATCCGTTCATGCCGAAGGATACGTTGCCGACAACGAAACACTCATTGATGTCAATCGCTGTGGCACGCCGCTGATTGAGATCGTTAGCGAACCGGATATTCGCTCACCGCGCGAAGCGTATCTGTACCTCAATCGCCTGCGCCAGCTCGTGCGCTACCTGGGCATTTGCGACGGCAACATGGAAGAAGGCAGCTTGCGATGTGATGCCAACATTTCGATTCGACCGGTTGGGGAAGAGAAATTCGGCACGAAAACCGAATTGAAAAATATGAATTCGTTTCGCAACGTCGAAAAAGCGATCGAGTTTGAAATTAACCGGCAGATTCAGCTGGTGGAATCCGGCGGCAAAGTCGTGCAGCAAACGATGTTGTGGGATGCGAACAACGGCAAAGTGCTGCCGATGCGCTCGAAAGAGCAGGCGCACGACTATCGCTATTTCCCCGAGCCGGATTTAACGCCGCTGCGCGTCGATGAAAAATGGCGCGAAGAAATGCAACGCACGCTTCCCGAATTGCCGATGGCGCGCCGCAATCGTTTCATCGAGCAATACGGCCTACCGAAATACGACGCCGAAGTTCTCACCGACGAAAAGGCGATTGCCGATTACTTCGAGGCCGCCGCGAAGCTGGTGCAAGATGCCAAGCTGGTGAGTAATTGGGTCATGGGCGAAGTTTTACGCATTTTAAAAGATCAGAAAATCACCATCACGCAATTTGCGATTAAACCCACGGCTTTTGCCGAGCTACTTAATTTGATCGCCGGCGGCACGATCAGCGCCAAAATTGCAAAAGAAATTTTTGAGGAAATGCTCGCCAGCAGCAAATCCGCCAAAGCCATCGTTGCAGAAAAAGGATTGGTGCAAGTTTCCGATACGAGCGTGATCGAAAAAGCCGTTGACGAAATTATCGCGGCGCATCCGAAAGAAGTCGAGCGTTATCGCAACGGCGAAGAAAAAGTGTTCGGCTTCCTCGTCGGCCAATTGATGAAAGCCATGCGCGGGAAGGCCAATCCGAAAGTGGCGAATGAGATTTTAAAAAAGAAATTGCAAAAGGAGTAGTCAAAATGGCTTTGCGCGCTTGACTTTTTGAAGAAAAATTGTGTAAATTGTCATAACAACGGAGGGAAAACGCCATAGCCACCGACATGCTGTTTTAGGACTATGCGACTCATTTTACTCCGTCGTCTTAAAGTGGAAGAGTTGAGATTAGTTTAAAAAGAATTACACGTCAAGAGGTGCAAATCATGGAAACTATTCAGATCCAATTGCCAAATGAATTGGCGCAACGAATACGGCAAGAAATGCCTGCGCCTGAAGCATTAAACCGAATCGTCGCTGAAGCCATGCAGTTCTGGCTGGTGAAACGGCGGGAAAAGAAAAATGACAAGGAAAAAGCTTTGCATGCACTCAAGCAAGCAGGCTTGATCGTTTCACCCGAAAGGCAACATGCCATGGCAGAAGCCTTGTTGCGCACATTATCTCGGCGCACGACGACGGTAAATCTTGCTCGTGTCCGAGCCTCGCTATCCAAGCTCAAAGTTCCATTGTCGGAAGAAATCCTTGCCATGAGGGGAGAACCGTTGTGAAGCGGCGCGAGGCGAAGGGCTCATGGTTTATGATCCGAATGAACCTTGAACTTGCCACCGGTCAAAATCTTTTTGATCTGATGTGATGATCGGCCAAAATGGTTCCCACTACGAAGTCCTCACCAAGCTCGGCGGCGGGGCATGGGTGTTGTCTGCAAAGCCGAAGACCTCAAGCTCAAACGCCCGGTTGCCCTCAAGTTCCTGCCCGTTGATTTGACCAGCGATGGCGCGGCTAAGCGGCGAGACGAATCCGAAAGTCGCGA
>Ga0247727_10020354_pt1 | contig 10157 bp, 4 predicted proteins | sample WisWelCaveWW1625_FD_202498 | JGI IMG/M metagenome (GOLD analysis project Ga0247727, IMG submission 202498) | Biofilm microbial communities from Wishing Well Cave, Virginia, United States - WW16-25 | ecosystem: Environmental > Aquatic > Deep subsurface > Groundwater > Cave microbial mat | place... | reverse complement strand
TTAAGTTTGCCACTCCGGATCGAAAGGAGAAATTATGTTGACGGCGAAAATTCAATTGCGCAAAGAAATGTTAAAAGTTATTTCCATGTTCATCCCGCTTGCCATGCTGAGTTTGGCCCTGCCGCAAGCGATGGTCGCGCAAACCGCGTCCAATGCGCCGCCGCGTTTCACGCCGTATGTTTGGGCCATCGAATACGGCGTTGCGGATTTGCAACGCGCCGGCGAGTTTTATACCAAGGCGCTCGGATTTGAAGCGGAAGAAAACAATTGCTGCGTGCCGGCAAAAACTTTACGCAACGGCGCGATGCGGTTGTTGTTGAGCCGCAGCAATGGAAAAGCCGCCGCCGCGGATGTCGCCAACATTCACTTAACCATGCGCGTCGGCGATTTAGCCGCGGCGGTTGTAGCCGTTCGCCAAAACGGCGGCCTTGTGGAAAATGATGCGCCGCAGGATTTTGCGCTGGGAAAAGCCGTGACGGTGCATGATCCATTCGGTAATGCGATCAATCTGCTGGATATTGCCAACGACGACAAAACCGCGGATAGCAAGCCGGCGGTTTTTAATATTGGCGTGGTTGGCGAGAATCTGGAAAAAGAAGAAGCCTTTTTTACCGCGCTCGATTTTCAAATTTACAGCCGCGAGTATTTGCCGGATTTGCCGTTGCAACGACACGGCGTCGTTGCATTGGTTTTGCACGGTGGCGCGAAAACGCCGGCAAAATCAGGCCGCCGCAACGGCACGATCATTTTGGGCACGGCGGATTTATCCACCGCGCTGCCGGCTTTAAAAACGCGCGGCGTGAAGATCACTTCAAGCACAAATCGTTTTCTTGCCTTCAATGACCCTTCCGGCAATCCGCTCAAACTGATGCAAGTGGACGCGGCGATGCTCACGGCGACCAATGCCTCGAATGGAAGCGTCAAAACTAACGCTGCGGCCGAATTAGCCCAAAATGGCTTTGAACAATTTAAGAAACTCGACGGCCCGTGGATCGGCCGCAGCACCAAAGGCTGGGAAGAGACGATTACGTTCAAAACCATTGCGAAAGGCTCGGTGGTTGTGGAAAATTCCTTTGATGCGCATCCGAACGAAACGATGATGACGATGTTTCATCTCGACGGGACGCGGTTGCTGCTCACGCATTATTGTGTTGCCGGCAGCCAGCCGCGTTTGGCCGCGACGGCTTTTGACGATAACGGCCGCACCATCACGTTTACTTTTCTCGACGCCACCAATCTCGCTTCGCGCGACAAAGGGCATATGGACAAAGCCGTCTTTCGTTTCAAGGATGAAAATAATTTTAGCTCACAGTGGACGTGGTATCAGGAAGGCAAAGAAAGCTGGATGGAGGAAATTCAATACGAGCGTAAACCGTGACACGATCGCGAAGATTTCGTAGCGCAGGCATCCGGCCTGCTTGATTTGTCCCGCCGCGGGGGGAAAGTCGGCGCTATGAATTCGAAATAAAAAAGGCCCGAGTCAGACGACCCTGGGCCTCTTGGCTGTGAGGGGGAGCCACAATCCTTATGTTGCCAACCTACCTGTCAGCATCCTAATGTTCTCTTGCCCATTTCTATTACAACTCACGTGCCAGGTTCCGAGTGAAAGCATCTGCGTCGCCTGTTACAAAAAAATTACGCGGCAGGGTTTTGTGCGTATTGATATTATAGCGAAAGCCCAAAGTCCGAAGTCGAACGGTCGAGCCGGACCGCGCCCTGCTTAGCATGCTCTAACTACAAATTTGAAATACGAATTGCAATTACGAAAACGGGAATTGCTGGCGAGCATGACGATGAGCAATTTTAAAATCACGCACTCACTAACTGTTGGCGGTATGTTGTTGTCTTAGGGCAAACTCCCATTTTCATCGCATGGCTGCGAGCATGGAGCGCAAGAAAACCATTGGATTAATTTAGGGTAGCGACCATGATGACACCGACTTTGCATTCAACTGCGCGCGCCATTCTTTTAGTTTTTCTGCTCATTAGCTCAAATTTTTCGTTCGCACAAATTCGCACCATGCCGGTAATGGAACTGGAGCCGGCCGAAATAAATTTTGGCCGCGCCAGCCTCAATAAAACCGCCGATGTGATTCTCACGATTTCCAATATTGGCGTGAGCCATTTGAATATTTCGAATATGCTGCTGGACAATCCGAGTTTCAAATTTATCGGTGGCAGCGCGCATGTGATTCCTGCGCAGGGTTACAAATTATTCACCATTCGCTTTACGCCGTCAGTGCTCGGTGCGCAAAACGATACGTTGCGAATTTTCAGCAACGACTCGACCAACAAGATCACCAAAATTCCGGTGAGCGGCGCCGGCGCAGCCACTGCGTTGCCGGAAATTTCAGTGCAGCCGGCGGAATTGAAATTCGATTCCGTGCAAGTCAAGTCTGCGCAAACTTTGATTGTGCGCGTCTACAATCGTGGGGCTGCGAACTTGAATGTGAATGGCGTGGCCTCCAACCATAATCGTTTTGAAGTGGTCTCGGCAAAAAATTTTATTTTAACGCCGAACGACAGCAGCGATGTTGCGATCAAATTCAACCCTCTGCTGGAAGGTTTGCACAGCGGCATCGTCACGATCAAATCCAACGATGCGAACGAGAATCTGCTTGATCTCAAATTGAACGGCGTCGGCAAGCCGGTTCCCGCGCCGGTGTTGACGAAGATTTTTCCGTTCAGCGGCAAGCGTTTGCAAAGTTTAGAGGTTGGATTTAAAGGCAAAAATTTCTTCACCGGTTTCACCAGTGTGAATGCGGGACTCAATATCACCGTCAACAAAATCACCGTGCACCGCGCTGACAGTTTGACGGCGACCCTCGCTATTGCGGCGAATGCGGCGACCGGTCCGCGCGATTTTATCGTCACCAATAGCGGACCTGGCGGCGGGATTTCCGGAAAGCAAATTTTCACGGTAGAAAATCCCGCACCGATTTTGACGCAGCTCAATCCAGCGGCAGCCAATCGTTTACAAAAAATCAGCGTCGGATTTAAAGGCGCGAATTTTTTCAACGGCGCGACCACGGCGAATGTGGGCGCCGGTATTCTTGTGAATAACCTCAGCGTTCAACGCGTCGATAGTCTCACGGTGATGATGACGATTACGGCGGAAGCGACACTCGGCGCGCGCGCGATTTCACTCAACAACAATGCGCCCGGCGGCGGCAATTCCACAACGCAATCGTTCACCATCAACAATCCGGCGCCGGCGCTAACGAGCATCACGCCGGCCAAAGGTGGACGCGGCCAGTCGCTCAAGTTGACGTTCAAAGGCGCGAATTTTCTCGCCGGGGTTTCAAAAGTCAATGTGGGCGAGGGAATTCAGGTAGACTCGATTACGGTTGTTAGCGCGACGAATTTGACGGCGAGTCTCTTGATTTTGTCGACGGCGGCGAATGGCACGCGTGATTTTTCTGTGGTGAATCCCGGGCCCGGCGGCGGAATTTCCAGTGTTCAAAATTTTACCATTAGCAACCCCTCGCCGGTGTTAACGAAAATTTCGCCGAACAACGGCGGCCTGTTGCAAACGCTTGAGGTCGGATGCAAAGGCGCGAATTTTATCAGCGGCATCAGCAGCGTGAACGTCGGGCCGGATATTGCGGTGAATCGCGTCACGGTGCAGCGTTCCGACAGCTTGACGGCGAATATCACGATCGGCGCCGAGGCGCTGATCGGGGCGCGAAATTTTTTCGTCACCAACAGTGAACCGGGCGGCGGCAAATCGCTGAGTCAAACTTTTATTGTCGGCAAACCCGCGCCGGTGTTGACGCGCCTGACGCCGGCAACCGGGGCTCGTTTTCAAACGCTGGACGTCGGTTGCAAAGGCGCGAATTTTGTTGACGACTTGAGCAGTGTAAATTTCGGACCCAATATTCTCATCAACAAAGTCGCCGTACAGCGCGTCGATAGTTTAACCGCGAATATTACGATTAACGTCAATGCCGTTGTCGGGCCGCGCAACGTGACGGCGAGCAACGGCAATGGGCTGGCTTCCGAAAATCGCGTTTTTACGGTGACCAATCCCACGCCGGGTTTGACGAAACTCAATCCCGCGAGCGGCGTGCGTTTGGAAAAAGTCATCGTGGGATTGAAAGGCGAGTTTTTTATCGGCGGTGTGAGCAGCCTTGAAGTGGGGCCGAATATTACGGTGAGTAATTTGGTCGTGCACAGTTCGGACAGCATGACTGCAAGTCTGCTCATTGAAGCAGAGGCGAATGCCGGGGCTCGCGCTTTTACGGTGATCAATAATGGCGGCTTCGCGTCGAATTCTGAAACCTTCACCGTGCGCAATCCCGGCCCGGTGTTGACGCGTATCACGCCGGTGAGCGGCGCGCCGTTGCAAACGCTACACGTGGGTTTCACCGGCGAAAATTTTTTCCCCGGCGCGACGACAGTGAACGTCGGCGCGGGGATTACGGTGAATAATATTGTGGTGCATCGTCGCGATAGTTTAACGGCGACCATCACAATTGCGGCGAATGCGACGCCCGGGCTGCACCAATTTTCCGTAGCCAACGCCGGCCCTGGCGGCGGGGTTTCGGCGGGCGCCATTTTTACGGTGATGCCAACGCCGATTCTGACGCGCATCAATCCGGTGATTGGCAAGCGTCTGCAAACGCTGGACGTCGGCTTCAAAGGGCAGAATTTTCATAGCCGCCTGAGCGAAGTGATGGTCGGGCCGAACTTGATCGTCAATCGCGTCACGGTGCATCGGCCCGATAGCTTGACGGCGAATCTCACCATTGGCCCGAATGCCGAGCTAGGTGTGCGCAATTTTTCTGTTAGCAATGGGGAAGGGGCGGTTTCGGATCAGCGGACTTTTTCGATCTCGAATCCGTTGCCGGTTTTGCAAAAGATCGAGCCGGCGTTCGCCTTTCGCAAGCAGCGCGTGAATATTGTTTTCACCGGCGCGAATTTCATCAATAAAAGCACGGTGGTGAATACCGGGCCGGGCATCGTGATCAATTCGATCATCGTGCCGAATGCGAACAGCCTGATTGCCAATATCACGATCACGCCGGACGCAGCGCGCGGGCCGCGCAATTTTTCTTTGACGAACCTTGCGCCCGGCGGCGGCAAGTCCGCCGAGCAATTGTTTCTCGTCACCAACAACGATCCAAGCCAGCCGCGCCTGCTCGCGCCCGCGAATAACGAGATCGTGCAACTGAACAAACAAAAGCCGCTGAAATTTCTCTGGAGCCGCTCGTTTGACAATGACAAGGAAGACACGGTGAAGTACGTGATCAATCTCAAAGGTCCCGAGCTTGATCTCACATTTCCGGCGGTACGCGACACCAGTACGTTATTGAATATCATCTCGCGGTTGAAAGTGAATTCCACTTACACCTGGCATTTGAAAGTTTCCGACGGCGTCGTGACCGTGACGTGGCCGGAGCGTGCGATGTTCCGCACTTCGAGCACGATCACTTCAGTGCAGGAAGACAACAAACTCGTGCCGAGCGCCTTTCATCTCGAGCAAAATTATCCGAATCCGTTTGCTATTGGCGCAAAATATGCCGAGACGACGATCAAATACCAATTGCCGAAAGAGAGTCTGGTGACGCTGAAAGTTTTTGACATGCTCGGTCGCGAGATGATCGCGCTGGTGAATGCGTCGCAAGCGCCGGGGTATTACAACGTGACGTGGAACGGCCGAAATGCGGCAGGCCAGCTCGTGCCGGGTGGGGTTTACATTTGCCGCTTGCAGGCGGGGAGTTTTGAAAGAGTGATGAAGATGATGATCGTGCGGTGAAGCAAAAAAGATAAAAGGATAAAAAGGCGAAAAGGATTTTTGCGGAAAAACGACGCGCCGCTTGCGGAATAAAGTTACTGCCCGCAAATCTTTAAGATGATCGTATTATATAAACAAGTCAGCGAAATATCGGTTAAGATTTGTAAGATTTTGTTAATTTCTGTTGATGATTTGTAAATAAATGGCAATTATGCGTGGGAGCACCTTGCTCATCTATTTCGAGGAGAGCGTGATGAAGAAAAACATTGTTTCGATCACCGGGGCGATAGGCTTGTTATTGGGGGCGATGGCCGCAGCGCAGGATTTAAATAACACGGTCGGTCTCGGCCTGCGCGGCGGCGCGACGTTTTATCGCAGCGATGATTTTGGCCAGGCGACGGAGTTGCCATATTCCAACGCTTATTTGGTGCATCATCTGAGCGACCGGTTTGCTTATGAGCTTGGTGTCAACTACGGCCAGGTTTCCGGCAATTTGCTCAAGAAGGAAGCATTCTGGACCGACTTCGCGGGCGTCGGCCTGCTGGGCCAGATTGCGCCGTTTGGCGGCAAAGCCATTCGGCCCTACATTGCGGGCGGCGCCGAATATTTCAGCACCAACCCGCGGCGGTTTAAACGGAAAATTAGTTACGAAAAAAATAATTTTTCCACGCCGCTCGGCGGCGGCTTGGGCCTCATGCTGGGCGAGAGGCTGGCGTTCGACCTGCGCGGACTTTATCATTTCGTCAGCAACGACCGGCTCGACAACAGCCAAAAGAAAAGCGCCAACGACGGGTTTGTTTCCGCCACCGCCGGTTTAACGTTGTTGTTTCGCGGCAATCCGGACATGGATCGCGACGGCCTCGCCAATCGCGAGGAAAAAACGCGCGGCACCAATCCGAAGCTGGCGGACACCGATCGCGACGGCATCAAAGACGGCGCCGAGGTTTTAACTTTTCGCACCAACCCGCTGACCATTGATTCCGACAGCGACGGCTTGAGCGATTTGGATGAGATTAAAAAATATAAATCCGATCCCAATCAAGCGGACACCGATCAGGACGGCTTGACGGATGACGATGAGATTTCTAAATATCAAACCGACGTGCTCAAAGGCGACACCGATGCGGATGATCTCAGCGATGCGGAAGAGCTGCAAGTCCACAAAACCAATCCCACTTTGGCCGATAGCGATGCCGACGGTTTAAAAGACGGCGAAGAGATCGGGCGTTATCAAACGCAGCCGCTGGAAATCGATTCGGACAGCGACGGTTTGTTGGACGGCGATGAGGTGAAGAAATACCAAACCGATCCCTTGAAACGGGACACTGATGGCGGCACCATCGCGGACGCCGCCGAGGTGAACCGCGGCACCAACCCGCTGGTTGCCGATGACGACGTCCCGCGCGAAATTTTGAAGATTGAGAATAACGCCCCGATCGTGCTCGACGGCGTCGTGTTTGAAACCGGCCGCGCCGTGCTGTCGATGGAATCCGAATCCATTCTGACCAAAGCGTTGAATACGCTGCAATATTATCCGGAGATGAAAGTCGCGATTCACGGACACACCGACAACACCGGCGGCGTTAAAACCAACATGCGGCTGTCGCAAGCGCGCGCCGAGGCCGTCAAAGCGTATCTCATGAGCCGCGGCATTGCCGGCGCGCGCATCGAGACCAAAGGCTTTGGGCCGTATCAACCGATCGCGCCCAACGACACGCCCGAAGGCCGGCGCCAGAATCGCCGCATCGAGTTTTCGCGAAGCAATTAATGTGAGAAATCGTGAAAGTTTGACAAACCGGAGTGCAAAACTTTAGTTTTGCCGCGCTCTGCGCGAGCTTTCCACTTCAAATTTTTGTGGCAAACTGAAGTTTGCCACTCCGGAGCTTTTTTCAACTCAATCGGCGGCCGGGGCTTCGTTGGCGTATCAAGCGAGGCAAGCGGCCGCCGGTGTTTTACCGCCATTAATCGCAGGCCTTTCTTTGCATTTCCGCACTTTAAGCATCTTGTCGGTAGCTTTTATTACAATATTTTAGTGAAAAAATCTCCCCACGCGTCAATATTTCGGCGGCTCAAGCTATTACTGTGATAGCAAGAAGGGAATCATAAACACAGCCGCTCAAAGAGTGTTTTTGAAAAAGCCGGTTGAGCGCATGACAAGAAATAGGCACTTTTTTTTCTTTCATCGGATTTTGGTTTTTCTTATTTTGGGAAATAGATAGACATTCTGCTGAGGGACCGGCAAGAATAAGACGATTGGCTACAGCTACAACCAGGCGGATCATCTTGACCGGCCCATTACCTGCCTGCAAGCTGCTGAGAGGGAGCACCGTTGCTGATTTCGACCTTGATCAGCGCTGATGACGTTATCATGCGCCACAAGATCGGCGTCGATAACAAGCTCATTTTCTTTTGGATTGCGGATTTTTTCTTAAACGCGGAGGATTTTATGCAGCGCGCCATAGCTTTGATTTTGCTCATTGCTTTCCTGAATTTTGAAGTTTCTTACGCTTGCCTCGAAGTCATCAACGCTCCCGACAATCGCGGCGAGAACACAGCCAACGCTTCAAACGCAGATGTTCCCAAATCTTCCGATAAGAAAAAGAATTCTTCTTCCTCTCAACCTGCTGACCAGCCTGGTGTGACGAATAAACCTGCTGCTGCTCCTGCTCTGAAATACTCATACGCGCTTTCTCCCGAACAAGAAGCCTTTCTGGATACCGTCTTTGCTGGCGCTGCCGTGCCGCCGGCCAACATTCCGGTTTTGGAGAACGCGCTGGGTGATGTGGTGCAGGACAGTGTGGTGAACATTTTGGATTTGCTAAGGGTGAGGGATATTGCGATTGGGAGGCCGCCTGCGGCTTCGGTGTATGAGATGAAGGAAGGGGATTTGAATGGTGACAATACAATCAATAACGCTGATATCAATGTCATACGAGATATTCTCTTGGGTAAAACAGGTGTGCCGGCAAAGATAGATGAAGGTGGTGGAGTCATTTCACATGGAACGACAAATATTGTCATTCCACCGGGAGTCTTGACTACGCCGACAGTATTGTGCGTTTCTCAAATTCAAAAAGATTCTGTTGAAAACAAATCAGGTTTAGATTTGGGGACGCTCACAAGCCAAGGTTACAATCATATGGCGTCATTTAAGTTAGAGTCACCAACAGAAATACCAGATGGATTGCCATTTCAACTATTAGAAATAGTAAACGGTGATATGATCGCCCCTCAAAATGGATTTATGGGGCTTTATCAATCTTACGCAGATGCTGATGGTGATGGGCAAGCGGAGCTACGTCTAATGAGTGCACTAAACGTTGTGAAGGACACATCGTTATTTAACTTTAATGCTAAGCATTTGCGTTTATCAAAACCTAATTCACAAATAACAATCGTCGAAAGTGATCCCGTTGCGTCGCCACCTATTATAAGTCTCCGAAATGGGAACTTACAGGTGCGATCAGGTGATGCTGTTGATATAATTACTTCATACCAAATAGATGCAGCCTCGCCGCATAATATCGGTATTACTATATCGCAGAACAGCACCCAATTCTCGATTAATACAAACGTATTTGATTACTTACAGGACACATCTGGAATTTGGTTCAGGGTTCAACCCATAGCGGCTGGTAGCTATACAATAAGTGTCCAGTTACCACGAACTGGCCAAGCTTCAAATGTCATTTCATTACAGGTTGTTGAGCCAACCATTGTTGAACCACCTGATTCTTTAATTAATTTATTTTTTAGTCATCTTGACACTTTACTACGTATTTATGATTCAACTTCTAACTTTCATCTGCGGTATTTGCGCCAGCGATTAATCGATGAAGGGAATCTACGAAATATTAATCAGTTAGTTAATGCTCTAGATTATCAATCCCGTGTGAGTATAGCGGCATTCGTATTACCAGTTCTCGCTTTGACTTCATCGGGGAATGTTTCATCCAACTTAACCTTGGCATCGGGTGGTTTTGAAAATGTTATACGTGAAATACTGAAATGTTATAAACTTGCTAGAGATGACATTAAAGCTTTGGAACGTAATAACGTCCTTTGCGTGCAGTGTAAACAAATATTTGTAATTGAATGTGCACATCTACAGGCACTTTTGGGTATACTCGGCACTGTTATTGGCTCAAAAGGTGGCCTTGTATGTGGAATTCTAGGAGGGGTTGGAGGAGTGGTTGCTGGCTATCTTATTTGTAAACATCAACCCGAGTTGAATTGTTGTGACGAAAGTGGTGGGCCACCTTGCGATGATCCAGCGGATGATCCTTGCAAAGACCCTAAATGTCGGGGGCCACGATTATTCCCCACTTAAATTGAATTAGGGCCATCATTATTCCCCACCGCAGGGTCAGGATTATTCCCCACTCGGGGCCAGCATTATTCCCCACTTTTTCAGTGCCGG
>Ga0247727_10020353_pt1 | contig 10157 bp, 11 predicted proteins | sample WisWelCaveWW1625_FD_202498 | JGI IMG/M metagenome (GOLD analysis project Ga0247727, IMG submission 202498) | Biofilm microbial communities from Wishing Well Cave, Virginia, United States - WW16-25 | ecosystem: Environmental > Aquatic > Deep subsurface > Groundwater > Cave microbial mat | place... | reverse complement strand
ACGAGACAAATGCGGCACTGCCCGACGATGCTCAAGCCAGGATGATAGCAATAACGCGGCAGGTTGATGCCAAGCCGCTCCGCCGCTTGAATCACGGTCGCGCCTTTTTCAACTTCGATTTGTTTTCCGTCGATGGTGATGATGGGCATAATAGTTTGAGTTCCAAATTATGCGACAACTCCAACAGATCGTTTTTTAGATTTTCTTTTCACAATTTTGGATTTAGCTTTTTCCAAAAGTTCGGATCCGTCATACGGCAATTGAAAATGTCCGGCCACAACGCCTGGCACGGTAATATCTTCATCCAAAGATTCCCAGCGCAGGGCATAACCATCCAAACGAAGCGTTACTTTTTGCAATTGTTCATCCGTCGCATTTTTCAAAAGCCGAAAGCGATTAGCTGGAAAGCCAAGAATGCGGCCATCGGTTAATTCAAGGAAAATGGTTCTTCCTTCTGCCCATGCTCGAATGGCGGTTGGCTCTACCTCGACTTCTTTTTCAACGATTATGGTGCTCATGATACTTTTCTCTCAATAAATCGCGATGCTGAAAAACCAATTTTTCAAGTTCGCGAACAACATGCGGTGCCACTCTTTTGTTTCTGGCAAGCCGAACGGGCTCCAACCAAAATTTGCATTCACCATCCGGCGTCGCCACATGAATATGCGCTGGCTCATTGCGCTCGTCCGAATAAAAATGAAAGCGAAATGAGCCGATTCTTAAAATAGTTGGCATTGCCTTAAAACACTCGACTCAATAGCGCAAATAAGCGGTTAAAACAAAATCATTATTTTTGATTATATAAAGCTACAACAACCTCAACTGCGAGCCGTCATCAAAATACCGAAAAACTTTTTGGTCGATGGTCTCCTGCAAACCGCCCAATTGATTGACCGTTTTCTTGATTTGTTTAATGGCTTCGCTGAGACGCTTTTGAATATCCTCCGTCGTGAATCGCAGCACCGACCAGCCGAAACTTTCGAGAATATTGTTGCGCTGTTTGTCGCGTTTGACGACGTTCGCCTCCAAATGAAATTTGTCGCCGTCGCATTCCACGTCGATATTGCGGAGTTTGCAAAACAGCGCAAAGTCCAAACAAAACTTTTTCCTTTCGGCCTCGAAGAGATACTGTCGTTCAGCATCGATCTTTTCGTCTCGCAAGACTTTCCAAAAATCTTCTTCCAGCGGGCTTTCATAAAACACTTCGTTGATTTCACGCGCGCGTTGAAAATGCGCCAGGGTCGTCGGAATAAATAATATTCTGCGCGGACGCCGGCTAATGATTGGCTCCGGCAACGCCTGAAGCTCGTCGAATTCGATTTTATAATAATCATTCTCGGCTTTTTGGTCGTGCGGTGTTTCCGGAATCAGTTCCCTGCGTTTGACGATTGAAATATTTTTAACTTCACCATGCCATCGAATGCTGTGCGCGTCCTGGCCAAATTCTTTGGTATGATAAAAAGCGATGTGTTGCAGACTTTTGCCGGTGACACACTTTGGCGTCTGTTTGGTTTTTACCGGAATGCGATACCAGCGCTGCTCCTGAGCGATTTTATAATCCCGCTTGTTATTCATCAGGGCAATGAGGAAATCTCGGTTCATCTCTTGTTTCATAACTAAGCCCTCTTCGCATTTCGGATTAATGGCAAAACTTTATCTATGCCGCTTCTTCCAAAATTTTTGGCGCTAAAACCAGTTTCTTGACACGCACGGCGTGATACGACTCGGTATCCGAAGTTTTCAATTCCAAAAAGTTTGACACCGGCGGTTGCTGAATCAATTTGAGCGCGATACGTTGCATACGTTTTGGATACCTCGACAGTTTTTTCAATTTCAAAGGACTTTGTCTTGTATATTTCACTAGACGACTATATGAGATCAAAATCATTTCTAAGGGCTTTTCATTAACCGGATCGAAATAAAAAACGATGTTGCGCGCAATTTCAAATCCGACGTGCTTTTCGATATGCGGCTTCTCAGTAGTCGCCAAAAAGTTAATCGTCAGTATATCGCCTTCGGCATCATAATGAATCTCTTTCATAAACGATGTAAAATACAAAATTTGGAAGAGCCAAGTCAATTTTCCGATCAACGAGTTGCAGAAAGTTTGGCCTTCAATTTATCCAATCTTGGTATTACCCATTTTTCCTTCCAGTATTGAACTAAATCTGCCTTTTCATAATTCGTCCAAACGAGTCTGTTCGTTTCCCCAGATAAGTACTCCCGCCAATTTTCAGCTAAAGGGCAGCCGTAATATCCCCTTTGCCAGCCAATGCTCAACATCTTTTCAGAAAATCCTAACTTCCGCAAGCCTGCTTTTAGAATTCGCATTTTCCAATTCGGCCCTTGTCCAAATTTGTAAGTTCTAAAAACTTTTTTAGGGACAAGTTGCTTGATCGTTTCCCAACTTCCATTAGCTGTAATATGAAGATGGCTTTGCCCTTTCGAGTATCCAACAAAACCCCAATTCAATAAACGATTATAGATTGCTGATTTCCCAAATGCGCCTAACGTGTCTACATAAACCAGATAAGGTTTTTTTTTCTTTTTCGATATGATCGTTGTTTTGTTTTTATATTTACGGTAAAAAATTTCACGGACTTCCGGAAACATAAGGGTCAAAGCAACCAGCTTTGAACCAAGTATCAGATTATACGGCGGCACAGCGCCAAGAATATAGGCTGTCATGCAATTATAAAGTCGCTTCATTTTCTGATCTTTATTCCATCCAATAAAATCGTCTCTTATTCCCAATCCGATGATAGGATCGGCAAGCCCGACAATTCCAATAAGCTTATCATTTTGGCGGTCAAAAACCAAAAATCTTATTCTTCTTCCATAGCCGGTCGTTATCGGAATCGACCAAAATGAAGCGGCGTAGGCCCATATTCTGCTATGTGCTTCAGTTTCAACGAGCTGCAAATATGGGTTGACCTTAAGAATATCGATGTCTTCCGGTTTGGCAAAAAATTCTGCAACAGTGTTTTTATATTTTAAGCCTCTGGTGTTTGTTTGCTCTGCTAACTGAGACTGCATCGCTCGAATGTCGTCAGTCAAAAGAATTTGCTTCGCGCTATCAAAACGAACGCCATAGCGCGCCAAATTGTTTATAATTTTTTTCCTGAAGTATTCTTTTGTAGCCATATCAATTGACAGTCTTTTTGAACTTGGAATCTTCGTAGACATTACGTTCGGCTAATTTCTCAAATTCTAAAACTCTCACAGGCAAAACAAACGCCTGATCGGATGAAACCATATACAAATTGCCCTTTATCGTCTCTCTCTGAATGAACTTGGCAATAACGCCATCATAGTTGATATTAGACTTAATTAAGGCCTTTATATCATCTGAATTTCCCATGTGAAAAGCAAAAAAGTTTTCTGCCTGAGTTCTTATTTCTTCCGAAATGGCAGATGGCCTCTGCGTGATTGCTGCCAAACCGAGTCCAAACTTGCGGCCTTCCTTTGCCACCCGAACGAAAGGGTTGGCATTCGATTTGACAAATTCTTCTGAAAGAACGTTTTGGGCTTCCTCCACGAAAATAACAGTATTGATAACCTCCTCCCGTTTGTCCGATGTAAAGTAAAGCTTATTGTGTTCAAATAGTTTTCGCACCAGTATAGTGGAAATAATGCTTGCATCCACGCTGTCTTTGAGCGACAGGTCAATTATTACTGTTTTCCCTTGCTTGAGTTGCTTCAAAACACTCTCAACAAGTTGTGAAGATTTATCATGGATACTGATAAAACTTTTAATCTGTCGAATTACAGCGCCAAGCATTGCTTGTAAATGCTGTTTTACTTCCGGATTCTCTGTTTCCGTCTTTTTTGTTTCGAAATAAGAAGAAAACGCCCTATATGCCATGTGTCTAATTTCTTTGGGATCACTTTCATTAAATACTTTGTCAAGGAAATCTTTGCTGTTTGGCGTAGTATCAACGAATTCTAAAAATGTTCTACCCGTGCTGGTTAGTCCTGCCGCAGTTTGTAAAATGTCATTTATGCTGAGATCGTTTACTAAATTTAGCATGGCGTTGCCTGCACCAGTAAAGCGACCTTTGTATTTATCATCAAATTTCTTGTCTGTAAAAACAATCAAATTGTTCTTGATTTTCTGTTCATCAATATCACCTAAACCGTAAGTATTGGTACCTCGAAGAAAGTATTCGCCATTCAAGTCAAAGATAAGTTTGCCATAACTTTCATTTCTAATCAGGTGGGAGAGCAAGACTTTAACGAGGTTGGTCTTGCCAAATCCCGATTGAGCAAAGATCATCGTTCTGCTATTTCTTAATTTGTCTACATCAAAAAGAATCTCGCCTTTTTTCTCTTGAATATCTTCGCCGATACAAAGATGGCCTATGGGTGCGCCGTTTTCATTTTCTCGATTCAGGATATTTTGAACTTCGCGAGATGTCAAGTATCGTGCGTGATAACCAACGGTCGGCAGTTTCCGGACCGCTGTTGTAAAATCCTTGCCGTCGCTTGTAAAAGTGCCGAGAATCCGAACATTGTAGGTATAGCTGAAAATTTTTTGTTTATCTCTTTCCGAAAGCTCGCGTTCGGCAATTCTGGCGAAATGAACAGCAACTAAAGTTTTATCCTGCGACCGAAAGATCGGGTCTTCATCGTATATCTCGGCTTCTACTCTGGCTAAAAATTTCGTTTCGTCTTCGTCTCTTGGCGTTAAAACAATAAAGTCACCCGTAATCGGACTAGCCTTGGAGTCCTCATAAGACGAATAAATCAACAACGCGTCTTCGGTTGTTTTCTGGCCATACAAGACGCCAAAATCTTTTCTTTCCATAATTCAGCCCACTTAAAATCGTTCATGCACATCTAAAAACAAATTTTCGATATCGACGTTGTCCATTCTTTGATCCTGATAAAGCGCGAGCTTGACGCGTTTGATAACCTCATCTTTGAAATCCTTTTTGAGCGAGACAAAATTATGAACGTCAACCAAAGGATAAGGATAACCTAAGATATAATGCTCTTGCGTCAAGCGCGTCAGCTCTTTGAACAGCAGACTCAACTTTTCCAGATCACGAATGGATTTGTCGCCTTTTGTTTCTACTTCTGGAAGCGCATCGAAGATATTGACATCAACAACTACCCAATCGTAGTTTTGCAATTTCTCAACATAATCAAGCCTTGCAACTGCAAAGATTCCAAAGCCTCTGCCGCCGTGAATATCTTTTCTGGGATACATATTGCCAGAATATGATGAGAGCAAAACCACTTCTGGAACTTCAAACCAACAACACAATTTTTGTCTTTTTGGGTCATTGATTGTAAATGGATATTCGTATTTTAGCTGTTCCTGCAAGTAGTTGTCAATTTGTTTAAACGTATAGGACAACTCCATTTTGATCGGCGAGTTTTTGGTGACGGCAACAACGACTACTTCTTTCTCAGTCAGGAATTTGCCTAATTTCACCAAATAGGTTTGTCCAATCTGATTTGATCTTAACGTGCCATCTCGTAGAATAAAGTCACCTGATTTTGTTTCCGTTAAATTCGCAATTTCAAAAATCACCGCCCATTCCAATACTTCTTGGCAAAAAGACAAAAGAGTGGAAAGGCTCCTGCAAATGATCTCCTTATTGTATGCAAATATTTTCTCAAGATCAGCATTCCAAAAGTTCAACAACTTTTTAACTGGCTCTAAACTGAACAACTCATCATAAATTACAGCATGGTGATCGTTCTTCGTAATCAAAATATTGTCAGGATAATATGCTTTCCCTAATATTATAGGATCGTCCAGCCTATTCATCTTTAACTGCTTGCCCTTGTGATAACAGATATAACCTGCGGAATAAACGCCAATAGCCAAGCCATTGTAAAACTCTTGGCTATTATAACTGCCATCAATCGCATAAAACCGCCTGTCAGAATCATCCATTTTATCAAATGACAGGATTTCAAAGAACTGCGGTGTTTCCGAATTATGTGGATTTCCAATAACCGGGAGAGAGTAAGATTTGTTACTCCTGTCGTTGATATGCTGCGCAACTAAATCTATTGCGCTTTCGGGAATCTCTTTCCAATTCATAATGGCAATCCATGATTACGCCTTCACTGCCGGCTTCCAGCTCGTAAATTCTCCGGTGTAACACTTCCCAAACTTCGCATGCGACTCAAACTCTTCGCGGAATTTTTTGAGATAGCCGAGCACCGGCATCGCTGCTGCGTCGCCGAGCGGGCAGATGGTGTTGCCCATGATGCCATTGGCGATGTCGGGCATGTTGCTCACGTCATCAACTCGTCCGCCGCCTTTCATCATGCGATTAAAAACTTTTTCCATCCAGCCCGTGCCTTCGCGGCAGGGTGTGCATTGGCCGCAGCTTTCATGGTGATAGAAGCGTGTCGTCACCGCGAGCATGTCGAGCAAACAGGTGTCTTCATCCATCGCGATAATACCAGCAGAGCCGAGCATCGAGCCAATGGCAGCAAGAGAGTCGAAATCCATTTTCACGTCGATTTCTTCGGGACGCAGCGGCGGTGATGAGGAGCCGCCAGGAACAACGGCTTTGAGTTTTTTGCCACCGCGAATGCCGCCGGCATAATCGTAGAGCATCGTTCGCAAAGTCGTGCCAACCGGCAACTCGTAAACGCCAGGTCGATTCACATGGCCGCTGATGCTATAAAAACGATAGCCGCCATTGCGCTCCGTGCCGAATTTCGCAAACCATTCCCAACCTTTGTTCATGATGATGGGAACGTAAGCAATGGTTTCAACATTGTTGACGATGGTCGGACAGCGGAACAACCCTTCGATGGCAGGAAACGGCGGCTTCATGCGCGGCCAACCCTTTTTGCCTTCAAGTGATTCAAGAAGCGCAGTCTCTTCGCCGCAAATGTAAGCGCCGGCACCGCGATGCACATAAACATCCAGCGCGTAATCCGTGGCCAAAGCATTTTTGCCAAAAATTTTCTCTTTATAAGCTTCATCAATAGCGGCCTGCAAAATCCGCGTCGGTTCGACGTATTCCCCACGAATGTAAATGTAACACGTATGTGCATTGATCGCGCGCGAGGCGATGATAATCCCTTCAAGCAACGCATGAGCTGCGCCAACAACGATATAGCGATCCTTGCACGTGCCAGGCTCGCTCTCGTCGCAATTGATGACGAGATAAGTTGGCTTGGGCGAATTTTTCGGAATAAAGCTCCATTTCTTTCCGGATGGAAAACCAGCGCCGCCGAGTCCGCGCAAATTGGATTTAGTGACTTCATCAATCACCTGCTCGGCGGTCATACTGAGCGCTCTTTTCGCAGCTTCATACCCGCCTTCATTAAGGTAATTCTTGAGGTGTTGGCATTCTTTGTTAATGTAAGGCGTGAGCACACCGCCTTTATCGTCGGTGAATAGGGTTGGAATTGGCATAGAAAGTTATTCGTCGTTAAGTCGTCATTGGTCATTTGTCATTGTTGGCCAACTTTCTATGTCATGCTGGAAGCATCCTTATTTGTTATTAAGCACAGTTCTGAATTGAAAAAAGATTCTTCCAGAATGACGTTCAGCATGATCTTAATCAATCTCGATGCGATAGCTCACCATCCAAAGCTCAAGTTGTTCGAGGCGCTTTTTCCATCGCCTTTTGAATTTTTTCATCCATTCGCGATTTTTAGCTAAGTCGGGCACGTCAACAACAAGGCGAACCAGATTATCTCGGTAAAGAACGCCGCCAGATCGCCAGTGGCCTTCGACTTTCTGAGTTTCATAACTGGCCGCGCCGAAATGATCTACGATTTCCAATACAGCTTCGGCAAGCCAATCAGCCGGCACCTCCCGTCCATCATTGAACTGAAGGGGCAGCAACACCTCGAATCGCCGCCATTTGCTGCTCATAGGTGGTCTTGCCTTTGACGGTAAATAAAATGTTTTGGTCAGCGAGAGCTTCCAACGCTGCCTCGGGAACCAAATGCTCACCGGAGCGAAGCACCCGACCCGAAAAGCGGCCCAGCAAAAAAGCCAACGCTCGCTTCTCGGTTTTGCGATCAGGAAAAGTAATGGTCACCATATAATTGCATCTCCTGCAGACAGGATGTCTGCGCTACGATAAACTCGCTAAAATCTCATCAATCCGTTGCGGCGTCAAATTGCCGTAATACTTCTCATTCACCTGCATCACCGGCGCGGTTTCACAGGCGGCGAGGCATTCGACCACGCTCAATGTGTATTTGCCATCCGGCGTGGTTTGGCCGACATCGATGCCGAGTTTCTCTTTCATGTATTTCAGCATATCGCGATAGCCGCACAGCGTGCAGGAAATCGTTCGGCACATCTGCACATGATACTTGCCGACCGGCCGGCGATTGAACAAGGTATAAAATAAAAGCACCTCCCGAATTCTTACCACCGGCACTTCGACGATTTCGGCAATATCGGCTTCCATTTCTTCGGGAATGTAGCCTTTCTCTTCCTGCACGATGTGGAGAATCGGCAACAGAGCCGCCTGCTTGTTCGGATAATGCGCCATCACTTCTTTGATGCGCTGCATTGACTGATTCGAAAGTTTCAAGCTCATAATCTGGTTGCTGGTTCCTCGTCGCTGGTCTCTTTTTATCTTTTTTTCTTTTTATCTTTTTTATAAATCAGACTGGCAGTCGGCGTTACGATATAGTCTCCACCAGCCAATCCGCAATTCGCCGCTCCGGCGTGCTGAAATTGATGCCCAGCAACAAAATTTTTTTGCCGCTTTGCAAATGCTTTTCAAAATACTTGCGCGCCTTGATCTGCGCAATCGCCTTCTCCGCCGATTGATTGCACTTGAGCTCAACAATGTAGACTTTATCCGGAAAATGCATCTCTATGTCGACTTGCCCTCGCACTGTCAACACTTCGGTTTGCACCAGAACACCGCTCGCTGCAAGCATCAAATAGAGCACGGTATGATAATAGTGCTCGTCTTGCGCATAAATATGCGGATATGGAATGGCGGCCAGAATGGCATTCGCCGTCTCGATAAAAAGATCGAATTGCTCCTGCCGCAGATAAATATGAAGCTTCTTATATTGCGTTTTTAAGGTGCTGTCCGGAATATCGACGAAACGATCATACAAATAATTTAAGAAAGAAGTTTTGACCTCCTGATTGGGATAACCCAAATGAAACAATTCGCCCTCGTGGCTTTTGATGGTCACATAGCCGGTTTGAAATAAAAGCGGCTCGAGTTTGAGATAATCCAAATCATAAATCGCAAAATCCTGCTGCCCCAATTCCAGCTTCTCAATCACCGGAACGGGATATTGCCGTTCTTTGATCAAATTGACCAGAAAAGCCGGCGTCGCCGTTTCGAACCAAAAGTTTTCAAATATTTCTCGCTGCAGAACGTTCAAAACCGAAAAAGGATTATAGACCACGCTATCCTTGATGGTAAAACGATAGCCATTATACCATTCTTTAAGCCGGCCAAGCGTTGCCGGATAAGATTCTTTTTTATTTTCGCTTAATCTTCGTATAAAATCGCCAAAGAAAATTTCCATTTCATCCTGTGTATAGCCCAACAAATCCGCATACGCCGGATGCATGGTCAAATCATTCAGATTGTTCAGCTCCGAGAAAACGTTGACGCGCGCAAACTTGGAGATGCCGGTGAGCAGCACGAATTTCAGCGCTTCATTGACGTTGCCGCCTTTTAGCACGCCATAAAACTCTCGCAGCACTTCGCGATTCTGTTTGGCGATCTCCAAAGCCGCCTCGCCTTTGCCGACATGGCCGATCAATGGCTGGTCATATTCATCGATCAAAATCACTGCTTTCTGCCGGTGTTTTTCAAACAAGCCAATGATCAAATCCGCAAAACAATTCCGCAGAATGGATGAGGTTAGGGGCACGTCAAATATTTTTGCCTGAATGTGCAGAGTTTCAATCAGGCTTTGTTTAAAAATTTCCGGCGTGTTAAAAGAAATTTCGCTGAAATCGATTTTCAGCACCGGATGCGGCGCCCAATCCCAATCGGCCTGCTCGATCCACAAGCCTTTGAACAATTCTTTTTTGCCTTCAAACAGCGCTTGGAGTGTGGAGACCAATAACGACTTGCCGAATCGTCGCGGGCGGGAGAGAAAATAAAACATTCCCTCCGACGCCATTTTATGGATATAGCGCGTTTTATCCACATAAAGATAATTTCCCGTAATCAGCGCTT
>Ga0247727_10020352_pt1 | contig 10157 bp, 11 predicted proteins | sample WisWelCaveWW1625_FD_202498 | JGI IMG/M metagenome (GOLD analysis project Ga0247727, IMG submission 202498) | Biofilm microbial communities from Wishing Well Cave, Virginia, United States - WW16-25 | ecosystem: Environmental > Aquatic > Deep subsurface > Groundwater > Cave microbial mat | place... | reverse complement strand
ATTCGGCAAAGTACTGAACAACGTAAACACATTATTCTTCGCGCGCGCCAGCAAACGCTGGTTCATCAACCGATATGCGCCGACACCCAAGACTATGATACCAATCGCGAAAGCGAAACGCAATAGGATGTCCGAACTCATACGCTGACTCCCGCTTTTGGCTTCATGCCGGGGAACGTGCCAGCAGGCGGTTGTTTGGTAAAGCCGAACAATTGGAATCGACCCAACCAGTAATACACCGCGCAGCCGACACAGAACCCGCCAAAGGCATTCAACGCGGCGAGCGCGACCACCAGCCAGACCAATCCCCAGCCCAACGCGGTCGCGCCGAGAAACAATGAAACCGAGCCAGCGGTCATAAACACGAAGCCAAGAATTTGAGCGAAGCGATGGGGTTCCGGGTTATCGTCCAGCACATCGGGTTTCATCCAGCCGCGCGGCTTGAGTAAATTTTTATACACAAAGCCGAATCCGGGCGCTTTCAACGCGGAACCGATTCCCATTACGAGCGCAACAAACGCCGCGAGAACAGGCAGGTTCAGGATAAACGCCAGTATATTCAAAGAGATGATAATGATCTGATTTGTCTTTAGTGCAGAGTGATCCACTTTTTGCAAAGTTTGTGATGTCATATTTGTATCCTATAGTTTCTGCGTCATTCTGAGCCGCGTGGCGGCGAAGAATCTCTGACATAATCTACCAGACTCTTCGGTCGCGAAGGGCACTCCCTCAGAGTGACATGCGTATTTCTTCTTCCTCAAACTTTGAACGGTCTTCGGTCAATCGCCACGAGCGGCTCTCAACTGCTTTGCCTTCATTCACGCTCGTGATAATGTAGGAGAAAAATGGCTGCGCCCATTCACGATCAAATTCGGAGGGGCGATTCGGATGGTCTGGATGCGAATGGAAGACGCCGATCAGACTCAGCCCAAGCTTGTCTGCCGTTAATTCGGCTTTGAGATAATCTTCGGGCGTGATCAAATAGCGGTTATGGCGGGCCTCGTCTTCCCGCGAATTTGTGAGGGGAAAGATAGCCGTCACCGCGCGCTTGCCGTTATCCGAGTCCGCGCCGAGCAGGAAGCCTGCCCCCTCTTCAGGATAGGACTCCTCTCCATGTGCTTGGATGCGTGCGAGCACTTCGTCCGAAAGTTGCAACATCACCCTCACCCTAGCCCCGCTTCGACTTCGCTGGCGCTCCGCTCAGCGCGAATGGGGAGAGAGGACTCCCACAACGCTTTATCGCTCAAATACTTATCGCCCGAATCTGGAAAGACGGTGACAACCACGCCTTCATCCAATTGTTCAGCCACTCGCAACACCGCGACCGCCGCCGCGCCTGATGAAATCCCAACGAATAAACCTTCTTCACGCGCAAGATGTAGGACCATTTCACGCGCCTCCTCGGTTCTGATTTCAAGCGTTTCATCTGCAAACTCAGGATCATAAATTCCTGGTTGGATGGCAGACGGCATGTGCTTGAGTCCTTCGAGTCCGTGGAAGGCGGCATCGGGTTGGAAGGCGATGATATTTATATCCTGCAATTGTTCGCGCAAATAACGACCCGCGCCCATCAACGTGCCGGATGTGCCAAGACCCGCAACAAAGTGAGTGATTTCTCCGTTTGTTTGATTAACGATCTCCGGGCCCGTTGTGTGATAATGCGCCTGCCAGTTGGCGGGATTGTTATATTGGTTCGCGTACCAGTATAGATCAGGGTTTTCCTTCGCAAGTCGACGCGCTATAAGGATCGCGCCGTCTGAGCCTTCCGTTGGGTCGGTGAGAATCAATTCTGCACCCAGCGCCCGAAGGATCGTGAAACGCTCAGGGCTTGCGCTCGCGGGAATCGTCAGAGTGACAGGAATCCCCAAAGCCGCGCCGAAGGTCGCGTAGGAGATTCCCATGTTGCCAGAGGTTGAATCAAGCAAGCGTTTGCCGTTTCCGAGATCGCCGTTCGCAAGTGCAGTCTGGATGATGCTAAGCGCAGGTCTGTCCTTGACAGAGCCGCCAGGGTTGAACCATTCAGCTTTGGCAAAGACTTTTACACGCGGAGACAAGCCCCGGCTTGTCCTGAGCCGCCGCGTTGCCGAAGGTGTCGAAGCGGAAGCCGAAGGCTTTAGCCTTTGAAGCGGGAGAAGCGGAGTATTGCCAACGTGTGAAGTCAGGTCCTTCGCCAAGTCAGCATCCGTTTGAGAGTATTTGTAATCCAGTAAAGTCATAAACTCCTTAAATCAAAAGCAGTCAACAGGCAAAATAAAAGAACGACGAACAAACGCCTCGCGAGATAAAGCACGCGGGAGTCGTCCACCGTTCTGAGAAGCCGCTGACTGCCCCGAAGGGGAGTGTCTCTCAGGCGGTGGTTACGAGCCCCGCCGTAGACACAAGCAATAGTTAAATGTATTCATAGGTTGTTGAGTAAGATGCTGGTTATTTTACGATTCTTACCTGAATTGTCAAGTTAAAAATCGACTGCGTCGTTGCGAGGGCGGCGCTATTCGCCCGAAGCAATCGCAGCTGGAGATTGCTTCGCCGTCCTTCGACTACGCCGCTGAAGTGTGGCGGCTCTGCTCAGGATGGCTCGCAATGAAGGGCTTATCCCCCCGCCGCGGACGCCATAAGGATGACCTTATCATCCTCCCCCAATTTTGTATCCAGCCCATCCAAATCGCGGATGTGGGTGCCATTCACAAAAATATTGAAATGCCTGCGGAGATTGCCGTCGGGACCGATCAGGTGGAATTTGATGGACGGATATTGCTCGATCACATTTTCGATCAATTCATGGACCGTCGAGGCAGGCACCGTGAACTCGGACTGGTTGTTCACATAGTATTTCATCACGTTGGGAAAACGGACGTTAGGCATCGTCACATTTTACTGCGAGTCGGTTGCTTTTGTTTGGCAAAATCCCTATAATGGATGAAGCAATGAAAACTGTGCAATCAGAAACCACCTATGCTTCCAAACGGCGGGGATACCGCTTTTGGATAAGCCGTTTTGCCCTCCTGTTGGGATTGCCGTTATTGCTGTATTACGGTTACTGCTAGGGCTTGTGGGGACGGAACAGTTTGCTGCTACAATACCTTTTTCAATGCAGCTGCCCGCCTACCAGTGAAGAGGTGCGCTACCCGGAGTACGTAGATGTAATTGTTTCTGCTTGCAAATACCGAAGTTTAATTCTCTCATCAAGCGGGCGTTTACTGTATGTGCAAGAAGAAGAGTTCGGGATCACCTCTACTTATCTATTGAATTTAGATACGGATAAGAAAACCTCATTTACTCTACCAGAAGGTTCCAATTATTTTCTAACTGATGACTTAATATTCCATTCGTTATATGGAGATGATGAGTACATTTGGGATATTAAAACTGATAAAAAATACCCGATTCAAAGGTTTGCGAAATCGCGTTTCAATGCGTATGTGAATGGTGAACTAAATCTAAACATACTTGCTGAAGCATTGCAAGAAGCGGGCGATGTCTTTTTGATTGACGATGACAACATAGTTGCTCTGGTCACAGATTTTCCTAATCATCCCGAACGTAACTTTAATATTCTTCGAGGAGATTTTCCTGGTGGTCAGGCGAATCGAGCAGAGCAATTCCTACAACAATACGACATTATCTATCAGAAAGTTTATCAGAATGTTCTTCCTAGGTTTCCGAATGAGGTGATATTTGAGGATGGGAAACTTATTGCGCGAGTGGATGGAATTTATTCGGTTGAGACGGGTCAACAGATTGTTGGAAGGATATCGTCTTCAAGAGGTTGGGCAGTAAGAGGTTGGACCTATGATGGTTCAGCGGTGATCTATTCCCATTTCCGCAATCCCTGCGTGATTCAGACGAACTTTGGCTTCCTAGATGGCACCATCTGTTATCTTGAAGTACCTCAGCCCGTGTTAAAACTCAAAGTGCCGGAGGAATATTTGTTGCCTATAGAAACCCCTTGACATTATGGTAAATAAAGTTCGGGTCAATAAAAGAGGCTCTCCTTTCGGAAAGCCTCTTTTTACGCATTATGCAACACGCAATACGCACTACTCTTCCTTCTTCGCTTCCATTTCCTTCTTATGCGCTTCGATGATTGTACCTGCAATGTGCGTGGGGACGATATCGTAGTGATCGAACTCCATCGTGAAGTAGCCGCGCCCGCCGGTGATCGAGCGGAGTTGTGTGGTATAGCGCGTCATTTCTGCCATTGGAACATGCGCCACAATGACAGTGTTACCGCGTTCTGAGTCTGTGCCTTGCACGCGTCCGCGGCGGGTGTTGAGGTCACTCATCACATCGCCCATGTTCGCGTCGGGGACAGTGACGCGCACGTTCATGATCGGCTCGAACAACACAGGACCTGCGTCCTGCACTGCCAGTTTGAATGCTTCGCGGCCTGCGATCTCGAACGCTACGGGTTTTGAGTCCACTTCGTGCTCCTTACCGTCATACACGATCACCTTCACATTGCTCATCGGGTAACCCGCGAACGCGCCGCGCTCCATCGTGGCTTTGATGCCTTTTTCGATTGGCGGCAAATAGGACTTGGAAAGATTCATACCCACCAGTTCATCGTCAAATTCAAAATCGCCTTCGTGATACGGCTCGATACGAAGATGGACTTCACCGAACTGGCCCGCGCCGCCTGATTGTTTTTTATGGCGATATTGCGCGGCAGCTTTACGTGTGATCCCTTCGCGGTACGGGATTTTTGGCTGATGAGGAACCAAACCTACCTGGAATTTGGTCTGCGCGCGGTTGATCGCCACATCGATGTGCTGATCGCCCATGCCCTGCAGAACAGTTTCGTGCGTGATCTTATCGTTTTGCCAGGAGAGAGTCATGTCTTCTTCGCACATCCGCGTGAGGGTGGGAGAGATTTTCGCGGCATCGGCTTGCGTTTTGGGAGTGACCGCCACACGATATAACGCAGCGGGGAATTTCGGTTTATCAATCGTCAGCGGGTGCCCTTTATCGCAAAAGGTATCGCCCGTCGCAGTAACATTCAATTTGGATACAGAGGCAATATCGCCCGCGTGCACTGTCTTTGTCGGGATAACTTCCTTTCCGCGCTGGAAGTGCAATCCAGACATTCGCTCATCCGCGTTCTTATTTTGATTCCACACATGCGCGTCCGCCTGGATTGAGCCGGAGAACACACGGAAGTATGTCATCCTGCCGACGAAAGGATCCGCAGTAGTCTTCCACACATATGCGGCAAGGGGTTGGCTGTCTGACGGCTTCAAATTCTCCTCGCCATCCTTCCCTTGCGCCGTGCGCGCAGGTGTATTCAGCGGAGAAGGCATGAGGTCAATAATGTCATTGAGCAACGCTATGGCGCCAATCTCACGTCCACCTGCCGCGCAGAAGATGGGGACAAAACTCCCAGCGTAGACAACATCCTCCAAACCGCGCACCATCTCCTCGTCTGAGAGCGAACCGTTCTCCAGATATTTTTCCATCAACTCATCCTCCCCCTCCGCCGCGGCTTCCACAAGCGCGAAATGAGCCGCGTCCGCCGCTTCTTTTAATTCCGCAGGGATTTCAGCAGTCGTCTTGCCATCCCCCATATAAGACTTCATACCAATGATATCCACCACACCTTTGAAGCTCTGCTTCTCCCCTATAGGCAAATGGACTTTTAGCGCACGTTTCCCATGCGCGCGTACATACTCTTCAAGCGCGGCATACGTCCTTTCAAAATCGGCATTGTCGCGATCCATCTTGTTGATCACGAAAAAGCGCGGCAGGTTGAACTCATCTGCATAGCGCCAGGCGAGTTCGGTGCCAACTTCTATCCCTGCAACAGCATCCACTAAAATAATCGCGCCATCTGCAACACTCAGGGCGGCGATAGCCTCGCCCACGAAATCCGTGTAGCCTGGCGCGTCGATTACATTTATTTTGTGATCGCGATGCTCGATTGGAATGACGCTTGAATAGATCGAGATTTTTCGGCGGTGTTCCTCATCGTCATAATCTGAAACTGCCGTCCCGTCCTCCACTTTCCCCAAACGGGTGGTTGCCCCCGTCGCATGCAAGAATGCCTCCGCCAACATCGTTTTCCCCGCGCCTCCATGCGAAACCAGCGCAATGTTGCGAAGAAACTCGGTGGTATACTCTTTCATCGAAAAGCCCTTCCTATACGATTAGGATATGAAGCAGTCGCATGATTGTAAAAGAACTCAATTGAATTGTCAAAGCAAAGCCTTCAACTTCCTGACTCTCCCACACCTGATGGGAAAGACCTAAACACGAAGGACACCACACTTGCACCGCACTGCGTTCGGTGCAGTGCAGGTGAGTACACAAAGGAGGAAAAAGAGCCTTGATTTTTCAGGTGTTTTTTTCCTTCGTGACCTTTGTGTCCTTTGTGGTAGAAAAGAATTATCCTGTTAAAAACCGTAGAACCAACTTCCTGAAATGACATCACGGGCAATCAACTCAACGGGTAGAGAATCATCATAGCGCAAAACTTGTTTCGCCGCCTGCTCTTCCAATACTGGTATTTCGGTCAACCGAAGTGGGACACGGGCATTAGTCCGCCCGAATTGTTGGACTTCATCGAAAAACACGCGCCCGCCCGCGCCATCGATATCGGATGTGGCACAGGCACAAACATGATCACCCTGGCAAAAGCAGGCTGGCAGGTGGCAGGCGTGGATTTTGCCCCGCGCGCCATTCAACTTGCAAATCAAAAATTGATCGCCAGCGGCATTCAAGCAGAATTATTCGTAGGCGACGCTACAAAATTACATGGGGTCGATGGTCCTTACAATTTTGCCCTCGATATCGGATGTTTCCACAGTATTCCAAAAGATGGTCAGGTGAAATATCTAAGACAACTGGATCGGATCCTTGTCCCAAACGGATTCTGGCTGATGTACGGATTCTTGAAACCAGAGCCGCTTCACGCGGGACTTGGGCTTGCTGAGGCAGATATTAGCCTTATCTCCTCCCAAATGACTCTCCTCTCGCGCCGCGATGGATTCGATGACAAACGCAACATGTCATCCGCCTGGTTCTTGTATCAGAAACAATAAACATGAATCCCCTGCTTCGCATCTTCCGTGATTTGGAAAAACTGAGTCGCCACGCGGCGAATCTTTTTGTTGAGCAGTCAACGCGCTCGATCATCGAACGCAATCGCTTCCTCGTCGCGCTCAACGGCGGCAGTACGCCAACTCGTCTCTTTCAATTGCTGGCAACGGATTTTCGCGACAAAGTTGACTGGAGCAGGGTACACATCTTCTGGGGCGATGAACGCTGCGTTCCTCCGGATGACACGGGAAGCAGTTATGGACAAGCGCGGGATCTATTGTTGAGCCGCGTTCCCATTCCAGACTCCAATATCCATCGCATCAATGGAGAACTTGGGCCTATTGATGCTTCGAAAGATTATGCCCGCGTCTTGAAGGATTTTACTGAGGATGGATTCGATGTGCCTCGCTTCGACCTCGTCTACCTCGGCATGGGCGAAGATGGACACACGGCATCGTTATTCCCTGGCTCACCTGTAAATGTATCCAAGCCGACAGTGCCAGTCACCGCGCATTATCAAGACCGTCCAGCCAACCGCGTCACATTGACTCCTGTCGTTTTCAACAGCGCGCGTATGGTTGTCTTCATGGCAACAGGCGAAAAGAAAGCAATCACTTTGGCAGAAGTGCTGAGTGGCAGATATAATCCAGAACAACATCCCGCGCAACGGATCGACCCAAAAGACGGTGAATTGATCTGGTTGGTGGATGAAGGTGCGGCAGGTAAATTGCCGAAGAAATTGAGAAGAAGGATTTGTGAAGGATAACTCTGCTGGTCGAGTAGGCGGCGCTCGTCCGCCATATCGAGACCAACAGAGTTACATAAAACAAAATATTACTTGAAACACGATGGGTCTCGATATGCCCCGACAAACACGGGGCTACTCGACCATCGTCGGTTTCAACTTAAAGGAGAGAACATGGAACTCGCAATGATCGGTCTGGGCAAGATGGGATTGAACATGGCAACGCGCCTCGCGCGTGGAGGGCATCGCGTGATTGGGTATGCGCGCACTGCCGCGACAGTGGATGAAGCAGTCAAACTTGGCGCGGAAGGCGCGCATTCATTGGAAGAAGCAGTTGGCAAACTCAAGTCGCCGCGCATCGTTTGGTTGATGGTGCCAGCCGGTCAGATCACTTACGACACGATTGAGAAATTATCAGGCCTTCTTTCCAAAGGCGACATCGTCATTGATGGAGGCAACTCCAATTACAAGGATTCTGTTCGTCACGCGGCGATGCTCGAACCAAAAGGCATAGACTTCGTAGACTCTGGCACGAGCGGTGGGATTTGGGGCCTGACGGAAGGATACAGCCTGATGATCGGAGGCAAGCCTGAGGTCGCGGAAAAGATGCGTCCCATTTTCGAGACGCTCGCTCCTGCGGCAGACAAAGGCTGGGGGCACGTCGGTCCACATGGCGCGGGGCATTTCGTCAAAATGATCCATAATGGAATCGAGTATGGAATGATGCAAGCCTTTGCCGAGGGCTTCGGCATTTTGAAGGCAAAAAAGGAATTTGAACTTGACCTCGCGCAGGTCTCGCACATCTGGCAGTATGGAAGCGTGGTACGCTCCTGGTTGTTGGATCTCGCGGCGCGCGCATTGGAAGACGACGCAAAATTATCAGACATCAAACCCTGGGTCGCTGATTCGGGCGAAGGCAGATGGACTGTTTTTGAGTCGATTGATCTCGATGTGCCTGCGCCAGTGCTCACGCTCGCGTTACAAATGCGATTCGCAAGCCGCGACGAGGAGAATTACCCCGCGCGTATGTTAGCCGCGCTGCGTAATCAATTCGGCGGGCACGCCATCAAGAAAGCGGAATAATTAAAGTTATGTCATTGCGCGGAGAGCGTTTTCCCGACGACACTTGCACCCGATTTGCTTGGCGAATCGTGCGCTTGGTGCAGTGCAGGTGAGCAATCTCCTATAAAGGTGGAGATTGCTTCGCTCACTCCGTTCGCTCGCAATGACAGGTGGTTGTTTTTATTATGGATAACGGTTTACCAACTTCAATCGTCATCTTCGGGGCATCTGGTGATTTGACACAACGCAAACTTGTGCCATCTCTCTTTAATTTGTATCGCAAAGGGCGCATGCCAAAACAATTTCGCATCGTCGGCTATGGCGGTACGGCTTTTTCAGATGATCAATTCCGCGCCCATCTCAAGGAAGGGGTCAAACAATTCGCTTCGTTCAAATATAAAAGCGAGGAATGGGCATCCTTCGCAGCAAACATCGCGTATCAACAGGGCCGCTACACAGACCTTGCAGATTTCAAAAAGCTTGGCAGTCTTTTAAAGAACTGGGAAATCAGTTCGGGCAACCGCATTTATTACATGGCAACGCCGCCTGGGGTTTTCCCAAACATCATTGACCTGCTGGGGCTTACAGATCAATTGACCGAGTACAACGGCTGGCGGCGCGTGGTCATTGAAAAGCCGTTCGGCACAGATTTTGACTCAGCGCGCAGTTTGAACGAGCAGATCCACCGGACGCTGAACGAGAAACAGATCTATCGTATTGACCATTATCTTGGCAAGGAGACTGTTCAAAATATATTGATGACGCGCTTTGCCAACACAATCTTTGAGCCGCTATGGAATCGAAACTATATTGATCACGTGGAGATCACAGTTGCGGAACAGGTCGGCGTGGAGCATCGCGCCCGGTTCTACGATAGTGTAGGCGTTCTGCGTGATATGTTCCAGAATCACCTTTTGCAGCTCACATCACTGGTTGCCATGGAGCCACCAGCGTCTTTCGATGCAACCGCTCTTCGTAATGAAAAGGTGAAAGTGTTGAGTTCCATCCGTCCGATGACAGAGGCGGAGGTCCTTAAGTGGACGGTAGGCGCGCAGTACAAGGGATACCGTGAAGAAGAAGGCGTTAATCCCAAATCAAACATTCCGACCTATGCGGCAGTTCGTTTGCAAATTGATAACTGGCGCTGGCAGGGCGTGCCATTCTATTTGCGTTCAGGCAAAAATCTGAAGGAAAAGTTATCGCAGATCACAATCGAATTCAAAAAGCCGCCGCATTTACTTTTCCCCTCCACCGAAAGTGAACTGACAGCGAATATGCTTGTGCTTTACCTTCAGCCTGATGAAGGCGTACACTGGCG
>Ga0247727_10020351_pt1 | contig 10158 bp, 9 predicted proteins | sample WisWelCaveWW1625_FD_202498 | JGI IMG/M metagenome (GOLD analysis project Ga0247727, IMG submission 202498) | Biofilm microbial communities from Wishing Well Cave, Virginia, United States - WW16-25 | ecosystem: Environmental > Aquatic > Deep subsurface > Groundwater > Cave microbial mat | place... | reverse complement strand
CCGCCGCCCAACCCTCCGCGGCCACCACCAAAACGATTAGACAAAACAGAATCCTGGCAAGGTGTTTGATCCCTTTATTCATTTTTTTCTCCTTATTGTGTTGGGGGCGGTTCGTGAACCGCCCCTATCGTTATAGCGGTTCGTGAACCGCCCCTACGTTGTATAGGGCGGACACACCGGTCCGCACCTACGTGAATAATTCCGTTTGAGCACCGTGACCGCCGCACGGTAGCAACCACCCGGAGGCCGCGTCAAGACCGCGATGCGCTCCGTCCAAGCAAAATAGGAAGGGTTTAGGCCGTCCTGCAAACGACTGGCAACCACTTGTGCGACAGGCTCCGGACAAGCAGAAAATGGCCCCCTCCGCATAGAAACTGGACATATCCATCCTGGGGTAGACACATCCCGTCCTTTTGAATTGAGCGCCGTGCCCCGGTCACCAGGGGTCCGAAACGCCCGCAGTAGCCCCGTCATCGGCGCTGGAGAACAATAGGGATGCGCCGCACCGTAAAACCTACATTCCCCATCTCTACATTCCCCATCTAAAGGACCGCGGCCGTTGCGTCCGTGCTCAATTCGCCCGTGCTCGGCCCGTGGAGCGCGCGATGCAGCGACTGGGCCGCCTTCTGGTTCATCGCGGGCGCCGCGGCAAGCGCCGCAACCGTGGCCGTCCGAATCCCGGCCAGTCCGCCGAAATGCTTTAGGAGGGCCAGCCGCCGTGTCTTTCCGATGCCCTCTACCTCGTCTAAAACCGAGGTGAGCATTCCTTTATCCCGCACCTTCCGGTGATACGTGACGGCAAAACGGTGCGCCGCGTCGCGAATCTGCATCAGGAGGTGCGTGGCCGGATCACCCACGGGAAGCATCATCGGCTCGGAGGCGCCTGGCAGGTAGATCCGCTCGCCCCGTTCGCCCCGCTCCTTGGCCAGACCCATCAGGTCAATCGCGTCAAGTCCGAGCGCCGCGAGCGCCTCACAGGCCGCTGAAACCTGGCCCCTACCCCCATCAATCAAAATCAGGTCGGGAAGAACCGGATCGGGCGAATCCGCGGAAGAGGCGGGGAGGGATGAGGCGTGTCGCCTGCCGTAGGCGCGCGTGAGTACCTCGGCCATCATGCCGAAGTCGTTTGCCCCTTCGATGGTCCGAATCCGGAAACGGCGCCAATCCGACTTCTTGGCCATACCACCTTCAAAAACGACCATTGCACCCACGGCGTGGGCGCCCATGATATTGGAAATATCGTAGCCCGCGATGCGGTTGGGCAGGCGCGCAAGTCCCAGGCGCGTTTGCAGAATCGAGAGCGTGGTCTGGCTTCCCGCGCGTTGTCCCAGGCGATCGGAGAGCGCCATCTTCGCGTTCTGGTGGGCGAGGGCCACCAGCCGCGCGCCCCGTCCCCGCGCAGGCACGATGAGCCGCACGCGCCCGCCACGTTGTTCGGATAGCCACCGCGCCATGGTCCCTGGGTCCGGTGGCGCGACCGGCACGAGAATGCCCGCCGGAATCAGCGTCTCCTTGTTGTAAAACTGTTGCAGGAAAACGGCGCAGAGCGCGGCATCCTCCATTTCGCCCCCCGCGTCGAGAAAGAAATCCTTGCGTCCCACCAGCATCCCGCCTCGAATGAACAGAATCTGCGCGTCGGCGGCATCCCCGTCGCGGGCCATGCCAATCACGTCCAGATCGTCCATGCGCGTGGAGGTGATGCGTTGGCGTTCCATCGCGCGCTCGATCCGGGCAATCTGATCCCGCACCCGCGCCGCCTCTTCAAATTGGAGGGCGTCGGCCCGCGCCCGCATCGTGTCTTTCAGCCCGACCAGCAGCGTCCGGCTCCGTCCGGCGAGAAACAGCTGAACCTGGGCGATCATCGCCCGATAGGCCGCTTGAGATTGGAACCCGGTGCAGGGGGCCAGACAGCGCCCGATCTCGTATTCGATGCAGGGGCGCTCGGCCGTGCCGTCAATCTGAATCGTGCAATTGGGGAGTGGAAAAAGGCGGTGCAGGAGACGCAGCATCTCGTGGAGCCCGCCGGACGGAATATAGGGGCCAAAGTAGATCGCGCCATCTTTTTTGACGCGGCGAACGATCTCCAAGCGCGGATAGTCTTCCTGGATGGGCAGGCGGAGAAAGGGATAATTTTTATCGTCGCGCAGGACAACGTTGTATCGGGGACGGTGCTTTTTGATGAGGTTGCCTTCGAGGATCAGGGCCTCCAGATCGGAGCCGACCACGAAGTATTCGATGTCGGCAATCTGCCCGACCCACGCGCGGGTTTTGGGGGAAAGATCGGCGCCGGCGTGGAAATAACTCCGGACACGGACGGCCAGCTGCTTGGCCTTGCCGACGTAGAGGATTCCCCCTGTGCGCCCTTTCATGATGTAGACGCCCGGGGCGTGGGGAAGGGCGGCGATTTTATCCGGCAGGGTCATGTTCTAAGGTTCGTGGGGCCGGGGCGCATTCTACGACGCCTCGGAACCCCGCCGCAGGTAAATGGCCTGCCGCGGAAGCGGCATTTCGATGCCATTGGCCCGCAAAAGCGGGAGAATCTGGCTGTAAAGATCGCTCTGCGCCCGCGCGCCCATCTTGGGGTCGGCCACCCAAACGAGCAACTCAACCTGCACCGCCGACTCGCCAAGGGCCACAAGCAACACCTGGGGCGGCGGCTGCTTCATCACCGAGGGATGTTCCATCGCCGCCTGAAGCAAAAGCGCCTTCGTCCGCTCCAGATCGGCGTGATAAGACACGCCCACACGCAGGTGAAATTGCACGCGCGGGTCGTCGTGCGACCAGTTGGTGACGCGCCCGGTGATGAAGTCCGAATTCGGCACGATGATGGCGATGTGGTCGGGCGTCAAAATGGTCGTGGAGCGCATGTTGATCTGATCCACGTCGCCGTGGATGTCGCCGATGGAAATGCGATCGCCCACCTTGATGGGCCGCTCAAAAAGCAAGATCAGGCCGGAAATAAAGTTGGATGCGATATGCTGAAGACCAAATCCGATACCCACGCTGAGCAGCCCCGCCACGAACGCCAGGCTGGAAAGATCAAGCCCGATGGCCTGGAGCCCCAGCGTGAGTCCGATGGACAAAAGCGCATAGTGCGTCAGGCGGAGCAGGGTGTATTGCAGGCCCGCCTCGATTCTGAAGCGGGGGAAAATTTTCCTGGACAGCGCCCGCTGAAGGGCCTTCGACAACAGGAACGCAGCCAGCACCCAAAGCAATGCGTCCAAGATTGCGCCGAGCGTGACGGTCGTCTTCTGGATATGAAAGAGCGGCGTATCCAGAAACTCGGCCTGCTCGGCGAGCAAGGACACCCCACGGCGTCGCCACGCCTCCACGCTTTTTCGGATGGATTCAAACATCCTCACACCTCGGGCCGCGCGCGATCCAACATGCCGACCTTATATCGTCCACAACCGGTAGCGGGCCTTGTAGGCCCAGAGGCGCTCCTCCCGTTTTTTGAACGCCTGGGAGAGGTCGAACGCCGCGACGGCCTTTTGGAAATGCGTCTCCGCCCGTGACGCATCGCCCAAGCGCATTCGAAAGAGGCCACATTTGTAGTGCCCCTCCACGCTGGAGGCGTGAATGGAGAAGAAACGTTCGAAAAAATTTCCCGCTGCGTCCGATCGTCCGGTGGCGGCGTAGTATTCGGCCAGGCGCAACACGGGTTCTCCGTAGCGAAACCTGGGGTTGATTTGGAGCGCTTTTAGGATGAGCGCCTCGCCCTCCGCCGCCTGACCGCACCGGAGTTGGGCTAGGCCTAAATAATACGTTGTCTCCGCGGTATCCGAAAGCCGCGCGTACGCCCGCTGAAGATAATCGCTGGCCTCGCGCGCCTTATTTCCGATCACCAGAAGCCGTCCCAGGTCAGAGAGCGCCGCCGCGTTGTGCGGATTGAGCGCCACGACCCTTTTGAGTTCGGTAATCTCCCCGCCCCGCCGCACGGTGGCCAACCCTCGGCGCAGGAAGCCCGTGACCTGATAGTCGAACGCCAGATAAAGCCCGATGAGGACGGCCAGCGCCGCAATCGGGCTGCCGGTCAGCCGTGTCACCAGGTAGAAAATAAGCGCGCGCGTGAGCATGTTTTGTCCAGGCAAAGACGCGGCCATTATACGCAAAAGGATCGTATAAAGGGCACTTCTCCGTGGAGGTTCCCTTGCTTAATGGGGTCGGGAAGCCCGATGGCGGAGACGCGGCCCAGGGATTACGCTATACTCGCCCCCGATGTGAACCGGAGGGGGCCATGATCGTGCTCGGCATCGAAACTTCTTGCGACGAGACGGCAGTGGCCGTCCTGAAAGATGGAAAGACCGTGCTGGCCGATGTCGTCGCCTCGCAGACGGCCCTCCACCAAAAATACGGCGGCGTGGTTCCGGAGGTGGCCTCCCGTTGCCATATCGAAACCATCGGGCCGCTGGTCCGCGAGGCCCTCAAAACGTCGGGTTGCGATGCCCATGCCCTGGACGCCGTGGCCGTCACCACCACGCCGGGCCTGATCGGGGCGCTGCTGGTTGGTATCAGTTTCGCGCGGGCGTTTGCCTACGCGCTCCACATCCCCTGCCTCTCGGTCAACCACTTGGAAGGCCACATCGCGTCCGCCTTCCTGGAAGGCGGCGAGATGGCATTTCCCGCCATCGCCCTGGTGGCCTCCGGTGGCCACACGCATTTGTACTACGCGGCGGACTGGGGGGCGTATCGCCTGCTAGGGAAAACCCGAGACGATGCGGCGGGCGAGGCGTTCGATAAGGGCGCGCGGCTGTTAGGGGGCGGCTATCCCGGTGGGCCGATCATTGAGCGCCTGGCGCGCGCGGGCGATCCAGACAAGGTGCGTTTCCCCCGGCCTTCTTGCGGCGGCAATCATGACGATTTCAGTTTCAGCGGTCTTAAAACGGCCTTGATGCGCAAGGTGTCGGAGCAGGATGGGCCGCCCTCGCCACGGCAAATTGCGGACTGGGCCGCGGGCTACCAGGCCGCCATCGTAGAAGCCCTGATCGAAAAAACGATGCGGGCCGCTGTCCGTGAGAAGGCGCGCAGCGTTGTGCTGGCCGGCGGCGTTGCGGCCAATGGCCTCCTGCGCCAGCGCCTCCGCGCGGAGAGCGCGCGTCTGGGGATGGCCGCCGCGATTCCGTCGCTCCGTTATTGCACCGATAACGCCGTTATGATCGCGCTGGCCGGTTGGATGGCGCACCGGGCGTCCTAACGAGACTACAATCCGCCTAACGAGACCACAATTCAACCGATGCCTCCGGCCCCGTTTGGTCTATCTTGGCCCAAACACCACATATGGGTTATCTCATGTTCATCAAGCACCACTTATAGTGGATTTTTAATTTTTCTCTATTGACAAAACTTTTTTTTGCTTTATATTTACAAGCCATATTCACAGGCAGTATGATGTGCGAAATTTTGGAGGGGGGATGGGAGAGTTTGGGCGCGGCGACGGGGGCAACGTGGGCCTCGATCCGCTCCGCCTGATCCAAGCGAAAGGGGGCAAATAGATTGCACGCGCTGGGGACGCACCTGCTTGTGGATCTCAAAGACTGTAACACCGCGTTTCTGAACGACGTGAAAAAGATCGAAGAGATATTGGTTGCCGCGGCCAGGGTGGCCCGCGCAACGATTATCGAAAGCCGGTTTCATCAGTTTAACCCCTTTGGCATCAGTGGCGTGGTTGTGATTGCCGAGTCCCATCTCACCATCCACACCTGGCCTGAATACGCTTACGCGGCCGTGGACATCTTCACCTGCGGCGACACGCTCCAACCCGCCGTAGCCGCGGATTACGTTATCCAACGGCTGCAATCCCAAAATCCATCCATTGTGGAAATGAAGCGTGGCACGCTTTCCCTTACCGGAGGGCCGCTGCCGCACAAACCCGCGAACGGGAGACCGGTGACTTATGAACGAAACGAAGAGCTACAAATGGTTCCATGATTATCTGGCCCCGCACGAGGCCCATACGCACGGCATCAAGGCGATCGTGTTTTCCAAGCAAAGTCCTTTTCAGCAAATTGAAATCCTAGAGACGCACAGCTACGGGCAGTGCCTGGTGCTCGACGGCAAGATGCAGTCCAGCGAGGCCGATGAGTTTATTTATCACGAGGCCCTGGTGCATCCCGCCCTGCTCACGCACCCCGATCCGCGTCATGTGCTCATCGTGGGCGGGGGTGAGGGGGCGACGCTGCGTGAGATTCTCCGCCACCGGTCGGTCGAAAAGGTGCTGATGGTGGATATTGATCAGGAGGTCGTGGAGGCCTGCCGGGCGCATCTCCCGAAATGGCACCGCGGCGCCTTTGACGATCCGCGCACCGAGTTGCGCTTCTGCGACGCCCGAAAATACCTGGAAGAGACCGACACCATCTACGACGTGATCATCATTGACATCTCGGAGCCGGTCGAAGAGGGCCCGGCCTATTTGCTTTACACGCGAGAGTTTTATCAGATGGTGACCCAGCGGCTGGGGCCGTCCGGCATCATCTCGCTTCAGGCGGGCACCACGTCGGTCATCCACCTGCTCAATTTCTCCGCCGTCTGCCAAACGCTTCGGACATCCTTTCCCACCGTCTCGCCCTATCAGGCGATCATCCCGTCGTTTGGCCTGCCCTGGGGTTTTGCCCTTGCCTCCAAAAACTTTGATCCGCAGGCGCTCACGCCCCAGGAGGTGGACCGGCGCATTGCAGAACGCATCACGGGCGACCTGCACTACTACGATGGCCTTCTGCATCAGGGCCAGTTTATCCTACCGAAGCACGTCCGCGTCCAAATGGAAAAGGAAGAGCGCATCATCGAAGACAATCAACCACTCTTTACGTACAACTAAAGCGGGTCCCCGCGCGCGCGTCCCTGCGATCGTGGGCGCACGCGTGGCGATCGTGTGCCGGCGTCCCGCCCAGGTACCCGGCGTTTCTTTGATGAAGACGCCCCTCATTCCCCTAAACGAACGGATTATTTTTGCCCTGGACGTGGCCTCCGAGCGCGAGGCGATGACGTGGCTGGATCGTCTGGGCGATTCCGTCCGGTTTTATAAGGTGGGCTTGCAGCTGTTTCTGGCCGGGGGGCTGCCGGTCATTGCGCGCATCGTGGATCGCGGAAATCGGGTGATGGTGGACCTGAAGTTTTTCGACATTCCCCAGACGGTCCACCACGCGGTCGCGGCGATCCGAAACTGTGGCGCGACGTTCCTCACGGTGCATGGGAATGAAGCGATCCTGCGCGCGGCCGTCGCGGCGCGTGGCGACACCCAAATCCTGGCCGTCACGGTGCTGACCAGCTTTGACGAATCGGACCTGCGGGAGATGGGGCTGACGGGCACGATGGAAGATCTTGTTTATTGCCGGGCACGGAAGGCGCTTGCGGCCGGTTGCGACGGCGTGGTTTCATCGGGTCTGGAGGCCAAAAAGTTGCGGAACGAGATGGGCGATCAATTCCTCATCGTGACGCCCGGCATTCGGCCAGGCGCCCATGACGTCGCGCGCACGGACGACCAACGGCGCATGGCCTCCGCACGGGAGGCCATCCAAAACGGCGCGAATCATGTCGTGGTCGGTCGCCCGATCCGCGACGCGGCCGACCCGGTGGCCGTCGTCACGGCGATGCAGACGGAAATCGCGGCGGCCCTGGCCTCGCATCACGCCTGACGTAGCCGGGCGCCGCCCCACGGCGCGTTGCGGCGCCACGGAGTGTTTTCGCAACGGAGTGTTTTGATGATAGACCCCGACCAATACAAAACGCCGCTCTTTGACGCCATGGTGGCCCTGGCCGAAAGCCGGAAGGTCTCCTTTCACACGCCCGGCCATAAAAGTGGAAAGGGCATCTCCACGCGATTCCGAAAGTTCGTCGGTTCCAAAATCTTCTCCATAGACCTCACGACGCTCGATGAGGTGGATTCCCTCCAAAAGCCCAAAGGGGTCATCAAAGAGGCGCAGGCGCTGGCCGCGAAGGCCTATGGCGCCGAGCGTTCCTTCTTCTTGCTCAACGGAACGACCGGTGGAAACCACGCGATGATCCTGGCCACCTGCAATCCGAAGGACACGGTGCTGGTTGCCCGCAATGCCCACAAGTCGGTGCTCGCCGGTCTGATCTTCTCCGGCGCCCAGCCGGTGTTTTATCTCCCCGAGGTGGATCCCAATCTAAAAATGACGCTCAACGTGACCTACGACGCGACGGTCGCGGCGATCAACGCCCATCCACACGCGAAGGTTCTCTTTCTCACCAGCCCGAATTATTACGGCATCTGCGCCGATCTTCCGCGCATCATTGACTACGCCCATCGCAAGGGGATTGTCACCTTGGTGGACGAGGCCCACGGACCGCACCTGAAGTTTCACCCGGGCCTGCCCACCTCGGCGATGGAGGCCGGGGCGGACATCGCCGTGCAAAGCACGCACAAAATTATCGGCGGCATGACGCAGGCCTCGATGCTGCACGCCCAAGGTCCGCGCGTGGACATGACAACGCTCGCGACGGTCCTGCGGTTTGTGCAGAGCACCAGCCCCTCGTATATTTTGATGGCCTCGCTCGACCTGGCGCGGATGCAGATGGCCACCGAGGGGGAAAAACTGCTCGATAAGGCGATCAAACTGGCCCAGGAGGCCCGCGCCAAAATCAACCGGATTCCCGGACTCTATTGTTTTGATCGCGACACGGCGGCAAATCCCTTGTTTGCCCGCATGGGCGATCTGGATGTGACCAAGCTCACGATCCGTGTCCGCGACCTGGGTCTATCGGGTTACGATGCGTCTCGAATTCTCAACACGGACCACCACATTCAGGTGGAGATGGCGGACGCCATGAACGTGCTGGTGATTGTGAGCATCGGCGACCGGCGGGACGACCTCAAGCGACTCGTGGACGCGCTGCGGGAGATGTCCAAGACGTATCACGGCGCGGCGCACCCCGCGATGCCGCTCGACGAGGTGGGGCTGCCCCCGTTTGGTGGAACGGCCCGCATGACGCCGCGCGCGGCCTTCTTCGCCGACTATCACTACATCCCGCTTGATGCGGCCGAAGGCGCGATCAGCTCCGAGATGATCACGGTCTATCCACCCGGCATCCCTCTGCTGGTTCCAGGCGAGGTCGTCACGGGCGACGTCATTGCTTACATCCAGCGTATGGATCGGCTGGGCGCCACAATAGACGGCCTCAGCGCGCACAACACCATTATCGCCGCCGTGCGTGCCTAATCCACTCCCTCGCCTTCTTTCTCCCAAACGCCATCCCAAGCGCGGCTTTGGAACCCACCCCGGGCGCGTTTACAGCGGGATGCAAAGGCGATATGATGCGCCACCTTATGGGAGGCCTTCATGCGGATCCGATCGTTTGCGTTCCTTCCGATTTTGCTCTGTGGCATTTCGATGGTGGGTTGCGGCGGCGTGAGCGACCTCTCGCGGGAGGATTATCGCCGCGGCATCCTGTTTATTCAGCCGCTCGCGCACACCAAAATGGTCGTGCTCCCGATGGGGGCTCCGCGTGTCAATCGGCCCTATGTCGCCGACGCGGAACGGATTTTTTATAAGGCCCTCACCGAGATGCAGGTGGATGTTGAAATGGTCTCCCCCGACGAGAGCCGGGACGTGCCAGGAACGGTGTTTGGCAATCCGGCGGCGGAGCGGGTGGTGTTCGAGCGGGAGATGGCCCCGTTTCAGAAACGCTTTGGGACCCCGCTGTTCTTGCAAACGACGCTCACCCAAGTGGGCGTCGTGGAGGGCGCAACGCAGGTGCGTATCCTGGGCCGTCTTTGGGATGTGGAGCAGGGCGGCATCCTTTGGGAGGCCCACGGCGAGGCCCGAGGCGACGTCTTTTTGTTTTTTCCCACCGCGCCCGCGAGTTTTGAGAGGATGGCCGAGGCCGCAAGCCGCGGTCTGATCCGCAAACTTCCGTCCTTCGTCCGCCATGAACCCGACAACATACCGTGAGGTGTTTCACAACCGCCGCGTGGCCACCGTCCTGCTGCTGGGTTTCTCCTCCGGGCTACCGCTCGCCCTCACCGGGGGAACACTGCAAGCCTGGATGACCGACGCGAGGGTGGATATTAAAACGATCGGCATCTTTTCGCTGGTCGGCCTGCCCTACACCCTCAAGTTTCTGTGGTCGCCCCTGATGGATCGCTTCGTCCCGCCGCTTTTAGGCCGCAGGCGGGGATGGATCGTGCTGACGCAGGTCGCG